>ENA-OZHP01000287-OZHP01000287.1-human-gut-metagenome-genome-assembly--contig:-NODE-287-length-22571-cov-7.754797_pt1 | contig 22571 bp, 15 predicted proteins | sample MGYA00244046_ERZ653686 | MGnify/ENA primary metagenome ERZ653686 (study PRJEB26926, sample SAMN06165313) | human gut metagenome | biome: ENVO:00009003; feature: ENVO:2100002; material: ENVO:00002003... | reverse complement strand
ACCCGGTATTGGATTTTCCAACACCGGCTGCGGCTGCTCATAGATGGTGTATTCGATAGCAGTCATTTTGCCTTTTTCGTCGCGCCCCTGCCGCCGCAGAATATATCCGGCTTTTTCAAGCTCCCATACGGCGGTGCGGATCGCGTCGATGCTCTCACGGTTGATATGGGACAGCCCTGCAAGGGTATAGTCCCAATCCTCCGGCAGGGACAGCATTTGCGATAACAGCCCCTTGGCTTTCAAGGTCAGCTCCTTATTTCGCAGATGGTGGTTTGACATGACGGTGTACCCGCTGTTGCGCTCCACCCGAAATACTGCCATAGGTTATCAGCTCCTTTCGCTCACTTCGCCGTGCCGCGCCGGAGGGCGGTCAGCTTGCCCGGCTCATACGGACATTCCGCGTACACACAGAACTGGTACTTCCAATGCGGACGGTAAAAGTGACAGGTATTGCAATCCTCACAGTCGGCACAGCCGCCGTTTTCGTAGCGGTCAAAGCCGGGCTTTCCCCGCATGAGCATTTCAAACGCACGGCTGCTGCCGTTCGTAAAGTACATTGTGGCTGCACCTCCTCTCAGATTTGGGCAAAAAAAACGCCGTAGACTTTTCTCAAAATCTACGGCGTGGGCGTATGCGAAAAGGGATGCTGCCTTGCGGTAACATCCCTTTTGACGCTTGGTTATTCAATTTTTGAGCTAACCTGTTTGCCCTCTGCCCTTAAAAGCGTTGATTTTACTGGGTTTCTGCTTGTTTTCCTATGTCAACGCTCTTGACTCCGGCGTCTTTTTCTATATGCAGCTACAGCAGGAACCAGGAGGCGAAGCGGAAATAGATCAGCAGACTGGTGGCGTCCACGATGGTGGAGATGAAGGGACTGGCCATCACCGCCGGGTCCAGGCCGATCTTCTCGGCCAGGATGGGCAGGGAGCAGCCCACGCACTTGGCAAACACCACCACAAACAGGATGGTCAGGCACACCACCAGGCACACCATAGGCGTCACGGCGGCGTTGCCCAACAGCAGCCGGTCCACCAGCTGCATTTTCACGAAGTTGGCCCCGGCCAGGCACACGCCGCACAGCAGCGACACCCGCAGCTCCTTCCACAGCACCTGGAAAATGTCGGAAAAGTCCACCTCGTCCAGACTCAGAGCGCGGATCACCGCCACGGAGGCCTGGGTGCCGGAGTTGCCGCCGGTGCCGGAGAGCATGGGGATATACGAGTTGAGCACCAGGCAGGCCGCCAGGGCGCTTTCATAGTGGTTCAGGATCATCCCCGTGAAGGTGGCCGACAGCATCAGGATCATCAGCCAGGGCAGGCGGGCCCGCCAGGTGGCGAAAATGCCGGACTTCAGATAGGGCTTGTCCGACGGCAGCATGGCGGCCATCTTCTCGAAGTCCTCCGTGGTCTCCTCCTCGATAACATCCATGGCGTCGTCCACGGTGACGATGCCCACCAGGCGCTGCTCCTTGTCCACCACGGGCATGGCCAGGAAGTCGTATTTGCTCAGGGCCTGGGCCACGTCCTCCTTGTCGTCCATGGTGTTCACGGACACCACATTGGGGTCCATGATCTCCTGGATCAGGTCGTCCTCCTCCGCCAGCAGCAGGTCCCGGACGGACAGCACCCCCAGCAGATGCCGGGTGGGGTCGGTGACATACAGGATGTTGATGGTCTCCAGCTCGCCGCCGATGCGGCGGATGCGCTTGAAGGCGTCCTCCACCGTCATGTCCTTCTTCAGGGACAGAAACTCCATGTTCATAATGGACCCGGCGGAGTCCTCGGGGTACTGGAGAATTTCGTTGATGGACTTGCGCATCTCCGGTGTGGCCTTGTCCAGAATGCGGATCACCACGCTGGCAGGCATTTCCTCCACGATGTCCACGGCATCGTCCAGATACAGCTCGTCCAGCACCTCCTTCAGCTCGGTGTTGGAAAAGCCGTTGATGAGCATCTCCTGGCTGTCGGATTCCAGCTCCACGAACACCTCCGCCGCCAGCTCCTTGGGCAGCAGCCGGTACAGCAGGGGCATCTCCTCCTCGCCGGCCTCCTCCAGCAAAAGGGCGATGTCCGCAGGCTCCATAGGCAGGAACAGGTCCCGCAATCGGGCGTACTGCTTATTTTTGATAAGCGCCTCAATATTTTCCAGATATTGGTCCAATTCTTCCTGGTGATCGAACATGACCGGTTCCTCCTTTCCCATATACATAGCAAAAAATCCACAACGGCAGAAAAGCCCATTGTGGATGTGCAAAGGGGCCGCGCGGGATGCGTGACCTGGCCACCGTAACAAGCTTTAGCATCGCGGGGCGGTGAAACTGCGTTAGATGATACCTTGGCTTCGATATCGCCTGTTCAAACCCTCTCATGGTGTCTCCACCACTCTGCGGCAGCAGTCCGTATCCCTCGCGGTAGCCTTACCTACCGGAGCATATTTTATTCAGATATAGAGTAAAACAAATTCTTCCGTCTGTCAACCCCTTTTGGCAAAAATGCCTCCCCCGCCCGGACGTGGGACCCGGGCAGGGGAGGGCAGGGGTTACTTTTTATAGGGGACGTGCCAGATGGTGTCGGCATAGTCGGCGATGGAGCGGTCGGCGGAGAAGATGCCGCTGCGGGCGATGTTGTGCAGGCTCATGCGGTTCCACTTCTCCCGGTCGGCATAGGTATCCACCACCCGGTGGGAGGCGGCGCAATAGGACGCAAAGTCCGCCAGCAGCAGATACTGGTCCGCCGGGCAGTCTGCGCCGTACAGCAGGCGCTGGTACAGGTCCTCGTAGCTGACGCCGTCCCGGAAGCCGGTTTTCAGCTGGTCCAGCACCCGGTGCAGCACCGGGTCACGGGTATACAGCAGATAGGGGTCGTAGCTCTGGCGCAGGCGGGCGGCCTCGTCAGCGGTGAGGCCGAACAGGAACATGTTGTCATCGCCCAGCACCTGGTGCATCTCCACATTGGCACCGTCCAGAGTGCCCAGGGTCAGCGCGCCGTTCATCATAAACTTCATGTTGCCGGTGCCGCTGGCCTCCTTGCCGGCGGTGGAGATCTGCTGGCTCACCTCGCTGGCGGGCATCAGCATTTCTGCCATGGACACCCGGTAATTTTCCAGAAACACCACCTGGAGCTTATCCCGGCAGATGGGGTCACTGTTGATCTGGTCGGCCAGGGAGTTAATCAGCCGGATGATGCGCTTGGCCACAGCGTAGCCTGGGGCGGCCTTTGCCCCGAACAGGAAGGTCTGGGGCCGGAAGTCCATGTCGGGATTGTCCTGGAGCTGCTGGTACAGGCTGATGATGTGCAGCACGTTCAGCAGCTGGCGCTTGTACTCATGGAGCCGCTTGACCTGGACGTTGAAGATGGCGTCGGTGTTCAGAGTGACTCCCTGCTGGCACTTGGCCCAGCGGGCAAAGGCCAGCTTGTTGTTGTGCTTGATGGCCTCCAGCCGGTCCAGCACGGCCTTGTCTCCGGCAAACCGGTCCAGACCGGACAGGCATCCGGCGTGGGTAAGATAGCCCTCACCGATGCAGTCCCGGATCAGGCCGTCCAGTCCGGGGTTGATCTGGCTGATCCAGCGCCGGTGGTCCACGCCGTTGGTGACGTTTTTGAACTTATCCGGCTCCATGCCGCAGGCGTCCCGGAACACGTCGCGGCGGAGAATGTCGGAGTGCAGAGCGGACACGCCGTTAACGGCCATCCCCCCCGCGATGCAGAGGTTGGCCATGTGGACCACGCCGTCCCAGATAACCGCCATTTTCTCCGTCTTTTTGGGGTCGTGATAGAAATCGTCCACCTTCTGCTGCCAGCGCCGCGCGATCTCCTGCATGATCTGCCAGATGCGGGGCAGCAGCGTCTCGAACAGCCGCTGGGGCCAGCTCTCCAGTGCCTCGGCCAGCACGGTGTGGTTGGTATAGGCCACGGAGTGGCGGGTGATGTCCCACGCCTCGTCCCAGCCCAGTCCCGCGTCGTCGATGAGGATGCGCATCAGCTCCGGGATCACCAGCGCCGGGTGGGTATCGTTGATCTGGATGACGTTCTTTTCGTGGAAATTCGTCAGGGTGCCGTAGGTCTGGATATGCTGGCGCGTGATGGATTGCAGGGTAGCGGACACGAAGAAATACTGCTGCTTCAGCCGCAGGGACTTGCCCTCGTAGTGGTTGTCCTCGGGATAGAGGATGGTGCTGATGGAGTCGGCCATGGCCCGCTCCTCGTTGGCCTTCAGGTACTGCCCCTGGCTGAACAGCTGCATATCAATGGGCTTGGGGCTCTTGGCGTCCCACAGGCGCAGGGTGTTCACATGGTCGGTGTTGTAGCCCGCCACCAGCATATCGCAGGGGATGGCCAGCACCCGGGTATAGTCCTCGTGGACCACCATCAGGTGGCCGTTGTCCCACCGGGTGCGGACCCGGCCGCCGAAGTGAATTTCCTCGGCCTCCTGGGGCTTGGGCATCAGCCACGCGTCCCCCAGGTTCAGCCAGTCGTCGGGCAGCTCCACCTGCTGACCGTCCACGATCTTCTGCTTGAAAATGCCCAGCTCATAGCAGATGGAGTAGCCGGTGGCGGGAATGTCCAGGGTGGTCATGCTGTCCAGATAGCAGGCGGCCAGGCGGCCCAGGCCGCCGTTGCCAAGGCCCGCGTCCGGCTCCATGTCGAAGATATCCGGGGCGGAGAAGCCCAGCTCCTCCACCGCCTGGGTCAGCTGGGGCAGGATCCCCAGGTTATAGGCGTTTTTCATCAGGCTGCGGCCCATCAGGAACTCCAGGGACATATAGTGCACCCGCTTTTCCTGCTGCTCCTGGGTGCGCTCCTGGGTGTCCACGCTGCGCACGGCCATAATGTCCCGCAGGGCCAGGGCGCAGGCCTTCATGATCTCCCCGTCGGTGGCCTGCTTTTCTGTACAGCCATAGTTCAGGCGCAGCTTCTGCTGGATGGCCTCCTTCAGGGCGTCTTTGGTATAAGTCATTTAGTGGTTCCTCCGTGATAGATCTTGGTAAATGCGCCGGTAGGCCCCGGCGCTGCGGTTCCAGCTGAAGTCCTCGGTCATGCCCCGGCGGCGGACGGTGTCAAAGCCCATCCGGTCCCCCCGGTACAGGCCCACCGCCTGCCCCACCGTCTGGCACAGGTCATGGGCGGTGCAGCCGGAGAACACATAGCCGTTGCCGTCGGGCTGGCCCACCTGGCAGGAGCGGACGGTGTCGTTGAGGCCGCCGGTCTGGCGGACGATGGGCACCGCGCCATAGCGCATGGCGATCAGCTGGCTCAGGCCGCAGGGCTCGCTGCGGGAGGGCATCAGGAACAGGTCCGCCGCGCCGTAGATCCGGCGGGACAGATTGTCGGAATAGGTGATCTGGGCCGATACCCGGCCGGGCCAGCGGCTCTGGGCCCAGCGGAAGGTGTCCTCAAACTGGGGCTCGCCCTGACCCAGCACCACCAGCTGGCAGCCGGTGGCCATGATGCCGCCCAGCCCCTGGCACACCAGATCCATGCCCTTGTGTCCCACCAGGCGGCTGACGATGGCGGTAAGGGGGGTGTCCGGCTCCTGGGCCAGACCCAGCTGCCGCTGCAGCTCCCTCTTGCACACGGCCTTGCCCTCCATATGGTCGGGGTCGTAGGTCTGGGGCAGGGAGGCGTCATGGGCCGGGTCGAAGCTCTCCATATCCAGGCCGTTGAGCACGCCGGAGAGCTTGTAGTCGATGAGCTGCACCACCTGCTCCAGGCCGCAGGCATAGGCCGGATCGTGAAGCTGGCGGGCATAGGTGGGGCTGACGGTGGTGACGGCGTTGGCGGTGAGCATAGCCCCCTTCATCAGGTTCACGCACCCGTCCATCCGCAGGATGCCGCCGTCGTACCAGCCCCGGTTCAGGCCGAACAGGTCCTCCACGGTCTCGGGGCCGTACTTGCCCTGATACTCCACGTTGTGGATGGTGAACACCACCGGCAGGTCGTTTCCGGCGTCCCGCAGGTATACCGGCACCAGGGCCGTCTGCCAGTCGTTGCAGTGGACCACGTTGGGATACTCCGCCAGGTGGGGCAGCAGGGCCGCCGCCGCCTTGGAGAAGAAGGCGAAGCGCTCCCCGTCGTCCATGTCGCCGTACAGGCCCCGGCGGCGGAAATACCGCTCGTTGTCCGCAAAATACCAGGTGACGCCCCGGTATTCCAGGGAGAACAGCCCACAGTATTCGTGCCGCCAGCCCAGGTCCACATAGATATAGCAGCGGAAGTTCATCTTCTCCCGCCAGCGCTGGGCGATCTGGCCATACAGCGGCAGCAGCACGGCGGCATGGTCGCCCTCCGCCGCCACCGCCGGGGGCAGACTGCCCAGCACGTCCGCAAGGCCCCCGGTTTTGCAGAACGGGGCCGCCTCGCTGGTGATATACAGAATATTCATATGGTCACCTCCGGATGAACGTGTGTCATATTTCAGATCGTGACGCCCCGGGCCACCACCAGGGGATAGTTCTCGTGTCCCATCAGGGTGCGCCCCTCCTGCACGGTGACGTATTTGTCTGTGATAACGCCCCGCAGGACGGCGCCCCGGCGGACCACGGTGCCCTTAAAGAGGATGCAGCCCTCCACGTTGGCCCCCGGCTCGATGCGGACGCCCCGGAACAGGATGCAGTTTTTCACCGTGCCCTGGATGTCGCAGCCGTCGGCCACCAGGGAGTTGACGCAGGAGCCGTCCATATAGGAGGAGGGGGAGTCGTTTTCCTTGGCGAAGATGGGCCGCTGGGGAGCGAACAGCTCCATGCGGATCTCCGGCCGCAGCAGCTCCATGCTGCGGCGGTAGTAAGACTCGATGGTGTCGATGCGGGCGGCGTAGCCGTCCCAGACATAGGCCCGGAAATGCAGGGCATCCTTCCTGTCCTGGAGAATGTTGTGGCGGAAGCTGTACTGATTGTGTGCCATGCAGTCGGTGACCAGCTGGATCAGCAGGTCCCGGCGCAGCACGAAGATGTTCAGGCAGCGGAAGCCCTCGGGGGTGAACACGTCGTGAGCCACGTCCACAATGCGCCCGGAGTTATCCAGCTGAAAATAGGTGTCGCTTTCCGGCCCCGGCAGGGAGGTGCACACCGCCGTCATGTCCGCGCCGGAGGCGATGTGATCCCGCAGCACGTCGTCCAGGGGCAGGTTCACCACCAGGTCGCTGTCGGTCAGCACCACATAGTCCTGCCGGATGTCCTTGAGATAGTCCATGACGCAGCCCAGGGCCTCCACCTTGCCCCGGAACCGGCCCGCGTCGCCCCGCCGCTCGGCATAGGCGAAGGCAGGCAGCAGGGTCAGACCGCCGTGGTTGCGGCTCAGGTCCCAGCTTTTGCCGGTGCCCAGGTGGTCCAGCATACTCTGGCACTTGCCGTGCATGATGACGCCCACGTCCCGGACGCCGGCATTGACCATGTTGGAGAGCATAAAGTCCACCACCCGATAGTTGCCGCCGAAGGGAATGGAGCCGTGGATGCGCTGCTCGATGAGCTCCCGCAGTCCGGTTTTCTTTTCATAGGAGAAAATGATGCCGTGCATTCCGTTCATGCTTCCACCTCCCCGTGATGACGGTCCAGCAGGGCCTTGGCAGGCACCACCTCGCCGGGGGCGATAACGGTGTCCGGCCCTAGGACGGCGATGCTCCAGTCGTCGGGATTTTTAGCGGTTTCCGGCGGCGTGCCCACCTGGGCCCCCCGGCCCACCCGGCAGCGCTCGCCGATGATGGCGTACTGCACCACCGCGCCCTCCTCAATGACGGCCCCGGGCATGACCACGGAGTAGCACACGCTGGCCCCCTGGCCCACCTGGGTATTATAGCTGAGGACGCTGTTTTTCACCTCGCCCAGGATGCCGCAGCCCTTGGCCACGGCGCTGTTGCCCACGTCGGCGTGGGGGCCCAGAAACGCCGGCGGGCAGGACGGGGTCCGGCAATAGATGGGCCACTTCTTGTCCAGCAGGTTCAGCCCGCTGCCCGGGGCCAGCATATCCATGTTGGCGTCCCACAGGGAGTCCAGGGTGCCCACGTCCTTCCAGTAGCCCTCGAAGCGATAGGCGGACATGACCTCTCCGGCCTCCAGCATGGCGGGGATGATGTTCTTGCCGAAGTCGTTGTCGGAGGTGGGGTCGGCCTCGTCCGCCAGCAGATAGGCCCGCAGCTTCTGCCAGGTGAAGATATAGATTCCCATGGAGGCCAGGTTGCTCTGGGGCTCCTTGGGCTTTTCGGCGAAGGCGGTGATCCGGTCGTTTTCGTCCACGGACATGATGCCGAAGCGGCTGGCCTCAGACCAGGGCACCTCCATCACGGAGATGGTGCAGGCAGCCCCGGCGTCCTTGTGGTGCTGGAGCATCCGGGAATAGTCCATCTTATAGATGTGGTCGCCGGAAAGCACCGCCACATACTCCGGGTCGTACAGGTCCACAAAGCCGATGTTCTGATAAATAGCGTTGGCGGTGCCCTTGTACCAGGAGGCGCCGGAGGCGCTCTGGTACGGCGGCAGAATGTGGACGCCGCCGTTGAGCCGGTCCAGCTCCCAGGGCTGGCCGCTGCCGATATAGCTGTTGAGCTCCAGGGGGCGGTACTGGGTCAGCACGCCCACGGTGTCGATGCCGGAATTGGTGCAGTTGGACAGGGGAAAGTCAATGATGCGGAACTTTCCTCCAAAGGGCACCGCAGGCTTTGCCATGTCGCCGGTGAGGACATACAGGCGGCTGCCCTGTCCGCCGGCCAGCAGCATGGCCACGCATTCTTTTTTCATGTCTGTTCGTTCCCTCCAGTCTGTCGGTTATGCCTTGTTGCTTCTGCGCCGGACCCGGCCCTGCAGAAACACCGCGCCCAGGGGCGGCACCCGCAGGGCAATGGACTTGTCCCGCCCGTGGGACGGGATATCCTCCACGGGGATGGGTCCTGTATTGCACACACCGGAGCCGCCCCAGGCGGCGGCGTCGGTGTTGAACACTTCCTCATAAAACAGCTTGCCGGGCACGCCGAAGCGATACCCCTCGTGGGCCTCCGGCGAGAAATTCACCACGCAGATCAGCTCGTGGCCCTTGTTGTCCCGGCGCAGGAAGGCCAGAACGTTGTTGTGGTTGTCGTCGGCCACCAGCCACTCAAAGCCGTTCCAGTCCCGGTCATTTTCCCACAGGGGGCGGGACTTCTTATAAAACCGGTTCAGGGCCTGGATGCAGGCGTGGGTGCGGCCGCAGTCGTCCCGGTCCAGCAGATACCAGTCCAGCTGGCCCCGGAAGTCCCACTCGTGCCACTGGCCCAGCTCCGCCCCCATAAAGGTGAGCTTCTTGCCGGGGTGGGCCAGCATATAGGCCGTGAAGCCCCGGACCCCTGCCAGCTGCCGCCAGTCGTCCCCGGGCATCTTGCCCCGGAGGGAGCCCTTCATATACACCACCTCGTCGTGGGACAGGGGCAGCACGAAGCGCTCGGAGAAGGCGTACATCATGGAGAAGGTCACGTCCTTGTGGTGGAACTGGCGGAACCAGGGGTCCATCTTCAGATAGTGGCACACGTCGTTCATCCATCCCATGTTCCACTTCAGGCCGAAGCCCAGGCCGCCCTCCTCAATGGGCCAGGTGACCTTGGGCCAGGCGGTGGACTCCTCCGCCGCCGTCAGGGCCGGGGGATCCATGGATGCCGCCAGGCGGTTCAGATCCTGCAGAAACGAGATGGCCTCCAGATTTTCGTGGCCGCCGTAGACGTTGGGACGCCACTCGGTCCGGCCATAGTCCAGATACAGCATGGACGCCACGGCGTCCACCCGCAGGCCGTCGATGTGGTATTCCTCCAGCCACCACCGGGCGGAGGACAGCAGGAAGGACCGCACGTCGTCCTTGCCGAAGTCAAAGACCCGGGTGCCCCAGCTCTCGTGCTCCCGCTTCAGGGGGTCGCCGTATTCATACAGGCTGGTGCCGTCAAAGTCGATGAGGCCGTGGGCGTCCTTGCAGAAGTGGGCGGGGACCCAGTCCAGGATCACCGCCAGCCCCGCCCGGTGCAGCCGGTCCACCAGATACATGAAGTCGTGGGGGTCGCCGTAGCGGCTGGTGGGGGCGAAATAGCCCACGCACTGATAGCCCCAGGAGTCGTCCAGGGGATACTCCGTCACCGGCAGCAGCTCCACGGCGTTGTAGCCCATGCTGCGGACATAGGGGGCCAGCCGGTCCGCCAGCCGGCGATAGTTCAGGAACGCCCCGTCCTCTCCCCGCTGCCAGGAGCCGCAGTGGACCTCATAGATGTTCAGGGGCCCCTCGGTCAGGGGTGTTTCCCGGCGGCGCTCCCGCCACACGTCGTCGTGCCAGTGGAAGCCGGACACGTCGAACAGGCGGCTGGCGGTGTCGGGCCGCAGCTGGGCATAGGTGCCGTAGGGGTCCGCCTTCCAGCGGACCTGGCCGTCGGCCCCGGTGATGACGTATTTATAGCAGTCGCCGGGCCGGGCGTCGGAAACGGTCAGGACCCAGTCGCTGCCCTGCCGCTCCATGGGAACGGGCTGCCAGCGGTTGAAGTCACCGGCCAGGGCGGCCTCCCGGGCGCTGGGGGCATAGACCCGGAAGGACCAGCCCTCCCCCGCCGGATGCGCGCCATAGGTCCGGTAAAGCTCTGTGTTTTCGGAAACGTTCATGGAATGATCTCCCTATATGTTGTCATAACCGCCCCAAATCCCGGGGCATAATACCGCATTCTGGCCCTATTGTACCGCAAACTGCCCCCAGCGTCAAGGAATCCGCCGTTACCGGGAACGTCATTTATACGAAACATAGGACGCTGTCCTCCGGCCCCCTCATCGCCGGGGCAAGAAGATCACCCGAAGGGGGTCGCCCTTCGGGTGATGGGATCATCGAAACACCTGGCCGTCGGCGTCCAGCAGCTCCCGGCGGCGGACGCGAACGAAGTCCGGAGTCAGCTCCGGCAGGTACCGGGCGATGGCCTTTTCCAGCAGCTGGGGATTCAGGCCGGGGTTCTGGGCCTGCACCGTCACGGCGGCCCGCAGAACATTTTCTCCCTGGGTAAAGGAAATGTCCCGGATCATAGGCGCGATGTCCACCTCCGCCAGCTGCTTGCGCTTGGTGCGCTTTTCGATCAGCAGCTCCCGGCGGCGCAGCAGTTCCGTCAGCGCCTGGGCGGCCCCATGGGGCACGCCCCGGTCATAGTCCAGCTCCATATCCGCCTGCAAATACGTCAGCTCCCGCACCGGCCGCAGGGCGGGATAGCAGTCCAGAATCCGCAGCCCCTCCGGCAGACCCCCGTTGAGCTTTTCCGCGATGCCCGCCCCGTCCGTTTCCTGGGTGACCTCAAAGTCCAGCAGCTCGCAGTCGCTGGACTGGCCCACCGGCAGAGGCAGGACGATGGAGATGATGGGGTGGGGGTGGAAGCCCTGGGAGTGCCTGATGTCCAGCTCCGTCCGGGGGAAGGCCCGCTGCACGGTCCGCAGCAGGTCCAGATTGGAGATATAGGAGGCGGGCCCCTCCTTCACAAACAGCAGTCGCAGCTTAGACATCGCATTTTCCTCCTACCAGCCGGTTGGCGCCGCAGGCGTTGCAGTGGGTGCGGCAGTCCGGGGTGGTGACCCCGGCAAAGGCCCGCTCCCGCTCCCGCCAGAGATAGCTCTCCGTGACGCCGCTGGAGATCATGGCCCAGGGCATCAGCTCGTCCTTTTCCCGGGTGCGGTTGGCGTAAAAATGGGGGTCCAGCCCGCACTGGTCAAAGGCCTCCAGCCAGCGGTCCAGGGAGAAATACTCCTCCCAGGCATCCAGCTTGGCCCCCTTGCGCCATGCGGCCTCCAGCGCCCGGCCCATACGCCGGTCCCCTCGGGCCAGCACGGCCTCCAGGAAGCTGGTGTCGGAATCGTGCCAATTATAGGTAACGGTTTTTGTTTTGATGGCCTCCCGCAGCAGATTCACCCGGCGCTCATACTCCTCCTTGGCGATCTGCGGCTCCCACTGAAAGGCCGTGTGGGGCTTCGGCACGAACCAGGAGGTGGACACAGTGATGCGGACGCCGCGGTTTTTGTTGCTGGCGCTCTCCCGCCAGGTGTGCATGACCCGGGCCGCCAGATCGGCGATGCCCAGCACGTCCTCGTCGGTTTCCGTGGGCAGGCCCAGCATGAAATACAGCTTCACGGCGCTGTACCCCCCGGCGAAGGCCGTGCGGCAGGACTGCAGCAGGTCCTCCTGGGTAACGTTCTTGTTGATCACGTCCCGGAGCCGCTGGGTCCCGGCCTCCGGGGCGAAGGTCAGACCGGTTTTGCGGCCCTTGGCCAGCCGCTCCATCAGGCTCATGGAGAAGTTATCCGCCCGCAGACTGGGCAGAGAGAGATTCACGTGCCGCTGCTGGCAGAAGGGCTCCAGCTCATCGCACAGCTCCGTCAGCGGGGGATAGTCGCTGGTGGAGAGGCTGGACAGGGTCACCTCCTGATAGCCGGAGTCGTTGCAGGCCTCCACGCCGTACTGGGTGCAAAGCTCCCGGCTGCGGTTGCGGACGGGGCGGTACACATACCCCGCCTGACAGAACCGGCACCCCCGGATGCAGCCCCGGAACAGCTCCAGCATCACCCGGTCCTGGACGATCTCCGTGGAGGGTACAATGGTTTTTGTGGGAAAGAAGGACTTGTCCATATCCCGGACGATGCGCTTGGTCACCACCGCCGGAGCCCCGTCCCGGGGGGTAATGGCGGCCACGGTGCCGTCATCGTGATACGTCACGTCGTACAGGCTGGGGACATAGATCCCCGGCAGCCGGGCGGCAGCCCGAAGAAACGCCTCCTTGGACCAGCCCTCCCGCCGGGCCTGGCGGTGCAGCTCCACCAGCTCCACGGTGAGATCCTCTCCCTCGCCCAGGCTCACCAGATCCACGAAATCGGCGATGGGCTCGGCGTTGTACATGGCGGTGCCCCCGGCGATGACCAGCGGGGTCAGGGCCGTGCGCTCCGCGCTGTGAATGGGAATGTTTGCCAGGTCCAGCATATTCAGGATGGCGGGAAAGGCCATTTCATAGCCCACGGAGAAGGCCACGATGTCAAAGTCCGTGATGGGCTGGCCGGATTCCAGGGCGAACAGGGGCATCCCCGCCCGGCGCATCTCCTCCTCCATGTCGCCCCAGGGGGCAAACACCCGCTGGCACCACACGCCCTCCATGTTGTTCATAACGCCGTAGAGAATGCGCATGCCCAGGTTGGACATGCCGATCTCATAGGTGTCCGGGAAGCAGAAGGCAATGCGGGTATCCACCCGGGCCGGGTCCTTCTTCACGGCGTTGTATTCCCCGCCCACGTAGCGGGCAGGCTTCTGCACCCGGGGCAGGATACGCTCCAATCGTTTATCCACGGTAAGTTCTCCTTTATGTATGCTTTTTGCGGCGGAGGAAGGACCAGTCGCCCTCCATGATGAACAGGCTCAGCAGCATCAGCGCCGCGCCGATATAGCCCCGCAGAGACAGGACCTCGCCGGTCATGACAAAGGCCACCATGGAGGCAAATACCGGCTCCAGGGTAAAGATCAGGCCCACATGGCTGGCGGTGGTATACTGCTGCTGGACAGACTGAATGACGAAGGCAATGCCGGAGCATACCACGCCCAGAAACAGCGCCGCCGCCCAGGTTTTGCCGGAGGAAGGCAGATGGATGGGTTCCCCCAGCACCAGAGCCAGGGCCAGGGTCACGGCGCCCACCACTGCCAGCTGGCACACGCCCAGGCCCAGGGGGTCCACCCGGGGGTCCCGGACGGCCTTCTCCGTGATCAGCAGGTCCACGGCGTAGCACAGGGGGGTGATGAGGCAGATCAGGTCCCCGGAGGCGGGCCGCAGCTCCCCGTTCAGGGTCAGCAGGGCCATGCCCACCGTGCACACCACCAACGCCGCCCCCAGCTTCCAGCCGGGCCGCTGCCGGAAGAACAGAAAGCCCAGCAGCGGGGCGAAGATCACCTGCAGGGCGCAGATGAACGCGGCGTTTGACAGGGAGGTGCGGGTGATGCCGTAGTTATAGGCCACATAGGTCCCCGCCAGGGCCAGACCCACGATGAGGCTGTACCATAGGGTGGTGCGGTTGATGTGGACCACGTGCTTCCAGAAGATCAGCCCCAGCACCAGAAACGCCACAATAAAGCGGAAGGCGTTCAGGGTCATAGGCGGCAGATCCGCCAGGCAGATATCCGTCAGATAATAGCTGGCGCCCCAGAAAAAGGTGGTCATCACCAGCAGCAGGTCGGCGCGGCGTTGCTTGTTCATGTCTGTGTTCTCTCCTACCGAAAATCTTCACTAACATCCCATTATACCACAGATCATCCGGTAAGAAAACAGCTTTTTTCGCTTTTTGCGGCTATTTCCACAGGCCCACATACCCCTCGTCGTGGAGCTGCTTGACAAACAGCAGCGCCATAGGCAGCAGGATCATCCCCGCCACGCCCAAGGCCCGGAACCCGGCGTACATGGCCGCCAGAGCCGCCAGGGGAGGCAGGCCCGCCTGGGCGGCCATGACCTTGGGCTCCAGAAGGCTGCGCACGGCGGAGATCACCGCATACAGGGCCGCCAGAGCCACCGCCCGGGGAGCCTGCCCCGCCAGCAGACACGCCGCTGCCCAGGGCAGCAGCACCGTCCCCGTGCCGAACACCGGCAGGGCGTCCACCAGCGCAGTAACGGCGGCCAGCAGCAGGGCGTATCGCTGGCCCATCAGCAGAAAGCCCGCCAGCAGCTCACAGAACGTGACCCCCAGCAGAATGGCCTGGGCCCGGAACCATTTCCCCAGGGTGGACAGGAGATTCGCCTTGACACCCCGGGCCCTGTCCAGCCGCGTTCCCAGCTGGCGGCGGAAGAAAGCCATGATCCGGGGATAGCTGCCGGTGGTGAAAAACACCGCCAGGGCCGTGGTGCCGCAGAACAGGAACACCCCGGGCAAAGCCGCCGCCAGGGCCCCCGCCGCCGTAATGCACGCCCCGCTGGCCCGCTCCGCCAGCACCGCCGCCTGGGTCCCCAGCAGGGCGGGGATCTCCTCCAGCCAGCCCCGCAGTCCCTGGGGGCAGGCGGCACAGAAGTCGTCCAGCCGCTGCCGCAGGGCGGTGGTCATTCCCGGCAGTCCTGCCAGCAGGGTGGGCAGGTGCGTCAGCAGCTCCGCCGCCTGGCGGATCAGCTGCCACACGATGACGGCCGCCAGCGCCAGAATGGCCGCCGTAACAGCGATGGTCACCACTGCCGCCGTGAATCCCCGCTTCAGGCCCATCCGCCGGCGGCACCAGGCAATGACAGGCTCCACCAGCGCCGCCAGGCCCAGGGCCAGGATAAACGGCAGCAGCCACCGCAGCAGATACCGCACCCCCAGCCACAGCAGCACCGCCCACACGGCCCAATAGGCAGTCCGCACCAAAAAAGCCCGCTGCTTTTCCTGCATTTTTGTATGCTCCCTCCTACGAAAACAGTTGTGTTTTGTCAAACAACATGGTATGATAATGGCCAAAAGAAACGGCGGGGCCGCGTCTCCGCCGGACACATCAGCGGAGGTTTACGGCCATGAGCAATCAGAAGTATTACATCGTATCGACAGAAGCCCTGCCGGAGGTATTCATAAAGGTGGCGGAGGCCCGCCGGATGCTCCAGGTGGGCGAGGCGGCCACCGTGGGCGAGGCGGCCCGGATGGTGGGCATCAGCCGCAGCGCGTTTTACAAGTATAAGGACGCCGTGCAGCCCTTCCAGGACATGAAGGCCGGCCACATCATCACGTTTTACGCCCTGCTGAAGGACAACCCCGGCGTGCTGTCCAACTTCCTGTCTATTTTTGCCAATTCCGGCGCAAATATTCTCACCATCAACCAGACCATCCCCACCAACGGCTGCGCCGGCGTCACCATCTCCGCCGAGACCCGGGACATGGTGGAGGATCTGGAGTCCATGATGACCCGCATCTCCGCCGCCGAGGGCGTGCTGAAGTTCGAGGTCCAGGCCGCCTGACGCCGATTATAAGCGTATACATCAATATGCGCGGATAGAATGACCCCGCCTGAAAAGCCTCGCAGAGTTTGCCGCCCGCAGGCGGCAGACTGCAAGCCTTTTGCCAAAAAGGGCTTTGCCCTTTTTGGCAAACAGAACCCCGCCCTGCCATCCGGCAGGGCGGGGTTCTGTGTTTATATTTTACTTTTTCTTGCCGCCGTGGGTGGCCTTCATGCGCTTTTCGTGGTTGAGAATGGTCTTGCGCATGCGCAGGCTCTCGGGGGTGACCTCCAGCAGCTCGTCGTCGGCCAGGAACTCCAGGCACTGCTCCAGGCTCAGCTTCCGGGGCGGCACCAGGCGCAGGGCCTCGTCGGAACCGGCGGCCCGCATATTGGTCATCTGCTTCTTCTTGCAGACGTTGACGGTAATGTCCTCCTGCTTGGGGGACACGCCCACGATCATGCCCTCATACACCTTGACGCCCGGGCCGATGAACAGGGCGCCCCGCTCCTGGGCGTTGAACAGTCCGTAGCTGACGGACTCGCCGGTCTCAAAGGACACCAGGGAGCCGGTGTTCCGGCGGCTCAGGTCGCCCTTATAGGGGGCGTAGCTGTCGAACACGGAGGCCATGATGCCCTCGCCCCGGGTATCCGTCAGGAACTCGTTGCGATAGCCGAACAGGCCCCGGGCGGGGATCAGGAACTCCAGCTTCATGCGGCTGCCCACGGGGGTCATCTCGATCAGGTCGCCCTTGCGGGAGCCCAGCTTCTCGATGACTGCGCCCACGGACTCGCTGGGCACATCGGCCACCAGCCGCTCGATGGGCTCGCACTTCTTGCCGTCGATGGTGCGGTACAGCACCCGGGGGGGCGACACCTGGAACTCGTAGCCCTCCCGGCGCATGGTCTCGATGAGGATGGACAGGCTCATTTCGCCGCGGCCTGCCACATTGAAGGCGTCGGTGGAGCCCTCAAGCTCCGTGACCCGCAGGGACACGTCCTTCAGGGTCTCCCGGAACAGGCGGTCCCGCAGCTGGCGGGAGGTGACGAACTTGCCCTCGCGGCCGGCGAAGGGGGAGTCGTTGACGGAGAAGGTCATCTCCATGGTGGGGGCGGAGATCTTCACAAAGGGCAGAGGCTCCACGCAGTCGGGGGCGCAGATGGTGTCGCCGATGGTGATGTCGCCGATGCCGGACATGGCGATGATGTTGCCGGCGGTGGCCTCGGTGATGGGCTGCTTGCCCAGGCCCTGGAACTCGTACATGGACACGGCCTTGGCCTTCTTGGCCGGGGCGTCGGGGTCGTGATAGTTGCACACGGCGATCTCCTGATTCTGCTTCAGGACGCCGCGCTCCACCCGGCCGATGGCGATGCGGCCCACGAACTCGTTATAGTCGATGGCGGACACCAGCATCTGGAAGGGCTGGTCCAGGTCCGCTTCGGGAGCGGGGATATAGCTGAGGATGGTGTCGAACAGAGGCTTGAGGTCCGTGCCCGGCACGTCGGGGGAATAGGACGCGACGCCCTGGCGGGCGGAACAGAACAGCATGGGGGAGTCCAGCTGCTCCGGGGTGGCGTCCAGGTCCAGCAGCAGCTCCAGCACCTCGTCGATGACCTCATGGATGCGCTGGTCGGGCCGGTCGATCTTGTTGACCACCACGATGACCCGGTGGCCCAGCTCCAGGGCGCGGCTGAGCACAAAGCGGGTCTGGGGCATGGGGCCCTCGGCGGCGTCCACCAGCAGGATAACGCCGTTGACCATCTTCAGGATGCGCTCCACCTCGCCGCCGAAGTCGGCATGGCCCGGGGTGTCCACAATGTTGATCTTGGTGTCGCCGTACTGGATGGCGGTGTTCTTGGCCAGGATGGTGATGCCCCGCTCCCGCTCCAGATCGTTGGAGTCCATGACCCGCTCCACCGTCTCCTGGTTCTCGCGGTACACGCCGCCCTGCTTGAGCATCTGGTCCACCAGGGTGGTCTTGCCGTGGTCCACGTGGGCGATAATGGCTACGTTTCTCAGTTTTTCGTTCTGCAAAGGTAAAACCCCTTTCTTTTGGGTATAAAAATTCATGCACTGTGCGGCGCACCACGAAAACAGGCAAACTCTTCTGTGCATGAAGTTTTGTGCATCATTCCCGGTTGCCCCGAAGGGGCGAGGGAATGGCACATTCTATTTTTTTGCTATGCTTTTGCATAGCAAATCTCTCAACCTTTACATTATATCCCCGGATTTTTCCGATTGCAAGAACTTTTTGTGAATTCCGGCTGTTTTTTAGGTTTTGCTTTTCCTTTGACCCGGGACGTGGTATAGTGAGGGGGAAAGGGGGCGTTTGTATGGACCAGGAGACGCTGCGACGGAAATTGGCAGAGCACCGGCCATCCTTGCAGCAGGCGCGGGGTGAATTTGCCGTGCTGGTGCCGCTGGTGGAGGGGCCGGAGGGGCTGAGCCTTCTGTATGAGGTGCGCCCGGCGAAGCTGCACCACCACAGCGGGGAGGTGTGCTTCCCCGGCGGACGGATGGAGCCCGGAGAGACGCCCCGGCAGTGCGCCCTGCGGGAGACCCGGGAGGAGCTGGGGATCCCGGCAGAGCGGATCGAGCTTCTGGGGGACCTGGACTTTCTGTACCTGCGGTCCGAGGGGCTGATGTATCCGGTGCTGGGCCGGGTGGACCCGGCGGCGGTGCTGCGCCCCAGCCCCGACGAGGTGCGGGACACCTTCACGGCGCCCCTGTCCTGGCTGGCGGCCCATCCCCCGGCTATCTACCGCTATTCCCTGCGGCCGGAGATCGGGGCGGACTTCCCCTATGACCGGGTGGGAGCCTCCGCCGGATATCCCTGGCAGACCGGGCACATGGAGGTGCCGGTATACGAGGGGCTTCCGTATCCCCTGTGGGGGCTGACGGCCCGGATCACCTGGTGGCTGCTGGAGCGGTATGGGGACATATTGACAGATATGTTATAATGTAACATGGCTGATTATATAGAAAAAAGAGGAAACTGCTATGGAATTTACACAGGGCGCGCCCTTTGACAGCTTTGGCCTGTCCGAGGCCACCATGCGCGCCATACGGAACAAGGGATATGAGATCAGCACCCCCGTCCAGGCCGGGTGCATCCCCCCCATGCTGGAGGGGAAGGACGTCATCGCCAAGGCCCCCACCGGCACCGGCAAGACCATGGCCTTCGGCATCCCCATCATCGAGCGCATCGACCCGGACAGCGAGGACGTGCAGGCGGTGATTCTGGCCCCCACCCGGGAGCTGGCCATGCAGATCACCGACGAAATGCGCCAGATCGCCGTGTGCCATGAGGGGGTCCGCCTGGTGTGCCTCTACGGCGGACAGCCCATTGCCAAGCAGATTAACGCCCTGAAGCGGCGGCCCCAGATCGTGGTGGCCACGCCGGGCCGCCTGTCCGACCACATGAAGCGCCGCACCGTGACTCTGGGTCAGGTGCAGACCGTGGTGCTGGACGAGGCGGACCGGATGCTGGACATGGGCTTTATCCACGATGTGACCCGGATTCTGGACAAGATCCCCCATCGGAAGAATCTGGGGATGTTCTCCGCCACCATCTCCCGGGAGGTCATGGACATCTCCTGGGTGTATCAGCGGGACCCGGAGGAGATCACCGTCCAGGCCACCCGGGAAAACAAGCCCGATATCCTGCAATACCGCATCGAGGTGCCCGCCGATAAGAAGGTGGACGCCATCGCCTCCATCATCCGCGCCCAGCAGCTGGACCGGGTCATCTGCTTCTGCAACACCAAGGGCTCCACCGAGCGGCTGACCAAGTTCCTGCAGCTGCGGGGGCTGGACGCCCAGTGCATCCACGGCGACATCCCCCAGCGCAAGCGGGAGGAGGTTATGGCCCGCTTCCGGGACGGACAGCTTCATGTGTTCGTGGCCACGGACGTGGCCAGCCGGGGCATCGACGTGGACGACGTGGACGCGGTGTTCAACTTCGAGGTGCCCGAGGAGAACGAATATTACATCCACCGCATCGGCCGCACCGGCCGGGCCAAGAAGCACGGCGTGGCCTATACCCTGCTGTCGGACTTCCCCTCCCGCATGCGGCTGGACGATATCGCCCGCAACACCCGCAGCCAGATCATCCCCGCCACCCTGGCGGAGGACGGCCGGGTGACCCCTGCGGAGCCCAAATCAAAGTAAGGAGCGTGGCCCCTATGAAACGACGGATACGGTACATGGCCCTGTTGCTGGTGCTGTGCATGCTGGCTCTGACCGGCTGCGCCCAGCCGCGGGACACCATGACCCTGCGGGTGTGCCTGGACGCCGCCCCGGCCACCCTGGACCCCGCCATGGCCTCCTCCGATGCCGAGCGCACGGTGGTGGCCCACCTGTTTGAAAATCTTATGAAGCTCTCCCGGGGGGAGGACGGCGGCATCCAGCCGACTTACGCCGCCGCCAAGTCCTACACCGTGGAGGACAACCTGGACGGCACCGAGACCTATACCTTCACCCTGCGGCAGAACGTCCGCTGGTCCGACGGGCAGACCGTCACCGCCCACGACTTTGTCTATGCCTGGCAGCGGCTGGCGGACCCGGCCACCGGCTCCCCCCATGCGGCCCTGCTGGATATGGTGGCGGGCTTTGACCAGGTGCAGGCCAAGCAGGACGGAAGCCTTCTTCAGGTGTCCGCCCCGGACGACTTCACCTTCGTGGTGAAGCTCTCCTACAAGTGCGCCTATTTCCTGACGGATGTCTGCGCCGGGACGGCCACCATGCCGGTGCGCAGCGACGCGGCGGAGCGGGAGGACTGGTCCCTGCACTCCGAGACCCTGCTGACCGACGGCCCCTATCGGGCTACCGGCTGGGACGAGACGGGCCTCACCGCCCAGGCGGCCGACGGGTACTATGACGCCCGCCGCCTGGGGCCGGACGTGCTGGAGTTCCGGTTCGAGACGGACGGCCAGGCCCGGGCGAACCTGCTGTCCGGCGGCGACGTGGACTTTGCCATGAACCTGCCGGAGGGCGACACCTCCGATCCCTATCCCCAGACCACCCTGCTGCTGCTGAACCAGCGGACCGGCAGCCTGGAAAACGAGTCCCTGCGCCGGGCCCTGGCCCTGGCCATCGACCGGAACGCGCTGACGGAGGGCCAGCCTCTGGACCCCGCCCAGGGCATTGTCCCCCCGGGGCTGCGCAACACCATGGGCGGCGACTTCCGCCAGGGCAGCGGCAGCCTCATCGACAACGAGCCCGATAACTACGAGGCCCTGTGCCAGCAGGCCAGGACCCTGCTGGAGGAGGCAGGCGGCGTGAAGGCCGCCGGGCAGATCACCCTGCTGTATGACAGCACCGACGAGACGGCAGCCCAGACCGCCGCCGCCGTCCAGGACGCTTGGAAGCAGAAGCTGGGGCTCACCGCCATCCTGCGGGGGGCCACGGCCCAGGAGCTGGCGGACGCCCTGAACCAGGGCGAGTTTATGGTAGCCCTGACCACCGTCACCGCCGACCGGGGCGACGCCTCGGGCCTGCTGTCCCTGTGGGAAAGCGGCAATGGGTACTTCTATTCCACCGCCTATGATATGCTGCTGCGGGCGGCGGACGCCTCCGGCCATGTGGAGGTCCGGGACGCCTATCTGGAGGACGCGGAGGCCATGCTGGTGGAGGACGGCTGGGTCATCCCCCTGTACTATGTCCACCGTCACAGCGGCCTGGCCCAGCACCTGACGGCCCCGTTGTACGATGGCACCGGCGTGTACCGGTTCTCCGCCGTTGTGCGCCAGGCCGCCCAGTGACCCTGAATCAAATTTCGGTATCGGGAGGAAGCATCATGAAGGAAACCGTACTGCTTACCGGCGGAGCCGGCTTCATCGGGTCCCACATCGCGGTGGAGCTGCTGCAGCGGGACTATGACGTGGTCATCGCCGACGACCTGTCCAACAGCCGCCCGGACGTGCCGGAGCGCATCGAAAAAATCACCGGCCGGGCCCCGGTGTTCTATCGGATGGACGTGTCGGACCGGCAGGCCCTGGACCGGGTGTTCCGGGCCCATGACATCGCCGCGGCGGTGCACCTGGCCGGATACAAGGCCGTGGGCGAGTCCGTGCAGAAGCCCCTGGCCTATTACCGCAACAATCTGGACACCACCCTGGCCCTGCTGGAGGTGATGGCGGACCACGGGGTCCACCGGCTGATCTTCAGCTCCTCCGCCACGGTGTACGGCAATGCGGAGGCCCCCTGCCGGGAGGATATGCCCACCGGCGGCTGCACCAATCCCTATGCCTGGACCAAGCTGATGATCGAGCAGATCCTGCGGGACGCCGCCAAGGCGGACCCTTCTCTTGCGGCGGTGTGCCTGCGGTACTTCAACCCCGTGGGGGCCCACGAAAGCGGCCTCATCGGCGAGCTGCCCAACGGCATTCCCAACAACCTCATGCCCTATATTACCCAGACCGCCGCCGGCATCCGCCGGGAGCTGACGGTGTTCGGCAACGACTATCCCACCCCTGACGGCACTGGCGTCCGGGACTATATCCATGTGGTGGACCTGGCCCGGGGTCATGCGGCGGCTCTGGACTACTCCCGGAGCCATCCGGGCTGGGAGGCCATCAACCTGGGCACCGGACGGGGCAGCAGCGTGCTGGAGATCGTGGAGACCTTCCAGCGGGTCAACGGCGTGGCGGTGCCCCACCGCATCGGCCCCCGCCGCCCCGGGG
>ENA-OZHP01000262-OZHP01000262.1-human-gut-metagenome-genome-assembly--contig:-NODE-262-length-23282-cov-8.475094_pt1 | contig 23282 bp, 26 predicted proteins | sample MGYA00244046_ERZ653686 | MGnify/ENA primary metagenome ERZ653686 (study PRJEB26926, sample SAMN06165313) | human gut metagenome | biome: ENVO:00009003; feature: ENVO:2100002; material: ENVO:00002003... | reverse complement strand
TAGAACAATGAAAGGGGAGAGCACCATATGGAATTGGCGGAGATCGTCATGAATCCCGTGCGGCAGCGGATCTTTCAATATCTGCTGCTTCACGAAACCGGCACGGTCAAGGAGATCCGGAAGGCCCTGCCGGATGTTCCCGGGGCCAGCCTGTACCGGCACATGAAGCTGCTGACGGAAAGCGGCATTCTCACGGTGGTGGGGGAGAACCGCATCCGCGGCACGGTGGAGAGCATTTACAGCCTGAACAAAAGCGCCCTGGAGATCGACGACGACGGCACGGTGGTGCAGACGGCGCTGCTGGGCCTCAGCGCCTCCTTTGCCAGATATTTTTCCGGCGGCGGGGCCGACCCCAGGCGGGATATGCTGCTGATGACCACCTGCACCCTGACCCTGACGGATGAGGAATTCACCGGCTTTCTGACGGAGATCAATCAGACGGCCCTGAAGTATATGGACATCGGCGTGAAGGAAGGGAGCCGTCAGCGGCAGATCACGCTGATCTCCTCCCCCACAGACGGGCCGGGGAGCCGGTGAAACGAGAGAAAGGACGAACGATCATGGTAATTGCATTATTCGGAGACAGCTGCACGGGGAAATCCACCATCGCTGCGGCGCTGGCCCCGTCGCTTTCCGCAGAGGTTTTCAGCGGAAAGGACTATCTGAAGCTGGCCAAAAGCGAAAGCATGGCGGCGGCCCTGTTCCAGAAGAAGCTGCGCGGCGAGGAGACGATCCTCTACGTCATTTCCGAAAAGGACCAGCTGGCCCTGCTGCCGGAGGGCTGCGTCCGGGTGCTGGTGACGGCGGGCCTTGCCACCATCAAGGAGCGCTTTGCCGCGCGGATGCACGGGAATCTGCCCGCCCCGGTGGCCGCCATGCTGGAGCGGAAATACGGCCGGTTTGAGACGGAGGCCCACGACCTGCGGGTGGATACGGACGCCGTTTCGGCGGAGGAAGCCGCCAATGAAATCCGACTGCTGCTGAATAGAGGAGAACGAGATGCTCAGAATTGAACATTTATCCAAGGCCTATGGCGAGAAAAAAGCCGTGGACGACCTGAACCTGCACATCGCCCCGGGGGAGATTTACGGCTTCATCGGCCACAACGGGGCGGGCAAGACCACCACCCTGAAATCCGTGGCGGGTATCCTGCAATTCGACCAGGGGGAAATCTATGTGGACGGCAAGTCCATCCGGACCCAGCCGCTGGAGTGCAAGCGGACCTTTGCCTATATCCCGGATAACCCTGACCTGTACGACTACATGACCGGCATCAAATATCTGAACTTCGTGGCGGACATCTTTGGCGTCAGCGCCGCCGACCGGCAGGACCGCATCCGCCAATACGCCGGTCTTTTCGAGCTGACGGAGGACCTGGCCCAGCCCATCGCCGCCTATTCCCACGGCATGAAGCAGAAGCTGGCCATTATCTCCGCCTGGCTGCACCGGCCCAGGCTGATCCTCATGGATGAGCCCTTCGTGGGCCTGGACCCCAAGGCGGCCCACCTGCTCAAGGGGATGATGCGCCAGGTCTGCGATGAGGGCGGGGCCATCTTCTTCTCCACCCATGTGCTGGAGGTGGCGGAGAAGCTCTGCGATAAGGTGGCCATCATCCAGAGCGGAAGGCTGATCCGCTCCGGCACCATGGAGGAGGTCAAGGGCGACGACTCCCTGGAGGACGTGTTCCTGGAGCTGGAGGGCGAATCATGCTGAAGCTCTTGCTGAAAAAGCAGCTGTTTGAGATTTTCCGGTCCTATTTTTACGACGCCAAGAAGAACAAGGCCCGCTCCCGGCTGGCCACGGCCCTGTATATCGGGCTGTTCGTCCTGCTGATGGCGGGCATCCTGGGCGGCATTTTCACCCTGCTGGCGGTGAAGCTCTGCGGGCCGCTGGCGGCGGCGGGCCTGGATTGGCTCTATTTTGCGCTGATGGGCTTGATCGCCGTGCTGCTGGGAGCCTTCGGCAGCATATTCAACACCTATGCGGGGCTGTACCTGCCCAAGGATAACGACCTGCTGCTGTCCATGCCGGTTCCGGTGTCCAGCCTGGTGGCGGCCCGGCTGTCCGGGGTGTATCTGATGGGCCTGATGTACTCCGCCGTGGTGATCCTTCCGGCGGTGGTCGTCTATTGGGCCACCGTGGGGGTCACGGCGTCTGCCGTTCTGGGCGGACTGGTGCTGACCCTGCTGATCTCCCTGGCGGTGCTGGTGCTCTCCTGCGCCCTGGGCTGGGTGGCGGCAAAAATCAGCCAGAAGCTCCGGAACAAGAGCCTCGTCGTCGTGCTGGCCTCGCTGGTGTTCATCGGCCTGTATTACTTCGTCTATTTCAAGGCCCAGAGCGTCCTTCAGGACCTGCTGGCCAACGCCGGGACCTACGGCGCCCAGATCCGGAGCCGGGTCTCTCCCCTGTACCTGTTCGGCAGCGTGGGCACGGGCAGCGGGGCGGCCATGCTGGCGGTCACGGCGGCGGTGGCGGCGCTGTGCGGCCTGATGTGGGTGCTGCTCTCCCGCAGCTTCCTGCATATCGCCACCTCCACCGGGAAAACCGCCCGCCGGGCGTACCGGGAGACCGCCCTGCGCCGCCGCAGCGTGGACGGGGCGCTGCTGCACCGGGAGCTGGCGCATTTTGCCGCCAACCCCGCCTATATGCTCAACTGCGGCCTGGGGACCTTCCTGATGCCCATTTGCGCCGCCGCCGTGCTGTGGAAGGGCGGCAGCCTCTTTGCCATGCTGGACGCCCCGTTTGCGGATACCGAGGGCAGCGTCCCGGTGATGCTGTGCGTGCTGCTGTGCGGCCTGGCGTCCATGAATCTCATGACGGCCCCCTCCGTGTCCCTGGAGGGAAAGAGCCTGTGGCTCATGCAGTCGCTTCCGGTGGAGCCGTGGCAGGCCCTCCGGGCGAAGCTGCGGATGCAGGTGCTGCTGACGGTCCCGCCGCTGCTGCTTTGCGCGGTGTGCGCGGCCATCGTCTATCCCCTGGGCCCGGCGGGGCTTCTGGTCATGGCGGTGTTCGCCGCGTCCTATGCCCTGCTGGGGGCCCTGGCGGGCCTGACCCTGGGGGTGAAAATGCCGGTACTGACCTGGACCGACCAGCTGATGCCCATCAAGCAAAGCGCGCCGGTGATGCTGACCCTGTTCGGCGGCATGGGCTACACGATCCTGCTGTTTGCGGGCTTCCTGCTGCTGCCCGGCTGGCGGCTGGGCTTTGCCGGATACGCAGCCTGCTTCGCGGCGGCCAACCTGCTGCTATGCGCGGTGCTGCACCGGTGGCTGCGGAAAAAGGGCGCGGCGCTGTTTGCCGCCCTGTGACGGGGCCGGTTCCCGGCTTGACTTTTCCGGTGGAATTGCTATAATACCGCTAACTAATACTTGTTAGTGGGGTGCGATGATGAAGCAGGAGGACACGAAGCAGAGAATTCTGGACAAGGCCCTGGAGCTTTTTTCCGCCCGCGGCTATGACTCTGTCAGCGTGGGGGAAATTGCAGAGGCGGTGGGCATCAGGGCTCCCTCGCTCTATAACCATTTTCCGGGCAAGCAGGCGATTTTTGACGCCATTGTGGAGTCCACGGCGGCGCAGTATGAGGCGGACACCGGCAGGCTCGACATCCATGTGCAGAGCGCGTTCCGGGATATCCCGGTTTTTGCGGAGATCACCGAGGACGCGCTTTATGAGAAGGTGCGGCAGATTTTTGCATACTCCCTTCATAATGAGCAGATCAGCCGCTTTCGCCGCATGATGACCATCGAGCAGTTTCGCTCGCCGGAGCTGGCCGCCCTGTATTCCGGGCGCTATGTGGACCGGGTGCTTGCCTATCACGCCGGTATCTTCCGGGCGCTGATGGCGTCCGGCGAGATCGCGGCGGAGGACCCGGACACGCTGGCCATGCTGTATGTGGCCCCGGTGCTGACCCTGATCGGCATCTGCGACCGTCAGCCGGAGCGGGAGGGCGAGTGCCTGGAAAAGCTGCGGCAGCATGTGACGCTCTTTTTCCGGTTGGTCCGTGGCGGAAACAACCGGGAGATATAGGGATGGAAAGCCAAACCCTCCGGCGGGCCGGAGGGTTTGGCTTTCCATTGGAAGGGCGTTTGACATTCCCGGGGCCATGTGTTACAATTTGGTTACAAGTATTTATTAAAAGGAGAAGTGTTATGTCTGAGGTTAAAAAGGGCAACGGCCTTGTTTATAAAAATCATCCCCTGCGCCGCGTTGACAACCTGATCTATTACGGCAGCATGGCCGACAAGTATATCGTCCTGCTGCAGATCCTGGACACCAAGAAGGAGCAGGACATGGACGTGGCCACCCGGGTGTCCGTCCAGCTGCAGATGACCGACCCCGACCTGAAGTCCCGGGACCGGGTGGTGAAGAAGTCCGAGAAGGACAGCCTCTACGCCGCCATGGACGTGGGCTGCATCTGGCTGGAGCGCGCCCTGGCCGGCAAGTAAGCCGATTTATCCACACCCGATAAGGAGTCCTGTTCATGAAGCTCAGCCGCAAGGCGGCTGCCGCTGTGCTGGCGGCGGCCCTGACCCTGTCCCTGTGCGTCATCTCCGCGCTGCCCGGCGGGCAGCCCCGGATGGACGCCATGACCTATAACATCGACACCCTGCCTGCCCGGGACCTGCGCCCGGTGGTAGACGGCCCGGAGACGGAGGCGGACTACACGCCCCCGGCCCAGGCCATCCACACCGCCGCCCAGGAGGAAGCAACTGCGGAGGCTTCCGCTGAAGTGCCTGCGCCGGAGGCTCCTGCCCGGGAGAAAACCGAAAGCGCCGCTCCCGCTCAGCCTGCCCAGCCTGTCTCCTCCACGTCCGTTCTGGCCGTGGGCGTCACGGCGGACAGCGTCCGCCTGCGGGCCGCCGCCAACACCGGCAGCGCCATTCTGGCGGAGCTGAACCGGGGCACCGCCGTGTCCATCCTGGGCCGCCAGGACGGCTGGTACAAGGTGAATTATGACGGAAAAACCGGCTATATGTCTGCGGACTATGTGACGGCCCGGTCCTCTGCCGGTGACCTGCGCTGCGTGGCCCGGGTCATCTCCGACGGGCTGAATCTGCGCAGCGGGGCCGCCGCCTCCGGCGCGGTGCTGGCCACCGTCTCCCGGGGCGAATATGTGGACGTGTCCGGCTTTGAAAACGGCTGGTTCCGGGTGCAGTACAGCGGCAAAACCGGCTATATGTCCGGGGATCACCTGACCCTGGCCGCCGCCCGGCCCGCCGCTCACGCCCCTGCGCCTGCTGCGCCTACCACGCCTGCTGTACCCGCCTCCGGCACCGGGGCGGAGATCGCCGCCCTGGCCCGGTCCTTCGTGGGCAAGGCCCCCTATGTATACGGCGGCGCGGGCCCCGCAGGCTTTGATTGCTCGGGCTTTACCATGTATATCTATGGTCAGTTCGGCATCCGCCTGCCCCACGGGGCCACGGATCAGATGCGCTACGGCGCCGCCGTGGACCGCAGCCAGCTGCAGCCCGGGGACCTGATCTTCTTCCACGACGACTACTATTCCTCCAGCGCCGCCTCCCACTGCGGTATCTATGTGGGCAACGACCAGTTTGTCCACGCTTCTACCTATGGCAGCGGCGGCGTGCTGCTGACGGCGCTGAACGGCAATCCCTACTACTCCGCCCACTATATCGCCGCCCGGCGCATGGGCTGAAACGATGCATATTCAGAACGGTCCCCGCCGAAGCGGGGACCGTTTTTTGTTCTGCTTTCACTTGTCGGCGTCATGGTGGGGGAAATCGTCCAGAAGCATCTGCCGCAGATGACGGCCTGCCGGAGGAAAAAGCCCTAGAAAAAGCCACGTGTGAAATCACCCTTATATCGCATTTTTACCCCCCAAATACGGCAAAAAGCTGTGTCAGAAATGGCACAGCTTTTTGCCGCTTTTTTTGGAAGGAGCGGTACGTTCCGCTCCGTGAGAAGGCCTTGACTTTCAAGGCTGCTTTTTTTATAATCTTTGCATAAGAAAGGCGTGATCTATCGTGAATACCCAGACGATCTGTATCCTGTTTTCCATTCTCCTGGTGCCGGTCAACCTGCTCTGCACCCACTGGATGACCCAGGAGGCCGTGCATCTGACCGGGATGACCTATATGGAATTTCTGAAAACCACCTCCGGCATCAGTGCGTCGTCCGTTAGAAGAAAGCGGAACTGGTGGTACTACGTCCACTTCTTCAACGAGTACAGCGCCAACCCGGAAAAGTCCATCTGCTTTATGCGGATGCACGTGGCGGCGGTCCTCCCCAGCGTGGCGGCCATGTACCTCTTGGCCCGGGTGTATGCCAGCCCGGACCGGGTGTCCTTCGCCATGACCGGCAACTGCATCCTGCTTGCCGTCAACCTGGTTCTGGCCGCCGGGGGCGCACTCTACAGGCGAATCCATCCCCTGGACCCCGTTGCGGCGGAGAAGCTCCGGGAAAAGCACCAGACGGAGCGGGCATACAGCCGGGCGCACCTGGGAAAAACGGCGGCTCGTGTCGCCATGCCGGTGGGCGTCCTTCTGGCGGTCCTGTATATCTTCGGAAGCGGCGCGGCCTCCGGGCGGACGGAGACGCCGGACCCGGTACATTTTGCGCAGATTCTGCAGGAAAAGGGGTACGAAACGGCGGACGTATCCCTGACCTATGGACAGATCGACCGGAACAAGCTCACCCAGGCCATCGCCGGGGCAAAGGGCGGCAGTCGGGTGGAGTGCTATCGCTACGCCGACGATAAAACGGTGGACCTGGTGTATAACCAGATATCCTATGAGACGGCCCCGGACCTGGAGCCCAGGGCGCGGGAAAGTCACGAGACCGCCCTCTCGGGCGGCGGCAAGATGTTCACCATAGTGGCGGACGGCGTGTACTATCTGGTGCTGTTCCGGGGTGACACGCTGATTTATGCCTGTTCGCCGGATTCTCTGACGGAGATCAACGAAATTCTGGCGGAGACCGGCTATCTGCGGAGGTAAGGGAACATGAAAGCACTGCCAAAACACTGTCTGCCGCACCATGCGGTGCTCCTGCTGGTCTATCTGTCCGCGCTTTTTCTTACAAGCCGCGCGGCCAACCTGCCCAACCTGTTTTACATGGCCTTCAACGGCCTTGTGCTGGGGCTGAGCGCCGCCTATATGCGCCGGGACTTTGACACGGACCTCTTCAGGCTGAAGCGGACCGCCGCCAACGTGGTCCGGCAGGTTCTGACGGGACTTGGGTTGGGGTGCCTGCTGGCGGTGGTTTTCGCGGGCGTCGCCATGCTGTTCGAGGATATTTCGCTGTTTCCCCGGCTGGGCATACAGAATGTCGCCGGCTTCATCCTGGTGCAGATGATCGTTGCATTGGCTGAGGAGGCGTATTTCAACTACTACCTGTACGATACCCTGATGCGGCTGTTCAGAGGGAAGGCCGTGTGGAGCATGGCGGCTGCGGCCGCGCTGTTTGCCGGGGTACACTGGGCGATGAACGGCAGCGTGAAGCAGGTGGTCATCGCCTTTGCCTTCCGGCTGGCCGCCCTGCTGGTCCGGCAGATATTCCGCCGGGACAACGCCTTTTACATCTGCGCCGGGATGCACTTTTTCTATAACCTGATGGTATTTTTTGTGATTTCTATCTGATGGAGGAGCTATGAAGAGGTTCAAGGGCTTTAATCCCATGCTGTTTGCGGCGGCGGTGATCTTTCTCTGCGTCACGGTCTATAGCCTGGTCAGCAATGTCACCGTCTATGTGCGGCAAAGGAACTGGCCGGTCACCACGGCGACGGTGATCGACGTGGCCGAAAACGGAAAAGAATACAACATCACCTACCAGTACGAGGCCCGGGGCAACGTTTACACCGGGAAGCTGCACCGGGTGCGCTTGCGCTACGGCTTTGGGGAGACCCTGGCCGTCCGGTATGACCCCGACGCGCCGGAGAAGTCCGTCCGGCAGGGGGCCATGACCCGCCGGTCGATCCTGACGCAGGCGGGGCTGTCGGTGGTTTTCTGCCTGGTGGGGTACTGCCTGATCCGGCGGGCCCTGCCCCAAAAGGAGCCGGAGGAGAGCGCTCCGGACCGGCCCGCCCCCAAGACACCGGCCCGAAAATCCCGGCCCGCCGAAGGAACCGTCAGCGCGGCGGAGGTCCGGCAGGCCGAGGACCGGATCTTCCGGGAGGTGTGCCAACTGGTGCGGGACGTCCAGGAAAAGCACCCGTCCGTGGGATACGCGGTGCGGCTGGAGCGGTCCGCCCCGCTGGAGGCGGCGGGCTATGCACCAGCTCGCTACGAAGCCTGGCTCATCGCCTCCCTGGGCCGGAACCGGACGATTCTGGAAAGCGGCCCGGACACCGGGGAGTGGCCCGACGCCCGGGACAGGATCACCCGCATCAGAGGCGGGAAGCTGACGGTTTCCGACGGCTATGGCCAGCTTTCCCGGGAGCTGGAGGCCATCACTGCCGACTATGAGGCCGGGCCCGACGCCTATGCCGAGAACAAAACGGCCTCTGATGAGATGCTGCGGGAGGCCTGCCGGGTGGAGTGGATCGGATAAGCGGCAGAGCAAAAAAATCCCGGCGCGGGTGCCCCGCGCCGGGATTGATATTTTCTTGTTATCAGCTCTTGCCGTGAATTTCGGTGCGGCACTTGGGGCAGGTGATGACGATGCGGCCCTTGCCCCGGGGTACCCGGCACACCGTGCGGCAGTTGGGGCAGGTGAAATACTTGTGCTCCTTGTCCCGGCTGCGGGACAGGGCCTGCCGCAGGGGATAGACCACCTTGTTCATATAAGCCGCATTCTCTGCCCGGCGCTTGGGCAGGTTCTTGGAAAACATGCGGAACACCATCCACACAGTCAGCACCATGGCCACCGCCGACAGAATGCTGTAGGCCACCTGGTTCCGGACAAAGAGGTTGACCACGTCCAGAATAATGGCCGCCCAGAGGGTCACGAACCCCAGCTGGTCCACGCCGTTGCGCCCATACATGAACCGGGCCAGGGAGTTGCCAATTTTTTGGAAGAAATTCATACGAGCGCCTCGTTCTGCAAAAAAATGAGGTCCTTCCGGAAAAGGACGCACTTATTCTACAGGAATCTGCCGCAAACGTAAAGCCTTTCTTTGCAAAATTCACAGAATGGACATGATTTTTTCCGCCGCAGGCCTCCGGGGCCGGGGAATCGGCCCTTTTCCTCGTTGCAATCTGCCGGGGGGATTGGTATAATGTATGTGTATTCTTTTACCCAATTGAGGGCCGGCGAACCGCCGGCCCCCTATCTGAAAAGCGGCGGCCGGCGTCTCCTGCGGGGCGGGAGGGCTGCGCCGGACTGGCCGGAGAGCTTCCGGTCCCGGGCCGCTTGAGCCATCCTATGCCGTCTGCCGCCGCCCCGTCACCCTGCTGATTGAAAGGACCGATTCTCATGATCAAAATTTCCCCCTCTATCCTGTCCGCGGACTTTGCGTATCTGGCCCGGGACATTCAGGCCATCTCCACCGCGGATTACGTCCACGTGGACGTGATGGACGGCCTGTTCGTGCCCAACATCTCCATCGGCATCCCGGTGGTGAAGTGCATCCGTCCGGTGACGGACCTGCCCCTGGACGTGCATCTGATGATTCAGGAGCCGGTGCGCTATGTGGACCAGTTCTGCGATGCCGGGGCGGACATCGTCACCTGCCATGTGGAGGCCGACACCCAGGAGAACATCCTGGCCGCCATCGACAAAATCCACGCCAAGGGCAAGAAGGCCGGCGTGGTGGTGAAGCCCAGGACCCCTGCCAGTGCCGTGCTGCCCTTTATCGACCGGGTGGAGATGATCCTGGTGATGACGGTGGAGCCGGGCTTCGGCGGCCAGAAGTTCATGGCCAACATGATGCCCAAGGTGCAGGAGATCCGCCGGTACATCGACGCCATGAACCCCGGCTGCGAGCTGGAGGTGGACGGCGGCGTGGACCCCGCTACCTGCAAGATCTGCGTGGCCAGCGGCGCAAACGTCCTGGTGGCCGGGTCCGCCGTGTACAAGGCGGCGGACATTCCCGCCCGCATCCGGGAGCTTCGGGGCTGATGCGGCCCGATTTCACTTGAAAAGGAAGATACTATGGAATTTTTCCCCGCCCCTCTTGAAAATCTGGTGGAGCAGTTTGCCCGGCTGCCGGGCATCGGCTCCAAGTCCGCCCAGCGGCTGGCCTTTCATGTGCTGAACCTGCCCCAGGACCAGGCCCGGGCTTTTGCCGACGCCATTCTGGAGGCCAAGCGCAGCGTGACCCTGTGTCCGGTGTGCCAGAACCTCACCAGCGGGGGCCTGTGCCCCATCTGCGCCTCGCCCAAGCGGGACGAGAGCACCATCTGCGTGGTGGCGGACCCCCGGGACGTGGTGGCCATCGAGCGCAGCCGGGAGTATAACGGCCGGTACCATGTGCTGCACGGGGTGCTGTCCCCCATGAACCACGTGGGCCCCGACGATCTGCAGATCAAGTCCCTGGTGGACCGGGTGGCCCAGGGCGGCATTCAGGAGGTCATCATGGCCACCAATCCCGACACCGAGGGGGAGACCACGGCCATGTACCTGGCAAGGCTCTTAAAGCCCTTCGGGGTAAAGGTTACCCGCCTGGCCTACGGCATCCCCGTGGGCGGCCACCTGGAATTTGCCGACGACGCCACGCTGATGCGCGCCCTGGAAGGCAGGCGGGAGCTATGAAGCGTGTATGCTGCGCCGTGCTGGCGGCGCTTCTGCTGTGCCTTTCCGGCTGCGGCGTCCAATCGGAGCCGGAACAGCTGAGCCTGTTCGCCATGGACACCTATATGACCCTGGCCGCCTACGGAGACAAGGCTTCGGAGGCCCTGGCCGCCTGCGGTCAGGAACTGAACCGCCTGGACGGGGCCCTGTCCCGGACCCGGGAGGGAAGCGAAATCTATACCCTGAACGCCCAGGGCAGCGCCGATGTGTCCCAGGAGACGGCGGACCTGATCTCCGCCGCCCTGACTCTCAGTCAGGCCACCGGCGGGGCCTTTGACCCCACCGTTGCCCCGCTTGTGACCCTTTGGGGCATCACCACCGACAGCCCCCGGGTACCCCGGCAGACGGAGATCGACGCCCTGCTCCCCCTGGTGGGGGTGGATCATGTGACGGCGGACGGCACCCATATCACCCTGGATGAGGGCTGCGCCATGGACCTGGGCGGCATCGCCAAGGGCTACGCCTCCGACCGGCTGGCGGACATCTTTGCCCAATACGGGGTGGACAGCGCCCTGGTGAGCCTGGGGGGCAACGTGTACGCCCGGGGCGCAAAGCCAGGAGGCCAGGCCTGGAGCGTGGCGGTGCAGCACCCGGAGCAGGAGGGCTATGCCGCAATGCTGTCCCTGGCCGACGCCTTCGCCGTTACCTCCGGCGGCTATCAGCGGTATTTCACCGGCCCCGACGGAACGGTGTATCAGCATATTCTGGACCCCAAGACCGGCTGGCCGGTGCAGGGGGACCTGCTGTCCGTCACCATTGTGGCGGATAACGGCACCATGGCCGACGCCTATTCCACCGCCCTGTATGTCATGGGTCTGGCGGCGGCGGAGGACTTCTGGCGGCAAAACGGCGGCTTTGATATGGTGCTCATCACCAAGGACGGGCAGGTGCTGTATACCCCCGGCCTGGCGGATAAACTGACGGAAACCGAGGGGAGCGGCTATGCGTATGCGTGCATCGAGCCCTAAGCTCCGGCCCACCTGGTGGGACGGAGCGGTGGCCGCCTTGGTGGCGGCTCTGGCGGTGCTCTCCGCGGTGTGGTACTATGGCGGCCTGGAGTCCTCCGGCCCCCTGACCGCCACCATCCTACACCGGGGCCAGGTGGTGCAGACCGTCCGGCTGGACCGGCTGACGGAGGAGCTTACCGTCCCCGTGGAGGGGACCTATCACCTGACCGTCACCCTGGACAAGACCGGGGTCCGGGTGTCCGAAAGCGACTGCCCGGGCCGGGACTGCGTCCACACCGGAACCATCACCCGGGCCGGGCAGAGCATTGTCTGCCTGCCGGAGCAGGTGGTGGTGCAGCTGTCCGGCGGCGGCAGCGGCCCCGACGCGGTGCTGGGATAGGAGGGACGCCATGAAGATAACCACCCGCCAATTGGCGCTGTGCGCGGTGCTGACGGCCCTGGCCCTGGGCCTGAGCACCCTGGAAAACCTGTTTCCCGTGACGCTGGTGATCCCCCTGCCGGGGGTGAAGCTGGGCCTGGCCAACATCGTCACGGTGTTCGCCCTGTATCAGCTGGGGCCGCTTCCGGCCCTGTGCATCCTGGCGGCCCGGTGTCTGCTGGGCAGTCTCTTTGCCGGAAACGCCTCGGCTCTGCTGTTTTCCCTGCTGGGGGGAACGCTGGCCATGCTGGTGATGCTGGCACTGTCCCGTCTGCCGGGCCTGTCGGTATATGGCGTGTCCATCGGCGGCGCGGCGGGCCACAACATCGGCCAGATGGCGGCGGCCCTGATTACCCTGGGGAACACCGCCGTCCTGGGCTATCTGCCGTTTCTTTTGGCGGTGTCCCTGTTTACCGGAGCCCTGACGGGCTTCGTGTCGGCCCTGCTGCTGCGGGCCATGAGCCATGTAAAGCTATCCCACGGAAGGAGCGCGGATAATGGATAAAAAAGACGAGATCATCCTCCAGCAGCTGGACGTGATCCGCTCCATGACGGAGCGGAACCTGCGCAGCATGAATGCGGATTTCTGGGGCACGCCCCTGTCCCCGGCGGACAAAACGCCGGAAAAGGCCCCGGATAAGACGCCGGAAAAGGCCCCGGACAAGAAGTCCGGCGGCCCGGAGCAGCAGACGGAGGCCCCGGAGCCGCTGCCCAAGGAGGACATGAAGGACCTGCTGGCGGAGCTGGACAGCTACATCGGTCTGCAAACCGTCAAGGAGGAGGTCCATAACCTGATCAACATGGCCTCCGTATACCAGCTGCGGCGGCAGCACGGCCTGCCCACCACGGACATGTCCCTGCACCTGGTGTTCACCGGCAATCCCGGCACCGGCAAGACCATGATGGCCCGGATGATGGCCCGCATCTATCGGAGCCTGGATATTCTGTCCCGGGGCCAGCTGGTGGAGGTGGACCGCAGCGGCCTGGTGGCGGGCTATGTGGGCCAGACGGCGCTGAAAACCCAGAAGGTCATTGAAAAGGCTATGGGCGGCGTGCTCTTTATCGACGAGGCCTATGCCCTCAACGGCAAGTCCGAAAACGACTTCGGCCAGGAGGCCATCGACACCGTCCTCAAGGCCATGGAGGACCACCGGGACGACCTGGTGGTGATCGTGGCGGGGTATACGGACCTGATGGACAAATTCATCCATTCCAACCCGGGTCTGGAGTCCCGGTTCAACCGATTTCTGCTGTTTGAGGATTATACCGCCGACGAAATGGTGCAGATCTTCGACATGCAGTGCAAAAAGGGGTGCTACCGGCTGACCGATGACGCCCGCCCCCTGGTCCGGGACTATATCGCCGAGGAGTCGGCGGACGACAGCTTCGGCAATGCCCGGGGCGTCCGCAACCTGTTTGAACACATTCTGGTGGCCCAGAACAACCGCCTGGCCGCCATGGAAAACGTTACCCGGGAGGATCTGACTGTCATTACGGCAGACGACGTTCTCCGCGCCCGGGGAAAGGTAGATTGATATGAAACGACTGACTGCGGGGCTGCTGGCCCTGATGCTGCTGTCCCTTCTGTCCGGCTGCGGGAAAAAGGAACAGTGGAGTGTGGATAACTTTTTCCTGTCCGACGACGGCGCCACGTATTCTGTCAGCTATCGCCACGACGACGGCACCCAGGAGCTGATTGCCGAGATGGGCAGCTATCCCCAGCCCCTGACCATCGTGTCCGGGAAGCTGTATTTTGTCCGGGGCGGCAGCATGGTGGCCGTGGACCTGAAGGACCCCACCCAGCGCCAGACCATCACGGAGCCGGGGCTGTCCGGCCTGTCCATCGGCTGGATCGACCAGGAGGCCGTGTACTGCCCCCTGACCACCGACACGGAGAAATGCTACCGGGTGGCTCTGGACCTGTCGTCCAGCAGCCGGATGACCATTCCCCGAGAGCACCGGCCCACGGACTATGACGCGCTGCTGGACCGGATCTACGCCGCCGTGGGGGCTATCGATAACCGCATTGCCCTGCGGACCCTGCGGGCCCGGTACTCCGAGACCGGCAGCCTGACCTCCCTGGAGATGACGGTCTGGTCCCTCCAGGAGGAGACGTATTCTCTGAACAGCTGGGCCGATGTACATGTATCCGTCCAGCGCAGCGGCAGCAGCTTCACCGTTTCCGCCCAGGACCAGCACCGGCCCCTGCCCATGGATTCCGACACCGTGGCGGCTATGCTGTCGGTGCAGCGGTGGGCGGAGACCATGCAGGCCATGGACCAGGCGGACCTGTGGGCCGGTCAGCTCACCGGCCAGCCCCTGTACTATGAGCTGACGTATCACGCCGCCGAGTATGAGGCCGCCGTGGCGGCAGAGTCCGTGCCCTGCCTGCACCCCGACGGCACGGCGGCTCAGCTGCCCCAGGGCAGCCTTCTGGTGCTGGCCCAGTGTTATGACCGGGGCGACGCCAACATCACCCTCACCGATGCCAAGGGCCTGTCCGTGGGCGCGCTGCGGGTCGTGGTCCCTGCCGCGTAAAATCCGACATCCGGAAAAATCCCCGCCTGGCGCGGGGATTTTTCTCTTTTCTTTTGGCGTGTCCTGTGGTATACTTTCCGGCGACAGGGACCCGACCTGTCCAAGCGCCGCAAGGCGTTCGTTCGGCCCGGCGGGGCCGTTCTCTAAACAAAACATGGGAGGTACCACATGAAACACAAAAACACGCAAAAGCTGACCCTGGCCGCCATGACGGCGGCCGCCTACGCCGCGCTGTCCCTGCTGGGGGCGGTGTTCGGCCTGACCTTCGGCCCCATCCAGGTGCGCTTCTCCGAGGCGCTGTGCCTGCTGCCGTTCCTGTTCCCGGAAACCGCCTGGGGCCTGGGGGTGGGGTGCCTGATCGCCAACCTGTTCAGCCCCTATGGGGCCCTGGACATCGTGGTGGGATCACTGTCCACCCTGATCGCCGCCCTGCTGACCGCCCGGTGCCGCAGTCCCTGGACCGCGGCCCTGCCGCCGGTGGTGTGCAACATGGTGCTGGTGGGGGCCGTGCTGGCCTATGAGACGGCAGGCACTTCCGCCGCCTTCTGGCCGGCCTATGGGCTCAACGCCCTGACCGTGGGCCTGGGGGAGGCCGTCGCCTGCCTGGTGCTGGGGGTGCTGCTGGTGAAGCAGCTGCCGAAAATTCCCTATTTCCGGAACCGGCTTGCGTCATGATTTCAGCTTCTGTAATAAAATAAATGCTGGGGCCGGGCATCAGCCTGGCCCCAGCATTTATTATGAACCCAGCCTGCACGGGCTATCCGGCGGCGCAGTTGGTTGACGGAAAACCGGGGGTGTGGTACACTGAGGAGACTACTATAAAGCGAGGGATCATCATGGAAGAAACCAGGAGCTTCGGCTATATCTGTCCCAAGTGCGGCAAGGCCGTTATGGCCCGGCGCAGCGCCTTTTCCCTGGCGGCGGCCGCCGCCCATATCGAGTGCCCCTGCGGCCAGTCCGACATGCTCATCGAGACCGACGGCTCCCGCTTCCGCCTGTGGGTGCCCTGCGGCCTGTGCGGCGAGACCCACCAGGCCGAGTGCAGCGCCGAGGCGGTGCTCCATGGCCGGGGCATCGGCCTGGCCTGCCCCAAAACCAGGCAGATCTGCTGCTATGTGGGCCAGGAGGACCAGGTGTCCGCCCAGATGGAGCAGCTGGCCGTCCGGGCCGCCAAGGAGAAGGCGGAGGACCCGGAGGCCTTCACCGACAACATTATTATGTATGAGGTGCTGTCGGAGCTGAAGGACATCGCCGCCCGGGGCGGCATCCGCTGCCGCTGCGGCAGCACCCGCTATGGCATCCAGGTCCACCGGGACTCCGTGGACCTGTGCTGCCAGGACTGCGGCGGCAAGCTGCGTCTGCCCGCCGCCACCGACGAGGATCTGGACCGCCTGTGCTGCCAGATGACCCTGACCATTCCGGGGAGGGCGTGACATGATGGAGCTTCTCTCCCGCTGGTTTATCCGGGACCGGGATAACGTCACGGACCCCCGGGTCCGCCGGGCCTATGGCCAGCTGTGCGGCTTTGTGGGCATCGGGCTGAACATCCTGCTGTTTGCCGGGAAGTTCTTCGTCGGTACCCTCAGCGGCTCCGTGGCCATCACCGCCGACGCCTTCAACAACCTGTCCGACGCCGGGTCCTCGGTGGTGACCCTGCTGGGCTTCCGCCTGGCCGGGAAAAAGCCGGACCCCCAGCACCCCTTCGGCCACGGGCGGCTGGAATATGTCTCGGGCCTGATCGTGGCGGGGCTGATTCTGCTGATGGGCGTGGAGCTGGCCAAGTCCTCGGTGGAGAAAATCCTCCACCCGGCGGCGGTGGATTTCAGCGTCATCGCCCTGGTGATCCTGGCGGTGTCCATCTGCGTGAAGCTGTATATGTGCTTGTATAACCGGCGGATCGGCAAAAAAATCCGTTCCGCCGCCATGGAGGCCACCGCCGCCGACAGCCTGTCCGACACGGCGGCCACCGCCGCCGTGCTGCTGGCCATGCTCATCGCCAAGTGGACCGGCCTGGACATCGACGGCTGGGTGGGCCTGGTGGTGGCGGGCTTCATCCTGTTCTCCGGGGTCAAATCCGCCCGGGAGACCATCAGCCCTCTGCTGGGCCAGCCGCCGGAAAAGGAATTTGTGGACCGGATTCAGGCCATTGTCCTGTCCCATCCGGAGATTCTGGGCCTGCACGACCTGGTGGTCCACGACTACGGCCCCGGCCGGGTGATGGTGTCCCTCCATGCGGAGGTCCCGGCCCACGGGGACCTGCTGGAGCTCCACGACGTGGTGGACAACATCGAAATGGACCTGTCCCGCCAGCTGAACTGCCAAGCCGTGATCCACATGGACCCGGTGGTCACCGACGATGGCCTGACCGGCCCCCTGCGGAGCCGGGTGGCGGAGCTGGTGAAGCAGGTGGACCCCGCCATCACCATCCACGACTTCCGGGTGGTGGCCGGTCCCACCCACACCAATCTGGTGTTTGACGCGGTGGTGCCCTTTGACGAAAAGCTCACCGCCGCCCAGGCGGCGGAGAAAATCCGCGCTCTGGTCCGCACCATGGACGACGGCCGCTACTTCGCCGTGGTGACGGTGGAGAATTCGTACATCTGACCCCCGAAGCGGCTTGCGCAGCCTAAGACATTTCTCTATCACAAAGAAACTGGCGATTAACGGGCATGACTATGTAAGTTTGGCAAAGGATACCGCCCACCGTCAGTTGGGGACAATACAGGACTATTACGAAACGCCGGAGGACAGCGTAAGAATTGATACGGCAAAAGCGATTGGAAAATTTCTTATCCGCTCTGATGAATCGGATTCTGAATCCCAAGTGACAATCTCACTGGAAGATGAAGATTTTGCAAAAAAGCTTGAGGAAGTGGCTTCTGATTCAGCCGGAAAACAGATGCTTGAGTTTGCCATTGCTATGTACGAAAAAAATAATTCGAACTAACAGCGGTCATTCTACACCAACCATACGGAACACCGCTAATCACCCAAAAATTCGGCTACTGTACAAAACCGCTGATTTTACTGCATAATATAAGCGATACGAAACACCAGAACCATGATTCCCTTGCAGCAATAAAAGAGAAAAACCTCTCCAAGCGAAGCTTGATTATTTTTTCTTTTACTGCTCAATAAAAAAGCCGAAAACCCTTGAAAACAAAGGCTTTCGGCATTATTATCTGGCGCGCCAAAAGGGATTCGAACCCCCGGCCTTCCCCTTAGGAGTATGGCTTACCATTTCGTAAATTGTTCATATCATATCTTCCCGTGTTGTTTCTTCGCAAATTGTGCTGCCTGGAGGCAGGTCAATTTGCACAAATTCCCCTGAAATATGCTGCCTTACAACGGCTTTTCAAATGTCGTATTAGCAAGGTATTAGCAGGAACCCCTTGTCACAGAGGGCTTTTAGGGGCCATTTCAAAATGCTATTAGCACAGGGAGGTTAATCTATGAGCACCGACACGACCAACGAAAAAGGGACGCCCCAAAGCAGGACATACACCGTGAATGACATCGCAGCCATTCTCGGTATCGGCCGCGCCTCGGCCTATAAGCTCGCCAACTCCGGAGCATTCAAGACGATCCGCATCGGCAACATGATTCGCATCTCCAGAAAGTCCTTTGAGGACTGGCTGAAGGCGGAGGGGCTGGACGACGAGATGTAATAGAGTCATAGAGTCGCCATAACTTAACCAGTTATGGCGACTCTATAATATCTCTACACACATTACATTTTGAGAAAATAGAGGCGAACAGATACTAGTCGTTTTGCTGTATACAAGATTTAATAATTTCAACAAATTCTTTGGAAACTTCAAATTTTTTGGCAACATAGGGAGTGGAAGCTTTTCCTTCCATTAGGAAATGAATAATCTTTAAGACTTTCCCTATTGTGATGTTTTGTTTAAAGTTGGGATTATTTAGCAAGCTCATTACTGCAGTCGAATTTAAGATAAATCTGCGATCTGCTAAGCAAGCATTTTGAACACTTTTTCTGGTTGCTTCTTTTTGAGTATCAGGGACGCTTTCTTCTTGAATTATCGTCTTATCAAGAGATACATACTGGTCTGGAAGAACACCTGGTACTTCATTGCCATCTGTAAAAATACAATTTTGCCGCATATTCTTCGTATAAAATGTTTGTCCAAGTGCGGTCTGCCATTTTTGTATGGTTACAGTTGAATATTTCCCACTTTGAACTTCTGTTGCTTCAAGGCAACGAGCACGTCCAATAGCTGTATGAACCCAATTAGAGGAGCCTTCGCTAGTGTTCTCAAGTTCCAGATTTTTTGCCTGTTTACTGTTATCGGAAAGAAGCATCTCAGTGATAAGATTAAGACATTTATAGTCTTGGACAATTGTCCATTCGGGTGGAATCCAATCTGTACCACAAAGCATACCCAGTAAACCGCCAGTAATAGATGCAATTGTATCAGTGTCTATTCCAACCGATGATGCTGGAACTTTCATCCCAAGCACAGGGTTGTTAGCATATCGAGACACCAAGTAAATAGCCGCAAGAATCGCCACATCCCCTGCTCCAGATATTTTAGAATAGCATCCTAGCTGAGTTAGAACATTAGAATCTTCTAATATCAGTCCCTTCTTTAATGATGCCTTAATAAAGTCCAACTGAGTAAGCATCGAAGAAAGAACATTGTTCCATTCTTTCTGATAATCAAAGTACTGGTTTGCTGCGTTGAGCCATTCAGAAAATATGTTGCTATCAGGATATGAACCCCATACTCTTTGCCCATCAATTACAGCGGAAACAAGTTCTCCGTAGCTTAGGACATTTTTTTTCTTGAGGAGATAGTCAAGTGCAAACGCATAACAAGTCGCTCCTAGAATAGCCCGTGGATGGCCATGAGTGAGGATAGAATTTTTTATAATATCTGACATTAAATCTGTAGACGGCGATATTTTATGTTGCGAAATAACATGTGGCAATATTCGCATAACAGCACCGTTTCCACCTGCATTAAAATAGTTGGGTGCCCGTTTAGACTGCCAAGGCAACACACCATCTTTATATAATTTTGCAGCATTTAATAGTGCTTTTCCTCCACCACGCTCATATTTAAGCCAAAAAACAAGTTCTTTTTCGGAGAAAAATTTTTCCCAGTTTCCTACTATAATACTTCTAGCTACAGATAGTGTTAATTGCGTATCATCACTGTATTCTCCAGGCAAAATTTTTTCATCGTGATAGCATGGTTTGTTGTTGCGCCGAATCCAGGCCACAAAATTGTCGCCACCTCCGGCATTTTTAGACTTGTTTTTTGAACGTATTTCATTGGGCCATCCCAATGCATCGCCAATGGCTGTTGCAATCATAGCCCCTCTGCACTTATCTGTTTGCGTAGGTATAGTTACAGACATGGCTTACACCTCCTCAGAAGAGCAGTCGAACAGAGTTTCTGTCGGGCACCTGCCGTTTTTTATCATGTTGCTCCACCTTGTAGTTAATACATCTGGTGCAATATAAATAGGGATAAGTTTTGTATTAAACACCTTTAGTATACCATAAACTCTCGATGCAATATCCTGGTTTCCTACAGCAATTCCAGTTATATATTTAGGGGGTATATTTCCCTTAATCAGAATTTCGGCTTGCCCGTCAGTTGGACAACATTGTAACATCTTGGGCGATCTAGGATATTTAAAAGTTCTCACAACACCAGCAAATATTGAATCGATGCTATCCATATCGCTACATATGTAGGCTCCATTCTCTCGACTTGAATTACAGGGACAATATTTAGCCTCTCGTTCGTTTAATATACTAAGATCAATATACAAAACAATGAAATCTTTAAAAATTTGATCGGAATTTCGTTCAATAGCTTTATTTAGAAACCATGAGTTCGGATATTGAATTGAACAACATATATGATCTAGTTCTCCGTCATATCTAGCACTATCTAGTACATTTTTAGTATCCTGCCGAATGGAATCACTCGATAAAATTCCTTCTGGTGAGGTAATAATATGGGTAAAACTTTGAAGCTTTGTAAAATGGCATAGCCGCGTTACTCCTCGACTACTTAAAATGTCATAGGCGCTCATTTTAAGTCCTCCTCGTTATAACAGTCATAACCAGAAGAGTCTTTCGGAATAAGCATCGACAGCGTTTTGCTATATATCATGAATAAACCGTACTTTGACCGAGTTACTGCCACATAGAGAAGTTTGATCTCATCTGCATATGCTTCTTTTTCAGACGCCGCCCGAGCAAGAGCATCTGGATCTGGCAATCGCGTCTCCTCCAAAAAGGGGATAAAAACATTGTCAAATTCCAGCCCCTTTGCAGAGTGAAAAGTAGAAAGGTATACTTTTTTTGCATCTGCATAACCAGCCGTATCTTTATCAATCTCTGTTGCAGTGCATCCCTGTTTTTTAAATTTGTATAGAAACATATCTATATCTGAACGATTCCTGCAAATTATTACTACAGAAGATGTTTTACTTAAAGCGATAGCACGATCAATAATCCATTTTTTCTCATTTGACCGTTCTGAAAATTTGATAAGTATAGGTTTTGGTCCCTCTGCAATTTGTGCCGTTGCATCGACCATATCTTCATCTTTCAACCAATACTCACTTTTTGTAATATCTTTTGCGAACGATGTAATAGTAGATGGATTTCTATAATTAACATTAAATCTCCAAATTTTATCTGTATTTATTCCGGAATCCCGCCAAGATAAGCGACTCCCATAAATTTGCTGAGCAACATCTCCAAAAAAAGTAAATGATCCGTCATATGCGGTAGCACTTACTAGTGATTTAATCATCATTGGAGAAAAATCTTGTCCCTCGTCTACTATGATATGTGTATAGCGTCGGGGTGTTTGGTCGTTTTGCAGTTCTAAGTATACATAGAGCGCCAAATCATCCCAATCATATTCGTGCCCTGCCGTTTTGCGGAGTTCAATATATTTTTCATAAACTGCAAAAACCCATTTTCTATTTTCGCGCTTAATATTGGCAGATGCTCTGCCGATACGCTCAGCCTGGTCATAGGTGTCTAGATCTGTGAACCCAAATTTTTCAATAAATGTTATCTCATCAACAAAGAAGTCATCAGATCTTGCCAGTGTAGACTCTGTTGGATATTGTTCTTGTAAAGACTTTTTTGCAAGGCTAATATAATACGCCTTACTGTCCGAATTCAAAATACCATTTCTCGGAGGCATCTTCCCTCGACTATGAAGATAACCGCGTGCAAACTTATGATAATTTTCTACAGTAAGATTTCGAGGAATAACATCGCTGATACCCTTAATGTATTCAACCAATGCACCATTAAATGTGACAAGTAATACTTTCTTATTTCCAGGCAACGTAGCAAGATGATATGCACGGAGAAGTGCAATCGTTGTTTTCCCACTTCCTGCAGTGCCTAATACAACCGTATGCCCCGTTGAAGGCAATGCTAGTACTTCTTTTTGTTTTCCTTTAGGGGTTATATTCATCTTGTCATCCTCCAATATAATTATACTTAAGGCAACTCAGTATGGTCCTTGTCATAAAAGGAGATATATAATTTTATTATACTATCTCTTTCCAATTTCGGCAATATATCCAATTCTTTTGCTTGCTAATACTTTTTAGTTGCCAAACACCATAGGTGTTACCCCCTATGGTGTTTTTATGTGCAAACATCACTCGTTTCATCATCACCTGCGAAAGAAATACGGCATCCTTTTAAACCCCAAAAGGAGTCGATAATCCAATGTTTTCTTTCCCTAATCAGCCCAAAGGCCACCGCCTATAGGTTTTCCTCTCTGGGGTATCTGGGCGGTATAGAGGTCATCTTTTCCCCCAAAATAAACACTTTTCCGAACCGCCGAAAGGAGGTGATACCATGGCGGTATTTCGCATTGAGAAAACCCGTGACTACACGGTAATGTCCAACCACCATCTGCGCAACGCGGGGTTGTCCCTCAAATCCAAAGGGCTGCTCTCCATGATGCTGTCCTTGCCGGAGGACTGGAACTACACCACCAGGGGCCTGGCAAAAATCTGCAAGGAGGGCACGGACAGCATTGGCTCCGCCCTGAAGGAGCTGGAGCGAGCCGGGTACATAGTCCGCAACCGCCTCCGGGACAGCAAGGGCAAAATCGTGGATGTGGAGTATGTCATCTACGAGACGCCCCATCCCCCGGACACGGGCCAGCCGTGTGAGGACGAGCCGGATACGGCTTGTCCAGATACGGGAAACCCGGATATGGATAACCCATGTCTGGAAAACCGGCCGCAATTAAATAAAGAGAAAAGAAATCCTGAAAAACAAAATACTGATTCACCAAGTACGGAAGGATCAAATCCTATCCAATCAAGCCCCCAATCCCCCGCAGGGGCCAACCGGACCGGACGGGACTGGATGCGGGAACGAGAGAGCTATCGGGAACTGATTTTGGAGAACATCGAGTATGACATCCTCGTACAGAACGAGCGCATGGATCGTGACCGTCTGGACGAGCTGGTAGAGCTCATGGTGGATACCGTCTGTTCCCGCAGGGAGACGATCCGCATTGCCGGGGATGACTATCTGGCGGAGGTGGTCAAATCCCGGTTCCTGAAGCTGAACAGTTCCCACATCGAGTATGTGCTGGACCGTATGCGGGAGAACACCACCTATGTCCGCAACATCAAGAAAT
>ENA-OZHP01000245-OZHP01000245.1-human-gut-metagenome-genome-assembly--contig:-NODE-245-length-23851-cov-5.036056_pt1 | contig 23851 bp, 18 predicted proteins | sample MGYA00244046_ERZ653686 | MGnify/ENA primary metagenome ERZ653686 (study PRJEB26926, sample SAMN06165313) | human gut metagenome | biome: ENVO:00009003; feature: ENVO:2100002; material: ENVO:00002003... | reverse complement strand
ATGAGCGCTAGTCTCGTGGGCTCGGAGATGTGTATAAGAGACAGGTATGGCATCGTCGACGACAAGGGTGCAGTCCTGCAGATTGCCCACGTCAATCTGAGGCAACTCGTCTTCCTCGGACGCGTGCAGAACAATACGATTGAGCTTATTGCGATTGGGAATGACGACACGGGCAATATCGGCGGGGACATCGAGCTCGCGCGTATTGTAGGGAATACCCAGATACTCCTTGCCATCGCGAGAAGTCAAGATGCCCTCATCCGTTGCGGCATAGACGGGGTTACCCGACGCGACACGGTAGGCATCGAGCACCTGAAAGCCCGCATTGACGTTGACGTAGTACACCGAGGACGGCAGCTCCAGATTGTCGATCTGCCACGTAAAGCCCTCGCGTTGGCGACCGTCGGTATAGGCATCGACCGCCTGCACACCCTGCGGAACACGCAACGTCTTGGCACCCCCATCGACCGACACGACCGACTCGTCCACGTCAACGAGCGTCTGCAGGCGCGAACTATTGGGACTGGTCGGGTCGTCGTCAAAGCAATAGTCCTCGTCGAGGGCATAACCTTGAAAGCGCACTTTGTAGGCAGGATCGATGGATACGACATCGCCGGGAACCACCACATGACGACCGGGCGTGAGCGTATAGAAAAACGGAACGGCCGCCTCATTCTCGCGCCATCCCAGCAACAGGGCATTGAGGTAGCCATCCGAATCGACGTGACCCGCCTGCTTCATAAAGGCTTCTTGCGTGTTGACACCCAGCAGGTTCTCCTTGGAGCCCAGCGTGCTCCAAATCACGCTACGCTGACCCGTCGAATCGGGCTGGCCGGCCACAAACAGGCACGATTGTGCCGGCTGGATGGTAACGGTATGCGTCGTCCACGCCGCATCCTGCGACAAACGTAGCGAGACGCTTACCGTTAGCGGCTGGCTCGAGCACAGCACCGGATTCTGCTCGCCCGCGGCATTGCTCCACGAGTTGATGCGGAGATATGGAAACGTGGCGAATTCATCCTTGGTGCAGGCAAGATAGTAGAGGCCGAAGCCATCACTCCAGTGGACATCCATGGCACAGAACAGCGTCCAGGCATCGAGCAGCTGTCCATCGTAGATTGCATCCTCTATGGGTGAAATTTGCACCTTATCGGGATCGATGACTCCAGCCGCACCGTTAAACTGCGCAAAGTTCGTTGTATCTCCCATAGGAGCACCCTTTTGGGGCGTGGGGTCCCGAAAAAGATACTTATAGGAATTGACTGTCGAGTTGGTCGAACCACCGGAACCGGCACCACCGCCGGCACCGTTTCCGCCTGCACCGCCGCTGGCATTGCCGCCAGACGCTCCGCCCGCATTGATAACGGGGACGTTCTGTCCGCCTCCCGCGCCGCCCGCGCCACTGCCCGAGCCACCCGCAACTCCTGCGCCCGTTCCATCGGCACTGCCAGTAACGTTGTAGGCGGTCGTGCCGCTTTGCCCCGTCAGATTTGCCTGTCCCTGTGCATTATTGAGCGGCGCCTGCTGCTCGCGTGCGCTCGTTTCCCGCCTGTCGCTTTCCTCGTCGTGACGATTTGCCTCGGCATCCGTCGAGAGCGGACTGATCTGATACGCCTCACCGGACTCCGCGCCACCGTGACTGTATGCGGCGATATACCCCGTAGGGTCAAAGCTCAAATTACTCTGGGCCAGCTCAAAGGCGACCGTGCCAAATACACCGACCGCGGCGACCGAAGCCGCCACCGCCACGACACGCGTTGCAGCCAAAGGCTTGGCACGATGCATAGTTTTTGCGGCATGCTGAACACGCGCAGACGCATCCCATGGGCCATTTAATTTGGCCGACGCCGCGTTCTTATGCGGAGCCATATGTTGAGGATGTTTAGAAAACACGTAGACCTACTCCCTCTACAACGCGTGCAGCATGTAGCGGCGGAAGCGTTCAATGACATTTTGTGAAGTCGGCATACTCCGATGCAGGCGTTCGGTAAAACGGCGGAGTGTGCGCAGCTCGTTAGGTTTAAGCTCGCGGCCGCCAAACGCATAGGCCTGATGGAGCTGAATCGCTCGGCGATATTCCCACGGGTCAATCTCGGGGAACACCGCGGCAAAGGCATCCAGACAGTCGAGCGGCTTGGTATCGTCAAAGGCGTCGACACCGCTTTGCTTCATCACAAGGGCAAGATAGCCGTAGAGCGCCGGCACGCATATATCCTGCTCATCGCTCTCGATTGCCCGCGTGCGCCAAACGCGCAAGACGAACCTGCGAACGAGAAGAGCGAGCAGGACGACAATCACCGCGCCGGCCAAACCGGCTCCAACTTTGGCAACAACGGGGATGCTATGCGATACCGGCGCATCCTTGCGATGCTTATCCTCGGTCTGACCAGCGACCGAGCCCGCATCGAGCGTCTTATCGTTGGTGCCGTTGCTCCATGCCTCGCCCACATCGATAATTTTATCGGCATCGAGCGTCTGGCTATAGTACCCAGGGGTGACCTCCACGGGGGTCCATCCCTGCCCATCAAGGTAGATCTCGGTCCATGCGTGCGCATCGGCAGCCGTCAAGTCCAGCGGCCCACCCGCGTCAACAGCAGCGGCGAGCTGATCATCCGCCGCCCGATAGCCCTCGACATAACGTGCGGGGATTCCCCGAGATCGAAACGCGAGCGTCGCCGCCGTGGCAAAGTAGGCGGAGTTGCCCTCGTGCGCCGAGCCCAAGAACCACGCGACAAACGACGGCGCTCCGGTGTAGGCTGGCGGGTTTTCCGTCTCCCCCGCAAGCGAAGCCATCATCGTGCGGACTCGACTGATTACGGCTGTATCCGAAACATCCGCCTGGGCATCCCAACTGTCGCTCGAGAACAGGTATGCATCGACCGCATCCCGCTCCTCTTCGCTCACATCCAAGTAGTTATCGCGAACAAAGGCGGCGTATACCCGCTCGCTTTTTGCATAGTCGCTCTTGGAGGACGCCAGCCAGCTCGAATCAGCAATGACGTCATTCACCGAAACGTTATCGACTATTTCGCTATATGCCTTAGGCGGCAAAAGATCCATGCTTTGAATCGTCGATCCGGTCAACATTGCACCGGTACCATCCAGCGAGCGCAGCGTATAGGGAGCATAGGTGTATCTGCGGTTGGCGCCCGAGGCAAAAACCGAGATCTCAACCGCCTCAACAGGCTCGCCGCCCTCACGCTCGGCCTCGGCATCGAACGCAGCGCGCTGCTCGGCTACCGTCAGACCGTTCTTACGCAACCACTCACGCATGCCGGACCATTCGCCCTCGTAGGACATCCAGTCGCCGCGCCCCCAAGACACGCCATCAAACGTCGTGCCCACAAAACCCTTCATGAGCAGGTCGTCACTGAGCGTCTTGCTGGCAGTAAGCGACAGCGTCGTGGACTCGCCTTCGTTCATGTCCGCCGCCTGCGAAAGATCGCCCTCGGGCAGCGTATCCTCCCCAAATCGAATGCTCTGGACCGCTTTGGCGGCAGACGCCGACATGGCGGACAACTCGGGAAGAGGCTGCACCAGGGAGGCCGTCAGCGCAAAGAGAACGCCGCACGCCGCACACAGGCCGCCAAGACCGACAAAAACCTGGGATAAACTTACCGTAGAGCCCCACAACTCGCGTGCACGGCACTGGACAAGCCAACCCGCAACGCCCAGCGCCATAGACACCGCAGAATCGCCGAGCTGCAAGCACATGGAACCCGTACCGCAGATGACGATGATTAAAAGCGTGGGCCATGAAACGCTCAAGTTGGCAAAAAGCCAGCCAAATGCGCCAGCAAACACACCGGCGAGCACTGCCAGCGGCACAGCTTCACAAAGCAAACCGGCGCCTGCCACCAATGGAATATACAGCCCAAAGATTGAGTTGATGCGAGCGATGACGGCATTGGCGCACGCATAGAAGCCCCAACGTGCCGAAGGAACCAAAAGCGCGCATATAAGCGCCACGGAGGCCGCAGCCAAGGCAATCCAGAAGGGGGCCTTTTTCGAAGCCAGTAAAACGCCCAAAACGCTCAGCGCGATAGCCACGCCGGCGGCAACGGCAAGCATTACCCCCAGACACGTTGTACTCAGGCAGGAGCCAATTGCGCAGGAGAAACCTGCAGACAGCAAAACCGCAGGGGCCACCGACAGGAAGATGGCGACGACGCGATTGTTCGAAGCGATGCGCTCCGTCGAGGTAAGAGTCAAAAAGTCCATGTTAGAGCTCCAGACTCTTGATACGGGCCGAATCACTCGACACCGGGCAATGGGTGATGGTGTAGTTGGCGCCGCGCTCAATGCCGAACGCCTCGACCGAATCCGACACATGGAACACCGATAGATCGGTCAGGCGGCCCATTTCGATAAAGGCCTGCTCATCGACGCTCACCGCCACCAGCACCGTTTTGCTAATGCCCTTTGCCGCCACAAGCTTGGCATACTGCTCATCTAATGCAGAATAGGTAGGACCGAGCGGCGTTGCCGTCAACGTATCGAGCATCTTGTTAAAACCACGTCGGTCATCGACGGGGCAGACGGCCAAAGGGCCTTCGGGGGCAGCCACGACCACATGATGGTATCCCTGACGCGTAAGCGCCAGCGATATCGATGCAGTAAGACTCAGCACCGCAGAAAGAACCTCAGGGCGGCTTGAGTGCTCAAAATCACGCGCAAATGCACCAAACAAGATAGCAATAGCGTGGTCTTGGGGGCGCGAGGCCTCACGCACCAGCAAGTCGTCAAAGCGCGTCGACAACTTCCAGTGGATCGACTTAACCGCATCACCTTCGTGATAGGGCCTCACGTCAAAGACCTCGGAGGCGTCTTGGCCGCTTCGATGAGGATCGTAGCTCGTGCCCTCAAGACTGGCAGAAGCACTTTGGTGAGGATCAACTTGGATGTCGAGTATCTCGGGATAGACCGTAAACAACCCGTGAAAGTCAGCGTCCTCAAGGGCAAGCGACGTAAAGCCCATCTCATCGACCAAGCGCGCAGTGTCAAGGGTAATAGTGTGCGCACCGCAGACGGCCGAATCGAGCTCTAGCTCAAACAAGGCGGGCCTACCCATCGCGGGGGCAAGGCTTACGGAACGGACCGTCCGTGTTCCCGTCAGCTGGTTGTACACCGAAAACGACAGTTCCATGCGACCGCGAAACATAAGCGGGCGATCCAACGTGATGCGCAATACAAGAGGTGCGTTTACAACACACGACCTAGGAAGCTCAAAGCTGAGCTTGAGCAAGGCAACGCTCGAGCGGCACGCCACCACCGTGATCACGGGCATGGCGATCAGCGCCGCGGCAGCAGCGAGCGCAGCCGCATTGGCGGTAAACACAAACGTGACGAGCAGGAGCGCGACTGACACGATATAGGTAATCTTGTTGGCAATCATGGGCGTAACGTAGGACGCAGAAGGCAAGCGAGTCGCTACGAGCGGCCGCGAACCTGGCCCATAGACGGGGCGGGAACGGCAGCGAGAATGCGGTCGAGGACGTCCTCGGCGGCAATCGATTCGATGCGGGCCTGGGGGCGCAAAACGAGACGGTGGGCGCAAACGACCTTAAACACCTCGCGCACGTCCTCGGGTACCACATAGTCGCGCTCGCGAATCAATGCGCAGGCGCGCGCCATGCGCGTGAGCGCGATAATGCCGCGGGGGCTCACGCCCAGCTCAACGAGGTCGTTATTACGGGTCTCCTCGCACAGGCGGACGATATAGTCCAGTACCGTGTCGGCAACCTGCACGTTGCCCAGGTAGTTTTGGATATCGAGCAGGTCATCGCAGGCAACCATGGGCTTAATGTCGTCGAGCGGGTTGGCATAGCGACGGGCCTTGAGGATGTCGATCTGGTCCTGGCGCGACGGATAGCCAACAGACAGACGAACCATAAAGCGGTCGAGCTGGCTATCGGGCAGCGGCTGGGTGCCTGCCGAGCCCACCGGGTTCTCGGTTGCAATGCACACGAAGGGACGCGGGACCTGATGCGCCTGCCCGTCGATAGTCACTGCGCGCTCTTCCATAACCTCGAGCAGGGCCGACTGCGTCTTTGCGCTGGTGCGGTTGATTTCGTCGCCCAGCAGCATGTTGCAATTGATGGCGCCCCACACAAAGCGGAACACGCCGGCGTCGCGGTCAAACATCGTAAAGCCGGTAATGTCCGAGGGCAGGGTATCGGGCGTAAATTGCACGCGCTTAAAGTCCAGACCCAGCGCGCGTGAAAGAGCCAGCGCCAGCGTTGTCTTGCCGGTACCGGGCACATCCTCCAACAGAATATGACCGCCGGCATAGATGGCCATAAGAGCCTTCTCGATCACATCGCGCTTACCAAGCAGGGCGCGGCTCACTTCGTTAATGATGCTGTTGGACTGTTCGACGATCACGGTTACTCATTTCCTCGATAAGCTGCCTCGGCCGTCGCAGCCGCCAGCTGTGCTTTCAAAACATTCAGGTCAATCGGCTTGCCCACGTGACCGTTCATGCCGGCTCGACGCGAGCGTTCAACGTCTTCGGTGTAGTCATTGGCCGAAAGGGCGATGATGGGAATCGCAGCGGCGTCCTCACGCTCGAGAGCTCGAATGCGCTCCGCCGCCTCCCAGCCGTTGAGCACGGGCATTTGGATATCCATGAGGATCGCATCGTACGTGCCCGCGGGCATGCTGCGAAACCGCTCAACGACCGCCTCGCCATTGTCGGCGCGATCGACCGCCGCGCCTCGTCTTGCCAGCAGCTCAATCACGATCATGGCATTGATTTCGTTATCCTCGGCCAGCAGGAATCGCTTGTCCTCAAACTGGTAGGTAAACGACGACCCAATGGAATCGGATGCCGTCTCGAGCGTCTGGTCCTTACGCTTAAGGTCCTCGACCTGCTCCGGCGTGGCAAGTCGCAGCGGGATGTAGGCCGAAAACGTCGAACCGCGACCTGGCTCGGTATCGACGACAATCTCGCCGTCCATCAGGTCGACGAGCGCGCTCGTGATGGCCATGCCCAGGCCCGTACCGCCGTAACGGCGCGCAATGGTGCGGTCCTCCTGCTCAAACGGTTTAAAGATCTTGCTGATGTAGCGCGGATCCATGCCCTTGCCCGTGTCGCGCACGCGCAGCATGTAGCTCACGCTGCCGTCCGAGCGATACATCTCGCGAATCGTAACGGCAACGTTGCCGCCGCTCTCGGTAAACTTGAGCGCGTTGGAGATAAAGTTGATGACGATCTGCGACAGGCGCATGCGGTCGCCCACCACAAAGACGTTTTCGCAATCTTCGAGTTCGACCGAATACTTGAGCCCTTTGTCGGCTGCCTGCGAGGCAAACATGCGCTCAATCTCATCGGCAAACAGGCGCATGTCAAACGGCGCTTCGTCAATGCGAACGCGCCCGCTGTTGAGGCGGCTCATGTCGAGCATGTCGTTGATAAGCGAGAGCAAGTAGGCCGAAAGTTGCGAGGCGCGGGACAAGTCATCCATCAGGCGAGGCTCTTCCGCATGATGCTCGCGAGCGAGCGAAATCATGCCCTCGATACCATTGAGCGGCGTGCGGATCTCGTGGCTCATCTGGTTCATATAGTCCGTGCGCGCGTTGGCGGTCTCGACGGCGCGATCGCGCTCGGACTCCGCCTTGGCGATACGCTCGTTTTCGGTCGTCACATCGACCGCAGAAACCAGGTACTGCGTGCCGTCCTGAATAGGCGATATCGTAAACCTAGTGCTGAGCTGCGATTTTGTTCCATGGGGCGCATTATAGGAGCACAGGAGGTTCAGCGTGGTTGCGTGGTCCCAGTCCCTTACCTGTCGCTGCATGCGAACGCGGTCGCTATCGGGGATAAAGCGGTACAGCGTCTCGATGTCGTCGCCAATACGCTCGGGCGACACGCCAAATACGCGTTCAAAATTTGGGGTGATATAGAGCGGAAGGCAATCGTTGGCGCGCAAAACCAGCGCAACGTTGGGCCCTTGCTGCGCAAGCGCTTCTTCAAACAGCCGACGCGCTCGGTCCGCGTCGCGCTTCTCGTGTGAACCGAACAGCCCCAATATGCCCCCTTTTATCAGGGGTTTATTCTACCAGCTCAAAAGGCGCTTTACAGAGATAATGTTCCGATAAAGATAACTCATAATGATGTAAAAACGCGCCCGACGGCAATCTTGCCATCGGGCGCGTTTTGCTACTCGGGCCAGATAAACTGGGTGCGGCCGGCCTCGCCGCCATCGATCAACAGACTCTGTCCGGTCATAAACCGGTTGGTCACGCCCACAAAGTAGATCCACTCGGCAATCTCTTGGGCGGTGGCCCAGCGCTTAAGCGGCGTGAGCTCCATAATCTGGTTCCACAGGAGTTCGTCTTCCATCACGCAACGGTTGAGCGGCGTGATAACGCCGCCCGGGTCCACACTGTTGGCGATGGCCTGCGGCGCCAGGCGGTTTGCAAGGTTTTTGGTGTAGGCGATAACGCCGCCCTTGCTGGCAGCATAGGCGGGAAACTCCGATCCCGTATGCCCGCTCGCCGACCCCACATTGACCACGGATTTAATAGCCGGCGTCGGCTTGGCGGCAAGCCCCTCCCCCACAAAGGCGTAGCGTTCGGTCACGTTGATGGTTCCACACAGGTTGGCGGCGATGTCGTCGGCCGAATCCTGCGTACCGGCAACGTTGACGATTACCTGGGGTTCAAGGTCAACTGGAAACGAGTCCGGCTCGCGGACGTCAACGATCAGATGGCGGTAGCGCTCGTGTTCGATCGCCGCCGGCAGCAGATCAAAGCCCACGACCTCGTGGCCCTCGTCCAAAAAGCGCTGCACGCACGCGGCTCCGATACCGCCCGAAGCGCCCGTGATCAAAACCCGCATACTTGCTCCTTAGGCGGTTGCGTGGCGCTCGAGGTACTCGGAGCCCACATTCTCGCGCTCCCAGCCGCGCACGACCTTGTAGCCCACGGGGCTCAGGAAGACCTCGCACAGTAGCTCGGCAACAGCGCCGGTCAGCGAGCACATAAGGACCTGTACCCAGGTCCAACCAAAGAACGTGTGGCTTACCACAATGGCAAAGACCAGGTTGTCGATAAACTGGCCAACGCCCGTGGACACATAGGAACGGAAGGCGAAGCTCGCAAAGTTATTCTTTTTGAGCATGCGGCCGAGCGACTGGTTGAGCGTGGAGTTAACCACGGCAGAAACGAGCATTGCCAGCGAAGAGCCCAGCACCACGTACCAGGTGCCGCCGATAGTGGCGTTAAGGGCAGTGTTGACCTCGATCATGCCCGTGTCGTAGTAAGCACCCCACATGCCGGGCGTGAGCGAGCATGCCCAAAAGCACAGACTCACGGCCAGGTTAACCAGCAGCGCGAGGATAGAGATTTTGATGGATGCCTTGGCGCCAAAGCGCTTGCAGATCATGTCCTGGCACAAAAACGAAACCCAGCTCACCACAAAGCCACAGTCGAGCGCCAGATACGGCAGGCTGATAAGTTCTTTGTTGGCCAGCAGGTTCATCATGATGACACTCACGAAAAACAGCGAAACCGTTGCCGCGGGAATGCTCCGCAACAGGACCTTGTAGTCCTCCATGACCTTCTTGATCATTATGTACTCCTTTGGTTTTAGGTTTAACGAGCAGGATATCGGACCCGAACTGCTCGGACGCCCCGGTCTTGAGACGACGGTGGGTATGATAGCCGCTCACACGGCATCAGGCAAGCAAACGGCGCGGCAGCCCCGCAGGGCCACCGCGCCGATGCGTTAAAACGCTACGTTGCCAAACTCCGACAGGATAAGGTCGGGATTGTGCTCGGTAGCCCAATCCACGTTCCACGGGCTCGTGAACAGCAGCAACTTGCCGCCGCGCATGTCCTCGACGCGCAGCGTGTCGCGCGTGAGCGAAAGGCCCGGGATATCGATGGTGTCGGGGTCGTTTTGGATCCAGCGGATGTCCGTATAGGGCAGCGGCTGGCGACGAACCTCAACGCGGTACTCGGCCTTGAGACGGCGCTCGAGCACCTCAAACTGCAGCACGCCGACCACGCCCACGATGACGCTCTCCATGCCGGCGCCCAGTTCGCGGAAGATCTGGATGGCGCCCTCCTGGGCAAGCTCCTCCATACCCTTGACGAACTGCTTGCGCTTGAGCGTGTCGACCTGCGTAATGCGAGCGAACATCTCGGGGGCAAACGTCGGGATCTGCGGATACTGCACGTGGCGCTTGCCGGAGCACACGGTGTCGCCGATGCTAAAGATACCCGGATCGAACAGGCCCACGATATCGCCCGCGTACGCCTCGTCCACGATGGCGCGGTCATCGGCCATCATCGACGTGCCCGTGGCAAGCTTGAGCTTGCGGTTGCCCTGCACGTGGAAGGCATCCATGCCGCGCTCGAACTTACCAGAACAAATGCGCACAAAGGCGATGCGGTCGCGGTGGTTCTTGTCCATGTTGGCCTGGATCTTAAACACAAAGCCGCTAAAGTCGTCGCGGCAGGGATCGACCGGTTCGCTGGTGAGCGTATCGGTATAGGCGCGCGGCGTCGGGGCCAGACGCAGGAACTCCTTGAGGAAGGGCTCCACGCCAAAGTTGGTGAGCGCCGAGCCAAAGAACGCCGGGCTCAGCTTGCCACAGGCCACGGCATCCAAATCGAGGTCGTCGCCGGCGCCATCGAGCAGCTCGATGTCGTCCATCAGGTTCTTATGGTTTTCCTCGCCGATAAGCTCGTCCATGGAAGGATCGCCCAGCTCGGCCTCGACCTCGGCGACCTTCTTGGTGGCGTTGGCGTGGCCGTCGCCCTCAAAGGCAATGACGCGACGGGTCTGACGATCGAACACGCCGCGGAAGTTGCGGCCGCTGCCGATCGGCCAGTTCATGGGATAGGTGTTGATGCCCAGGACATTCTCGATCTCTTCCATGAGCTCAAACGGATCGCGAGCCTCGTGGTCGAGCTTGTTCACAAAGGTGAAGATGGGGATGTGGCGCAGCGTGCAGACCTTAAAGAGCTTCTTGGTCTGGGCCTCGACGCCCTTGGCGCCATCGATAACCATGACCGCTGCGTCGGCGGCCATAAGGGTACGGTAGGTATCCTCCGAGAAATCCTGGTGACCGGGGGTATCGAGGATGTTGACGCAGGCGCCGTTATAGGTGAACTGCAGCACCGAGGAGGTAACGGAAATACCGCGCTCCTTCTCGATGTCCATCCAGTCCGAGACGGCATGCTTGGCCGAGCTCTTGCCCTTGACCGAGCCGGCGGTCTGAATGCTGCCAGTATAGAGCAGCAGCTTCTCGGTAAGCGTGGTCTTACCGGCGTCCGGGTGGCTGATGATCGCGAATGTGCGGCGCGACGAGATTTCATCCGACAGGCTTGCCATGCGGATCCTTTCTTGCATTGAGTGCATTACGTCGTTGTAACCGCACTATTGTAGCCGCGAAATGCTGCAACAGGACACCTATCAGGACAAATTCATCAGTTGGGGCCTAGGGTAGCAGTCGATGGCGGCACTCCGCAGCAGTTCGTCTCGATCTGTAACATCTAGACGGTTTTTGAACCTCTACCTGTTACAGATTTAGACAAACAGGTGGACGTCCCAGAAAGATCTCGATCTGTAACATCTAGCCACTCAAAACGGGTCCATCTGTTACAGATTGAGATATAAGGATAGACGGGTAGCCAATGTCTCGATCTATAACATCTATCAGCCAAAATCTTCTCCAGTTGTTACAGATTGAGACAACCAGGTGGGGCCCGCCAGCAAAATCTCAATCTGTAACAGGTAGCCGTCCATATCGGTTCCAGATGTTACAGATTGAGATGAATGAACGCGCGGACAATCCGAATTTCTCTCTTGCGTAACTGTGCATAGTGTATATATACTGTGCTTACCGGTTATATACACGTGTAGCCCAACAGCTAAGGAGCCGCTGTGGACATCATCCTATCCAATTCGAGCGACAAGCCCATCTACGAGCAGATAGCCTCGCAAGTCAAAGCTCAGATCCTATCGGGCGCACTCGCTGCGGGAGCCAAACTCCCCAGTATCCGTGCGCTTGCCAGCGACCTGAGTGTGAGCGTTATCACCACCAAGCGCGCCTACGCCGACTTGGAGCAGCTCGGGTTTATCTGCACCGTGCAGGGCAAGGGGTGCTTTGTCGCTGAGGGCAACCAAGAACTCTTACGCGAAAGCCAGCTCTGCCATATCGAAGAGCTACTTGCAAAAGCGGCGAGCCAAGCCGAAACCCTGGGCGTCACACGCGACAAGCTGCACGAAATGCTTGACCTGGTAGCTCCCGAAACCATGCAGTAGCCATCTGCAAGAAAGGCTATACCATGCAAAACTTGTTAGAACTCAAAGGTGTCTCACGCCGCGTGAGCGAACGTTTTTCGCTGCGTGATGTCACGCTCGCCGTGGAGCCCGGCCAGATTGTTGGCTTTGTGGGCGCTAACGGTGCCGGCAAGACAACGACCATTCGCGCCGCGCTCGGGCTTATCAAGCTCGATGCCGGCGAGGTGCGCCTGTTTGGGCAGCGCTGTGGCACCGACGCGCCCGATGAGACACAGCGCTGCCTGCGCTCCCGCGTCGGTCTCGTCCTGGACACATGCCCCTTCCCTTCAACGCTCAAGGTGGGCCAAATCGAGGCACTCGTAGGCCAGGCGTACCCCACGTGGGACCGCAAAACGTTTGCCGGATTCATCGACCGATTTGACCTCGATCCCAAGACAAAGGTCAAGGACCTCTCCCGCGGCATGGGCATGAAACTGCAGCTTGCCTGTGCACTCAGCCATAATGCCAAGCTACTCCTTTTGGACGAAGCCACCGCGGGCCTCGATCCCATGGCGCGCGAGGAACTGCTCGATGAGCTGCTTGCTTTTGTCGCCGACGGCCAGCACAGCGTGCTGCTCTCGAGCCACATTACGTCCGACCTCGATCGCGCCGCCGACCGCGTCATCTGCATCGATAACGGCTCGATTGTGTTTGACCTGCCGCGCGAGGACATTACCGACCGAGCCGGCATCGCCCACTGCACCCAAGCCCAGGCCGCCGAGCTTATGGCTTGCGTCGAAGGTGCCCATGCCGCCCGCCACGCCTACAGCGTGGACGTGCTCGTGCCCAACCGTCGCGAAACGCTCGAGGCCTTTCCCGAGATTCCCTGCGATCGGGCAACCATTGACGACTATCTTCGCCTCACGCTGAAAGGGGCTTCAAAATGAAACGCGCCTTTATGTCCGAGCTCGCCATCGCTCGCACGCTCATCCCGAGCATTGCGGGCGTCGGCCTGTTCATCTTCGTCGTGCTAACCCTTGCCAACGCATCGGACGGCGATTCCGGTATGAGCGCCGGCGCCTGCGCGGTCAGCGCCATGTCGCCCATCATAATCATGAACTCACTGGCTGGCTACGATAACCAAAACGGCTGGGAGCGCTATCGGGCAACGCTGCCGTTCTCGCGCAAAGACATCATCTGCGCACGCTACCTGTGCATTATTGCTTTCTCGGCCGTCATGGCATGCACCGCCGTGCTTTTGAACATCATCGCCCTTCCGTTCTTCGATCACACGGGCATTCCCTCGACGGGACAGACCGTCTTTGAGATCACAATAGCCTCCGCCGCATCGATGCTCATCTCCCTCATGATGGTGTTTTTGGCACAGCCGCTGTTCTTTCGATTTGGACACATGGAGGCGCTGCGCCTTTCCGTCGGCCTGTTTGCCCTGATGGGCTGCGGTACCATGGCAATGCTGAGCTCTTCCAACCCCATTAGCAACTGGCTCATGTCGATTGCCGGAGCGAATCCCGATCCTGCCGTCCTTGGCGGTCTGTGCGCAGGAATTGCCGTACTGGCGCTCGCGCTATGTGCAATCAGCTGCACCGTCAGCACCAAGGTTTATCGAGCACGCGATCTGTAATCGACAGCTAAAGGGCTTGGGCGGCACCCCACCTCATTTACTAGATAAGAAGAAGCAGCAACAACGTCGCTACCACCCTTCACGACATGCCGTTTAGATCTCGGCAACCAAAGAGAAGCCGACAGCATATCTTCGATTCGAGCCTTAACCAAATGCCCTCTCGAACTATGGCCCCTGTCTCACCACAGCGATATCAAAGCTTCATGGCGGGACGGTATCATCGGACGAGCGCCGTAATCTGGCGCGGTCGTTCTTTGGGGAGGCATTTCGCCCGTGTCGTGGGTCGCAGCAGCATTTGTGTCGGCTTTCTTTGCCGGCATCACATCTATCCTGGCCAAATGCGGCATCAAGCAGACCGACTCCGATGTCGCGACGGCCATTCGCACCTGCGTGGTGCTCGTTTTCGCCTGGGCATTGGCGGGCATTTCTGGATCCATTGGAACCATTGGCAGCATCGAATCCAGATCCTGGCTCTTTCTCGTCCTCTCGGGACTCGCCACCGGTGCTTCGTGGATCTGTTACTTTAAGGCGTTGGGCATCGGAGACGTCAATAAGGTCGTACCAGTCGACAAGATGAGCACCGTACTCGCTGCACTGATCGCCATCGTGCTTTTTGGCGAGACGAGCAACCTTGCGGTTAAGCTCGTGGGAACCGCTGTCATCACCCTCGGCACGTTTTTAATGATCGAGAAGAAGCAGTCCGCCGGACCCGAGCAGCAGCAAGACCGGACCTGGCTCGCTTACGCCCTCGGTGCCGCCGCGTTCGCGGCGCTCACGTCCATCCTTGCCAAGGTTGGCATCGAAGGCGTCGAGTCCAACCTGGCCACGGCAATCCGTACCTGTGTGGTACTGGTTATGGCATGGGCAATCGTGGCAGCCAAGGGAAAACTGGAGCAGGTCGCGCACGCTGACCGGCGCGAACTCACATTTCTCGCAACATCGGGCATCGCGACCGGAGCATCGTGGCTGCTCTATTACTATGCCATCGCCGCAGGCCAGATGAGTGTCGTGGTGCAGATCGACAAACTATCGATTGTCGTATCGGTACTATTTGCGCGCCTGGCATTCAACGAAAAACTCTCACGACGCAGCGCCATCGGTCTCGCCCTCATCATCCTGGGCACCGCCGCGCTCGCAATTTGGAAATAGCGCGGCCAGCACCCGCTACATCCTCACACCTGGCTTGGGATGCCTGTACTGGCCGTGGAAGGCCGTGCGCTTACCGCGCGAGATGGCAAACTTGGGACAACAGTGCAGGCAACGAAGGCAGGCTGCGCACTCCAGCTTTGTCCAGACGGGAAGGCCGTCGCGCATCTCGATCGCCGCCATGGGGCAGCGCTTGGCACACAGGCTGCAGCCGATGCAGCAATCGGCATCGACGGCAAACTTGCTCGTCTGCTGCATGCGCGGCAGCCCAATTGCGTGATACGCGCACGATGCAAACAGAGGCACGCGATGGCGCATCATGTTGCCCGTGCGGCGCGCCCGAACTGCCTTAATCGCCGCATCGATCTGCACCTCGGCCGCCTTGTTGATGTTCTCGACCTTTTTGGAGTCGGACAAATCAAACACGGGCGTCCAGGTATCGGGCATCTTGACGCTCATCGCCGCATCTAACTCGAGCCCACGCTCGTGTAGCAGATCGCGGGCGAACTTGGCCGATTGCCCGGTCGTCGAACCATATGTCGAGACATAGAACGTATAGGGGCGCTCGCCGCCCTTTGTGCCGGCAGCAACCGATAGGTCGACAGTCTTCAAAAACTCGATCATTGGCGTCGGCAAGCCCCAGGCGTATACCGGGGCGACAAACCCCAGCCGACAGGGGCCTTCCATCACAGCAAGGTGAAGGATCTCGGCATCAAAGCGCTCAATCGACATAACTTTGTCGCTTGTCGCCGCTGCAATGCGACGCACCACATGCTCGCTGTTCCCTGTCGCACTAAAGTACAGGATCATCTCGTACCCCTGGAATTGACTCGTGAAAAACCGCGCTACTTGCGCAGCGGCTTGGGCAGCGGAATGCCGGAAGCGATAACGGCGGCGATGATCATGCAGACGATACCTTTGAGTGGGAAGCACATGAGCAGCAGGCCCACGACCATGACCGGCTGGCGCATGACCGCACCCATCGTCGATGCCGTGCAGACGGCGACGCAAAAGACCGGATCTGCGCCGGTGAGGATAGCAAGGCCATAGCCCAGGCTTACGCCCGAGAAGATAACCGGGAAGAAGTGGCCGCCGCGCCAGCCCAGGTTGATGAGGGCGGGGGTCAGCATGGCTTTGAGAAGACCGGTCGCGATAAGCACGCCGGCGGGAATGGTCAGGTAGGTTTCCATGAGCACGTCGGCCTGGGTCTCGCCGGCAAACATGGTGTAGGGCAGGACCGTGCCGCAGATGGCGAGCGTCAGACCGGCCAGCATGGCTTTGACGACAGGACGCTCCCCTATTGCATGAGACAGCGCCTCGCTTGCGTGCTCGGAGACAAAGTACAGCCAGCCGCAAACGGTGCCGACCAACGCCAGCGGAATGAGCCAGACAAGTTCCAGGTTGCCCACCTCGGCGGACTCGAACCTGGGCATGCCCATGCCGCCGCCCACAAGCTGGCCAAGCAGCAGGTAGGTACCCAGACCGCCGGCAATCGCAATGCCATAGACCACCGTCTTTTGCGCCTTGGGCAGCTTGATGGTGATCTCGTCGGCATCGGACTCGCCTTTGCCGGCGTCCTGGCCATCGGCACTGCCGGCAAGCGGAGCCACAAAGCCAAAGACGGGCGCGGTGAAAAGTGCCGTCAAGGCAGCCTGGGTGCCCAGCAGCGTAAGCTCCCTAAACTCGGCACCAAAGCGACGCATGCGGTCGCCGACCCAGCTGCACAGCCCCGCGATAACGCCGGTCAGGCCGGCCTCGGGACCAATGCTGCCGCCAAACAGCAGCGGCAGCAGCGCCGCGATCGACAGCTTGCCCAGGTTGTCATACGGATAGCGACCGTCCTGCTTTACTTTGGCCATAACCTGGTTAAGGTCGTCGGTCTTGGCACCCGTCACCTTCTCGTACAGGCCGATCAGTAGACCACCAAGCAAGCAGACGAAAAACGGGTACGGCAAAAACCCGAATGGGCCGCTGGCGAGCTCGGGCGAAGCGACGCCCAGCATATGCGGAATCTCGGTCCACAGATAGTCGATGCCGTGCTCCATCGCAAAAAAGAACAGCCAGACCGCGGCACCTGCAAATGCACCGGTCACGGCGACGCTGACCAAGAACAGCGCACGGTTTGTAGGCTTGGCAAGCTTATCCATCGGAACCTCCCGTGGTCTAAATTGACATAGCTGCGTTTTATTTTAGAACGGTCCCGGCGCAGATGAGCAAGCCATCCGCGCCGCAAACGTCACCATTGGGCGTGACACAAGTCCCATCCAAAGCTCAGCCGTTGATGATCGAGGCAATCTCACTCAGCCTGTCGGCAAAATAGATGCCTTGCTGGCGACGCGGGCTCGACAAGCCCTTATCGATCATGCGGCCGAGCAGTGCCTTAAGGTCGTTGTAGTAGCCATCCAAGTTGTACAGGATGCACGGTGCATTGAGGTGCCCCAGCGATACGGCGGACATGATCTCGGCAATCTCCTCGAGCGTGCCCGTGCCGCCCGGAAAGGCGATAAACGCGTCGCCGAGTTCGATCATCTTGGCTTTGCGCTCCGCCATATCGCTCGTCACAATCAGATCGTCGATTCCGTCATGCTGAAACTCAGCCTCGATAAAAAAGCTCGGCTCCACGCCCGTCACGTGCCCACCGGCGGCAAGCACGCTATCGGCGAGCGCACCCATCAGGCCCGACTTGGATCCGCCGTACACCAGCGCATGCCCACTGGCGCCAATCCATGCGCCAAGCTCTTGCACGGCCGGCAGAAACGCCGGGTCGTTGCCGGCGCTGGCGCCCAGATATACGGTGATGTTCAATTTCAGTCTCCCTTGCCGCCGAGCGCGGCGTTCGTTTTAACGCTGACGTCGACGATACTCGCGCACGCGACGCGACAGATCGGCGAGCTCGTCGCGATCGAGTTCTTCCAGATGCTCCAGGTCGTCCATAAAGCGCGCCATGGTGTCCTTTTGACGCATCTTGATGAGCGTGTTGCAGTAGTTCACCGCCACGCCCGTGAGCATGGCGATGTAGAAGATGCTGATGACGCTCAGGATGACCGTGATGGCGCGGGCAACCGGCGTTTCTGCCGGAATATCGCCAAAACCGATGGTGGACACGGTCTCGAAGCTAAACCAGAGTCCATCGCCAAAGGTAAGGGTTGTAGGCTCGGACAGCCAGACAGCCGTTGAGCACAGCAGGTAAAAGATAAGAAACAGGCCCGTGATGCGCGCAAAGCCAGCCTGGCGCAACACGTCGGCCAGCGTCCTCAGTCTTTTCATCGCAGCCCCTTTTCCCAGACGTCCAATCACGTTCGCTCGGTATTGTCGCACAAACCGGCAGTTAGGGACGTTCCTCTTGTGCCGGCAGAAAGGTACTGTCCCCAACTGCCGGGTGCCCAATGACTACCTGAACGAGTATCTTGATATAGACATACCGCCCACCGTCATGCCCGCAGCAGGCAAATAGAAAGTGAGTCCACAATGTTTAGACCTCTTCGCAGGAAAAAGCGCGCCATCACCGATGAGCAGGCGCGAGAGCTGCTCGCCGATTGCAAGCGCGGCGTTTTTGCCGTCAACGGCGACGATGGCTACCCCTATGCCATTCCCGTTAACTATTTCTTTGATCCCGAACACGACAAAATTTATTTCCATGGAGCCAAGGCCGGCCACAAGGTCGATTCACTCAGACGTGATGACAAAGTCTGCTTTACCGTCTACGGCAACGAACGGTACATGGAAGATGACTGGGCTCCCTACGTCATGAGCACCGTGGTCTTTGGCCGTTGTCACCTGGTGGATGAGACTCCCGCGTTTGTCGAGGACAAAGTCCGCCAGCTCGCGCTTAAGTACTACCCTTCTGCCGAAGAGGTCGAGGAGGAAATTGCCAAAAGCATCAAGGGCGTCCAACTCTACGAGATTTCAATTGAACACCTTTGCGGCAAGCAGATTCACGAAAAGTAACTAGTCGTTGGGAACGTTCTTGCAACCGGCAGTTAGGGACGTTCCTCTTGTGCCGGCAGAAAGGGGCTGTCCCCAACTGCCGGCAGAAAGAGAACGTCCCCAACTGCCGGGCATTAGGCAGGCTGAGCTGGTATCCTTATGCGGTACTGCCTCGATTCGATAGGATTGCATGTGAAACCTTCCGCCGTCCTTCGCTTAGCTCTATATCGCACCCTAGCCGTCGCGCTTGCCGCACTCGCCATACTGAGCACCGTCATCCCCGCCCCGGCCTTTGCCGCCGACTCCGACCAGCAAGTCAAGACGGTCCGCGTCGGCTGGCTCGTAACCAGCCAGGGTTACCAGGAAGGCACACCCGGGGAGCGCCTCTCGGGTTGGGGCTATGACTACCTGCAAACCCTCTCGTATTACACCAAAGGATGGAAATACGAATACGTCAGCGGCACCTTTACCGAGCTCATGGACATGCTCGAGGCCGGCGAGATCGACCTGATGCCCAACATCTCATACTCTGCAGAGCGCGCACAGAAGCTGCTCTATTCTTCAAACCCCGAAGGCACCGAGCGCTACTACATCTACGCCAAGCCTGATCGCGACGACCTCTCTAAGGGCGACCCCGAGGCACTCGAAGGTCTCACCATTGGTTGCAACCCCGGCGTCATGCAAACCACTGTTGGCAAGCAATGGCTCGCCAACGAAGGCATCACCTGCACGTTTAAAGAAATCGATGGCGGCAGCGCCCTTTTTGACGCACTCGCAAACGACGAAGTCGACGCCATCATCATGAACGACACCATTTCGTCCCCCGACGCCTCGCCCATGTTTTACGTTGGCTCCAGCGACTACTACTTTGCCGTCCCCAAAAGCCGGCCCGATCTGATGAATGACATCAACGCCGCCATGACGGCAATCAACCGCGTCAATCCTCGCTATAACGATGAGGTCAAGTCGAATTACTCCACCCAAAACAGTGGATCATCATCGCTCGCCAGCTCTGAGACCGCTTGGCTCAAGGCACACGGCAACAGCATTACGGTCGGGTATCTTACAGACCTGCTCCCCTACTGCGCCCAAAACGCTGACGGCGAGATGGAGGGCTCGCTTGCCTCACTCCTCACAACACTTCGCGACAAATTTGGAATTAAGGTCAAGACGACCGTCTTTACCGACCATAAAAAAATGTCAGAGGCCCTCTCGAAGGGAAAGATCGATGTCGCTCTGCCAATCTATCGCGACTATTATCTCGCCGAGCAATGCGGTTTCATTCAATCCAACTCGCTCGGAACGGTCCCGCTTGTTGCCCTCCATGTCGGTGGCGATCTAAACGAAAACCTTAAGAAAATCGCCTGCACAACGTCATCGTTCGTTAGCTACCGCGAGCTACAGACCTTGTACCCCTCTTCGACCATAACTAGCTACCCCTCCAAGGAAGCAGTGATCGATGCCCTTAACAAAGGTGAAGCAACGTGCGCCATCGTACCCAGCTCGCGCCTTGAAACCGTTCGCGACCTCTACGATATCGATGAGCTCAAGACGTCGGAACTCCCGTACACCGCCGAGCTCTCGTGTTGGATGCGCCGCGGTAACCCCGAACTATTGGGGATTATCAACAAGGGTATTATCAATGCCGGCGAATCGCTCTCCGTCAGCAGCTACTCCTCGTCATACTCAACCCAAGAGTCCGACATGTTCCGTTTTATCTACCGCAACCGCAGCGCAATCGCCACCGTTATCATCGGCATGCTTCTTACCTTCATTGCCATCCTTATCTGGGCACTGAAGCGCGCGCAAACCGAAGAAAACAAAGCACTCGCCGCCAACGCCGCCAAAACAGCGTTCCTTACGCGCATGAGCCACGATATCCGCACGCCGCTTAATGGCATCTTGGGCCTCATCGAAATCGAGGAATTAAAGGAGGGCGACATGCAGGTCGCGCGCGAAAGCCGCGCCAAGGCACGCGTTGCCGCCAATCGCCTGCTTTCGCTCATCAACGATCTTCTCGAGATGGGCAGGATCGAAGAGCAGAAAGTAACGCTCGACCATGAGTCGTTCAATCTAAAAGAGCTGTGTGATGACGCACTGATCCTGTGCAAGCTCCGCGCATCGGATCGCGGCATCACCATGCTGGACGCCAGCGAACCCTACATCGTCAACCAATACCTGATTGGCAGCCCTACCCACATCCGGCGGATTATTATCAATCTGCTGGACAACAGCATCAAATACAACAAGCATGGCGGTTCCGTCACATTCTGGTCAACCGTCAAGCCGATTGACGATGGGCACGCGCTCTTTTGTTTTAGCGTCTCGGATACCGGCATTGGCATGACGCCTGAGTTTTTAGCGCACATCTACGAGCCGTTTGCCCAGGAGGGCAACGATGCCCGCAGCAAGTTCCAAGGAACGGGTATCGGCATGGCAATCGTCAAATCGCTCATCGATATGATGGGTGGCACCATCGAAATCTCGAGCGAACTTGGTGTGGGTAGTACGTTCGATGTTGAAATCCCGCTCGATATCGATAAAAACCCTCAAGCAAGAAAATGTGCGAACGAGCAAGCAAACGGCTGCTCGCTTACCGGCATGAATGTCCTTATGGCCGAAGATAACGAACTCAACGCCGAAATTGCCCAGGCCCTGCTCGAAACCGAAGGAGTTATCGTGACACGCGCCGCCGACGGCTGCGAAGCGGTCAGGCTTTATGTTGGGCGACCCGCCGGCAGCTTTGACGCCATTCTGATGGACGTCATGATGCCGGGCATGGACGGCTACGAAGCGACCCGCGCAATCCGCCTGAGCGACAAGTCCGACGCCGCCGACATCCCCATCATCGCACTCACCGCCAATGCCTTTTCCGAGGACGTGCAGGCGGCCCACGATGCCGGCATGAACGCGCACTTGCCCAAGCCGCTCGACTTTGACAAGCTCAAAGACATGCTCGCTCGCATCAGGCAGCACGGCGCCGCTTCGCTATAGTTTTCCGCAACGCCCGCGCTGAAACTCTTCGCTCATGCCGATGCCGTTGTCGCTATCCGTTTACCGTCTCCTTACCATACGGGGCCTTCCAGCAAATCTAGCCAGAAGGCCCCGTTCACGAGGTCGTTAGCTATGCATTGAAAACGTAGCGGTCCAGACGCTCGCACGCCTCCTTTACGCGCGAAAGCGGCAGCGCCAGGTTCACGCGAATATGGCAGGGCCCGTGGAACGGACGGCCGTCCTGATAGCCCACGCCCACGCGCGCCCCCTCGTCGAGCAGCCATTGGATGTCGCGGCCGTGCTCGCGACACCACTCCGTACAGTCCAGGAACACCATGTAGGTGCCCTGCGGGAGCGAATAATTCACGCCCTCAAAATGCTCGTCCACATAATTGCAGAAGTAGTCGACGTTGCCCTTGATAACCTGGCTGAGCTCGTCGACCCACTCGTAACCCTGCGGCTGGTACGCACCGATAAGCGCATGCATGGAGAGGACGTTCATCTCGTTGTAGTGGGTTTTATCGGACACGGCGCACACGCGGTCGCGCAGTGTCTCGTTGTAGATAATGTGGTAGCTGCCAACGAGGCCCGCCAGGTTAAACGTCTTGCTCGGTGCGTAGAGGGCAACCGTGCGCATGCGGGCATCCTCGCTCACCGACTGTGTCGGGATGTGCTTACGCCCCGGCAGAATGATGTCGGACCAGATCTCGTCCGAAATTACCACGCAATCGTGCTGGCGATAGATGTCCATGGCGCGCTCGATCTCGTCGCGCTCCCACACGCGGCCGCAGGGATTGTGCGGCGAGCAGAAGACCGCGGCATGGATGCGGTTTTGCTCGAGCTTATGCTCCATGTCCTCAAAGTCCATGCGCCAGATACCCTGCTCGTCGAGTTTAAGCGGGCTATGGACAATGCGATAGCCAGCGGCTTCGATGGACTTGGTAAAGCCGATATAGGTGGGGCTATGGACGAGCACCGCGTCACCCGGCTGCACGTAGGCGCGCAGCGTCGACACGACCCCGCCCAGCACGCCGTTCTCGTAGCCGATATGCTCGGGGAGCAGGCCCTCAACGCCGTTGCGACGGCTCTGCCACTCGATGATGCGGTCGAAGTACTCGGCGCGCGGATGGAAGTAGCCAAACATGGGGTGCTGGGCACGCTTAATGATGTACTCCTGAACCGTTGGCACCGTGGCAAAGTTCATGTCGGCCACCCACATGGGGATGCGGTCGAAGCCCTCGTCGGGCACGTTCGGCGCCATACCGGGAATCTCGCCCCAGGAGTCGACGGCGATGGCATCCATGTCGTGGCGGTCAATGATCGAGGTGAAGTCGTATTTCATGCTGCGCTCCCGTGCAAGGTTGATTGTTTTGATAGGCGTTATTGTCCACCAGCGCGGGCGGTTTTGGCACGGGTTTTGCTATTGAATTTGACGGATGCAGACGAATGACCGGCTAGCCCTGCGCGTCGCTGATGGCGGTTACCGTCAGTCTGGTTCCGTCAACCGTAAAGGATATGTCGAGCCCGGCGTAAGCCAGGTGATAGACGCGATCGGGCTCGTGCTTGCTGCCCGCGCGGCGCGGGTCCTGGCGTAGGACTTCGATGAGGCCCGCTAGCTTAGTGGACGGGACTTTGTCTTGCAGATGCTGCGGAAAGTCAACGTCGAGCTCTTGCCACGGGGCATCCTCGATCCAGCCGCCCGTCGCATCCTGGTGGCAATCCGCAAACGGAATGTAGGGCTTGATATCGTAAATGGGCGTGCCGTCGCGCAGGTCGGCCCCGAGCACGTGGATGATGGGACCGTCGCCGGTAAGTTCAACGCGGCTGAGCTTGACGCAGGTAAGACCGATGGGATTGGGCCGAAACGGGCTGCGCGTGGCAAAGACGCCCACGCGCTCGGCACCGCC
>ENA-OZHP01000239-OZHP01000239.1-human-gut-metagenome-genome-assembly--contig:-NODE-239-length-24148-cov-8.574316_pt1 | contig 24148 bp, 19 predicted proteins | sample MGYA00244046_ERZ653686 | MGnify/ENA primary metagenome ERZ653686 (study PRJEB26926, sample SAMN06165313) | human gut metagenome | biome: ENVO:00009003; feature: ENVO:2100002; material: ENVO:00002003... | reverse complement strand
GATGAGCGCTAGTCTCGTGGGCTCGGAGATGTGTATAAGAGACAGGAAAATATATGGTACAATCATAGTGTAATTACAAACAAGGGGCGTTGCGATATGAAACCTTTAAGCAAAAGCCAACAGAAAATTTTCGATTATCTAAAGGAATGTGCCGGTGAGGGTAGAGTTCCGTCAGTTCGTGAAATCTGCGAAGAAACGGGACTGAGTTCAACATCAACCGTTCACCACCACCTCAAGGCACTTGAAGAAAAAGGTCTTATTTCACGAGAACACGGCGTGAACCGTTGTATTCAGATTAACGGTATGGAGAAAAACACCGATGTTCCTGTTTTGGGCAGAGTTGCGGCAGGTTATCCGATTCTTGCCGTTGAGAATATTGAATGTTATGTGCCTGTTCCCGACAGTTTAAAAAGGGGCAGAGAGCTTTTTGCTCTGCGTGTTCAGGGCGAAAGTATGATTAACGCAGGCATTTTCCCTGACGATATTTTAATTGTTCACCGCACACCTGTTGCGGAGAACGGCGAAATCGTTGTTGCTCTTGTCGGTGACGAGGCGACCGTAAAGCGTTTTTACAAAGAAAACGGTCACTTCAGACTTCAGCCTGAAAACGATAACTTTGAACCGATTATAGTTGACGAAGTCGCTTTGCTCGGCAAGGTGATCTCGCTTGTAAGATATTTTGATTAAAAGGATTAACTATGAAAGTTAAATTTTACAGCCTTAATACAGACAAGCCGTTGAAATATGCCGTTATTTGTGCGAGATACAACGGAAAATGGGTTTTTTGCAAACACAAAAATCGTGATACATATGAAATTCCTGGCGGACACCGTGAGGACAGCGAAGATATTGAAACAACAGCAAAGCGTGAACTTTGGGAAGAAACAGGGGCGAAGGATTTCGAGATCTGTCCCGTGTGCATCTATTCGTTCACGGATTACGGAATGCTCTATTTTGCGGAAATTCGCAGTTTCGAAGAACTGCCACCGCTTGAAATTGAAAAAATCAAGCTTTTTGACGATATGCCCGAAAATTTGACATATCCTGCAATTCAGCCGTACCTTTTTGAAAGAGTACAGGAGTTTTTAGAAACGAAGTAACCAAATACTGTTTGCAATCTGCAACATAATACATTTGAGAGGAAGTGATAAAATGCGTGACTATGTGATTTATGATATGTACACAGATGACAGAATGTTTCGTTACGAGGTCTATAAGCACCCGAACGGAATGTACGAAGTGTGTGTTCAGTCGAGAGAGGCGGAGGATTTTGCCGTGAATGAGCAGTACCTCTACTGCGACATTCCCGAAGAAGTCACACATTTTACCGACACCCTCGAAAGAGCAATAGAAATCGGCGACTGCAAGCTGTACTGCCTGATCGGCGAGTATCTTGCACGCTGTTCGTGAAGTCGGACTGTGAAGTACAGCCGCAGTGTGCTGTGTGTTAAGCTGAGCCGATTTTACGGCTGTTCCTTCTGTTATATATGATATATATAAATGCTTTCGGCTGATTGACGGTAAAACAAATTTGTTATTCATTTAAAAGAATCGGGCGGCAGAATTTTTATTTCTGCCGTCCGATTCTTTTGTGTGTAATGTTTACTTATTTTCTTTTTCTTGTGAACCAATATATCAATCCAAGCACAATCAGAAAACCGCCGAGGATGCAACGGAAGACTATATTCAGCGTACCCTCAAACATCGGATAGCCTGCAAAGGTTCGCAGACCGTACCACACGGTCATAAAGATAAAGAACAAAGCCATCAAAACAGCGAGCAAGCCTTGGTGTTCATGACGGTATTTGATTCCTATGACAACCATAAGAACGGCAAGAGCTGCCCAAAGCCATACATACATATTTTGAAGAAATTCGCCCATAAAATTCACCCTTATATTATTGCTAAGTAGATTATAGAGTATCGACTGTGCATTGTCAAACCGTGTTATGTGATGATTTTCTGAAAACGAAAAAATTTTTCAAAAACGCTTGACTTTTACTGACTTTGGTATTATATTATGAGTATAGCAATTAGCACTCAACCGTTGAGAGTGCTAAAACAGCAAAATCCGACACGAAATGAGGTGAACGGTATGGAGCTGGCTGAAAGAAAAAAGAAAATATTATCGGCGGTAATCGAAAGCTATATCAACACAGGCGAGCCGATTGGTTCAAAAGCGTTGATTAACGAAACGGGACTTGAGGTTTCATCGGCAACGGTGCGAAATGACCTTGCAGACCTTACAAATAAAGGCTACTTGGTTCAGCCGCACACCTCGGCAGGAAGGATTCCAACGCTGCAGGGCTACAGATACTACATCGACAATCTGATGAAAATTACCCCCGTAACCCAAGGCGGACGGGAATATGTTGAATCCGAGCTTTACAAAAGCGCAGATTCCCCCGAGAGCATCCTCAAAGAGGCAAGCGGTGTTATTTCAAGGCTGACAGGCTGCACGGCGGTAACAACAACACCTTCGGGTGAGGAAAGCAGAATCCACAGAATAAGATTTGTTCAGACGGGTTCGCACACGGCAATGGCTGTTGTGATTGCCTCAAACGGAATCATAAAAACAAAGCTGTTTCGTTGCGATTTCCTTTTGAATCCCGAACTTTTGACCGTGTTTGACAAGGCATTTAACGAAATCTTTTCGGGAATGAAGCTTTCATCGGTCAACCGACCGTTCATACAGACAGCGGCGGCAAGGCTCGGTGAACTTTCAATGTTTACCCCGGGAGTGCTTGTGGCAATTATGGAGGCTTGTGAAACGGCAAAGGAAGTCAGCGTTTATCTCAGCGGTGTGACAAAGCCGTTGTTTATGTCCGATGTCAATTTTCTTAACGCACGAAATGTTATGGAGTTTTTGAACAACAGACACGACCTTGCGGAAATGCTTGAAAATCTTCCGCTCGACACCTCCGTCAGCATAGGCGGCGAAAACAGCAGAACAGAGCTTGCAGGGAGTGCGGTAATCTCCACACGATACCGACTTGACGGCAACCCGTCAGGCGTGCTTGCGGTGATAGCACCCGTGAGAACGGACTACGCAAGAGCAATTTCAATTCTTGAATGTGTGTCCGAAAGCGTTAGCACTCTTATTGATGAGCTGATAGAAATATGATAAATAAAAATCCTTGAAGGAGGATAAAGATGACTAAGAAAAAATCCGAGAAAACCGAAGAAAAAAAGGTTTCCGAAGAAACAGTCGCAGAAGAAACTAAGGCTGAAAATACCGAAGAGCCTGCAAAGGATGAAAATGCAGACAAAATCAAGGCTCTTGAAGATGAGCTTTCGGCACAGAAGGATAAGTATATGCGACTTGCCGCCGAGTATGACAATTACCGTAAAAGAACGGCAAACGAAAAGCTTTCAATCTATGACGATGCAACTTCAAAGGCTTGTATCGAGCTTCTCCCCGTTGCAGACAGCGTAACGCTTGCTCTTGCAAATCTGAAGGATGCCGATCCCGATATCATCAAGGGTATTGAGCTTATTTCAAATCAGCTTGCAAAGAGCTTTGAAAAGCTAAAGATTGAGCCCTACGGCAAAGCAGGCGACGCGTTTGATCCGAATCTGCACAATGCGGTTTCAAAGATTGAAGACGAAAACCTCGGTGCCGACACAATCGCAGCCGTTTATCAGACGGGTTACAAAATCGGCGACAAAATTATCCGTCACGCAATGGTACAGGTTGCCAACTGTGACTGATTTCATATATAAATATTCAGCAGAAAACACACAAACAAAAACAATTAAAAATTCAATTGGAGGAATTTATCATGGCTAAGACAATAGGTATAGATTTAGGTACAACAAACTCATGCGTAGCAGTTATCGAAGGCGGCGAGCCTGTAGTTATCGCTAACGCAGAAGGCGCAAGAACAACTCCGTCTGTTGTTGCTTTTTCAAAAGACGGCGAAAGAATGGTTGGTCAGGTTGCCAAGCGTCAGGCTATCACAAACCCTGACAGAACAGTTGCATCAATCAAGAGAGAAATGGGTACTGCTCACAAGGTAACAATTGACGGCAAGAGCTACACTCCACAGGAGATTTCGGCAATGATTCTTCAGAAGCTTAAATCGGACGCAGAGGCTTACCTCGGCGAAACAGTTACACAGGCAGTTATCACAGTTCCTGCATACTTCACAGACGCACAGCGTCAGGCTACAAAGGATGCCGGTAAGATTGCAGGTCTTGATGTTAAGAGAATCATCAACGAGCCTACAGCAGCCGCTCTTTCATACGGTGTAGATAAGGAAAAAGACCAGAAGGTTATGGTATATGACCTCGGCGGCGGTACATTCGATGTATCTATCATCGAAATGGGCGACGGTGTTCAGGAAGTACTTGCAACAGCAGGTAACAACCGTCTCGGCGGTGATGACTTCGATAAGAGAATCATCGACTGGATGGTTGCATCATTCAAGACAGAAACAGGCATTGACCTTTCACAGGATAAGGTTGCAATGCAGAGATTAAAAGAGGCTGCCGAGAAGTCAAAGATTGAACTTTCAGGTGTTACAACTTCTAACATCAACCTCCCGTTTATCACAGCAGACCAGACAGGTCCTAAGCACCTTGACCTTACTCTTACAAGAGCAAAGTTTGACGAACTCACATCAGACCTCGTAGAAGCTACAATGGGTCCTGTAAGATCGGCTCTTCAGGATTCAGGTCTTCAGATCAGTCAGATTGACAAGGTTCTTATGGTCGGCGGTTCTTCCAGAATCCCTGCTGTTCAGGACGCTGTTAAGAAGCTTATCGGCAAAGAGCCGTTCAAGGGCATCAACCCTGATGAATGTGTTGCTATCGGTGCAGCTATTCAGGCAGGAGTACTCGGCGGTGAAGTTGAAGGTCTTCTCCTCCTCGATGTAACTCCGCTTTCACTCGGTGTTGAAACAATGGGCGGTGTTATGACAAAGATTATCGACAGAAACACAACAATCCCAACAAAGAAGAGCCAGATTTTCTCAACTGCCGCTGATAATCAGACACAGGTTGAAATCAATGTTCTTCAGGGTGAGCGTGAGTTTGCCCGTGATAACAAGCAGCTCGGTCTTTTCGCTCTCACAGGCATTGCTCCTGCAATGCGTGGTATTCCGCAGATTGAAGTAACATTTGATATTGATGCCAACGGTATCGTTAATGTATCTGCCAAAGACCTCGGTACAGGCAAAGAGCAGAAGATTACAATCAGTAACTCAACTTCTATGAGCAAGGAAGATATCGACAAGGCTGTTAAGGAAGCTGAACAGTTTGCCGCAGAAGACAAAAAGCGCCGTGAGGCAGTTGACGCTAAGAACGAAGCTGAAAACATTGTTTATCAGGCAGAAAAGCTCGTCAGCGAAAGCGGTGACAAGATTCCCGAGGCTGACAAGAACGCAATCAACACAAAGGTTGCAGCTCTTAAAGAGGCTATCTCAAAGGACGATGCCGCACTCATCGGCACAGCTAAGGAAGACCTCCAGAAGACTCTTAACGATGCTGCCGCTAAGCTTTATCAGCAGGCTGCTCCGCAGGGCGGTGCTCCCGATATGAACGGTGCTCAGCCAAACGGCGGTAATCCTACAGGCAACAACGGCGGAGATCCTAATGTATATGACGCTGATTTCACCGATGTTGACGATAACAAGTAATTTATGTTAGAATAACATATAGTCAAAGGAGCTGTTATATGGCGGCTCCTTTTGGCTGTATAAGACGATAACCGGCTTGCAATATTGCGTGATTTCGGTATTTTGACAAAGGTGAGAGTAATATGGCAGACAAAAGAGACTACTACGAGGTGCTTGGCGTTCAAAAGGGCGCAAGCGACGATGAAATAAAAAAGGCATACAGAGCCTGTGCCAAAAAATATCACCCGGATTTGCATCCCGGCGATAAAGAATGTGAGGAAAAATTCAAGGAAGTAAACGAGGCTTATGAGGTTCTTTCCGATTCCGATAAAAAGGCTCGTTACGACCAGTTCGGTCACGCAGGCGTTGATTCCAACTACGGTGCAGGTGCAGGCGGAGCAGGAAGTCCGTTCGGTCAGGGTATTGATATTGACGACATCTTCTCAAGCTTTTTCGGCGGATTCGGCGGCAGACGCTCCAACAATGCAAACGCTCCTATGCGTGGCAGTGATATTGAAACTACGGTTTATATTTCATTTGAAGAGGCGGCAAAGGGTTGCAAGCAGACAATCAACTATTCATGTGTAACAACCTGTGATGCCTGTCACGGAACAGGCGCTCAGCCCGGTACAAGCCCCAAGACCTGTTCGTCATGCGGCGGTTCGGGCAGGGTAACAATCAACCAGAGAACACCTTTCGGTGTTGTCCAGACTCAGCGTACCTGTGATGCCTGTCACGGCAGAGGTAAGATTGTTGACAATCCCTGTAAAAAGTGCGGCGGTTCGGGCAAACAGCGCAAGAACAAGACCGTTGATGTAACGATTCCGGCAGGTATCAAGGATCAGCAGATTCTTAATGTAAGCGGCAGAGGTAACTCAGGCACAAACGGCGGTCCTGCAGGCGACCTTCATGTTTATGTAAATGTTCGTCCGCACCCTGTTTTTGAACGCAGAGGTGACGATGTGTGGTGCGAAGTTCCGATAACCTTTACACAGGCTGCTCTCGGCGCAGATGTTGTCGTTCCTACTCTTGACGGCAAGGTTTCCTACACGGTTCGTGAGGGTACACAGCCGGGTGATGTTTTCAGACTCAAGGGCAAGGGTATTCAGCGACTCGGCGGCAGAGGCAGAGGCGACCAGTATGTAAGAGTTACCGTTGAAGTTCCGAAGAATCTTAACGGCAAGCAGAAAGAGCTTATCAAACAGCTTGACGGCGCAACAGGCGACAAGAACTACGCAAAACGCAGAAACTTCTTTGATAAAATCAAGAAGATGTTCAACGAGTAACACAGAATAAATAAGATTTGTGGGGCATTTGTCCCCACAAATTTTTTATACGGCGTGCCGCCGCTCCAAATTCGTGAAGATAAGCAGTATTGTTATTATTTGCACAATTTCGTAGTGGTGGATATTATCTGCCACTACATTACAAACAAAAATATCGGCATAAAATGCCCGTGAATCAGAGGTTAAAATGGAATCCTGGACAGAAATAAAAATATCCGTGGACGCAAAGGATATTGACAGAGCAAGTGATATTGCAAATGTCGTAGTTCCCTACGGCATCTATATTGAAGATTACACAAACCTTGAGCAAGAGGTTGAGGACATTGCCCATATTGACCTTATTGACGAGGATTTGCTTGCAAAGGACAGAAACAAGGCTTTTGTTCACATTTATCTTGAACCCGATGTTTCGCCGTCAGAGGCGGTTGCATTCCTTTCGGAACGCTACAATGCGGAGGGTATAAAGCATTCAATTGAACTTCTTGACTGCCTTGAAGAGGATTGGAGAAACAACTGGAAGAAATATTTCAACCCGATTGAAGTCGGCGAAAAACTTCTTATCCGTCCGAGCTGGCGAGATGATTACGATGCCGGCAACCGCAAAGTTCTCAACATTGATCCGGGCCTTGCGTTCGGCACGGGCGGTCACGAAACCACAAGGCTTTGCCTTGAAATGTGCGAAAAGTACCTTAAAGAGGGCGATTCTGTTCTTGATGTGGGCTGCGGCAGCGGTATCCTCGGTATTGCAACCCTGCTTTTGGGTGCAGACCGTGCCGTCGGTGTTGACATTGACGAAACTGCTGTGAGAACTGCGGCTGAAAACGCAGAAATCAACGGCGTTGCTGACCGCTTTACGGCTATCTGCGGCAGCTTTACCGATAAGGTTGAGGGCAAGTATGACATTGTTCTTGCCAATATTGTTGCCGATGCGATTATGTTTCTCTCAAAGGGCATTAAGGACTTTATGAAGGATGATGCCGTTTACATTATGAGCGGTATCATCGACACTCGTGCCGAGGAAGTCAAGGCATCCGTAAGTCAGTATTTTGACATCATCGAAGAACATCTTGACAACGGATGGGCTTGCTTTGCCGCAAGGCGTGCCGCCGTTCCCAATTCGTGAAGATAATATGATGATGTTAATATATAGATAAGGAAACGGCTTTAGCTGTTCCGCTTTTAAGACAAATTATTTTTGGTAACCGCCTTGTATTCGCAGTACAGGGCGGTTATTTCTTTATGGTAAACACAATAAAAAATGTTTTTCTTGTATTCAAGTGGGCTGCCCTACGGAAAAATTTGTTTGCAGGATTCACTTTACAGTCATTTTGCGTCACTATAATATGGGTGTAAAATGAATTTGGAGGTATATTTTATGGAAATTCTGAAAGTTGAAAATCTTACAAAAACCTACGGAAGCGGTGAAAACCTTGTCCATGCGGTTGACGATGTTTCGTTCTCGGTTGAAAAGGGCGAATTTGTTGCCATTGTCGGTGCAAGCGGCAGCGGCAAGTCTACTCTTCTTCATCTCATCGGCGGCGTTGACCGTCCCACAAGCGGAAAAATTTTTGTTGATGGCAACGATATAAGCAAAATGAATGATGACAAGCTTGCCGTATTCCGCCGCAGACAGGTGGGCATTGTCTATCAGTTCTACAATCTTATCCCGATTCTGACTGTTGAAGAAAACATCACGCTCCCCTGTGACCTTGACGGCAGAGGGGTTGACAGAGAAAGACTTGAGATGATTCTTGATTCGTTCGGACTGCGTGCAAGAAGAAAACACCTTCCAAACCAGCTTTCGGGCGGTCAGCAACAAAGAACATCTATTGCCAGAGCGCTCATTAACAATCCGTCTCTTGTGCTTGCCGATGAACCGACAGGCAACCTTGATTCAAAGTCAAGCGAAGAGGTTATGAGTATGCTCAAAATGTGCAATCAGAGTTACGGACAGACTGTTATAATGATTACGCACAACCTCGACATTGCAAAACAGGCTGACAGAATTATCACAATCAGCGACGGCAAAATTGTTGAGGAGGTTTGATTATGAAACTTCTCAACAAGCTTACTCTTAAAAACCTGCGACTTAACAAGGTGCGTACAATTGTTACAATCGTGGGAATTATGCTCTCGGCGGCACTCATCACGGTAGTTTCGGGAATGGCACTCAGCGGCCGACAGACTATGATTGACGCACAAATGGTTTATGGTGGTAACTATGATGTTGCACTTGATATTATAGACAATTCAGTAATTGAAACGGCTCGCAATAACCGCAATGTTAAAAATGCCTTTTATAAAGAAAGGCTCGGATATGCCAGGACAAAAAATGCTGACGGCGAAATCTGCGATTACAGCGTTCTTGCCATGAGCGAAAATACCTACGGCAACTGTTTTAAGATAGACCTTATAAAGGGCAAGTTCCCCACAAATTCGGGTGAGGCTGTTGTTACAAAAGCGTTTAAAACACAGGACGGAAAAGATGTGAAAATTGGCGACAAAATCACACTTGATGTCGGTGTGCTTACCGACAAGGACGGCAATGTCCTTGATGAGGAAGGCATTCATAATTTGTTGCAAAAAGATTTTAATAAGTGCAGCATTATTGACACGGTAAAAAGAACCTATACCGTAACGGGTATTATTGAAAGACCGAAAACGAGCGAACTCTATGATCCGTCAAATTTTTCTATGATATATACCGTGTCTGATGAAAAAGCACCTATCGAGGCAATCAGGACAAAGCATATGAATAAGCTGTATATCGCCTATACGCCTCAGAGCGAAGGCGATTATCTTCAAAATACAGCGGATATTTTAGGCTTTAAAGCTGATGATATGAGTAATGTAATCAGCGATGAAATTCCACCCGAAGATCAGCAGACCTCTGGAATAAATGCATACGAATTCAATTCCATACTCCTCAGTATGAAAGGCTACGGTTCAAATGACGCAACAAATACTGTGATTTTCAGCCTTGCCGTTATTATCATTATTATAGTAATGCTTGCAAGCGTGTTTGTAATCCGCAACAGCTTTGCAATTTCAATTACAGAGAAAACGAGTATGTACGGTATGCTTGCGTCGGTCGGTGCAACCAAAAGGCAAATCCGCAGGAATGTGCTTTTTGAGGGATTTATTCTCGGCTTAATCGGTATTCCTCTCGGCATACTTCTCGGACTCGGTGTAAACGCAATTCTTATTACAATACTCAACAGCGTTCTCGGGGATATGCTGAACGGAGCAAAATTTGTCTTTGTAACTCCGACAATTCCGATTATTTGTGCAATTGTTCTTTCGGCTGTTACTATATTCTGTTCATCATTCTTCATTGCACTTCGTGCGTCAAGGATTCCGCCCCTTGTTGCAATCAGAGGCAACAAGGATATCAAGGTAAAGAATAACAAACCGTACCGCACATCCAAGCTTACGAAAAAGCTTTTCGGTGTAGGCGGTGAAATCGCCTCAAAAAGCCTTAAACGCAGTAGGAAAAAGTATCGCACAACGGTTATTTCAATTGTAGTCAGCGTTGCAATGTTCATTGCAGTTTCGGCATTTATGGACTACGGAATGACATATACAGAGCATTACTACGGCAAACCAGACTACAGCTATATGGTTTCCGGAATTGATACAAAGCAGGCTCAAACAATTGAAAAAATGCCTGAAATTGAAAATTATCTGACAGTCGGTTTACAGTACGGTCATGTGTCGGCAGATGTGCCTGTTAACGAATGCGGAGAAAATTTCCTTTATGACAATGCTGACGGTACAAAGTCATTCAGCGTGGAATTTCTTGAGTTTGAACACGATACCTTTGTTCAGATTTGCAGAGAATTGGAACTTGACTACAACAAGGTCAAGGGCGGTGTACTTGTGTATTCTCAGGTAACCCCCGATAACAGTGAGAGTGGCAACTCTTCCAAGCCAATGAAACTGTTCGGCAAAACCGCTCCGACAAAGTTTATCGTTTACGGAAATGATGATAACGGAAATGAGCTGATAGCAGGCAAATTAAAGGTTTCGTCAGTGTTTGATGAAATTCCAAAGTCGGCTGATTCTGTAATCGGCGAAGGAACAATTTTCGGTCAGGGATTGATAATCGGTGAACAGGGTGTAATCTCACCTCAGCTTGGCGAACACGAATGCTATATTACCCTCTACGCCAATACATCGAACCACACTTCGCTTACAAATCGTATTGAGTCTATGTCGGGTACAGGTGACTCGGAAAGCTATATTTCTATTTTTGACTATGAAGAAAACGTAAGACAGTTCAATGCCGTTATGCTGATTGTCGGAATATTCGTTTACGGCTTCATCGGTGTTATCTCGCTCATCGGACTTACAAACATTTTCAACACAATCTCAACCAATATGCAGTTGAGGAGCAAGGAATTTGCATCGCTTAAATCTATCGGTATGACAAAGAAAGAATTTAACCGTATGATTCGCCTTGAAAGCCTTATGTACGGCATAAAATCTTTGTTTATCGGTATCCCTCTCGGCATTGCAGGTGTATTTGCAATCTTCTCCGCATTTTCAAATGGAAATGTTCCAATGAGCTTTGTATTCCCGTGGAAAGCGATTTTGATTAGCATTGCGGTTGTATTTGTTGCAGTATGGCTGATTATGAAATACTCAATTTCAAAGGTTAATAAACAAAATATTATTGAAACAATCAGAAATGACAATATCTGAGCGTCATATTCAGCCAACAGACTCTATTTTGTTGAAATTTGTTGACAATAGTTTTACACTCTGTTATAATGTAGTTGTAACAACAGATACCACAATATTTTGTATGTTTTCATTGCTGACGGGCGGATTATTGATTTAATCCGCCCGAATTTCATTTTGGAGGACTTGTTGTGAAAATTCTTCTTGTTGAGGACAACCGTGCAATTTCAAAAGGGCTTGTCTATACTCTTGAACAAAACGGCTTTGAGGTTGCGTTGTGCGAAAATGCCGAATCAACCCTTAACTCCCTCGGCGGTGACTTTGACCTTTTTATTGTTGATGTGTCGCTTCCTGACGGCAACGGTTTTGAACTTTGTGACGAGATAAAAAGAGTGTGCGAAACTCCCGTGATTTTTCTCACCGCACTTGACGATGAGGACAGCATTGTAAAAGGCTTTGACCTCGGAGCGGAGGATTACATAACAAAACCGTTCTCAAGCCGTGAGCTACTCGCAAGAATTAAACGAATTACCAAAAAGCTCGACAAAACTATGGCTATGAATTTTGGCGACATCAGCATTGATTTTGACAAAAAACAGGTTTGCAAAAACGGCAGTCCCGTTGTGCTTACGGCGCTTGAGTACCGCCTGTTTGCAATGCTTGCCAAAAACAGCGGCAAGGTGCTGACCCGTGAACAGATTCTTGAACGCATATGGGATTTGTCGGGGAATTATGTTGAAGACAACACGCTGACCGTGTACATAAAAAGACTTCGCAAAAAACTTGATACAAATATGATTAAAACCGTAAAGGGCCTTGGTTACAGGCTGGAGGTATAATGAAAAGCACATCAAAATTTGTTACTGTAATGCTTGTCTTAACGGCACTTTTCTGCATTGCTGCTGCGGTGGGAGTGGGTGCAGGCTTTAACGCTGTTCGTGAAAGCAACGACAAAAAGATAATTGCCGTTGCCGAAAAGGTTAGGGAACAATATCCCGACATTTCGGAAAAGGAGCTTGCTCAAATTTTGAACAACGACACTGCCGGCATAAAAGGCGACTTTGCAAAGTACGGAATAAAATCCGACAGCGGCTGGGTTGACATTCAGAGCGGAAGTTATGCAACGATTACAATTGTGATTGCAACCGCAGGTGTTTGTGTGTTCGGAATTTTGCTCTGCGTTGTGTTCATAAGATACTGTAAAAAGCAGAAGCGACAGCGACTTGAAATTGTAAAATGTCTTGAAAAAATAAACAACCGAGAGTACGACCTCGATCTTGACGGCTCAACCGACGACGATATGTCGCTGTTAAAGCAGGAGATTCAAAAAACAACGGTAATGCTCCGTGAATATGCCGACAATTCAATGCGAGAGAAAGAAATCCTCAAAAATTCGCTTGCCGACATTTCACATCAGCTTAAAACACCGCTGACATCAATTTTGATTACAACCGAAAATATCCTTGATGACGATGATATGCCCGTTGAAATCAGACGGGATTTTGTTATGGATATAGCGCATAATGCCCATTCGATAAATTTCCTTGTAAAAAGTCTGCTCACGCTCTCAATGCTTGATTCGGGAACTGTTGAATTGAAGTTTGGAGATGTGTCGGTTGAAAAAATAATTGACGAGTGCATTTCACGCACAGAGGTTCTTGCCGATATCCGTGATGTGAGAATTGAAAAAACCGTCAAAAATGATTTTATGCTTAATTGCGATTTTCGCTGGATTTGCGAAGCGGTTTCAAATATCGTTAAGAACTGCATTGAGCATACCGACGGCGGTTATGTCAGAATTTCAGCCGAAAGGAACAGCGTATATTCGGAAATCATCATAAGCGACAACGGATGCGGAATCAGCCCGAAGGATTTGCCCCACATTTTTGAGAGGTTTTATAAGGCACAAAATTCGTCACCGTCAAGCGTCGGCATAGGTCTGTCGCTTGCAAAATCAATTGTTGAAAAAACAGGCGGATATATTACCGCAGATTCCAAACTCGGCGTCGGCTCAACCTTTAAACTCAGATTTTTGAATGTAAGACTCAGATAAGATAAAAATTAAAAAGCGAAAATTGCGGTCGGGAATAAAGTTTTGTTAAGTACAAATCTTATTATTCCCGACCGTATTTATGTAATTTTCGGCAGGGGGGCAATTGAAACTGTCTTTATAAATAAAAACAGAAGAGCGACAAGGGTAATTTTGCATAAAATTCCAGTGTAAAGATTGTGTAACTTGCTATTTTTACAAAATAAAAGGATTATGTGTAGTTTTTGTGAGAGTTTTGTGATAAAATCAAATTGTCTAGGGATGTTTGACCCTACGTTTTAAAAGCTTTGAAAGGAGTAATCAAACAATGAAAAAAAGAAGTATGAAGAGAGCACTCAGTGCCGTTTTGACACTTTGTATGGCTCTCCCCGGTGCTTCCGTAGCATTTGGTTCGGCAAGTGCTGCAACAGTTTCCGATGACAGCAGCACATCTGCATCATCAACTGCCGCAGGTTCACTTGTTGAAGATGACGGCTTTACATGGGATAATGCCAATGTGTATTTCCTGCTTACCGACCGTTTTAAGAACGGAAACACCGCAAATGACCATTCATACGGCAGAACACTTGACAAGGACGGCAAACCGCTTGACGGCTGGGATACAAACCCCGGTACATTCCACGGCGGCGACTTTGCAGGTGTTACTCAGTCAATTGAAGAGGGCTATTTTGACAACCTCGGTGTAAACGCAATTTGGATCTCAGCTCCGTATGAGCAGACCCACGGCTATTGTGATTCAGGTAAGGGCTTTGCTCACTACTCATATCACGGCTACTATGTTCTTGACTATACCGAAACCGATGCAAACTTCGGTACAAAAGAGGAGTTCAAAACTCTCGTTGACACAGCGCATGAGCACGGTATCAGAGTTATCATGGATATCGTAATGAACCACACAGGCTACAACACCGTTGCAGATATGGAGCAGTTCGGCTTCGGTACTCTCCTTGACGGTGCGTTAGACTTCAAATACAAGCTCACAGATGTAGGTGAAGTAAACGACCACATTGACTATAAAACATCAGAAGAAGACTGGGGCAAATGGTGGAGCAATGACTGGATTCGCAGCGGTCTTCCCGGATATACAGAGGGTGCCGGCGGTGATCTTACAATGTCACTCAGCGGACTTCCCGACTTCAGAACAGAGCAGACAAAGGATGTTACAATTCCTCCGATCCTCAAAACAAAGTGGACTCAGGAAGGTACATATGATCAGAAGGTCGCAAAATACGGTGAATCAAACACAGTAACAGGCTACCTTTCAACCTGGCTTTCAGAGTGGGTTAGGGAGTACGGTGTTGACGGTTTCCGTTGCGATACTGCAAAGCATGTTGATAAGGCTTCTTGGAACCAGCTCAAGCAGGCTTGTGTTTCTGCTCTCAGAGAGTGGAGATCCAACAACAAGGGCAAAGCAGGTGCTGACTGGAAAGAAGATTTCTGGATGACAGGCGAGCATTGGGATCACGGTGTAGGCTACGACACATACTATTCCGAGGGCGGCTTCGACTCAATGATTAACTTCGCAGTTACAGGCGGCGGTGCTCTTGCAAGCGGTAGTGTTGCAAACACATATCAGGGCTATGCAGACAAGATCAACACAAAGGAAGGCTTTAACGTTCTTTCATTTATGTCATCACACGATGAAACACTTACCCGTGGCGATGAGAACACAATGCTTTACAATGCGGCTGCATTCCTCCTTCTCCCGGGCGGAGTTCAGATTTTCTACGGTGACGAAACCAACCGTCCTCTCTATCCCGGCGTTGCATTTGACGGTTACGGCGGATCGGGTCACGCACTCAGAAGTGATATGAACTGGAACGACATGGACAAAACTCTTCTTGCTCAGTGGCAGAAGGTTGGTCAGTTCCGTAACAAGCATGTATCCATCGGTGCCGGCTCAAATGTTAAGCTCTCAGCTACAAGCGGTGTTGCTTTCGGCCGTACATACGATAAGAACGGCGTAACAGATCAGGCAGCTGCAGTAATCGGCTGTAACAAAAATTCAAGCGTAACTGTTGATGTTTCAACTCTTTGGGAAGACGGCAGTTATATAATCAATACTTATGACAACTCATCTTCAGTTGTTACTGACGGTAAGGTAACTTTCAACAGCGGTGTAAACGGCACAATCCTTATGGAAAATGCTGACGGTCAGCCGCTTGTATCAATCACAGGCGAGCCGAAGTTCTACGGCACAGAGCAGGTTACTGTTTCTCTTAAGGAATGCGACAGCGCAAAGGTTTCTGTTGACGGCGGTAACAAGTTTGTTGTTAAGGACGGCGACACATTCACAATCGGTCAGACAGCTTACAAGAACGATACAATCGAAGTAACTGTTGAAGCTACAAACGACAAGGCAACCTCAGAGGCTAAATTCACATTCCTCAAGCTCGGCGAAAACGACGAAAAGCCTACAACCAGCCCGACACAGAGCACAACTGTTCCCGGTCCGACAGCAAGTCAGACATCAAAGCTTACAATCAAGAGCACAGCAGGCGCTCCGAATGTTTACGCTTGGACAGGTGCAAGCACAGCACTCAACGGTGCATGGCCGGGTCAAAAGGCAGCAGCCGTTTCAGGTCAGGCAAACACATATGAACTCACACTTCCTGTTTCAGCCGACAAGCCATTCAGCGTTGTTCTCAACAACGGCAGCGGCACACAGTCAGGCGATATCACAGGTCTTTATGACGGTGCTGTTCTCGAAATTCAGAACGGCAACTACACATCAGTTAAGACAGTAACCAACGGTAATCAGCAGGGAGGCGGCGGCGATCCAGAGCCTGCAGAGGGTTCTGTTTCCGTAACAATCAAGCCTTACAGCCCATCTGCAAGCTACAAAATCTATGCTTGGAATGATACACAGAAGCTCACAGGCGCATGGCCGGGCGTTGCTCTTACAGAAAAAGATTCTGACGGCAACTATGTTGTTAAGTTCGATAATGTTGACGAAGTAAACATTATTCTCAGCAGCGGTTCAGGTCAGACAGCAGATATCACAGGCGTTAGAGACGGCGCTACAATCGAAATTACAAACGAAGGTTGTACAACATACAAGCTTACATCAAAGCCAATCGTTGTTTCACCTTATGAATCACTCAAGAAAGAAGCAAGAAAGATTCTTGCTATGACAGCATCAGACTACACAGCAGAGAGCTGGGCAAATGCTCAGAAGGTTCTCAAGTCAGCCGAGGCTATGATTAAAGCAGGCGAAGACGCTACAACAGCTGAAGCTATGAATGCTATGATTGCAGACCTCAAGTCAGCTCAGAAGGCACTTGTACTTGCTCCTGCAACACTTACATATGCCGTTGCAGGCAAGAGCGTTGTATCAGGTGTTACAGCCAGCGCTGCAAAGGTAACTGTTACAGTTGACGGTAAGACATATACTGCTACTGCAGACGATGTAACAGGTGCATTCACAGTTGCAACATCAGCTCTCAAGAAAACAAGCACAATCAAGGTTGACGCAACAAGAAACGGCGTAAACGGCACATACTCATATGCTATGAAGAACGGCGACATCAAGAGCGGCATTGTTCCGACAAGTCCGATCCCACCGACACAGCCGACAACTTCAGCTCAGCCAACAACAACACAGCCGGCTACAAAGCCAACAACACAGCCGGCTACAAAGCCAACAACACAGCCGGCTACACAGCCGACAACACAGCCTGCGACAGAGCCTACAACTGCTCCTTCACAGACACTCACAGTAAATGCAACATCTAACTACTTCGGTTCTGCTACAAAGACCGACGGAAAAGTAGGCGACAAGATAACTGTTCTCTATAAGCTCGATGCTAATATGGGTATTGTTGACGGTCAGTGGACTGTTAAGTATGACACAAGCAAGCTTAAGTTCGATAAGGCAGACAACAAGGTTAACGGCAGCCAGACAATTATGCCAAGCCAGTCAAATCTTGTTTACAACGCTTACAGCAATGTAATTAAGGGTAACTTTACTAACCCGCAGAATCCTACAAAGTACGATGGTGGTACATACATTTCACTTACCTTCCAGGTTATCGGTGCAGGCAGTGCAAGCGTATATCTTGACACAGAGTATCTTACAGTAGGTTATGTTACAAACAACAAGCTTAATCAGCAGTCAGTTGTTGATAACAGCAAGGTTCGTGATATATCAGGCTTTGCAGGCTTTAAGAATGTTAAGCTGAGTGCAACAACTTCATTTGCAAGTGATGTCCGCCTCGGTGATGTTGATATGGACGGCAAGATTACCGCTATCGATGTAACACTTGTTCAGAAGCATATCACAGAGCATATTCCATTCACAGAACAGCAGCTCACAGCAGCAGATGTTGATAAGAACAATATAATTTCAGTTAAGGATGCTACTCTCATCCAGAAGTATGTAGTTCATCTTATCAGCAACTTTTAATTAAGCTGAATAAAATTTGATATATCGTTCCGCTTAGTCGATATTACAGGAAAAGCCCCTCGTGTTTTGCGAGGGGCTTTTTTCAATGCATTTACATAAAAAAGTCAGACAACCGTGCGATTGTCTGACTGATTCCGCATATAAAATTTTAAGACGCAGATTATTCTTTTACGAGAACCTTTGTGATTTCGCTGATGTACATTTTATGAAAGTCGTTATTGTACCACTTGTCAACGCTTTCACAATCGGTAATGCTTTCGGCATTGAGGCTTTGGGCATACATTTTTTTACATTCAAGTACAAGCTTTGCCTCTTCAAAATATACAGAGCCGTTTTCCGTGAACGCAGGAGTAAGACCTGTTTCCTTTACCTTGTTATAATCCCTGCCGCTCTTTGAACCGCAGAATTTGAGGGCATCTCTGTACTTTTCGTCAAAAAAGCTCATTGTATAGCGGTCGCCGTTCTCCATAAAAGCAAATGTGTACCTTTGCGGACGAATAAAGGTGAATACAACGGGCTTACCCCACATAATGCCTACACCGCCCCAGCTTATTGTCATTGTGTTGAATTTTTCCCTGTCGCCGGCAGTGACAAGCGCCCAGTCGTCACCGATAAGCTTAAACGGGCTTTCAACGATTTCCTTTGGATTTATCTCTTTAAATGCTGACATATAAATCTTCCTTTCAAAATTGTGTTTTATATAATATGATATGCTTTCAAAATTCTATTTTGAATAAACTGCATCATTTTTTTGACAGAAGATAGACACAGTATTGATTCATACTTACGCCCTCTTTCTTTGAATGTTCGGCAAGTGAGCGGTGCAGACTTTTCGGGATTCTCAGTTTGAATTGACCCGAATATTCTTCAAGGCTGTCGGGTTCGTGAATTACAATTCCGCTATCAAAGGCGGCTTCAAACCAGGCTTTTTTAGCGTTCTCTGCATTTGCAACAGCCGATTCAATCGTATCACCGCAGGTTATGCAGCCGGGAAGCTCGGGAAATGATACAACAAAACCGCCCCCGTCCTTGTCCTCAACAATTTCCATACGATATGACATCGCAAGATAATCGTTAAGAGTTTTCATCATCTTCCGCCTCACTTTCTGCAATTTATATTAGTGCCTGTTTTCGTATTTTTTAATAATATTATATATGGTATCGCATATGGTGTCAACCGGTTTTAAAGTAAATTTAGCGGCTTTTACAAAATGAAAAATATGCAAAATGGTTGTATATATATGTATGAATATGCAAAAACAAATGAATAAAGTGAATATTCATTTTTTGTGAATATATGCATTCTTCTGAAAATGAATGCCGAAAGCTACACGGTAATCGCCAAAAATACCGATAATACAGCGATAAAGCGACAGATTTCGGTCAAATTGCACCCCGAAATACAAATTTGAAAAAACATTGAATATTTATTCAAAAAACACTTGATTTTTTGAAAACAGAGTGTATAATGTAAGAGTAATAAAAATTAAAGCAAAGGAAACACCGACAAAATGTGTTCCCAAATTCTGGAGGAATTAAAAATGGCTGACAATAAGATTAAAAAGGTAGTTCTTGCATATTCAGGCGGTCTTGATACTTCAATCATCATTCCGTGGCTTAAAGAAAACTACGACAACTGCGAGGTTATCGCTGTTTCGGGTGATGTTGGACAGGGTACAGAGCTTGACGGCCTTGAAGAAAAGGCTATCAAAACAGGTGCATCAAAGCTTTACATTGAAGACCTCAACAAGGAATTTGTTGACGAATATATCATTCCTACAGTAAAAGCAGGTGCTGTTTACGAGGGCAAGTACCTCCTCGGCACATCCTTTGCCCGTCCTATCATCGCAAAAAGACTCGTTGAAATTGCAAAGGCAGAAGGCGCTGACGCAATTTGCCACGGCTGCACAGGCAAGGGCAACGATCAGGTTCGTTTTGAACTTGCTATCAAGGCTTACGCTCCCGATATGAAGATTATCGCTCCTTGGAGAACATGGGAATTTAAGAGCCGTGAGGATGAGATTGAATATGCTGAAAAGCACAATATTCCGCTCAAGATTAACCGTGAAACAAACTACTCAAAGGATAAGAATCTCTGGCATTTGAGCCATGAAGGTCTTGACCTTGAAAATCCTGCAAACGAGCCGATGTACAATAAGGAAGGATTCCTTGAACTCGGTGTTTCACCTGAGCAGGCTCCCGATAAGGCAGAATATGTAACTCTTACATTTGAAAAGGGTGTTCCCACAAAGCTTAACGGTGAGGTTATCGACAGCGTTGAACTCATTAAGGAACTCAACAAAATCGGCGGCAGAAACGGCATCGGTATCACAGATATCGTTGAGAACCGTCTTGTTGGTATGAAGGCTCGTGGTGTTTATGAAACTCCCGGCGGTACAATCCTCTATGCTGCTCATGCAAAGCTTGAGGAAATCTGCCTTGACAAGGACACACTCCACTACAAGCAGAATGTTGCAAATGCTTTTGCCGAGCTCGTTTATGACGGCAAGTGGTACACACCTCTCCGTGAGGCTCTCTCAGCTTTCGTTGACAGCACTCAGGAGTATGTAACAGGTGATGTAAAACTTAAACTCTATAAAGGCAACATCATTGATGCAGGCGTAACAAGCCCGTATTCACTCTATGACGAGGAAATTGCTACTTTTGACGAGGATCAGGTTTATGACCAGAACGACAGCGCAGGCTTCATCAACCTCTTCGGTCTTCCAATCAAGGTTCGTGCAAAAAAAGGCCTTATCAAATAATTGAATTTTTGATTTGCATACATAATCAGGGGCAGGGAATTTCTCTGCCCCGATAAGTGTTTATTACACCTTTTTATTTTTTACGGTATTTGTCGGTTGAAAAATATTCTGCGATTACTTGCGGGCGTCTAATGAACGCCCATACAGGTTAATCCAACATTAATAACAGGGTGTAAATAAATATTTAAAACCAAAACGACAAAGTGCTTTACAACGGCTAAACATAATGTAAGGAGAAATAATAATGCAGCTTTGGAAAGGACGCTTCAAAAAGGAGCTTTCAAAAACCACTAACGATTTTAACAGCTCGATTTCATTCGACAGCAGAATGTATAAAGAAGACATCGAGGGCAGCATTGCCCACGCAACAATGCTTGGCAGATGCGGCATTATTAAAGAAGAAGAGGCAGACGATATCGTAAAAGGTCTTAAAGGCATTCTTGCGGATATCGAAAACGGTACTCTGCACATTGATATGGAGGCTGAGGACATTCACACCTTTATCGAGGGTGAGCTTACCAAAAGAATCGGCGACAACGGCAAAAGGCTTCACACTTCAAGAAGCCGTAACGATCAGGTTGCAGTTGACATCAAGCTTTACCTCAAAAAAGAGGTTGTCAATGTAAAAAATCTCGTTGTAGGTCTTATCAAGGTTATTGCCGACAAGGCTGAAAAGTACAGCGAAACCGTTATGCCCGGCTACACTCACCTCCAGAGAGCGCAGCCGATTACCTTCGGACATCATCTCCTTGCTTACGGTGAAATGCTTTTGAGAGATGTTTCAAGACTCGAAGACTGCCTTAAAAGAATGGACGAAATGCCACTCGGTTCATGTGCGCTTGCAGGCACAACATATCCGATTGACAGAACAATCACAGCCGAACTCCTCGGCTTTGACAGAATTACAAACAACTCTCTTGACGGTGTTTCCGACAGAGATTACTGCATCGAATTTGCATCGGTGCTTTCGATAATAATGGTTCACCTCTCAAGATTTTCAGAGGAAATCATTATGTGGTGCAGTTGGGAATTTAAATTCATTGAACTTGATGACGCTTTTTCAACAGGATCATCAATTATGCCGCAGAAAAAGAACCCCGATATTGCAGAGCTTGTTCGTGGTAAGAGCGGCAGAGTTTTCGGTGACAATATGACGCTCCTCACAATTATGAAGGGTACTGCACTTGCATACAACAAGGATATGCAGGAGGACAAGGAGGCTATCTTTGACGCACTCGACACGGTTAAAATGTGCCTCACAGCCTTTACTCCCATGCTCGACACAATGCGTGTCATTCCCGAAAATATGAGAAAAGCTGCAGCAGGCGGTTTCATCAACGCAACAGATTGTGCCGACTGGCTCACAAAGAACGGTGTTCCGTTCAGAGATGCCTACAAGGCAACAGGCGAACTCGTTGCAAGATGTATTGAACTCGGTACAGACCTCGAAAATCTTCCAATGGACGAATACAAAAAGGTTTGCGATGTGTTCAACGATGATGTTTACAGTGCAATTTCACTTGAACGCTGTACAAACGAGCGTACAGTATTCGGCGGCCCTGCATCGGCAAATGTAAAAGCTCAGGCTAAGCGTGTTGCAGAAATCGCAGAAAAACTGTAATTGCAAATCCGTAGGGGCGGATGGGAACATATGCTTTGTGCAAAAAGTGAACTGCCGTATTCAACACATACAGGCAAAGATTGATATAAATTTACAATAGATTAGGTGATAGCAATGAAAATAAAAGCAGGTATTGTCGGTGCAACCGGCTATGCAGGTGCGGAGCTTGTAAGACTTCTTACCGCTCATCCTGAGGCTGAAATTTCGGCAATCAGCTCTGTTTCCTTTGAGGGTGACAAGCTGAGCGATGTTTATCCGTCTTATACATTTTTGAACGATATGATTTGTGAAAATCAGGACGCCGTTGTTGAAAAGAGCGATGTTATCTTTGCCGCTCTCCCACACGGTCTTTCACAGGAGCTTGCCGCAAAGTGCATTGATGCAGGCAAGGCATTTATTGACCTCGGTGCTGACTTCCGCCTTGAAAGCGAAGAAGAATACACCGAATGGTACGGCGGAACTTTTCTCGACAAAAAACTTCACGAACAGGCAGTTTACGGACTTCCTGAATTTTTCAGAGATAAAATCAAGGGCAAAAAGCTTGTTGCGAATCCCGGTTGTTACACAACCTGTTCACCACTCGCAATTGCTCCTGCAATTGTAAACGGACTTGTCAGCACAAAGGGCATCATTTGCGACTGCAAAAGCGGTGTTACGGGTGCCGGCAGGAAGCCAAATCAGGGCAACCACTATCCGGAACTCAACGAAGGATTCCACGCTTATAAGGTTGCAAGCCACCGCCACACTCCCGAAATTGAGCAGACTCTTTCAAAGCTTTCGGGCGAAAAGGTTATTATCACCTTTGTTCCGCACCTTCTCCCCGTAAACCGCGGCATTCTCGCAACTGTTTATGCCGACATCAAGGACGGTGTAACCTTTGAACAAATTAGAAAGGCTTATGAGGACTTTTACAAGGACGAATTTTTTGTAAGACTTCTTGATGACGGCAAATGTGCCGACATTCACAATATCAAATATTCTAACTTCTGTGATGTTTCAATTCACCACGATAAGAGAACCAACAAGCTCGTTGCCTGTGCCGCAATCGACAACATGGTCAAGGGTGCCGCAGGTCAGGCTATTCAGAATATGAACATCATCTTCGGACTTGACGAAAAAACAGGTTTGGTAATCGTTCCGCCTGCATTTTAAGGGTGAATATCTATGGAAATCAAGTATATTGAAAACGGCTCGGTCACTTCCGCAAAGGGCTTTACAGCCAACGGAATTTGTGCCGGAGTCAAAGCATCTAACACAACTAAAAAAGACCTTGCGCTCATTTACTGCGACAAGGTTTGCAACAGTGCGGCTATCTTTACAAAGAACCTTGTAAAGTCCGACACCATATATGTTACTAAAAAACACCTTGAAAACGGTACGGCTCAGGCTGTTGTCGTAAATTCAGGCAATGCAAATGCCTGTAACCCTGACGGCTATGAAAAGGCTGAGAAAATGTGCAGTCTTGCCGCAGACGCTCTCGGTGTTGACAAAAACGATGTAATCGTTGCATCAACAGGTGTCATCGGTCAGCCTCTCCCGATTGAACCCATTGCAAGCGGAATTGAAAAGCTCAAAGGCACGCTTTCAAAGGACGGCGGAACCTCCGCCGCAGAGGCAATTATGACAACCGACACCGTGAAAAAGCAGTGGGCTGTTGAAACGGTTCTTGACGGCAAAAAGGTTACAATCGGCGGTATTGCAAAGGGCAGCGGTATGATTC
>ENA-OZHP01000231-OZHP01000231.1-human-gut-metagenome-genome-assembly--contig:-NODE-231-length-24690-cov-4.597443_pt1 | contig 24690 bp, 36 predicted proteins | sample MGYA00244046_ERZ653686 | MGnify/ENA primary metagenome ERZ653686 (study PRJEB26926, sample SAMN06165313) | human gut metagenome | biome: ENVO:00009003; feature: ENVO:2100002; material: ENVO:00002003... | reverse complement strand
TCTACACCCTAGAGTTCGTCGGCAGCGTCAGATGTGTATAAGAGACAGGATGTTTGCAATGACGGGTGAAAAACCGAAATACAGCTTGTTTAACATGGGCACTCCGGCAGAAGAAGTGGTCCGAGAAGTGGAAGAATGGGCAACTGCGCACCCTCGCAAGACGCGGGCTGACGAGTTTTTGGAGCATTATCCCAAGGCCAGCATGGGCGTGGCCGGGGTTTTGGATGTACCGCCCTGCTATATTGAGCCAAGTTTGCGTAGCATGTGCAGCGAGAAAGTGTGCGCCGATTGCCGCCGTGAGTTTTGGATGCAGGAGGTGGAGTGAATGAACGATATCACACGCCAGCCTGGGCCGAATGGATGGAAAACTCCCTGAGAACGATAATGGATATCGGGGCGGAAAGCATGTGCGTTGCAGGAAAAACGCCGGATGGGACCGTTTTTACCGGATATTACAACGCCGATGCAACGGATAAGGCCGTGTTTGCGCACAATATCCAGAGCGAAGTGACCATGGATATCATCCGGGAGAACATCGGGAAAATCAAGGAGATGCTTGAGGAGAATGACGATGGATAAGCTGAAACCGTGTCCGTTCTGTGGCGGGGACGTTCGATTCGACAAGGCATACAGCTATTTCAGAGACAATATGCTCTACTGCGACGGATGCGACATGGTGTTTACTTTGGACGATTGCACGGCATCTGACGATGATATCGTCAGAGTATGGAACAGGAGGGCTGACAATGGGTGAAAGAAACCTTGTTGCGGTCAGTATCAAGCATACGATATACGGTTGGAAGTTCGGCATGCCGTGCTGGCTGTGGGGAAGCAGAACAAAAGACGAAGAGAAGCGGTCGTTTGGCGGTTATACACAATATCCTAACAACGCAGAAGTGTACTCCCTCGGCGAGTGGCAGGAAAGCGGTTATGGTGCTGGTGATGTATGCAAGGTGGATGAACCGGTGCAGATGTGTATCGGTTTTTGCAAGAAATACAAAAAATATGACACAGTACTTGTTCCACTCGATCAGTACGTCAAATACTGCGAGTGCGCTTGCTTGCCGCTGGATAAACCAGAGGAGGGCTGACAATGGCTGACCAAATGCAGTTATATGACACATCGGAGAAACAATCAAGTAACAACACAGGTAAAGTTAAACGGAAGTGGGAAAATGGTTTCCAGAGATGGAGCAACCGGCAATTTGCAGATGGTGGTAGCTCTTTTGGGTGCTGTGGATTCGGCAGTATGTGTGACTACTGTGAAGATAATACGTATGGACGTCCGTGTGTCAGGTCGCTGAACGCCATGATCCGCGAAAAGCGTCTGAAAATCGACTACGATAAGACTAGTTACGAAGAAGTATGGGAGGGGATTTTTGACAATGGCTGAATACATGGACTGAGGTGCACCTTGATAGACACCGAAGAACGAATGCTGCATAGAAGGGAGATTATCAAAGAACTTAGAAGTCTTAATATGACAACAAAACATGTAATGTTAGAAAAAACTCCATCAATCCAATATACATGGCATACAAAAAATGGCGATATTGTTGCTAAATTTAAGATTTGGGATTGGTGGGACGGTAAAAACATTAGCGACCTTGAAATTAGTGAAAAGTATAGAGGGCTTGGGTTATCCTATCAACTTTTAGATTATGCTACGAAAAGATGTGGTGCTAGAAATTTGGCCGTAGAGAAAAGCAACACTATAGCAAAATATGTTTATGACAAATATGGATTCCAAGTAACAGATGAAGATGACGCATATCATTATATGTCTTTAAGCAAGTGGATTGCAAAGGAAAAGGCAATCGATGCATGGGACAGGAGGGCTGACAATGGCTGAACCTAAAAAGCCTTTTGACCGCGACAAGAAATGGAAACTTGGCAGAAGTTTCGGCTGGTGGCATATACCGTACTGCCCGCATTGCAAGCGGAAGTTGGGGCTGATGGTAGAAGAGCAGAAGGCTGAAAAATGCCCGATGTGCGGCGAATGTTTGCCGTATGGTGCGAATTATTGCCCCAACTGCGGCGCAAAGATGGACGGAGGTGCTGAATGATTTGCTTCTACACCATCACGATCCTTGCTGAGTTGGCGGGCGCAGGGGAGTCCCTAAGGACAGCATCGGCCGAAACCATAACCGCTATAGCACTATGGGTGCTATGTGACATCGAACTATGCAAACTTATTTTCAGGAGGCGGTAACGATGAAGTGCGACACATGTAATGTACCTTGCCCGATGGCCGACATGGCGCACGAAGCAGCCAAGGGCAGGATGTACGCCACAAGAGAATTTATTGCGTTACAAAAGAAAATTGAAGACGGCCAGCTTGTCGAAGTGGTGCGGTGCAGGGATTGCAAGCACAGCTGCGAGGATTTGGGAAGTCTGTACTGTTGTTCATTTGGGCCGTGCGTGTATAGCTCTGTGTCTCCAGATTTCTGGTGCGCGAATGGCAAACGGAGGGAGGATGCCCATGCCCAAGACTAACCCCCGCAGAATCCCCCGCACACAGGCAGACGTAGACAAGGTTTACAGCAACGGCATTGTGGATGGCCTGAGCCGGGGAATAGATCTGATGCTGTACGTCCTGATCGATAAGCACGACGCGCCGATGGACGATGTGCAGCAGCTTGCCGGTGAATTGAACCACGCCGCTCAGTGCGTGGCGGAAGGGTACGTTACATGGGCAGATATCCGGCAGATGCTCAAAGAATACGGCGTTGAGACGGCGCTGGAATAGGAGGGACGATGAACGTTTACAGCGGGGTTCCAATAATCTTGTGCGAAGAGCCCAAGCTTGCTATTGCGGATGTGGAAGAGCACTTTGTAGAGAGCTTGGCTGGCTCCTTTTGCGTGGTGTTAATAATTCACGCACATGGCGACGTGAAACCATTCCGCCATACGTTTGCCAAAGTGCATGTGTTTGGGCGGGACGTAACAGTGTATCAGGGAGACAGGCCAAACACGTTGATTACAAAGGACGCGGAACCAGAGGGCTTCTATGACACTCCTGGAGGTGCTACATGAGCAGCAAATACTCGCTCCCCTACGATATCCGCATGGAATGTATCGCCTACGTCAGGGGCTATCCCCGCCGGGTCCGCGCGTACAATGCGGCCCGCGAAGAAGTGCTGGAGTCGTCAGACTACGCCATGTCCGGCATGCCACACAGCCCCGGTAACAGCAGGATAGCCGAACGCAAGGCGGAACGGCTGGCAACCATAGAGAACTGGCCGGAGACGAAGAAAATGCGGGCCGTGGAATACGCAATGGACAACGTAGGCAGGGACATTGCCAACGAGAACGTGCGGCGCAAGCTGGTATGGGTGATCATGCGGAATTGCGAGAACCGGGACAGATACCCGCTTAGAATCATGGACGGATGCGGATTCAGCGAGAGAACCATGAAGCGCCGCAAAGCTGCATTTTTGTGGCACGTAGCGGATTATTTGGGCCTGGTTTCCTAAAAGTTGGCCCATTAGGCACATAAAAACGTGCTAAAATAGTATCATCGGAGAGTGGAACCAGTCAGCCCACAACCCGAAATTTCATTTTTCTCCTCTTTCTTTCCTCCATAGGTTAAGGCACAGCCGGTAATGGGTGCCTCCGCGCAAGCGGCCTCGCAAGAGCGTTACCGGCATGCAGACACTCACGGGATATCTCGCGGGTGTCTGTTTTTATGCGGGTGTAGCCAAAAGGTAAGGCACGGGACTTTGACTCCCGTATGTGCTGGTTCGACTCCAGCCGCCCGTTCCAAGGGGCGTGGCGTAATGGTAACGCGGCGGTCTCCAAAACCGCAGATAGTGGTTCGATTCCACTCGCCTTTGCCAACAACGGGGGCCCCCAACCGGACGAAAAGACGGTGTGATGAAGTGGGGGCCCCCGAGTTTCTGCATAACACAGCCCCTCTGCGGGCATACGGCAACACATAGGAGTGCCCAATTGGGCGGGTGAACTTGTGCCATACATAGCGCAGAGGTGGGAGCGCGGCACATAAACAGGAGAAGCCATGAAAATCATTAAGAACGGGAAACAAGATAAATTTGCCCGGGCAGAATGCCCAACGTGCGGGTGCATATTTGAGTTCAATCTGAGGAGCGAAGTCCAATACGTGCAAAATGTCGAGCACGACTACATGACCGGGAGAACGATTTTCCGACCGGCAGATGTGTGGGTCAGGTGCCCAGAGTGTGGCGAATTTTTTGACATCACCCCAAATATGTTAAAACGGGAAGAAGGTGACATAGATGGCAAGTAAAATCACGCAAGCTATGAGAGAGCAAGTCCTTGCCGACTATGACGCATGTAAGCATATAGCGACTGTGGCAAAACAAAACGGGCTTTCTGAGCCGACTATCCGCAAGATCATCGTGCAAGAACGCGGAGAGAATGCCATCTCGCACACCAGGGGCGCGGCATCAGCGTCTGTTACGGCCAGGTGTACTGCAACAAATGAAGAAATCTCGCAAATTGTTAGGGAATCATTCCAATACTTCAAGAGGTCATGCGTAAAAACCGATGAGGAATGCGCCGATAAGCTTAACGATTATTTCCAGCAGTGCGTAGAAGATGGACAAATCCCCACGGTGGAGGATATGTGCCTCGCTCTCGGCGCCGTAACTCAAACGGTTTTGGACTGGCAAAAGGGATCGTTGGGCCCCGTGAGGGCTGGCATGATAAAAAAAGCCAAACAAATTTTGGCCGGAATCGACGCAAAACTGGTCTCACAGGGGAAAATTCCGCAGATTACGTACATTTTCCGCGCGAAGAACTTTTTCGGCATGACCGACAAACAAGAGGTCGTTCTCACGCCCAACAATCCCCTTGGGACAGAAACGCCGCCCGAAGAACTTCAGAAGAAGTACATCGAGGCGGCGTCTTGCGACTATGAAACCTGATTTTCTTAGCGACTATTCAGCAACTTTCGGAGCAAGGGCAACGATTTTCCTGGGTTTATACACGGTTTAGCGACTATCAGCGACTTTCGCGCAAAACCGGGCGACTTTCGCAGCGACTTTTGACATTAGTCGGTCTACATGGTATAATCGAACAAGAACGGTTTTATGTATTAGCCGAGGGGCTACGGTTGAAAGGAAAAAAATGACTGGATATTATCCCCACCTATTGGAATGTACAATGTGCGACGATACACAACGAGTGTATACGCTGTGTCGTGGTGTCGATATTGACAGCTTATCCGGGGAGGAAAAACAACTCCTTGAGGACAGTAAGGCTTACCTGCGCGACAAAGAGATAGCAGGGTTAATGCGCACCAAGGCAAGCGCACTCCGCGCTTTTGAGCGATTACGAGATTTGCCGGGCATGCCTGCCGACGCAATAGCAATCCTCAAAGAGTGGACTACCCGACCGGGCGATGAGGGCGACGGCTGGGGAGAGTGAGAGCGTGTTGCATTGGCGGTGGTATCCCAATACCGCCAAACAACAAAAGCCCACAAGACGCCAAAAAAGCGCCGTTGCGGACAAGACAAAAAAGAGCCGCCCCGGAATAGCTCCGGGGCGGCCTGTTACCTTAGCAGCACACATCCGCTACCTCGCGACCCAGCGCGAGGAGGTCCCACAACTCCAGGCCGAGGACCCCCCAGATGGAGTCGCCAATGTCCTCCACGACCTCCTCGGGGTAGATGGACGCATCGTCCATATCCCCTATGTTGACATACCAGCGCATGCCAACGTCGATAGCATCGACGTCCACATAGATGCGAGTGCCGAAGTTGCCGCAGCTCTTGTCGTCAACTTCGACGCAAACAATGCCGTGGTCCGTCTCCAACAAACATCCGCTATACGGCTGAGAGTACCCTCCGCCGTCGTTGGATGTCGCGGCATTGGCATGGGGGTTGGTTTCCCACGCCCATGCCGATACAACTTTGCACAATGGTGATTTTCTGGTTTCGGTGATGATTTCCATTTCCTTTTCCTCCAACAAAAATATTTTGATCCCAAAAGATTGACAAACTACTTAGATTTGCGGACCACGTTGGCCAGGACGGCCAACGGAAACCAGATGATCAGCAGCACGACAGATAGCAATCCGGCACCCCCTTAACATATCGATTGTACCACATCCGCTGGAGCGGGTCAAACAAAAGTAAAGCGGCGGGCCGTTGTCATTTTGGTGTATCTGGCTGCGATCTCCGGCAGATCCTTTTTCAGCGCGGTTGCGTCCACTCTGGAGGAGGTCACCGCCTTATAAGTGGCCTTGTGTTCTGATCCCACCAGGGATTCCACACCGGCGGCGGTCATGCCTCCACCTCCTCAAGAATCACGGTTACATTATCACGGCTGCCAAAGCTGCGGACATCGTAGGCCAGATATTTATAAGTCCCTGTGTAAAGCTTAAGATAGAGTGTGCCGAAACGGGACTTAACTTCCAAGCGGTTCTTTTTTGCATATGCGGAAATCAGGGCGGCGGGCGTAAAGTTCGCGCCGTGGTCGACGGTATCACGGAAAGAGCAAATCCATTTAATCCCGTCGTAATGTCCCGCGCTGATCTCGTTTGCAATGGCGAGAATCTCGGCGACGGTGTAACTGGGGTTCCGCTTGTGTATGCGCTGTTCCAAGTTGATATTGCGCCAGGATTGGCCGCCGTCATCTGTGTATTGCGTGTCAATGTGCAGGCCAATGGGGTTGATGATCTCTTGCACGGGGTGTTTCAGCGGTGCGCCGGTTCGCTTGTTGGTATAGCGCGGCTGGCTGCGGTTCTTCCAAAGCGAGAACTCGAGGAAATATTTTCGGCCATCCTTGCCGGGGATAGATTCGCCCATCGTGCAAACGCGATAATTTCCGACATCGCTTTCAGTGTTGGCCGGTACGCCTCCATTGAAATTACAACCGCGCTTTTCGAGTAACAAATAGTTCTTCCCATTGATAATCATTGTATTACCTCCCGGCCCTATGGCCTTATCTCTTGACCAGGTAGCCCGGGCGTGGTACACTGTACGCGCTGGGCCTCTGGTCTGGTGTGGGGAGCGTATCCGCATTGCTTGACCGGCGGCGGGTGCGCCCCTCTGCGGTACGGATACTATTATACCAGATTATATGTAATTGTCAATAGCAAAATCATGATTTTGCGTAATTTGCGGAGACGGGGCCACGTGCGACGTGACCGGGGCGGGGGATATCAAAGGCGAGAGCGGGGCCAGGTAAGCCCCAAAATGCCCGCAAAAAATAAAAGAGAAAAACAAAAAGTCGGCTTGACATTTACGTTTACTGTGTGATACAATAACCGTAGAAGCCAATCCAATTTTGGATTGACCCCAAAGGAGGAGAGCCGTATGAAAAACGTGGTTGCGTATATCCGCGTGAGCACCGACGGGCAAACTGGAGAAGATAAGTTTGGGCTGGACGTGCAACGTGAACAGATAGAGGAATACTGCCGCAAGAACGACATGAACATCCTGCGTTGGTTTTCCGACGAGGGAGAGAGCGGCGCAAAGTACCGCCCCGGGTTCGACGAGATTGTTTACGGAGACGTGAACAACCCCCCTTACGAAGCTGTCGTAGTTGCAAAATCTGACCGAGTGGCCAGAGACATCAACATATACTTTTACTACCAGGGCGCACTGCTGCGCAAAGGCATTGAGCTAATCAGCATCTGCGAGGACTTCGGGCAATTCGGTGTATTTGCCGGGATGCTCAAGGCGTTCACCCTGACGTGCGCCGAAATGGAGAGAGACAACATCAACAAGCGCACGAGTGCTGGCAGAGCAGTTAAGGCCTCCCGTGGCGGCTATTCTGGCGGTCGAGCACCTATGGGGTATGAAGTTCGAGGTGGTGCGCTCTGCATCAACGAGAAAGAAGCGGCTGTTGTCCGGCGGGTATTTGAGCTTCGGGACGGCGGCATGACTCTTAATGGAATCGTGGACAGTCTCAACAAAGACGGGTATACCACCCGGAACGGGAAGCCGTTCGTTATCAGCACGGTGCAAAGCATCGTGAACAACCGGAAAACCTACGAGGGATTTTACCGGTACGGTAAAAACAAGGAATGGGTCAAGGGCCAACACGAGCCGATCCTGGCAACGGGCGCGAGATGAAGTAATTCCCCCGGCCACCCGGGAGAAAATAAATATGGAGGAAAAGGAAAATGAGCGCAAAGAAAGTGTGGGCAGTGCTGCTTGCCATCATGGTGGCGGCAATTGCTATGGTCGGGTGCGGAACCGCAGACCAACCGGATGACGGCGAGGCCGGAGGTCAGACCGTCGAGAAGGTCGTGTATGACGGCGAGACGTTCAAGGCAACGTACCTTGGCATCACGGAGTTAGATTCCGTGCCGGGTGTTTGCTACATCCAGATGAAGTTCGAGAACAAGACGGACCAGGAAATTACGGTATATCCGCAGGACAGCTCTGTGAATGATACGATGGTCCAATATCTGGGTGGAGTCCCCGCAACAATGCAGGGTGGTAAAAACATCAATTATTCCATGTTTTTCTACCTTGAAAAGGCTGGCCTGTCCGACATTTCCGAGGTCAAGACGCTTGAGTTCAAACTGACCGCTGATTTCAACGAGACCTCTGACACGATCACGATCAACGTGGGCGAGTAACCTATACAAGCAAAATAAAAGAGACGAGTTCTTTCGGGAACCCGTCTCTTTTTATGCAAAAATGGAGGCCACATGGACTACGGAAAACTATCAGAACGCATAAAACAGCATATTGCGCGGAATCCGTCCGACCACGTGCCGTACATGGACCTTCTGTCCGTATGCCGACAACTGGAACCGGATGATTTCACCCTGGCCCATGAGCTGAGCAAGGATTTGCGAAAACTGAGTTCTGCGGCCCTGCACAAGTGCAGCGCAAATGCGGCGGATTCTCTGTTTGACGTGTACAAAAAGGCCATGTGCTTTGACGCACCGCACGATTTCGACACGTTTCTGCTGTACATCGAGATGAACCGCAAACCGGAGAAGAAGTTCTACGCACCCCGAAGACATTATCTGCGGCCTATTGTTGCGGCGTATCAGGAGGTTTTGGATGGGAAACTGCGGCTGCTGACGCTGTCGATGCCCAAACGCGCCGGGAAATCCCAGTTGGGCATCAATTTTGTCAATTTCCTGTCCGGGCGGGAACCGGACAAGTCGTCCCTAATGGAAGGGACGGGGGACGACCTGGTGAAGAGCTTTTATTCCGGGTGCCTGGAGTATCTGCAAACGCCAAATGAATATTTATTCTATGACGTTTTCCCAAATTCTCCGTTGGTGCAGACCAATGCGGACACAAAGATACTGAATCTGCGGTCAAGATCCCGTTTCCCCACAGTCATGTGCCGATCTATTGACGCAAGACAAGTGGGCTTGTCGGAGGCTACGAACGTCCTATATCTGGATGACTGCGTAGAGGGACGTGAGGAAGCAAAAAACCGCCAGAGACTGGACGATAAGTGGGAGATTATATCCGGCGATATCCTGGGCCGAGCCATTGAGGGAACCCCCATTGTCGCCACGGGAACCCGATATTCCCTGTATGACCCCATCGGCCACCTCCAAGAGGAAGCGCAAAAAGGCGGCTGGGCGTGGAAAGCCATTGAAATACCGGCACTTGACCCCGTTACGGACGAGAGTAACTACGAATACGAACGGGACGGGAAAAAAGTGTTTACAACAGCGTATTTCCGCGAACAGAGGGAGCTTTTGAGCGCGGAGCAATTTGAGAGTGAATTTCAGCAGCAGCCCTTTGAAGCGAAGGGGCTGCTTTTTAACAAGGATGAGCTGAATTATTTCTTTGAGCTCCCCACAGGCCGTGATCCGGACGCCGTTATTGCTGTGTGCGACACAGCAGAAAGCGGAAGCGACAGCACCGCACTTCCCGTTGCGGCGCTGTACGGGGATGAAGTGTATATCGTGGACGTGGTGTTTGATGATTCTCCGCCGGACATCACAAAGCCGGAATGCGCCAGGTGCCTGATCAAAAATCGCGTTGCGGACGCGCTGTTTGAAAGCAACAACGCGGGCATGTATTACGCCAGAGACGTTGCGGAAATCGTCCGGCAGCGTGGATATAGCGCCGGAATACGTACAAAAAGGACCATTTCCAACAAACAGACGCGAATTGAATTTGCGTCCGACAACATCAAGAAACACTTCTGGTTCAAGCATCCGTCCACCTATAAACGGGGCAGCCAGTACTTCAATTTCATGAAGGAAGTCACCACTTACACCCGGAGCGGCAAAGTGCCGCACGATGACGCACCGGATGCACTGTCCCTGCTGGAGAACGAAATCCGGATGCGAGTGGGCGGCAAAGTGGAAGTGTTCAAGCGGCCATTTTAAGGGGGTGTGCCAATGAATCTTTTTGGTCGGAAGGTTATTTACACGGACGTTGAGCACGTCACCCGGGGGAATGTGGTGGATGTTTTGCAAAAGGCTATGCCCATCCACCAGATGAACCGGGCGGACATTGAGTATCTTTACAGGTATTACAAGGGAGACCAGCCCATTTTGGGCAGGGTAAAGGACGTCAGACCAGAAATCAACAACAAGATCGTTGTGAACCGGGCGAACGAAATTGTTTCGTTCAAGGTCGGGTATCTTCTGGGTGAGCCTGTGCAGTACGTCAGCAGGGGTAACGATGAATCTGTCGCTGAAGGCGTGTCTAAGCTCAACGATTATGCGCTTTCGGAAGACAAGGCCGCCAAGGACAAGGAGCTGGCGGACTGGTTCCATATTTGCGGCACGTCTTACCGCATGATTTTGCCGGACAGAATGGCGGACGTGGAAGAAGATGAATCTCCGTTTGAGATTTTTACACTGGACCCGCGCAACACCTTTGTGGTGTACTCCAGCGGCTTAGGCCACCGTCCCATCTTGGGCGTGACGTATGTGCAGAAAGAGGACAACACCGTTGTTTTCTGCTGCTATTCCGAGGATACGTATTTCGAGGTGACGGAAACCTGGGACGTGAAAGCGGAGCCGCAGATTTTGGGAATCCCCATTATCGAGTACCCCTCCAATGAAGCCCGGTTGGGTGCTTTTGAGATTGTGCTCCCCCTTCTGGACGCTATCAACAACGTTCAGTCCAATCGCATGGACGGCGTGGAGCAATTTGTCCAGGCGCTGATGCTGTTTCACAACGTGGACATTTCGTCCGAAGATTACAAGAATCTGAGAGCAGAAGGCGCTATTAAGTTCAAGGACATTGACGCGACGCTCAAGGCTGACGTTGGGTACCTGACGGCGGAGCTGAACCAGACGCAGACCCAGACCTTGACGGATGACATGTACGACACCGTTCTGACGATTTGCGGAATGCCGAACCGGAATGGAGGCTCCTCAACCAGTGACACCGGGTCTGCGGTCATTATGCGCGACGGATGGTCGTCGGCAGAGGCGCGGGCAAAGGATTCCGAACAGATGTTCAAACGGTCCGAAAAGCAGTTTTTGAAAATCGCTATCAAAATCTGCAACAATCTGCGGGCGCTTTCTTTGAAAATGTCCGCCATGGAAATCCGGTTTACACGCCGGAATTACGAAAATATCAGCGAAAAGGCCAGTGTTTTGGTAGCCATGCTGAACAACGGGAAAATCGCCCCTCAGCTGGCGTTTACACATTGCGGCATGTTCTCCGATCCTCAGCTTGCGTACAAAATCAGCGCGGAATATGCCGAAATGCAAGAAGAAAAGGAACTATCGACAGGGAAGTCGTTAAAACGCGACGGGGAGACAACCTTGGAAAAAACGGAAAACGGTGCGGAGGGAACCGCCGAAAAAACGCAGGAGGTATCAACATGAAAATCGACACCAGCAGAATCGAAGGTTACGCAGATATGTCCACCGAGGACAAACTCAAGGCCCTGGAGGGCTTTGAGTATGAGGACAACGCCGCAGAGCTTTCTCGGCAGAAGAACGCTATTTCCAAGGCAAACTCCGACGCCGCCCAGTGGAAAAAGAAGTACAACGACATGCTTTCCGAGGACGAGCGCAAGAAGCAGGAGCAAGCCGACAGCATTGCAGCCATGCAGAAAGAGCTTGACGAGCTGAGAACGGCGAAGACCGTCTCTGAGTACAAGGCCAAGTTTGTGGCGCAGGGCTATGCAGAGGACCTGGCAGATGACACTGCCAAAGCTCTGGCGGCTGGTGATTCCGCAAAGGTTTTTGCGAACCAGCAGAAGTTCTTGGACGAGTATGCCAAGAAGGTAAAGTCCGACATCCTCAAGGGAACTCCCGCGCCGCACGGCGGTGCCGGTCCCGTTGGAGTTGATTACGACAAGAAGATCGAGGAGGCGCGTGCAAGCAAGAACTATGCGGAAATCGCTTATTACACGCGCCTGAAGGCACAAGAAGAATCCGCAAATAACAAATAAAAGGAGTTAAGACATGGCAGATACTTTTGCTACCAGCTTTGCAACGCTGAACTATTCCGGCATGCTCTTTAACAAGGGCAATACCAAGACCCCCCTGAGTTCCATTATCGGTTCCCGGGCTAAGGTGACGAACCACGTAGAGTTTGTTACCGGCCAGGAGTACACCACCAGCGGCGGAGAACAGCCCGCCATCTCCGAGTCTGCGTCCCTGACCGCCCCCGATGCTTCCATTGTGACCCGGGAGCAGAAAACGAACGTTACCCAGATTTTCCATGAGGCTGTCGGCATTTCCTATGCCAAACAGTCCAATATGGGCACCCTGTCTGGCCTGAACGTGGCTGGTCAACAGGCAAACCCCATTAACGAGCTGGACTTCCAAGTGGCCGCCAAGATGCAGAAGATCAACCGCGACATTGAATACACGTTTATCAACGGCGTGTACAACAAGGCCACCGATGACACCAAGATCAACAAAACCCGTGGTCTCGTTACCGCAGTCACCACCAACGTCACGGCTATGGCCAGCAAGCCTCTGGGCCTGTGGGAAATTGCCGACATGGTGAAGAAGATCTATGGGCAGAACGCCCCCACCGATGGTCTTTGCCTGTGGTGTGACGCTGTGACCATGTTCCAGATCAACGCCGACGCTGTTCAGAATGGCCTGACCGTGGTTCCCGCTTCGCGTGAAATCAACGGCATTTCCCTCTCCAGCGTGGTTACTCCCCTGGGCGTGGTGTATCTGTACCTTGGCGAGTGCCTGCCCGCTGGCACCGCTCTGCTGCTGAACCTGGACGTTATTTCCCCCGTGTTCCAGCCCGTGCCCGGCAAGGGTAACTTCTTCCTGGAACAGCTGGCAAAGACCGGCGCGGGCGAGAAGTATCAGCTGTTCGGCCAGATCGGCCTTGACCATGGACCCCAGTGGTATCACGGCAAGTTTACCGGCATCGCCACCAGCTTTACCAAGCCCACCTACAGCCGCAGCGTGTTCATCGCCAACGACGCCAGCAATCCCGTTAATACCAAAGCTGTCACCGGCTGATCTGGGGGTATGAGATGCGCGACGAAGAAAAACTGGCCATGTTGGGAGACATGACCGGAGAGACAAGCGAATCGATTCTCTCTGCGTATCTGAATATTGCGGCCAGCAAGATTCTCCGCAGAGCGTTTCCGTTCGGGACAGATGCCACTGCTGTCCCCGCATGCTACGAGATCAACCAAATTGAGATCGCCGCATATCTCATCAACAAGCGCGGAGCAGAGGGGGAAACAGCGCATAGCGAAAATGGCGTTTCCAGGTCTTATGAGGGCGGCGATGTGCCGCCTTCTCTTATGCGGGAAATCGTGCCGTTTGCGGCCACCATGTGAGGTGCAAGGATGAAAATCATGAACCGAAACAAAAGGCCGTTTTGGTATCTTTTGTACCAAGGGACAGAACTGGGGAAGGACGCTGGTGGCTACGAAACCGGCGAAAAAAACGTGAAATATGCGGATCCGGTGAAAATGGAAGCCAATATCTCCCCGGCTGCCGGGTATGCTCAAATTCAGCAGTTTGGGCAGTTCATCTCTTATGACAAGGTGATTATCACAGATGATATAACCTGCCCCATCGACGAAAACGCAGTACTTTTTATCGACAAAAAGCCAGAATATAAAGACGGAAGGCCGCTTTATGACTACGTTGTAAAGCAAATTGCCAAGTCTCTGAATTTGGTTTCCATCGCCGTCAGCAAGGTGAATGTGTCGTGAAAAGGACTGTAAAGACGGCGCTGTCTGCTGCGGGCATTCAACGGATGATTGACGTAGCCGAGGATTACCGGACATGGCTGGAGGACCGGGCAAATGTGCTTCTCCGAGAGCTTTCTTCCATGGGGTATGATATCGCATCCGCAAAATTTGAATCTGCCGTATACGACGGGACAAACGACGCGAATGTAAAAATCGAAGAACGGGACGGACGCACGGCGGCTGTAGTAGCTGTCGGTACGTCCGTCCTGTTTATTGAATTCGGCACTGGCGTTATGTACCCGGACAACCACCCGGAAGCCGCGCGAAACGGCATGGTTCGCGGCGCTTACGGAAAGGGTCACGGCAAGCAAAGGACGTGGGGCTACTACGGGGATCCCGGAACAAACGGAGTTGAGAAAACGAACCCAAAAACCGGCAATACGGTGGTTCTTACTCACGGCAACCCGGCCAACATGTCTATGTACGACACGGTAAAGGAGCTTTCAGACAGGCTCCCAGCCCTGGTCAAGGAGGTGTTCCGATGATCGACATCGAAAGCAAGGTCTATACGCCAATCGCGGAACAGCTCCGCGAGAAATACCCGGGAATCGACGTGGCCGGTGAATACATCAATGCGCCCCCTAAATTTCCACACGCCAGCATTGTAGAGCAGGACAATTACGCCGCCGCGAATCGCCTGGACTCCTCCGAAATCGAGAGGTATTCCGTGCTGATGTACGAGGTAAACGTCTATTCCAACAAAACCGGCGGGAAAAAAAGTGAATGCCGGTCCATTATGGCGGACATCGACAAGATGATGTATGCGCGTAATTTTACAAGGATTTCCATGTCCCCGGTCCCGAACATGGAAAACGCCTCTATTTACCGGCTTGTTGCCAGATACAGGGCGGAAACAGACGGGGCCACTATTTTCAGACGATAACAGAAAGGAATGATGACCTATCGCTATCTCTACCTACAAGGTTTTCCTGATGCACAAAGATACCAGCGCTGCGTCGTGGTCGAAGCTGATCGACATCAAAGAGTTCCCCGATCTGGGTGGCGACCCCGACATGCTGGAAACCACCACGCTTTCCGACAAGATGCAGACCTTCATCGCGGGCATCCAGTCCATGGACGGCCTGTCCTTCACCGCCAACTACACCTTGACCGATTATAAGGCGCTCAAAGCGCTGGAGGGCAAGCAAGAGGATTACGCCGTATGGTTCGGCGGCACCGAAAGCGCGGGAACGCTGACTCCTTCCGGTACGGACGGCAAGTTCAGTTTTAAGGGCGAGTTGTCCGTGTATCCCACTGGAGGCGGTGTCAACGAAGTTGTGGGCATGGCTATCACCATCGCCCCCTCGACCGTAATCAACCTGGAGAACGAATAAGGAGAAAACAGAACATGGCAAAGACGCTTACTGTTAAGGACCCCGTAACTGGCATTGCGTACACCCTGGAATATACCCGGAAGACCGTGGAGCTGATGGAGAAAGAAGGGTTTGTTGCGACCGAAGTCGAAAACAAGCCTATGACCAGTCTCCCCGCGCTGTTTGCTGGAGCTTTTAAAGCTCATCATCGGTTTGTTAAGCGCGATGTGATCGACAGGATTTACGCTGGCATGTCCAAGAAGGACGAACTGATCGGCAAGCTGGTTGAGATGTACAACGACCCCATCATCGCCCTGCTGGACGAGCCTGCGGAAAGCGAGGAAAACCCTACCTGGACGGCGAACTGGTAAACGAGTCGCCGTCGAATAAAGCGGGGGAGCCAATCCCCCGCTATTCCGATAAATTCTATGAGCTGTTTCCGTATTATCTTGCCATTGGTATGACCTATAGCCAGTACTGGGACGAGGACTGCGAACTGGTCAAATATTACAGGGAAGCAGCGAAGATTAAACGCGATTTGACAAATCAAACCGCATGGCTGCATGGTGCATACATTTATGAAGCCGTGGCGGATTTGGCACCCATTCTCCGCATGGGTGGCAAGAAAGGCACCAGGCCAAAGCCGTACCGTGATTCCCCATACGACCTGTATGCACGGAGCGAAAAGCCCAAAAAACAGGAGCAAGGCGACAAGAAGGCGCGGTCCGTCATGGAGATGTTTATGATCGCAAATAACAAACGATTCGAACAGGGGGGTGATAAGAATGGCGGATAATGTGGAAATCCAGGGTATTGAGTTTCAAATTAAGGAAAACAGCGACAGCGCTGTAGCGTCCCTGGAAAAGCTGCAAAACACCCTGGTTCGTCTGAAAACGGCCACATCCGGGGGCGTGTCGGCTTTGCGCACTACTGCCAGGCAGTTGGACTCCCTGAACAAGGCCCTGGAGAACACCAGCGCAGATAAGATTCAGAAGATCCGGTCCTTGACCAGCGGACTGAAGAGCCTGAGTGAGGTCAGCGCCGTCAGAATCTCCAGTTCCGTGCCGAACCAAATCACCGCACTTTCTACGGCGCTGAGCCAAATCAAGACAACGGACGGCGATAAGCTGATTGCCCTTGCAGACGGTATGCGCCCGCTCTCCGAACTGAGACGTTCCCACCTCACATCGTTTATTAGCCAACTCGGCAGGCTCCCAGAGGTCATGCGTGAGCTTGATGCGGCGGACCTGGATAGGTTTAACCGCCAAATGAGGGAGCTTGCGGCGGCGATTCGCCCGTTGTCTGACGAGATGCAGCGGCTCGGAACTGGATTTGCTGCGCTACCCGCCAGACTCCAGCGGGCCATTACGATGGTAAACCAGTACAACACCGCCGTGCAGCGCGGGACGCGCAGAACGAGCATGTTCGGCAAAGCTACGGGCATGATTCGGTTCGGAATTTTGTATGCTGGTCTTCGGCGCGTGGTGGGCCTTATCGGGACGGCCATCACGGAATCCAACACGTACCAGGAGGACCTGAACCTGTTCAACGTCGCGCTGGGTAAATACGCAAAGGAAGCGCAGAACTACGCAGAAAAAGTATCTTCTGTGATGGGCATCGACCCGGCGCAGTGGATGCGGAATCAGGGCGTGTTTCAGACGCTTCTGACTGGATTTGGAGATACAGAAGACCGGGCATACACCATGAGCAAAAACCTGACACAATTGGGCTATGACCTGTCTTCTTTCTTCAATATCTCTATTGAGGACTCTATGCAGAAGTTACAATCCGGCATTGCAGGCGAACTGGAGCCACTGCGAAGATTGGGCTATGACCTGTCTGTTGCGCGGTTGCAGCAGGAAGCGTTGAATCTTGGCATTACCAAGAGCGTTTCCGCCATGAATCAGGCGGAAAAAGCAGAACTGCGGTACTACGCTATTATGACACAGGTGACTACCGCACAGGGCGACATGGCCCGAACCCTGGAAGCTCCTGCGAACCAGCTGCGTGTGCTTAGAGCAGAAATCACTCAGGTGTCCCGTGCAATCGGCAATCTGTTTATCCCGATTCTGACCAAGGCTCTGCCTTATGTCATTGCGTTTTTGCAAATTGTCCGCAAGTTAGCGAACGCGCTGGCTAAACTGTTCGGGTTTGAGCTTACGGACGTTGACTGGGATGGTGTGAATCGTGGAGCTGTTGCCGCCGGGGAGCTTTCGAACAACATGGATGCGGCGGTAGATGCTGCCAAGGAGTTCAAGCGCTACACCATGGGCTTTGACGAATTGAACATCCTGCCGTCCAACACGGGTTCTTCCGGCAAAACAGATGCTGGCATTACCGGCTCTGGTGGACTCGGGATTAATTTGCCCGAGTACGACTTCCTGGCCGGGGCTGTTCAAAGCAAGGTTTCTGAGATCAAACAGACAATCGAAGACAACATTGCAGAAATCAAAGCCACATTAGGCGCGGCCGATTTCGTTATTGGTGCGATTCTCGCTTTTACCGGGATTAACGTGCCCGCCGGAATCGCCATGATGGCAAGCGGCCTTGCGCTGATGATTTCCGGCATCAAAGATAACCCGGACGCCGTAAAGAATGTTTTGGAAAATGCCATCGCAAACATTGACCTTATAAGCGGAACTGCGGCTCTGGTTATCGGCGCAATCCTTGCTTTTTCCGGGGCAAATGTTCCCATCGGTATTGCGCTTATGGGCATTGGTGCGGCAGAGATTATTTCCTCTCAATCTCTTAATTGGGACTTTCTTTCCAATGACATGAAACAAGTAATCCAAGAAATAGTCACGATCCTGACCTGGGGCATGCTCGCTGTGGGCGCTATTCTTGCTTTCACAGGCAACATCCCTCTCGGCATTGCCCTGATGGTCGGCGGTGCATGGATACTCGGTACGTCCATTATCCCGAATTGGGATGAGTTGCCGGATAACATCAAACGAGCAGTAACAACAATAACCTCCATTATGGGCGGTGCGTTACTCGCTACCGGTGCCATCCTGGCATTTACAGGCAACCTCCCCCTCGGCATTGCGCTGATCGCCATTGGTGCTGCCGCTCTTGCGACCGCCGTGGCCCTCAATTGGGGCGCCGTAACGAACTTTTTGAAGAAGTCACTGTCGGTTGTCACTGCCATTGTCTCTGGTTCTCTCATGGTTCTTGGCGTACTCCTCATGCTGTCCGGCGTTGGTGTCCCCCTGGGTCTTGCTGTTTTGGCCGCTGGACTCGCCGGTTCCTATGCGGCATGGAAGCTGGACGACAACCCTATTACCCGATTTGTAAAGAAGATGGCTAACGGGATTATCTCCATCGTCAATGTCGTGATTGATGCGGTAAATGAGATGTTCCACCTGGACTTCAAGGGTCTGAAAATCGGTGGCGTTCAGATCATACCTGCTTTCAATAAGCGATTGGTAAACATCCCGAAGATCAAACAGTTTGCCGAAGGCGGTTTCCCCAACGAGGGCCAGTTGTTTGTTGCGCGTGAAGCTGGCGCGGAAATGGTGGGCAACATCGGCAGACGGACTGCCGTTGCAAACAATGACCAGATAGTCTCCGCCGTGTCCGATGGCGTGTACCGCGCTGTAATGTCGGCCATGTCCAATAAGGATGGAGTGTCCGGGGATATCAATCTCACTATCAATATGGATGGTGATGTGGTGTATCGCAACGTCGTAAAGAAGAACAAAGAGGTGGTTCGGGCAACCGGCAAATCTCCTCTGTTCGCGTAAGGAGGGCACATGGCAATCATCACGGTAAAAAAGAAAGACGAGACCACTGTGCCGCTCCCTGACCCCAAATCTTTTTCCTGGGGCTTACAGGACGTAGATGCAGACGGATCCGGAAGAAACCAAAATGGTGATGCGTTCCGCGACAGGGTGGCCAGGAAACGGAAGTGGACCATGGAATGGCCCCCTCTGACTGCTGAACAATGCTCCACAATCCTGAAAGCCGTCACGGACGTATTTTTCCAGGCGACAGGGCCAGATGCAGAGGATGGCAGGAACCGCACCATGACATGCTATGTGGGCGACCGGACCACGCCCATGTATTCCTGCATCAATGGCGAATGGAGATGGGAAAGCCTGTCCATGAACTTCGTGGAGAGGTGACGCCATGTACAATGTCTCCACCGCATTCCACACCGCGTTTGCGGATTATGGCCGCGAGATCAAGGCCAAGGTAATTTTCAACGGGCAGACAGAGCTTGATGGGAACTACGTTCAGGAGATCACCGCCACACCAGCGTTTGACTCTTCGGACGGGATCTCCGTCGGCTCCGCCTGTTCCGGGCGGTGCAAAATCCGCATTTACAAGCCGGATGAGCCGTTGCAGTTGTCCGGTGGGTACTTTGTGCCGTATATCGGCATCTACGTTCCTGGCGGCGATACAGGCACGACAGCCATTGCCGGCCAGGCTGTGGCCGGTAAGGCAATTGTCGGCGTAAGCACCGCAGCGTCTGGGGTGGAATATGTCCCCCTGGGCCGATACTATATCCCCGCAGACGGCGTGGAAAATTTGGTGTATGGCTGGGAAATCACCGGCTATGACCAGATGGCATCCTTGACGGAGCAGTACACCCCGCAAATTGGGTTCCCCGCCACGCCAGACGATATGCTGACGGACTTGTGTGCGCAAAGCGGCCTGAATCCCCCAACGGTGACTTTCCCGGATATGACAATCGAGTCTGTGTTTGAGGGAACCATCCGACAGCAGCTGGGGTGGCTGGCTGGACTGTGCGGTGAATCCGCGCACTTCGACCGGGACGGCAATCTGGTGTTCAAGTGGTACGCAAAAACCACTTTCCAGGTCAGCCGGGAGCAGCAGTACATGTCCGGCCTTACCCGCACGGCAGACGGTCTGTACACGGTATCCAGCCTCACCACAGGCACGGAAGATGAACCCATTACATCCGGCACCGGATTAGGAATCACGTCTACAAACCCTTACATGAACCAGGCCGTTGCAGACCTGATTCAGCCGGAGGTAGAGATATCCTTCCAGCCTTGTGATGTAAAATGGCGCTGCGACCCGTCTGTTGAGGTTGGAGACGTTATCCAAGTGGAGGGTGATACCGGCGAATGGCTGGACGTGTGTGTTATGGAGCAGGAAATCCACCTGTACGGCGGCCTGTCCTCTACGATGCACAGTTACGCCCCACAGGACGCTGATTACGCCATGGAGAGCCCTACAGAACAGCGCATTAAGCGGGCTTATGAGGGCCTTACTAAGGCCATGCAAAACGCTACGCAGAAGATCATCGGGGCAAAGGGCGGGTATTATGAACTGACTCTGGACGATCAGGGCTTCCCCATCGGGTGGACCCTGCGGGATACGCCCACCATTACGCCCAATACCCGGATGTGGATTATGTCCACCGGTGGGCTGGGATTCTCCAAGGACGGCGGCAACACCATTTCCGGTGTCGCCTTGACCATGAACGGAGAGATCAATGCAAATGTCATCACCGCCGGGCAAATGTCCGCAGAAAGAGTCACCGTCAACGGACAGACGCTTTCGGACTTCATCGAGGCCGGTATCGACGACGACGGCCATCCGGTACTGCGTATCGGCTCCTCTGTATCGGAGATCGTCCTGAAGGAATACAACGACAAAATCGGATTCTATGATACGGCTGGTACGTTGCTGGCGTACTGGAACAACAACAGTTTTGAACTGGTGGAGCTGAGCAAGTTCCGCCTGGGACCTATGGGCATTGTCGTACAGCCCAACGGTTCCGTGTCCTTCGTGGGGGTGAATTGATGGCGGCGAGTATTTACGGTGCAAAATCTTCCACCGGCTGGCAATTGCGGCTGGATTACAGCGTATCCCAGAGCATCGCGGACAACAAGTCCACGCTGTCCCTTACGCTGTACATCTATGACGGAACCGGCGAGAGCTACAACCTGGACGCCAATAGTTGCTATTACACTCTGCAAGGCACCAAGGTTTATAACCCGTACCGGTACAATTCCAGGGGCTGGTACAAGCTGGGCAGCAAGTCCATCACCGTGGCCCATAACAATATGGGCAAGGGGTCTGTGGTGCTCTCTGCGGACTGGCACAGTGGGTTTACATCATCCTACACACCGTCCAGCCTGACGGTTTCAGGCACGGTCAATCTCCCGGATATCCCCCGGGCATCATCCGTGTCGGCATCCGGGCTTGTGCTGGGTTCTGCCGGTACACTTACAGTGACCCGAGCCGTGAGCACTTTTACGCACACCATCAAACTCAAGTGCGGCTCTGCGGCACAGGTAACTGTGGCGACAAAATCCAGCGCCACATCCATATCGTATACGCCGCCCTTGGATTGGGCCGCGCAGAATACGTCTGGAATCTCCGTAAACATTACGGCGGAAATTACCACCTACAACGGGGACACCGTGGTGGGCACCAATACGACCACACTGACGGCATCCATCCCTGCATCGGTAAGACCCACCCTGTCCGTGAGTCTGTCCGACACCTCCGGGTATCAGCCCACATACGGCTGGGTGCAGGGCAAAAGCACTCTGAAAGCCACATTTTCCGCTGCTGGGTCTTATGGCAGCACCATCAATGCCAAGTCTCTGACCATCGGCGGGAAAGCCGCCAGCCCGGACGGGGCGAATGCCCTTACAGGCAGCGGCACAATGGCCGTTGTAGCCACCGTCACGGACAGCAGAGGGCGCACGGCATCTGTTACCCAAAACATCGCCGTGAACGCGTACAGCGGCCCAGGAATCCAGGATTTGACCTTTGTGCGCGGTTCTTACACGGGAAGCGTGTGGACGGAAAATTCCATGGGCTCGGACATCAAACTGACGTTCACCCTGTCCCTCCAGCTTACCGGGAACAAGTCATCTGTGGAGATCACCGGCGCGTCCACGCTGACCGACCAGACCAGCGGTGCAAAGACCGTGTATTTGGTGTCCTTTGGCACGGACACGACCAGCGTTGTACAGGTCAAAGCTACGGATTCCCTGGGCACCACGGTAACGCGGGAGATCACCATTCCCACCGTTTCGGTCCCGATGAACATGAGTTTTACCCTGCCCGGGGTTTGCTTCGGCGGAGTGGCGGAACACGAAAAGGTGGTAGAGTTCAAATGGCCCATCCGGTATTTGGGGAAAGCTCTATTGGACTACCTCCACCCCGTCGGCAGCATCTACCAGTCCACAGATTCCACGTCCCCAGCGGACCTGTTTGGAGGCACCTGGGAGCAGGTAAAGGACCGGTTTCTGCTGGCAGCGGGCGACTCCCACGCGGCTGGCAGTACCGGCGGCGAGGAGACCCACACGCTGACCAAAGCGGAAATCCCGGACCACGCACACACCCTGAAATACACCGGCCAGAGTGTAACGGAAGGCGTGAACGCCATCCGGCTGTATCAGGCCGCAAGCAATCAGTACAATGCGTATTCCGGCGGTCAGTCCTCCGATTGCGGGGACCAAGCCCACAACAATATGCCGCCGTACCTGGCCGTGTACACATGGCGCAGGACGGCGTAAAGGAGGGAGTATATGCCCGAAATTAAAATCAAAGTCCGCGACAAGTGCGCCGAGGGCGAGGGCGTGATTATCTGCAACAACAGCGATTACACGGTGGTGTGGGACCTGGACAGCGAGTGGGAACCCTACAGCACCCGAACCATGCGAGTAAACCTGGCGGACGGCACCTATCAGGATGCGGTATTCACCGGCAATTCTGCGCCCCTGCCGGTGCTGACTGCATCCGGATGGGTGTCCGTGGGCCTGTATGCCGGGGACCTGCACACCAGCCGGGCGGCCCGGCTTCTGGCGCTGTCCTCCGTGCTTACTCCCGGCGGTTCCCCTGCCGCCCCGGCGGAGGACGTATATGCGCAAATCATGGCCAAACTCAACGAGCTATCTATCGTCTCCCCGGAGGACATCGCAAAAGCGGTTGCTGATTATCTGGCAGCACACCCGATCGAGGAAACCGACCCGACCGTCCCGGAGTGGGCAAAGGCAGACATCACCGGCGCGACGGTCGGTCAGATCGCCAAGATTGCCGCCGTTGACGCATCCGGTGTGCCCACCGCGTGGGAGCCGGTGGATATGCCGAGCGGTGGAGGCGGCCTACAGTGGATTGAGGTAGTCGACATTACGACGGAGGAGCAGACGCAAAAGCTGACAATTTCCGTTGACAAAGACGGGCGACCGATATCACAGTACAACGCGCTGTGGATGGTCTTCTCGATCCTTTTTCCGGCTGATGCATCGCAAACATCAACTAACGGTACGGCTTGGATTTATCCGTTTCCAAAAACAGGCGATAATGCTTATCGCTACATTGCATCAGTTCCTGGTTGGAAAACAGTTACGCGCACACTTACTTATGCGTGTGCGGGCTTGCCGCGCATAACATGGTCGTCTGCGATGGCGGCGCAGACGACCTTTGGCACGGACGGCGACCCTGATTTTTTGTCGGGCTTGTGCGTGTATTTAAGTTCATCGGGCGATCATATACCGGTGGGTACAAGAGTGCGGATCGCGGTTTTGTCTAAGGGGGTAACGGCATGAGGATTTGTGAGAATGGCATCTACCGCGACATGACGCCCGAAGAAATCGCGGAAATGCAGCAGAACCAGCCGGAGACGGCAGCCGAGTCGCTGACGAACGACAAAAAGCTGGAACTGATGCTTGCGGCAATCCCGGAGGAGCCGATGCCGGACAGTGAGCCGAAGCTGGGCTATAATTGGCAGCCCATATACACGCCGTCCAGCGGATTTGCGTGGGAGCTTGTAGAGGACCCGACGGCACTGGGCACACAGAATAATCCCCGCTACTGGGTAATCGGCTTGGCGGTACGGCTTGGGCACTACTACACCACGGACGGCGTGACGCTGAAAATGGCGGTGAATGCGGGTGTGCCGGAGAGCTGGGATGATGCGACATATTTTGAGGAGGCGACGTAATGGCCCTCACCAAGGTAACTTATGTGGACAATCAGACGGTCATCGATGCCGCTCAGCTGAATGCTATCCAGGATGAGATCATCCGGGTGGCGGAGGAGGTGGACGCAACCCCCTCCCACCTGGAAGCAACCCCCGAGAAAATCCCGGTATTTGGCGCAACCGGCAAAGTATACTGGCGCTCCCCCGAGGAACTAAAGGCCGATATGCACGCCGATTACACCGTCAACGTCAAGGACTTCGGGGCCAAGGGTGACGGCAGCACGGATGACACGGCGGCCATTCAGGCGGCCATTGACAGGGCTGCATCGACGCTGGCCATGGCCGTGT
>ENA-OZHP01000214-OZHP01000214.1-human-gut-metagenome-genome-assembly--contig:-NODE-214-length-25461-cov-7.349524_pt1 | contig 25461 bp, 18 predicted proteins | sample MGYA00244046_ERZ653686 | MGnify/ENA primary metagenome ERZ653686 (study PRJEB26926, sample SAMN06165313) | human gut metagenome | biome: ENVO:00009003; feature: ENVO:2100002; material: ENVO:00002003... | reverse complement strand
CCTGTTGAGGGTCTTGAGCGTGTAGCCGTAGCTCTCATAGGTCGTGGGTGAGACCTGATCCTTGTATCCCTCATACCACGACTGAGCCCACTCGCCGAACTTCAGCTCCTTCTTCGTCATGTCCAGGCCGGCCTCTATCGCAGCCCGGTAGTCCCTTACTTTCTGCAAAACTTCCTTTCGCGTTCTGGCATAGAAGCAATGCTCAAGATCATTGCAGAGCCATAAATATTAGGGCAGTATCAGCAAAAACGCCGATACCGCCCTAAAATTGTCGATGGAACGCGGAACTGAATGTTGTTTAGAACTGATACTGAGTAGGATATGCATACAGAACTGTATTTGCAATATTTGCAGCAGTAAAGTCATCAGGAAGGGAGAATCCACCAAATTCAAATCCTACCTTGCTGCCAACCGCCAACTCATCTGGAAGTATTGTAAATGCAGAGCCAATAGGAATGTTGTTTGCATCGTAGAATATAGCTACAACATAAACCAGAGTAGCCGCTTCATCCGTCGTATTCTCAACGCGGCCTAAAACATTAACGCCAAAAAAGTCATCGTCAGACACAGATACATCAGTAATATTATAGCGGATGAGGTCGACATTTGCCTCCTCAACAGAAGGGCGCGCAATAACAGTAAGATTTCCGTCTCCTGAATAGTCGTCAAGCGTCGTTTCTTCGTACATAATGCCTTTTTCGCCCGGCGCAATAGCGGAAGGATATGTACTTACATAAGACCTAGATGCCACAAGAGCTCCACTTGAATCTTCAAGATCATACGAGCCAGAATCTAGGTATAGGTTGGTGGTACCAGTATTTGTTATTTCAACAATAGTCTGAACCCAGGACGTACCAATACTATTTGTCCATACTTTAGCATTCGAATAACTAATTTCATAAGCTGCACCGTCTGGTGCTTCGCTCTCTGGAGCAGCAGACTCAGTAACTTGGGCCTGGGATTCGTGAAGTGCAGAAGTTACAGTTGGTTGCTCGGAATTACCACAAGCGGTCAGACTTAACGTAAGAACTAATGCAAATAATAACGCCAGCTTCTTCATATTCATTACCTCTCTTTATATATCCGCTCATTTGCGGAGTAATTACTTTGTGTATTACATGATAGAAAGACTAACATAAAGACGAGGAACTTTTATGTCTTCACAAATGCTGGATGGAAAATAACAAATGTTTACAATAGCAGTATATCAAACCAAGCCCACAAAAGCAACGAAAATCTGCAGGCGCTGTACCGAAAATTGCGCCGGATGAACGACCCGGCATTCCTGCCGACGGTGACGATGGCCGAGCTCTACGACACGGTCTACGAGAGCAAACCTCCGGTCATCGAGGGCCTGCTCCAAAACGGCACATACATATTCGCCGGTGCGCCGAAGGTGGGCAAGTCCTTTCTCATGGCGCAGCTCGCCCACCACGTCGCCACCGGGCAGAAGCTCTGGGACCTCGAAGTCCACCAGGGCACAGTGCTCTACCTCGCGCTTGAAGACGGATATGAGCGGCTGCAACGACGCATGTACCGTATGTTCGGCGTAGAGGGCGCGGAGAAATTGCACTTTGCAATCTGCGCGAAGCAGCTCGGCAGCGGCCTCGACGCGCAGCTTGAGAAGTTCATGCGAGAGCACCCGGACACGCGTCTCATCATCATCGACACACTGCAAAAGGTGCGCGAGCTGAGCGGCGAGGCGTACAGCTATCGGGACGACTACCAGATCATCGGCCAGCTTAAGCAGCTTTCGGACAAGTTCGGGCTGTGTATGCTCATCGTCCACCACACGCGCAAGTCTGCGGCAAACGACGAGTTCGACCGCATTTCCGGCACAACCGGCATCTACGGCTGCGCCGACGGCGCGTTCGTGCTGAGCAAGGAGAACCGGACGGATAACGCGGCCACGCTGAGTGTCTCCGGCCGCGACCAGCCCGACCAGCGCATCCACCTCGTGCGCGACGAGGAGCGGCTGCTTTGGTGCTTTGACCACGCGGACAAGGAGCCGTACCGCGAGCCGCCAGACCCGATGCTCGAGAAGGTGGCGGCGCTCGTGACGGAGGAGAGCCCGACATGGGAAGGCAGCGCGACAGAGCTTATATCGGCCCTTGCGCTGGATATGCAGCCCAACGCGCTGGCAAAGCAACTGAACGTGAAAGCTGGCCGGCTGCTGAGTGACTTCAACGTGAGCTACGCAAATGTGCGGACCAAGACGGGCAGCCACATCACCCTGACGCTGCAAAGGTGACGATGGTGACGGTGGTGACGATGAAAAAAGGGGTGTTAAAACATCGTCACCATCGTCCCCATCGTCACCGGGGCGGGGCTGCTGCGTTTCGGCCCTGTTGACAAAATCACGCATAACCGCGACACATATGGTATACTGGAAGAAAAGCAAAGGCGGTGATGTGGGGAATGATGACTCGCAGGGATGGAGTACAGCAGAAGATGTTGTGTGTAACGTTGGAGTCGCTCATGCCGCAGGAACATTTCCTCAGACGGTTGGACAGCCTGATGGACTTCAGCTTCATCTACCAGCGCGTAGAGAGCCTGTACTCACACAGAGGTCGGCCGTCCATCGACCCTGTGGTCGTTGTCAAGATGCTGCTGCTCGGTTATATGTACGGCATAGACTCCGAACGGCGCTTGGAACAGGAAGTGCGCGTCAACATCGCATACCGCTGGTTTCTCGGCATCGACCTCGACGAGCCGGTGCCTGACCACTCTACCTTCTCCCAACTGCGCCGCCGCAAATTCGATGGCGCTGCGCTGTTCGAGGAACTGTTCGACGAAGTGGTTCGGAAATGCATTGAGCACGGTCTCATAGACGGCAAACTGCTGCTCACGGATTCCACGCATGTGCGTGCGAATGCCCGCAACGACGTTGTGGAGCGCGTTATAGTGGAAGCGGAGCCATCCGCATATCTGCAAAGGCTTAATGAGCAAGCGGTGAAGGACGGTGTTTACCCGAAGCGCCGCAAAGAGAAGAAAAAGGCGTACAAGGAGCTCGTGAAGAGTCCTGTTGACCCCGACGCCGGCTTCATGAAGCGCACGGGGAAACCCCTGGGTTTTTACTACCTCAGCCATCAGACCTGCGACGCCAGGCATGGGCTGATCACAGATGTGCACACCACCCCCGGGAATGTTCCGGACTCAACAGTACATTCGGAGAGGATAAAACGGCAGATAGCGGTTTTCGGCTTCAAGCCGGAGGCGGTGTGTGCGGACTCTGCGTACGACAGCTCGGAGATACACAAAGACATGCTGGACATGGGCATACGGACGTACATACCTAAGCGCAATTTGCCGAAGCCCGCATCCGGCGTATTTTCAGAGGCAGATTTCATATATGACCGTGAGAGCGATACGCTGACGTGCCCAAACGCGTGTCGTCTCATATTTTCAAATTACAGGGACAGGCTGGGGCAGAAGCGCTACAAGGCGTCGGCGGGAGAGTGCTCGGCATGTCCTCTGCGCAGCCGGTGCATCTCCAGGGATGCGAAGTACCGTGTGGTTGAGAGAGCATATTTCAAATGGGCAAGCGAAGAACAGCACATGAGGAATGATGGGACGCCAGGATATTATGAGGCGCTGCGGCTGCGAAAAATCTACTGCGAGGGGAATTTTTCTCACCAGAAGGCCGAACACAACTTGAGACGATTGCGAAAGCGTGGTTTAGGCAAGGCTCACGAGCATTGCCTTCTCTCGGCGACGGCATTAAACCTGAAACGAATGGTAAAGCTCCTGACGACCCGGAAACACCCGGGCGTGAGTCTCCGTAAAACTCTAAGCGCCATAGGACGCAGCTCCATGCTGTACCCTATGGCGCTTTTGTCAACAGGGCCGTAACGGTACACCCCGCTTGGGCGAAGAAGCTAAAGGTCGCAGAATACGACCTTTTACAGAAAAGACTATCTGAATACAAAAGCGAAGCGGGTGGCGCCAGCCACCCGCTTGTTATATCTTCAGTCCTTCTTCCCAAGCCGCTCAACAACAGCCAGCACAGCACGCAGATCGTCCTCGTCCATATCTTTGAGACCATCCATTATCTGCTTTGCCAGCAGCGGATTTTTGTACTCGGTGTCCTCATCGAAGAAGTCACGCGGCGTAACTCCCAAGACGTCGATGAGATACAGCAGCTCCGTCACTGACGGCTGAGAGTAGCCGGTAACGATGTTGTGGATGTAGTTCTTGCTGTGCCCAGTGTCATAGCTGAGCTGATATTCGCTCTTGCCGCGGAGCATCCGCAGTTCCGTTATCCTCTTTCGCACAAAGTCCATGTCCATACGCCTACACCTCCGCAGCACTTGTGAAATCAATATACACTCTGTAGGTGTGTCGCAAGTGCTTTGACGGTGTGCATATTATGCTCGAAATCACACTAATAATGTGTTATACTGCCAATAAACACTTTGTCAGTGGGGGATGACAGCTATGGCAGTATACACGATTATTGGTCACGGTAGAATTTACGATTTGGACATACGAGAGCGGCTCATAAAGGCGACATTTAGCGCGGCGCGGAGGGATGATGTCGTTGAATTTGTCCAAGGAGGCAATGGGGATTTCTACAGCTGGAGTTTAGCTGCAGCGCTGGAAGCCAAGCATAGATACCCCAAAAAGGCCATTACAACAGCAGCGCCTGAGGCCATCGCCGGGACCTTTCCCGTCTGCGCTATTGACTGCGTAATAATACAGCAGAGTCCAATGGGGGCGAAAGTTAAGGCAACCGTGAGGCAGATTGTAAAAGCGTCAGACGTTGTAATCTCATATTGCTACGATGGAGTTAGCAAGGCTGATAGTGAGCTGCGGAGATATGCATTGGCGCAAGGAAAAAAGCTGATCGACATCACTTCACCTGATACAGCGGCGCAGCTTGCGTTGGCGGATGGCAATCGTGCTGCCATAAAAGCAATGCGTGTCAGAGTTCAAAGCAACAAGCCCTGTGCCATATTTGCACTCGGGCCAGCGACAAGTGACCGAGTGAATTTGTTTGGTGAGACTGTAGATTTTATCATGAGCGCCTATGGTGTTGAGCATTTCCTCATTGCAGCGGAGTATGTTGGCTCTGCCTTTGTACAGGAACTCAGGCGCCGAGAAGCTCACATCACAGCAGTTACTCATTACAACATAGCAGACGGTGCGCTGCCTGAGTTTCGAGCCCGTTACCGCCCTCTTTGTCAGGACTTCTTAAACGTGGTAACAGAAGCCAAAGGCCAGCGAGCAAAGGCCCTCGCCTCTGCTCGCTGGATGTTGGAAGCTTCAGGTTTTGCCATCTGCAGATTGACCGGTTCGCCCATCGAGTCAACTCTGCGCAGGTGCGTAGCAGACACGAGGGGCGTCGCTGTGTTTGACATGGGAAGGATGCCGTCAAATGGCCAAGGTTTTTGAAATAGCAGTAATCGAGTGAAATTATTTTGCGGCCTTCGTCATCGTGCAGCCATTTCAAGTATGTTCTTGCCATAACCGCGGCTGTCACGGAAAACCAAGCATACGCAAGTATGCGCCGCCGAAAAACACTCCCAGCCCAGAGGCCGGGAGTGTTTGAGTTTCGTGAGTGTCCGGACACTCACATTGCTTGCTCGATCAATTCGTTATTATCAACGGCTCGTTTGTCATATCGTCCATACCGTTTCATCCCCACATATGTTTCTGATCTTTAGCCGCAGCGGCTGTTTTTCGCTGGAGATGGTGCCGTCCCAGAAGCCTCGGGTCTTGACGCCGTTTAGAATGACATAGCCGTTCTTGTCTATTTTGATTTCGCTGTCGGAGTGCCACTCGCCATCGGCGGAAGTGCAGTCGAGGCTGAGGTATTCTATCAGCTCGAGGCCGGTATCGCTTATCTCTATGGGCTTGAATGGCTTTTTCTCTGTGGAGTTGAGCAGAGCCTTTTCGTTGAACTCGAATATCTTCTGCATGACCCTGTCGCTCGCAAAGCTATCAATCGTGACCCGCCAGCCTTCAAAAAGTCCATCCGTAGCCTCAGCGCAATGTAATTCGGCCCAGTCGCCTATGACTACGTCGTCGAGCACGGCTTTTAGGTCACGCAGTTCAATTTCGACCGTTGTGCTGTCATCATCAGCTATGAATTTGCGTATCTGCGCCTCGTCCGAGATGTCGATGTAGTAGACTATGACTTTCTTTATGCTGCCGTCGAGGTCGGGTATGGCCTGATGTATTATGCGGTTCACCATCACCACATCCAGCAGCTTGGAGGAACTGTCCATAAGGTTTGGAACATAGACCGGTATGGTGCCGAGCTTGCTGTCCGAGATCGCGCCTTCCCAGAAGGAGTCAAGCGAGTCCTCATTCCTGAGGCCGGGGATCAGAGACTTGATCTTGTCCATGGTCTGGACGGGGTTGCGGTAGAGCTGCACGCCGTCCTTGATCTCCAGCACATCAAACTCGGCCCCGTCTGCTTTCAGACGGTCGCGGGTAGTCTGTATGGAGTTGAGGCCAATGTCACAGTGGACAAAGCGGCGGCCAAGCTTACTGGCAACAGCAGCCGTGACGCCGCTGCCGCCGAAGAAGTCGGCGACGAGCATACCCTCGTTCGATGAGGCCTTTATGATACGCTCAACAAGTGCCTCGGGCTTTTGGGTAGCATAATCAGTTCTTTCTTCTGCTTGAGAATTTACTGCATTCAAGTCAGTCCACACGTCATCAAGCGGGATGCCCTGTGCCTCATCCAAGTAAATCTTTAAACGCATTCCACCATTTTCTGTATAATAAATCTTGTTTTCTGACATTAGCCGTTCAATTGTAGCACGGCTTGTCGCGGTTCCCAAAAAAGCATCCTTAAACCGTTTCACTTGCCCATCAATTACTTCCACATGAGAGAATCTCTGCTCGATATATTCATCTGTGTAAGGAAGAAAAATCGTGTTATACAAAAAATCACAACTGCTACCATAAACAAGCACATTATCATGGTTTTTGCCCATGGCATTTTTCCCTTTGAATCCACTTGAGGTCTGCCGTTTCCATGTAATATCATTGATAAAATTGTCTTCGCCAAATATTTCATCCATCAGAATTTTTACATAGTGTACAATATGCCAGTCGAGATGAACATATATAGACGCAGTTTCACTCATCACGCTCTTGATAGCCATGAGATTCTCGTACATCCAGTTGAGATACTTCTCCTTGTCCCAGACATCGCCGTACATTTTTTCCTCAAAGGCTTTCAGCTCGTCGATGTCCAGTTCCTGCTCAGCCTGAGCTATGTCTTCGGCGACTTTGGGATTGCGGCGAATGTAGACCTTCTTGGCGTAGTCCGCGCCGCTGGCAAAGGGAGGGTCTATGTATACAAGGTCCACCTGGATGCCCTGCTCTTTGAGGTAAGCACAGGCGGAGACGCACTCACCTCGGATGACCATATTGCCGTCCTTGTTTTCCCCCACGGTCTCCTGCTTTTCAAGCTCATACAGAGGCATCCCGCGCTGCAAGACCATGGACACTTCATCCGCGCCCTTGTATTTGAGTATGCGGTTATAATTCCCCAGTACTGCCTGCCCCTCGACCGGCTCCGGAATAAATGGAACGTATTTAATCGGCATTAACTGATGCCTCCCTGTTTGAGTGAGGTTTTACGCTTTAGTATATTAACTAAAAATACAATATTAACTGCCGCTAGGTTTATTGCGTATTCTGCAAACTCGGTTGGTATTTCTATTTCCATTTTTCCTTGCCCATGGCCGGACGTTTTATTCCTTACAGTAGGCAAACCGCTTTCCAATGTGACTCTAAGAGACGAAAGATGGTTGCTCATATATGCAGGATAAAAATGATTCTGCTCTAATATTGTAATAAGCGCTTTTGCACAATCCTTTTCTTTGCTGTAAGGAAATCCCATATCATCGCATATTGCTTTCATGGTACTTTCAAATGATTTCAGAGCATTGTGTATAGCGTCTTTGTTTTTGCCCTCATGTAGATATTCAAGTGCCATTACAAATTCGCTTTCTGCCCCTTCAAATCTGGTATCAAACAAAAGATGTAGCGCTGGCTTTATAGCCGCCATATGAATATACTCTGTATCTTTACGAACAAGTTTCGCGTTTACATATTCGTAACCTAGGCCGTGCTGTTTAAAGCGATAGTTTAGCTCTTCAAGATGCAGCGCAGTATCCGGACTTATTTGATTTAATATGTAACTGAGCGCATTAAACTGTTCGTGTTCAACTGCATATGCCACTGAGTAGTCCATAAAATCTAGAAAATCAGCGTCGCTAGCGTTGTTAATATAATCTTCGACTTGTTGTTTGCTTGAAGTGTTTGGACAACCAAGAAACTTAAGGCCAACTTCTCGCGCGAAACCTTTTGCTAAAGCATTCCATATTTCTGGCTGCCAAGAACCATTACTGCGTGTTAACCAGTCGTCCAATATATAAAAAAATTGTGTTCTAAAGCGTTCAGGAAAACTATTATAGATATAAATATCAATTTCTCCCGACTCCCTCTTAATTCGATTTGAAAACAACTCATACATCATTTATCTCCCCCCAAAAAACTCGCAAATCTTATCATGCGTCAGCGACAATCTCGTGTTCTCGGGCAGGGCATCCTCGAGATACAGATACTCGAAACGCTCATAGCCAAAGGCCCTGTTGTTCATCTTTGTGAAGGTCGTCTCCATGAACTCCCGCTTCTTTTTGAATTTTGGGTCATTGGCGTAGAGCTTGCCTTTTGTCTCAACTATGATCGCCTTGTGTATGTGCCCATCCCGGCGTTGGATTATTAGAAAGTCAGGGGTATACATACCGACGTACTGCCACTTTCCGGAGCTTTTGTGATAGCACATTATTTTAAACTCCGTCAGCGTATCGTCGCCGTTGTAATAGACCTCCAGTCCCAGCTGTTCTATCTCTCCGAACGTCAGCACTTCGCCAAGGAACTTCTGCTCAAAGCCGCTGTCCGTGCGGTAGGGCAGGTAGTGGAAGCTGCGGTCTTTGTTTGGATAAGATGAGTGTTGCCTCTTGAGTTCTTCGACCATCTTCATCTGGCCGAGCTCTTCAAGATTTGCAATAGTCTCTGCCAGCTGAGCCGGTACTTTCAGCTTCCCAGCGTCATCGTCGACGATCCTGTGCACTGTGTCCTGGTCAGGAAAATATGTCTCCGGCTCCGTAGTGTCCACCCTTGCGGTGAAGTTGGAGATATTGAGCAGGCTTGCCGTGCGGGGTATCTGTTCCTCCGAAGTCTCAAAACCGCGCTTGGCGCAGAACGCCCTGCGTATGTTTGCCTCCACCGCCGCTCGGTCAAATCTGGAACTGAAATGGCGCTTGCCATCCCTTTCGACAGTTATTGAGCCAAACAACTTCCTCAACTCGCTGTCATACCTGAACAAATCAGGCATGGAGAGCGTGCCGAGCGATGAGCGGACTATACCATAGAGCCACTGGTTGTACGAAGCCGGAGCACCGTCGTTCTCCGCCTCATCAAAGCTGGTATCAGTGACTTGCATGGTGAGGTCTGTGGTCCTGATAATACCGCGCGCCCTTTCTGAGCCTGTCAGAGCGGCGCTTATGGCCGATGATGGCTCAGCCGGCTCCAGAATAGACGTGGAGTAGTTGATTTTGAGCTGGTAGAAGTCGATATCCGGCAGCTTCAGACGCTTTGTGCGGTCATAGCGATCAAGCATAAATCGAGGCTTATCTGCCTTGGTGAATTCATCCAGTGTAATATGATGCTGCTGTTGCAGCTGCGCGTTAAGTTTCTCTGCGTTGCTGCTGTTTAGGTATATGAGCGCGGTCTCAGGGGCACCCTTTTGAACCTGCCTGAGGCAGCGGCAGGCTGTTTGCAGTACCATGTTTTTAGGACAATCGCCCTCCTGAGAGAGTATGATGCCGGTCAGGCTTCGGCAGTCCCATCCCTCCTTGCCGATTTGGACAAGCAGTACAATGCGTATCTTTGAAAACGGCTGATCCAGGCAGTCAAACTGCATCTGACTGTCTGCGGGTTGGGGGTGCTGCCTGTTGCCCTTGTGAAAACGGAGTATGGAGCTGCTGTCAAGGCCATACTCTTGCACAATTGCCTGTGCGAGCGGATATACCAGTTCTTCGAGCTTCTCTATAGTCCCGCAGTATATTCCCAGCTTTGCGCGGGTACCGTCAGGGTATACGGTATCTCGGTAACGGTCAAGAAACTCGCGGATGCCGCGGTCAATGATTCTGGCGCTCTCTGGCAGGTCAGCAATCTTCACGACTGGCCGTTTCAAAAAATTGCCCACGCCGTCTATGAGAGGATAGTAGTAGACGATGTTTGAGATTTCCGATGATGCTACAGTCAGAGAACTGTTGACCTTTATCCTCTCAGTTTTCTCAAGGTATGGAGTGCCGGAGAAGCCGATAACAGAGTTGACGGAGCTATGCTCCGCCCATTTGTTTATAACTGCCCTGAGCTTTATTTCATCGCTCACCGCGTGATGAACTTCATCTATAAAAATGGAGAGCGTAGGCAGCTTGCCAATAAGATTGCGCAGCTCATTGGCCTGCTTATCCTTATCGTCGTCACTGTCATCAAACAGGTTAACCTGTCCGCCCTCTTCCTTTATTCTGTCGAGGATGACTTTCTCTGCGTTTGTTACCGCTACAAGCCCAAACAACTCAGAGAGCGGCTGATGATTCGCGATTTTCTGAACATTTGGGTTTTTGGTCTTGTTCGATTTGCTGGCGGTCTTGGCCTGGTCGAGGACCTCGAAGATGAGCAATCTCTTTATTTCGGATGCAGCAGGCTCTGGCAACACCCAGGAAGGCTCAAAGCGCTGTATCGTTCTGAGGCTGGGCACGACAGAGGATTTCAGCCCGGACGGTGCAAAGATCATAAAGTTGTGCGCAAAGGCCCGGTTGTGAGGCTCCATGCGCGCAAAGTACAGGTCTAGATAGATAAACGCCGCCATCAAATAGGTCTTGCCGGCGCCCATCGGCAGGCTGAAGAGGTAATCCGAGTAAGAAACGTTGTAGAAGGCTTCGCGGAAAAAACGCCTGCAATCAACGCTTTCGGGCTGCGTGCGAAGAATTTGGTCAAGCCTTGGAGATACCTGCTCACCAGAGTCGCTTTTTAAGCGTGAGTACTCAAACAGAGCAGCCGCAGCCGGATGCTCGGACAGATAATACCTCGTATCAGTTGAGAGCTCAACCGAATCCAAATTCAGAGTGTTAAAGCTACCCTGAACAAATAGTTCAGAGAGAGGCTGGCAGTCGCAGGCAATTTTGAGATACAGATAGGTTTTAATGGCATCGATTTGCGCATCGCGCATCATGCCTGTTTTGACTATATAGTCTATAACGCCTCTGACAGTGCACTCATCAGAGGAATACCACTTGTCTCTGGCCGACGAGATCATTTTATAAAACATCGCTTGACTCCTTTTTAGCATACGGCACAAACGAGAAAATACAATTTTATTGTAATTATATAATACGAATGAGCAAATAACAACGAAAATGTGAAGAGGGACATAGCAAACGCGAACAATTCTTATTTACAATCACAGCCGGCTCCTGCTACAATGAAAGTACTTACAAAATCAGGAGGCAGCTGAGATGGATGACCTGATGGCGCGCACGATGGTTGAGAATTTGAGCATAGGCATCGACCCGCTGACAGGACGTGCCTTGTCGCCGCGGGACTGCTGCTCCAATGAGTTTGTGCAGGAAGCACTGAGGATCGTGCTTGACAACTGCTCGCTGGAGTCCTACGGCACTATCCTCGAGCGCCGGCGCGAGGAACGTGAGAAGGAAAAGCAGGAGCGCAAAGAGCTCAGGGCCGAGCGGTATCCAAACGCCGGCAAGGCCTGGACGAAGGAAGAGGACAGACGGCTGCGCGATATGTATGTCCTCGGCCGGAAAAACAAATACCGGATAGCAAATATCCTCCAGCGCACGCCGAACAGTATAGCGGCGCGGCTGAAAAAGTTGGGGATATGGTAAAGACAGCAAAAGGACTCCCCGGAAGGCGCGCCTTCCGGGGAGCGTTTTTATTACTGGTCACGCCGAACGTACCGCTTATACTCAGAGTACGGCACTGGCTCCAAATCAAAGCTGGACGTTGTGTGAGATTGCACCATCTTATAGCAGGGGATGTGTTTGAGAGCGCAGATATACTCCAGCTTTTCTTCCGTTTCTCTGGAGGCCCTGGCGCCGATATATACAGCCGTTGGAGGTATGCGTTTGAGCTGCTTTGATTTCGGCGGCTCTTCTTCGCTCCCGCTCTCCGGAGGCGATATCAGCCGCCACTCCTTCTCATAGCTCCAGTCCTCAGACTTGACCAGAAGCGCTTTGGTCATGAACAATACATCGGCATGATATGGAGGAAGCGATACATTTAGCCTAGTTCCGAGTTCTTGTTGAAAAATAGTCTTGAGAAAATTAGTGGCATCAAAACGCGAGCCGCTGTAATGTACCGGAGCTAAAGTGAGGTTCAGCATAAAGTTGTGGCAGCCAAGGATGTTGCCGCAGTTTTCTTCGCATCCTTTCATAAATTTCTTAAAGTCATATTCGACACAGAAGCCCTCGTGACCTTTCGCGTAATGCGCCCACATGAGCGTAGGCTTAAATTCCTCTGAGAAGCACGCGGCATAGCGCTGCTGTCTTGCCCATAAGACAGAGTTGAAGAATTCTTCTGTTGCCGCAGGGCCCAAGTCAGGCAGTAGGTTAAAGATGATTTGCTGAAAGAGGTCGATATTTTTCATAACGGTGTTGTCGTCTAGGTCGACACCCTTAAGCATATTGGTGGCTTCATTGACCTTTTCCTGAGGCAGCCAGCGCAAGGCACCTTCTGGCACAAAGCCCTGCTGAACCAGCTTAAGTAGCTCCACAACATTTTCTGCCGGACCAAATAAATCGGTATTGAGCCACCTAGATAAAGTATCAAAGTCATAACAGGGTTCATTCTCAAATGGGTCATTGAAGGTGTCAATGCGGCTGCCCCAGATCTGGTCACTTACAAGGGCTTCAAAACTGTGCTCGCTTGGGCTGCGAAAGCGGTAGAGCTTGCTTGGAACGTTGTTCAAAAGCCAATCTCTCAACTTGATCAGCTTGTCCCTGGCCTGGGCAGCGTCGTCTGTGGAGCTTATCATGGTATGCAGCAGAAGCTCAAAGAATTCGTCGTGAACATCCATATGATCCCGCCTCCCTATCAGCTGTTATTAAATCCCATGTCGGCACAAGTGTCAAGTCAGGTAAATAAGTTGTCCATTCACAAAGATGAGGGCCACTGCGTTATACAGCAGCCCCCATCTTTGATTTGAATAGGCCTTCGTCCGGTCAATCGTCCAGCTCCAAGCTATGCGTGCCAGATACTCTAAGCAGATAGCTTTCCAGGGTGCCATCCAGCACCATCTGCGCATACTCTAGCGGATCGTTGTAGATGAGCCAGTCCATTTCGGCTCTCATGGCGATGGTGGTGTCGAAGCTGTCCTCGATGCCGGGGGTGTAGATGCTGAGGACCTCGCCGTCGGCATAGCGCAGCTCGACGCAGGCTGTGTCGATGTTGAATCTGCACGATATCAGTTTTTTCACCTGTTCCTCCTTTCTCCCGGCCCGCAAGCAGGGCCGGGCGTACCAGAATGCGTACCAGAACCGGGTTTGATTCTGGTATACCTATTATCAAAAAATGTGCAGAAATTCTATTGTATTTTGCAAATGCGTCTATTATGTATGATTGTTTGTTCGGAAATTCTCAAAACGTGACTATGGCATTCAAGAGGTCAGCGGTTCGATCCCGCTTATCTCCACCAGGTAAAAAGCCTTGAAACGAAAGTTTCAAGGCTTTTTCTTTTTGCGGTGAATTATACTATCAAGAGCAACACTTATCCCCTGCCATTCGTTATCCATGCAGAAGGGGGGCGCGACCTTGTGGGAAGAACTTTATGAGGAACATTTCAGAGAGCTGGTCGCCTACGGCAGCCGCATGTGCGAAAACAGAGAGCTGGCTCAGGACCTCGCGCAGGAAACCTTCATCAAGGCTCAGATGAACGGAGAGACCTTGGAGAGCCTTCCCCCGAACAAACGGAGAGCGTGGCTTTACCGAACGTTAAAAAACCTGTTCATCGACTTTTACCGCCGGTCGGTCCTGGAGGGTCAATATGCGCAGAACCTGCAGCCACAGTTTTTTGAGAGCTCCGGGCTGCAAAACGTCGAAAACGAGCTCTTCCTGCAGGCTGTAAGTCCCCAGGACCGCACGATATTTCTTCTCCGCTATTACGAAGGCTACACCGCCAAAGAGATATCCGAGATGCTGCATCTGCCCGCAGGCACTGTGCGTTCCAGGCTGCACCGCTGCCGAAAGCACCTGAAATAACTACTATAGTCAGATGGAGGACCACAACATCATAAACGCCCTCGGCAGCGCGGTCTGCGAGTGCGTGGCGGAGGCCGGGAGCGGCATAGTGCGCCGCATTGGAGTGCAGGACCAGTTCGGCGAATCTGCGCCCTACGAGAGGCTGCTGGCGAAGAACGGTATCACAACTGAGAACATCGTCGCCCAGGCAAAGAGCCTGCTGTGACGGGATACGGCGCAAAAAAGACAGGACCCGGTTTCGGGTCCTGTCTTTTTCTTATTGTTATATTCTGCCGTGAGAGAAGGCGTCCCAGCTCCTGTGCATATAGGTCTCGAGGGCGATGGGCTCGCCTATGTACCTAGGGTCTCTTCCGTCGGCCAGGAATTCGTCCAGGAACTTCTTCCTCCCCGTCGTGTGGACTATGGGTATGCCGGTCAGGTCCGAGGTCTCGCGCAGGACGTCGTAGCCCCGGCGCAGGTCCTCGGCGCTGGCGTAGTTCAAAAGGTTCGAGTTGTTTACAAAGCCCGTGACCTTCTGCCGCGCAAAGCCCTCCAGCTCGCCCTTGAGCTTTATTATCTTCTCCGGGCTCTCGGACATTGGCCGGAACACGTTCACGATGTCGTAAACTTCAAGCTGGCCCGACTCCAGGGCGGCGAAGTCCTGGTGGTACCTCGCCAGGGAGAGCGCCCCGGCCTGGTCCCCGCCCACGTCGAAGATGACGAGGTCCCAGTCCCCGTCGAAGGCGGAGGCCACCCGCGCCGGCATGACAGTCTGCGTCACGCCCTTGCCCGCAAAGGCCGGCGACACGACGTCGATCTTCCGGCTGAGCAGCATCTCGATGTGGTCCGACATGCGGAAGTAGTCGTTTATCCTGTCCAGGTCTATGACCTGCGTTTTCAGGCCCCGCCCCGACGCGAGCACCGCCATGTTCATTGCGAGCTCGGTCTTGCCGGAGCAGTAGTTGCCGATGAGTATGACGACCTTTTTCAGCTCAAACGCCCCCCGGAGTTATTCTATCACGAGTATGTCCGCGAAGCCCGTGATGTGAAAGACCTCCATCACGCCATCGTTTACATGCCTGATGAGCATGGCGCCCTGGCGATTCATCTTCTTCTGCGCCGCCAGGATGACCCGCAGTCCCGCGGAGGAGATGTACTCCAGCCTCTCCATATCCAGCACCAGCTTCCTGACCTCGGGGCCGACGGCCTTTATCTTCTCCGCCAGAGCCTCGGCCGAGTGCGCGTCCAGCTTCCCCTCCAGGTTTATCGTCAAGCTGGCGCCTTCGAGTTTTTTCTCGTTTGACATTTCACGCCTCCTCGTCAGTGATGTCCACAAAAACCGCATTCTCCGCCGCGGGCTCCAGACTGCAAACCGCGCCCAGGTAGCCGCCGCCGAAGTCGAACTCGCGGAAGCGCCAGGCCTCCGCGCTCGGGCTGCGGCGGAGCGCCGGCGCCGCAGCCCCCAGGTCCAGCTCAAAGGAGTCCAGGGCCAGACGCATACCCAGGCCCGTGGCTTTCATGAAGCTCTCCTTCAGGGTCCAGAGCCGGTAAAAGGCCCTGGACCGCTCGGCCTCCGTCTGCCGTGCGGCGATGTACGCATACTCCCCGGCGGTAAAGAAGCGCCGGGCGAGCTCCTGCTCGAAGTCCGCGAGCTGCTCAATGTCGCAGCCAACCTCGCTTCCGGACAGTGCGCAGAGCACCCGCTCCCCAGAATGCGAGAGATTGAAGCAGGGACCCTCCCCGCCCCGGACGCGCGGCTTGCCCCAGCGCCCGTATTCCAGCTCCCAGCGCTCCAGGCCGGCCTCGCGCAGGCAGCGCTCCAGCAGCAGCCCCGCAGCCAGGCAGAGCCGCCTGTCCTTTGGGAACACATAGCCGTCTATCTTGGCCCGCCTTTCAGCGGGCATCTTCGCATACAGCACGGCAAACAGAGCCTCATCGCTCAGAGCCGAGGCGTCCGCCAGGTAGAGCCGAGCCTCACTCATCCGCCCTCGCCCCGAAGAAGCCCAGCGTATACAGGGCATTCACCGCCTTACGGATATACTTCTCCCCCGTAAGCGGCCAGGAGAAGCCCAGGCGGTAGAGCGCCTTTACCGTGAAGGCGTTGTCCCAGCCCACGAACTGGCGGTTGGCCTTACCGCTGTTCATATAGGCGATGAGCGGCGATATCTCCAGGTTCAGCGCCTCGTCCGCCAGGACCCTGTCGAATTCGCGCTGGAACTCGGCGTCCTTCACCACGCGGATGCCGATGCCGTAGTCCTCCATGACGGCGAGCACGTTCGCCATGTGGACGTGGTGGCAGTTGTAGGCGTGGAACACCGTGAACTTATCCGGCGTCCCCGCCAGCGTGACCACCGCCCGGGCCGTGCAGTCTATGGGCGAAAACTCCGCCACGGAGTCCATCCCGCTGACCGGGAAGCAGCCGATGATGCCGTAGGCGCGCAGGCGCTTCATGAAGCCGTTTGTCGAGTAGTTCATCTGGAACTCGCCGTCGCTGTCCCGGCTCATCAGGTTGCCCACGCGGATGACCTTGCCCCGCAGGCCGCGGGACACTGCCTCCAGCACGGCCTTTTCCGCGCGGAACTTGGTGTCGGCATATTTGTTGTCCAGCGCCTGGCCGAAGTAGAGCCGGTTTTCCGTCAGCTTCAGCTCGGGCGGGATGTGGCCGTCCACGGATTCGCCGGCGATGCTGACCGTGGATATCTGTATGAGCTTCTTTTTCTGCTCCAGGCAGATGTCGATGAGGTTTTCCACCCCGTGTACGTTTATCCGGTCCAGCAGGTCGTCCTTCACGAAGTGTTTGACGCAGGCCGCGCAGTTTATAACTGTGTCGAAGTCCAGGCCGCGGAGCGTCTCACCCAGGCCGCGGTCGGTGATATCGCCGTCCACGGGTATGATGCGGCTGCCGAATTCGGCGTCAAAGGTGTCGTCAAAGTAGTACATGAACATCATCTTGAGCCTGGACTCTATGGGCTGGCTCTTCCCTGGGCGCACGAGGCAGTATATCCGCTTGCAGCCCTTTTTGAGCAGCTCCATGACCACGTGCACGCCCAGGTAGCCCGTCGAGCCGGAGACCAGCACGTTCCCGATGTCCTCGTAGTCTATCTCGTCCACATACTTGGCGCAGTTGTATTTGAGCACCTCGCAGAGCGGGTCCTCCCGCTCCCGGACACAGGGCGCGGCGGCGTTTGCGGTGGTGGCTGCCGGCTCCTCCTTCGCCTGCCTGCCGGCCACGAAGGCCGCCAGCTTTTCCGGCGTGGCATAGTCGAACACGTCCGAATACACGGCGTTTATGTGCTCCGTCATGCAGCGCATGGCCACCTTGGAGGCGGAGAGCGAGGTTCCGCCCAGGGCGAAGAAGTCATCGTCCGCGCAGACCTTCTCCAGGCCCAGGGCCGCGGCGAAGATGCCGCAGAGCCTGCGCTCCAGCTCGTTCGCGGGCTCCCTGCCGCTTCTCTGTCTGCGCTCTGCCTTGGGCTCCGGCAGGGCGCGCTTGTCCACCTTGCCGTTGCCGGTCATGGGCAGGCTCGTCAGATGTACGAACACGCTCGGCACCATGTACGGCGCCAGCGACTTGCCCAGGAACTCCGTCAGCGCCTGCGTATCCACGGGCTGCTCCGCCGCGTAGTAGCCGCAGAGATACTGCTCGTTCCCCTCGCCCTTCACGAGGACCACGCTGCGCTTTATGCCCTCGAAGCGGTTCATGACCGTCTCGATCTCGTCCAGCTCTATGCGCAGGCCGCGGAGCTTTATCTGGTTGTCGCTCCTGCCGCAGTGGACTATCTTGCCCGCGGAATTCCAGTAGGCGATATCCCCGCTCCGGTAGGCCCTCATACCGCCGTAGCTGATGAACTTCTCCCTCGTCTGCTCCTCCAGGCCCACATAGCCACGGCCCACACTGCCGCCGAGGATGGTCAGTTCACCCCGGGCGTACTCGGGCAGGATATTGTCAAAGCAGTCGAGCATATAGACCTTGGTGTTGCCCGCCGGGCGGCCTATCGTGACGTGCTCGCCGTCCAGCTCGTCTATCGTCACCGTGACGGTCGTCTCCGTCGGGCCGTAGCTATTGAAGATGATGCCCTCGAAACCCGCAGCGCGCAGCTTGCCGTAGAGGCTCTCCGGGAAAGGCTCCGCGCCGATGATGACGGCCCGCAGGCCCCGCAGCGCCTCGCAGCACTCCGGGAAGTCCAGCATCGTCTGCATATAGCTCGGCGTACACTTCATCATGTCCACGCCGGTCCTGCGCATCATCTGCGCGAGGAGCATCGGGTTGTGTATCTCCTCCTCTGTCGCCAGGGCCACGGACTGGCCGTGGCAGAGCGGCATCAGCTCCTCGATGACGGAAACGTCAAAGGTTATCGCCGCGAGGCCCAGGAACACGCTCGTGTTGTCCACATAGTCGCGGGCGAGGACGTTCTTCTCGCCGTACTGCAGCATGTTCATGAGGTTGCGGTGCTCTATCATGACGCCCTTGGGCGTACCGGTGGAGCCGGAGGTGTAGATGCAATAGGCCAGAGAGGCAGGGTCTATCTCCACGCCGGGGTATTCGGGGCTGCCGCACTCATACAGCTCCTCGAGTATAAGCACCCGGCATCCCAGCCCGTCGAGCAGGGCTTGGCGCTTTTCGTAGAGCCCTCGGCGGGTGACGACGCAGCCGGCCCCGGAGTTTTCAAAGATGAAGGCGATGCGCTCGTCCGGGTAGGCGGGCTCAGTGGAGAGGAAGGCTCCGCCGGACTTGAGTATGCCCTCGCGCAGGGCGTAGACGTCCACGCATCTGTCCATGTAGAGACCGACGATGTCGTCCCGGCCCACGCCGAGGTCTATGAGCGCGTTGGCGATGCGGTTGGAGCGCTCCGCCAGCTCGCGGAAGCTGAGGCTGACGCCGCCCGCCGTGACGGCGGTCTTGTCGGGATGCAGGCGGGCCTGGAGCTCCAGCTGCTCAGGCACGGTCGCGGTCTCGAGGGGGCAGGCCGTGTCGTTATAGCGCTCCAACCTTGCAGCTGCCCGCTCCGAGAGGACGGAGACCTCGCCCACGCTCCGCTTTGTCAGGAACTCGGACACGGCCGTGTCCATGGCGTCCAGGAAGCTCTCTATATAGGCGCGGCTGAACCTGTCCGCCCGGTATTCGCAGAAGTAGCGGACCCTGCCGCCGCTGAGGAACACGTTGAGGTTCAGCGGGGCCTTCACCTGGTCGAGGCCGAGCGGTATCTGCCGCACGCGCTCGCCGCAGAGCTCGTCGAACTCAAAGTCCCCGCCCTGGTAAGCAAACATGACCTCCGGCTTTAGATTGAAGCTCCGGCTTATCTCACCGAAGGAGTAGATGTCGTTTTCCATGCTTTCGAGCAGCTGCGCGCCCGTGGCGGAGACGAAGTCGGCGACGGGCCTGCCCCCGCTCCCGCGGGAGAGGTCGCAGACCACGGGGTAGGTCTTGACGAGCATGGCCATGGAACGGCTCAGGCGCGAGTCGCTTCTGCCGTTGTAGATGGTCGAGAATACAGCCTTGTCCTTCCGGCAGAACTTCGTGAGCGTCAGACCGAAGGCGGCGGTGAAAAAGCCGTTCAGGCTCAGCTTTTTGGCCTCGCAGAAGTGGCGGACGTCCTCGGCCGTGGCGTACTCGCCCCAGCGCTCCATGTCCGCGGGCAGGGCCTTCGGCCCCTCCTTGAAGTCGCCCGGGGGCAGGCAGTCCGGGTCCGCGCCCTCCAGCAGGCCGGCGTAGTGGGCGCGTGCGCGCTCAAAACGCTCCCCGGCACGCTCCCGCTCCTCCGTCAGCACGGCCTCGTAGGCGCTGTAGCTCTCCGGCTCGAGCGTCTCCCCGGCGTAGGCGCGGGAAATGTCCTCGAAGAAGATGAGCAGCGAGCTGCCGTCGCAGACGATGTGGTGTATGTCCAGGAAGAGATAGTTCTTCTCCGCCCGTATCAGCTTCATGCGGAAGAGCCTGCCGCCCAGCAGGTCGAACGGCTCCACCAGGCCCGCCTTCACGGAGTCTATGCGCTCCGCCTCCAGGAGCTCTATGTCCCCGGGTACGAAGGGCTCCGCGTCCATGCGGCGCTGCCTTATGCTCCCGTCCTCCGCGGCGAAAAGGCGGGTCTTTATGTACGGATGGGCGTTCACCGCGGCGGCCGCAGCCCGGGCCAGTCTGTCCATGTCAACACCCGGACCAAGCTCCAGCAGGATGGGGATATTGTAGACCGTGCTTCCCGCGTTGGCCACGCAGTCTATGAAGATGCCCTCCTGGTTCTTGGAGAGTCCGTAGTCCTCCCGGAGCTCGAAGCTCTCCTCCACGGCGCCGCCCGTGAGGAAGGTCTCGAGCTTTTCCACCGTGTCGTTTTCCTTCAGGTCTTTCGTCTGCACCGCCCGGTCAAAGGCGCGGGAAAGCAGCACGTTCAGGCGCACCGCGCCCACGGAGGTCAGCCCGGCGAGATATATATCCGTGTTGACGCCGAAACCGTCGGAACCTATGACCTCCGCCACGATGTCAAATATCCTCCGCTGTGTCTCGTTCTGCGGGGGCTTACAGTCCTCAAATTTGCGCTGCGGCACGGGCAGGGCGCGCTTGTTGACCTTGTGGTTCTGGTTGAGCGGGATCTTGTCTATCTGCATCGTCACCGCCGGGACCATGTAGGGCGGCTTTTCGGCCAGGATGAAGGAGTTGAGCTCCGGAACGCTGACCGGCGCCTTCGACACGACGTAGGCGGCCAGGAACTTGCCTCCCGCCGGGTCGTCGAAGGCGGCGACGGTGGCGTCGTCAATACCGGGGAACTTGCGTATGATCTCCTCGACCTCGGTGAGCTCTATGCGGAAGCCGCGGACCTTGACCTGTGCGTCCCTCCGGCCCACGAACTGCACGGAACCGTCCTGCATGAAGCGGACAACGTCTCCGGTGTGGTAGACCCTGCCGAAGCCGGGCGCGGAGCAAAATGGGTTTGCCGTGAAGGCCTTTGCCGTCTGCTCCGGCCTGTTCAGGTAGCTGCGGCCCACCTGGGGACCCGCCGCCCAGAGCTCGCCCACCGCACCCGGCGGAAGGAACCTGCCGTTCTTGTCCACGACGTAGAGCTTCACGTTGTCTATGGCCGGGCCTATCGGCACGTCCTTGTATCTCTTATCCACTCTCGCTATCGTGATGAGCACCGTTGTCTCCGTCGGGCCGTAGGCGTTGTGCAGCGCGTAGGCCGGCGGGTCGAGCGGCACCAGCTTCTCGCCGCCGACCGTGAGGTGTTTGAGAGTCGTCGTGCCGTCCATGAGCGCGAACTGGCGGCCCACCTGCGTCGTTATGAGGCTGTGGGTGATGCCGTTAGCGTTATAGTATTCCTGCAGCCCGAGCAGGTCCAGGCGCAGCTGCTCGGCGATGATGTGCAGCGCCGCGCCGCCCGTCAGTGCGGGGTAGGTATCAAACATGTTCGCGTCGAAGCCGTAGCTGGCGTAGGCTGCGGCGCGGGAGTCCGGGCCTATGCCGTAGTAGTTCCGCGCCCAGGCGCAGAAGGCCATGAGATTGCTGTGCTCGAGCATGACGCCCTTGGGCAGGCCCGTCGAGCCCGAGGTATAGAGCATGATGAAGAGGTCGCCCGGCTCCGGCGGGGGCAGGGGCTCCTCGCAGTCGGGCAGCCGCGGTATCTCGTCGAGCATAAGGACCCGGCCCGCAAAGTCCTCCGAGATCAGCGGGGCCAGCTCCGGTGTGGTAATGAGCAGCTTCGCCCCGGAGTCCGAGAGCATCAGGTTCAGGCGCTCCGGCGGGTAGCTGGGGTCCATGGGCAGATAGGCGCCGCCGGCCTTGAGCACGCCCAGAGCGCAGATCACCATGTACTCGCAGCGCGGGATGAGCACGCCCGTCACCGTCTCCCGGCCTATGCCCAGGCGGCGCAGGTTCTTCGCCAGTATGTCCGTCTGTCTGTCGAGCTGCGCATATGTGAGGCTTGTGTCCAGGTACACCAGCGCCGTGTTCTCCGGGTGCAGCCTCGCCTGCTCACGGAAGAGCTCCACCACCGTCCGCTCTCTGTCGTACTCCCGCTCCGTAGCGTTGAAGCACTCTATTTGCGCCCAGGTCCCGGCGTCCGCGAGCTCCACCTCGTCCACATATTCCCTCACAAGGAATTCCTGAGCCGCCTTGGCATATGCCCGGACCATGTTCTCCGCAAAGCCGCGGCTGAACATGTCCGCCCTGTAGCCTATGTGCAGCCTGTAGCCCCCGCCGCCCAGGTCGGAGAGCTCGAAGATGAGCGGCGTGTTTTCGATGTGCATGTCGTCGTATATGCGCTCGACCTGTATGTCCGCGCCGCGCATGAGCTGGTAGTCCAGCAGCCTGCCCTGGAAGGCGAAGTTCACGTCCGCCTTGACGCCGTGCTCCGCCGCCAGCTCCTCAAAGGAGTAGAGGTCGTGCTCCCGGCTCTGCATGAGCGCGCCGCAGCTCCGGCTGAGGTAGTCCCCGATGGAGACGCCGCCGCTCAGGTCCGCCACGAAGGGCAGGGTCTTGACCAGCATCGAGAATACGCCCCGGCTCTCGGGCAGTCGCCTGCCGTCGTATACCGTTGCGATGACGCTGTCGTCCCTGTAGTTGTATTTTGCAACGAGGAAGCCCATGACCGCCGTGAAAAAGCCCGTTGTGGAGACGTGCAGCCGCTCCCTCAGAGTCCTGAACTCCAACTCGTCCAGCCTGAACTCGTGCTCGAGCCAGCCCTGCTCCGGCTTCTCCCCGAACTCGTCCCGGACGGGCAGGCAGTCCCCGTCCCGTCCGTCCAGGAGCTTGGCGAAGAACTCCTTCGCCTGCAAATACTCCGGGCCGCCCTCCAGCTCCGCCTCGCGCGCTGCAAGGTCGAAGCCCGTGCAGCTCTCCGGCTCCAGCTCCTGCCCGGCGTAGGCCCGGGCTATGTCCTCGGCCAGGATGCCGTGCGAGGTCCCGTCCATGATGATGTGGTGTATGTCCTCGAACAGATAGCGCGCCGTGGGAGTGATGTATATTTCAAACCGGCTCAGGCTGCCGCCCAGCAGCTCGAAGGGCCGGACCAGCCGCGGCCGCAGGCGCTCGAACTCCTCGTCCGTCAGGCGGATCTCCTCCACCCTGCACTGGCCCTCGCGGCGGCGCTGCATCACACGCCCGTCCTCGCCCAGGTACAGCTGCGTCTCCAGGCCCGGGTGGGCCTTGGCCGCCTTTTCTATCGCGGCTTTGAGCCGCTGCGTGTCCACGCTCTCTCCCAGCCTGCCCAGGAAGGGCAGGTTGTAGAGCGTCCTGGACGGGTCCTCCATGCACTCCACATATATGCCGTGCTGGCTCCTGCTGAGCGCCGTGTCAAACGTCTTGCCCATTGGCCGCCTCCTTTTTCAGTCCTATGCTGGAATAGTTCATACCTATCATAAGCGTGTTCTCATAGCCGCAGCCGGAGTCCTTGAGCCTTTCCAGCTCCGGCGCTTCAGAGAGCAGCGCGTAATCCCTGCCCATATCCTTGAACAGCAACCTGCCCTCCCGGGCGACTACGTCCACATTCTCGCCGCGCTTGCGGCCATTCTCGCCGTAGGCCCGGTGCGACAGGCCGAGCGCCAGCCCGGCCAGCTCCGCAGCGTTCTCCGCCCCGTAGTGCTCGCGCGCAAAGGCGTCCAGCGCCTCGCACGCCGCGGCCGCGAGCTCCCCGTCCGAAACGTCTACGGAGAGCTCCAGCCAGGGCTGCTCCGGCTCCTCCAGCATGAAAAGTCCGCTCAGTCTCCCTCCGGAGACCGCAACAGTATGCCGGGAGCGCAGTATGATGAACGCCGCGACGAGTATCTCGTTTATCGAATACGACAGCCATATCCCCTCGCTGCCCAGGACGCGTGAGAGCGCCAGGCAGACCGGAACTATTATTATGAAGCCCTCCAGTGCGCAGATCTGCATTGCAAAGGCCGGCCTGCCGTTGGACTGGACGTAGTACATGAACATGAAGGAAAAGCCTATGCCCACAAAGGCCAGCGAAAACAGCCGCACCGCCGTCATGCCCAGCTCCAGTACCAGGGCGTCGTCTATGCCGTAGACGGTCATGATCGCGCCCGGGAAGAGCTCGAAGAGCAGCGTCACGCCGACGCAGCACAGGAGTATGATCTTCAGCGCCTTTCTCATGGTCAGGCGGATGGCGCTGAAGTCCCTGGCTCCGTTGAAGGCGCTTATCATGGGCATCATCGTCTGTGCGCCGCCCGCTATGAAGAGCGAGACGAAGGACAGACAGAATGAACAGATGGAAAATGCCGCCAGGCCCTCCTTGCCCGCCGTGGACGTCACGATCATGTTGAAGATCCAGATCTTCGCAAACATGAGCGCCTGGCCGAAGATGGACGAAACGCTCATCCTGAACATGTCTCCATAGAGCCGAAAGTCCCCGCGCGCCAGCTTCGCCAGGCGCAGGGTGCGGCCTTTTGACATTATGTAAACTACATAAAGACAGGAACCGACGGCGTTGCCCGTGATGGTGGCAAGCGCTCCGCCGGCGATGCCCATGTCCATGAGGCCCATATACACTAGGTCCAGGACGAGGTTGGTGGCGTTGGCGACGATGAGCGCGTTTGCGGAGAGTTTGGGCTGGCCGTCGGCTTTGATAATATAAGGGAAAATGAGCGTGATAAAGGTGAATGGAGAACCGAGCAGGTACACGCGAAGATACCGGGCGACCAACTCCTCCAGGCCCGAATCTCCGGAGAGGAAGGCGGAGATCTGCGGCGTGCAGAAAAGGCCTAGCAGCACTCCCACGGCGCTGCACAGCAGCCAGGCCAGGCAGGAAAGGCTGAGGCATTTGTCGGCGCGCAGCGGGTCCAGCTTCCCCTTGAACATGGAGATGCAGGAGGCGGAGCCGATGCCGAACATGCCGCTCACGGCCGTGAAGCAGAGCGTTATTGGGATTATCAGGTTTATGGCGCCCAGCGCGTCCTCGCCTAGGATGTTGCTGACGATGATCGAATCGACTATCAGACTCAGCGAGATGGACGCCGCCATGAGTACGGACGGGAAGAAGAACTCCATGAACTTCCCGCCGACGAGCGCGCCGCTGCGCCTGAGCCTATCATCCAGACAATGTTCCATACTTTGCCCCTTTAGTCAGTCGAATTTGCATTTATAAACACTATACCACAAACTTTCTCGGCTTGTCACTATGCAATTTCCGCCGGAGCGGCAACTCTCCGGCGTACGAAAAGATAAGGCCCGCGCTTCCCCATTTTGGGACT
>ENA-OZHP01000212-OZHP01000212.1-human-gut-metagenome-genome-assembly--contig:-NODE-212-length-25558-cov-6.571501_pt1 | contig 25558 bp, 23 predicted proteins | sample MGYA00244046_ERZ653686 | MGnify/ENA primary metagenome ERZ653686 (study PRJEB26926, sample SAMN06165313) | human gut metagenome | biome: ENVO:00009003; feature: ENVO:2100002; material: ENVO:00002003... | reverse complement strand
TCGTGGGCTCGGAGATGTGTATAAGAGACAGGGTTTTATATAGCATGGGGAAAAGGGGTACTTGTGATTTTTATCCCAATATTGGCAAGCTGGTTCTAACTGATAAGTCTCTACGAAATATGCAACAACATATTGTGCCAATTCTTCTGGGGACTCTTTACAGCCATGCAATAACCAACGATTCGCCATTCCCCAAAAACCAGACATACCCAGAAAGAAGTGATAGCGTATTTTTGGGGAAAAATCAAAACCACTTTTATCTGTGTTTTCTGGCTTTATGTCTTTAGCAACATCAAACATCAATTCATCATAGCTTTGTAACATAAAATAGAGCATTCCACTATCTCGCAATAATTCAAGAAAAGAACGATGTTCTAGCCAATATGAAAAATATCCGATAGCTGTACCATAAAAAGTGTTACAATCTTCTTTCTCTAGCCGTCTGCTCAATCCACTGAAAACCGTCTTACAACATTGCATTAGAAGTTCCTCTTTACTTGCATAATATCGGTAAAAGGTACAGCGTGCTAATTGTGCCCTCTCCACAATTTCAGTGATTTTAATTTCACGAAACGGTTTTTCTTTCATCAGCGATAATAAAGAATCCATCATCCACCGTTCAATCTGATTTGGTGTTTTGGCTACTTTTTCTTTTGGCATAAACTTCACCTCTGCGACATTTTTTCGTTTTTGTATCATTTTTCTCAGCATATTGAATTAACAATTCTTTTTGGTATAATGATAGCAGATTTCCCGAAAGATACAAGTGTCTCTTTAAAGAAAATGCTTGTCTGCACTTGCCGTAGTCCATCGGGCTGCGGCAATTATTTTGGAGGAAGGTTAGCGTAATCTAACGTAATTAACCAGATAGGAGGATAGCATGAGTAAAGAACGAACCCCTGCCCAGCCAAAAGCTGTGAAAATATCATATCTTTTTGAACTGGCAGGCAGTAAAAAAACAGGCTTGTATATCGCTGTTATCTTTAGCGTTCTATCAGGCCTATGCACTTTTGTACCATATCTCATGATATTCCGTACAGTGCTATTCCTTTTTGATAGAAATGGCAATAGTACGGAAGCTATGCGTTATGGGCTGATAGCAGCCGCATTTATTCTGCTACGATTTATATTTCAGGCAATATCCGTGAGTCTCACACACTATGGTGCTTATTCAGCGTTGTATGCTGTTCGAAAAAAAATTTGTGAGCATATTGGGAAAGTTAATCTTGGTTTTTTTACTGATAACAGTACCGGCGAGATAAAAAAAGTGTTGATGGAGGATGTTGAGAGATTAGAGCAATTCCTCGCACATCAATTTCCAGATATTACAGTTGCTGTAGTTGTTCCACTGACAGTCTTTGTTTATCTACTGACCGTTAATATTCCGATGGCATTGATTTTGGTTGTTCCTATTATCTTAACACTGGTCTTGCAGTCAATCATGATGGTGCTTGTTACACCGAAAATGCAGGATTTTTCAGTGGTGCAAGGACAGCTCAATTCAGCTCTCCTGCAATTCGTCAATGGGATGCCAGTTATGAAAGCATACAACCTTACAGCTAATTCCTACCAGGCATATTCTAAAGCGGGTGAAGATTTTAATATTCTTTGGAAACAAATATCGCGTATGGCGGCTCCGATCAGTGCTGTGTGTAAAGTCCTGATTGAATCAGGAGTTAGCTTTACTCTGCCAATGGGAGGATTCTTGTATCTGGCCGGATATTTAGATTTAAGTTCCTATGTGTTCTTTGTTATTATGAGTATCGTTTTTTTATCCTCGTACAATAACCTTATGAACTTTGCTCAAATATTTAGTCAAATATCCGCAGGCCTTGGACGTATTAAAGATATTATGGACATCCCGGAGATGCCGACAGGACAAGAACATTTCATAGTAGAAAAGAATTGTCCTTGTATCACATTCTCTCATGTAAAGTTTGCTTATCAGAAAAAAGAAGTTCTACATGATATTAACTTGGAACTTCCTGCAGGAAGTTTAACGGCATTTGTTGGTGTATCTGGCGCTGGGAAAAGTACTGCGGCTCAACTTATTCCGCGTTTTTGGGATGTCACGAGCGGACAGATTCAAATTGGGGAACACAATATAAAAGACTTGTGTATGGATAATTTGATGGACACAGTATCTTTCGTGTTCCAGGACGCATTTATGTTGGATGATACGATTTATAAAAACATTTCAATCGGCAAGGATAATTGCACACAGGAAGAAGTCGAGAATGCTGCAAAAGCAGCACAGATCCATTCTTTTATTCAATCGCTTCCTGATGGGTACGACACTTACCTTGGTTCTGCTGGGATCAAATTGTCTGGAGGAGAAAAGCAACGTATTTGTATTGCCAGAGCAATTTTAAAGGGTGCGCCTATCATTGTTTTTGATGAAGCGACTTCGTTTACCGATATTGAAAATGAACATAAAATCCAAATAGCCTTGGAGAATTTGCTGAAAGGCAAGACAACAATTATGATTGCTCATCGACTCCATACGATTGTCAATGCAGATAATATTTGCGTATTTCAAAATGGTTCAATCGTTGAAATGGGGTGCCATACAGACTTACTTGAAAAGAATGGTGTTTACACCGAGATGTGGCGTGCATATACCCAGCAGGGAAAGGAGGTGTTACATAAATGATTTCAATTATAAAATCACTGCATCGCTTGATTGGTCAAAACGGTATACGACTGGTGCCATCTATTCTTTTGAGTGTGTTAGATTCAGTTCTCAATTCCTGTATGTATGGTGTCATGCTATTCGTATTGATTGACTTATCAAACGGACAATTCTCTGCTGAAGGACTGAAAACGTGCATAATCGCTGCCGTAATTATTTTTGTGCTACGTTGCATTGTTCAGGGAATCAGTTTCACACAAGCGCAATGTGTTGGGCCAGACGTTTCCCATAAACTACGGATTTCAATGGGAAACCATATTAGAAGCCTAAACTTGGGTTTTTTCACTAAAAACAGTATTGGGAAGTTGTCTGGCACACTGCTTACTGACATTAATGATTTTGAAACAATTATCACACATTGTTTATGTGATGTTATCAAAGTTACATCCCTTACAATTTTATCTCTTGTCATAGCGTTCATGTTAGATTGGCATGTTGGTCTTGCCGTCACTTTGCTGGTAGGCATAGCTCTGCCATTACTAGTGATTTCAGGAAAAGTGTCTGCTCATAATTCGGATGAACTTAGAGCAGCAAACAGAACTGTAGTCTCACGCATTGTAGAGTACATAGGTGGTATGCGGACTTTTAGACTTTACAATTTGATTGGCAAACGCTTTGATCGTCTCGATAATGCACTGAATGAATTGCGGAAACAATCCACGAAGGCGGAATTATCTATTTTACCGCTCTCTATGAGTTTTTCAGCAATTACTGCAATGATTGTCCCTGTTTCACTAATTTTAGGAACATGGCTATTGACTTCTACTGAAATCAACGGAGCTAGCTTTTTGTTGGCGATCCTGTTGGCAATCTCTATTTCCAGCACTATGACAGTAGTGAGTTCTCTCTATCCACAGGTACGTTCTATTTCAAAAGCAGCTGATAGTATTATTTCAATTTTGGATGAGTCGCCACTGACCTATCAGGAGAAAGAAGTAAAATTTACGGATTACTCCATCGAATTTAAAAATGTAACTTTTGGATACAATCCAGAAACTACTGTTCTACATGGCGTATCGTTTAGTGCCAAACCAGGAACAACCACTGCCCTTATTGGCCCATCTGGTTCAGGTAAAACAACTATTGTGAGCTTGCTTGCTCGCTTTTGGGATGTGACTGGAGGACAAATTTTAATTGATGGGATAGATTTACGAAAAATCAATCCAGATGTATTGGCAGAACAGATGGCGATTGTCTTTCAAGAGGTTTACCTTTTGCAAGATACAGTTCTAAACAATATTCGCATTGGGAAACCCACCGCAACCAAAGAGGAAGTGATTGAAGCTGCAAAGGCTGCTCACTGTCATGAATTTATCATGGCGATGGAAAATGGATACGAAACGATGATTGGCGAAGGAGGATCAACTCTTTCCGGAGGAGAAAAACAGCGTATTTCAATCGCACGCGCTTTACTGAAGGATGCTCCGATTATTTTGCTTGATGAAACAACCTCTAGTTTGGATGCTGATAATGAAAGAGAAATCCAACATGCTTTTGATCGGTTAATGAAAAATAAAATAGTGCTAGTTATAGCTCACCGCCTTAATACGATTGTCAATGCCAACAATATTTTGGTATTGGATAAAGGCCATATTCGAGAATCTGGAACGCATGCTGAACTCATGAAGTATGGAGGTTGGTACGCTCAAATGATTGAAGAACAGAGGCAGGCTGAACAGTGGGCTGTTAAAGCAGAATAAAAACAATAGAAAGGTGAATGTAAAATGAACTCTAAAAATTCTAATAAATTACAGATTAGAGACTATATCAGCATCGGTATCTTTAGCGCAATTCTCATGGTTTTGTATCTGGTGGCGGCGATGACAAATGTCACACCGATTACTTACTTGATCTACTCACCGGCCACGGCTTTTGTTGGCGCCATTCCGTACCTGTTTATCACTACGAAGATTCCTAAAAAGGGTACTGTTTTGCTTTTTGCAGTTGTTCCATTCCTTTATTTTCTGCTGCTTGCAGGAACGGAAGGCATGATTGTAGCGGCTTTCTTTGTGGTTTTCGCCATTCTTGCAGAGCTCATTTTAGGAAATGATAGAAAGAATTTTAAGAGGATTACCATTTCCTATATTGTGTTTGCTATGTGGAATGCCATTGGTGGTCAATTTAGGTTGTTTGCAACAACTGAATCTTACCTTGAATATGCAAAGAACCTTGGTTTGAGCGAAGTGTATATTGATTTCTTGCGTTCACAGGCGAATTACTTTACTTGGGCTATTGTTATTGTTGGCAGTGTAGTGGCAGCCGTTGTGGGAATTTATTTGAGCCGACTGATTTTCAAAAAACACCTTACCAAAGCAGGTATTCTGTAAATGTTAAGATTAGATATCCGCACCAAAATTATTATATTACTGACGATAAGTACATCTACGTTTATTGTAAATACACTTTGGATTGAAGTTCTATGTGTAATTATACTAAGCGGAATGCAGCTTGCTTTTGGTAAAAAGGTGTTTAGCAAATGGCTTGTTTTTGCTTATGGCATTCTTTTTTTCGCCCAGTGTACCATTCTTCCTTTAATGCCAACAGTGGTGGAAGCTGCACTTTCTGTTATTGTCGTACAGTTTAGATCCATGATCCCTCTTTTAATGGGGATTTTAATGATTGTGAGAACAACAAAAGTGAACGAGCTCATAGCAACGATGACTAAAATGAAGATCCCAAAACCAGCAACCATTACTTTGGCAGTAACCCTGCGATACTTTCCGGCTATTGTGGAAGAATGGTCACATATTCGGGAGGCTATGAGATTAAGACCTATTGCATCCAGACAAAAAAGTATTCCTAAAAAAATCGCAGTAAACGTGGAGTGTTATCTTGTTCCGTTATTTATTGCTGCCTCTAAAACAGCTGATGAATTAGCCGCAGCTGCACTTACCAGAGGAATAGAAAATCCAACCCAAAGAACATGCAGAGGTTACCATCAAATTAGTCGGATAGATATTTTTCTTATTATCTTATGTGGACTGATTATCTTTACGGCTGGTATAGCAAAGGTGGTGAGTTTATGTTAGAGCAAATGACCGATGCTCATATTAAATTGAAAAATGTTAGCTATTTGTATGACAACGAAATTTCTAGCGGAGTCCAGGAAATTAATTTCGAGGTACGACCAGGCGAGTGCGTTTTGTTATGTGGGAAAAGTGGATGTGGAAAAACAACGGTTACCAAACTGATAAATGGTTTGATTCCTAATTTTGTGGAAGGAAAAAAGCAAGGGATTGTTTTTCTTGGTGGAAAGAATATTGAAGAACTAGCTATGTATCAAATTTCTGAAATTGTGGCCAGTGTTTTTCAGAATCCTAAAAGTCAATTCTTTAATATTGATCCAGAAAGCGAGATTGTCTTTACACTGGAAAATCAAGGAACAGCTCTTGAAGAAGTTGAGACGAGACTTAAAAAGACAATCGCAGAGTTGGAACTCGAACCATTGCTCAGGAAAAGTATGTTTGCAATGTCTGGAGGTGAAAAACAACGTATTGCTTTTGCCTGTGCCTATGCTACAAATCCAGAAATCATAGTTTTGGATGAACCGACAGCCAACTTAGACATGGATGCCACTGCACAAATAGCTAAAATCATTGGCAAATTGAAGGCCTGTGGCAAAACTATATTAATAGCGGAACATCGTATAAATTGGCTAAAGTCACTTGTTGATCGAATTTTCCTTTTTGAAAACGGCAAATTGATCGAAGAATATGACGCAACGTCATTCTACCAAAAAAGTGATGAATGGAGACGCTATCGAGGACTTAGACAATTAGAAGATCAATCAGACTTTTCAACCAAAAGCAAACACGATGGAGCTTCTCACAAACTTGAATTCAAAAATTTGTATTTGGCTTACGAGAGAAAGTGTGTCGCCAGTGATTTGAATTTTACATTGTATTCAGGCGAAGTTACTGCATTGACAGGACGTAATGGTGCTGGCAAAACCACGCTTGCAAGATGTTTATGCGGATTACATAATGAGGCAGCAGGTGACATTTTTTTAGATGAAGAAAAACTATTAGCCAAGCAGCGTCGAAAAACAAGCTATTTGGTTATGCAGGATGTAAATCATCAACTGTTTGCTGAAAGTGTTGAAGCGGAATGTTTTTTAGGTAGTATGGCTTCACAAGCAGATGTTAATGAGTTGCTGAAAGAATTTGATCTTTATCAATTCCGAGAAAAACATCCGCAAACTTTATCAGGTGGACAAAAACAAAGACTGGCAGTTGTTACTGCTCTTTTATCCAATAAAAGTGTTCTGATTTTTGATGAACCTACAAGTGGATTAGATTATGACAATATGCTTCGAGTCAGTAAAACGCTTAAAACGTTGGCGGAAAAGGACTATTTTGTTTTGGTTATTACCCATGATTTTGAATTGATTGAATCAGCTTGTGACCGTTGTCTTAGACTGGAAAATAACCAAATTTATGATTTATAACTGCACTATTTATAATAGACAGGAGGTGAGAGTAACTGATACTTCATTCGTCCGGGGAGGACTATCTGGAGGCTATTCTTGTTCTCCATAAGAAAATGGGTATGGTGCGCTCAGTGGATGTTGCCCGGCACATGGAGGTATCCAAGCCCAGTGTATGCCATGCGGTGTCTGTTCTACGAGACGGCGGTTTTCTCACTATGGATGAAGATCACTTCCTCCACCTGACCGATATAGGACAGGAAGTGGCCGAAAAGATTTATGAACGCCATTGCTTCTTTACTGAGCAGCTTATCGCAGCAGGCGTTGATCGTGAAATTGCAGAAGTCGATGCCTGCCGGATGGAACATGTTATAAGCAATGAAAGTTTTATCCGGCTGAAAGAAGCAATGACCCAGGAGCAAGATTAAACTGAATATTTGAAGCTATCCTGCCCCATCAGACGGGGAAAGAAAAAAACCGTTGTGGGGCAGGTGATATTGTGCGCTCAATTTACTTTGTCTGTCGGCGGTTTTGAGAAAATCAAGGCCGCCGTTTCTTTTTGTCCAAAGGCTAACGACGACCCTATACCTTGCAATTTGGTACGGCGGCAACAGGGGGATGCCGCTGTGCATTGCAAAGCCTTTCGACATAAAACGACAAGAGCCATCTTGTCAAAAAAAGTCTGTTCCCATTATTGGGATATTCCGGCCATAAAGATGAACAAATAAATCATGTAAATGCTTCTATTAATTCCTTTGCGTCCATCCGCAAAATGCGGACGGGCGCTTTTTTCCATTTATGTGGGTCTTCGTCACTTGACGGAGCCTTTCATAAAAATTTCTTTCCTTTCCAGGTTGCCAAAATCGTAAGTCTTGGATTACTGAGGCGAAAGGGAGGAAATCACCACCCCGCACCTGTGCGGCGCGAAGGGAGGTGAGAATATGAAAGACTCCCATGAGCAACGCATTCAAAATCAGTTTGGCGCCTTCTGCGTCAGGGTTTTGAAAAATGAGGCTCGGCATATCCAGCGTGACTACGCCAGCCTTCTGGACCAGGAAAAACCTTTGGACGAGCTGACAGCTTCCGAGCTGGAGCAGACCGCCGTGTGGGACGATTACTTTATGGACGAGCATGTCTTTGAAGTATTGGGACTTCCGGTAGTCGTAACCGGCAATGTCCTGGCCGATGCGTTAGCGCAGTTGCCGGAGGGCAAGCGGGATGTGATTCTGCTGTCCTATTTCCTGGGTATGACGGATCGGGAAATCAGCGAAAAGCTGCATATCGTTCATCAGACCGTATCCAAGCGGCGACTCGTTGCGCTGAAAGAACTGTACGAATATCTGGTAAAGGAGGGATTTGAATGGCCGGACATGTAAAGCACATTCCGGTGCCTGTAATTCTGGCAGCCGTGAACGGTGACGAGAATGCTCTTGCTGCTGTCGTCGCTCATTATCAGAAGTACATTCGGGCTCTTGCCACCAGACCGGTGAAGGACGAGTATGGCAACGAATACCTGTATGTGGACGAAGATATGCGGCTCAGGCTGGAAACAAAGCTGATACATAGCATCGTGACGAGCTTCAAGGTGCTGCCGGTCTAAAATTGTTGGGGCAAGTTTCGCTCCCTTTCCTTGCCCCAACAATCCAGCAGCGGAGTCCATGATCCTTGACAAAGAAAGCCTTCGGGTAGCATAAGGCAGACGGATACGATCTGTCTGTGTGGAGCCGGTCAGCCGGTGCGCCATGACCCTGTTGCAAGTCCGCAGGACGGGACCCCTACCAAACAGGTGAGCGACAAAACCAGGCCGCGAAACAGGTGTGGCAGCCTGTGGGCGAGGATACACAGACAGGATAATGAGACTCCCGCGTTGAACGCCCTCAAAGCATTGCGCGGCGCACCCATCAGCATGGGCCGGGGTGAGATTCCCGTGGAGCTGCGGCCAGCAGCCGTCCGTTTTTTGCCTCTTTCGTTTTCGACTATACGCAAATGAAGGGGTTCATTATGCAAGATCATAATTCTGTTTCAAGCGGTAAAAAACCGCAGGACAACCCTTTGAAAGAAAAAACGACCTATCACTTCGGCAACAGGTCGTTTGTTGTAGAGTCTGTTTTCAAAGAGGAAAGCCCGGATACCCTGGGCAGTGTCCTTCTTCGATTGATGAAGGCCGAACATGAGAAACTATAAACTTTCCATACTCGGCTGACACGGGCAGAGGACAGCGGTATAATTGTATTGGGAATACAAGATATGCGCTGTTCGGCTGTCCAGAAAGGAGGACTTATGAGACAGTCGAATAACAAAAAATCCCGTGATGTGACCGCTTTCCTCTACGAGCGGCTTTCCCGTGACGATAATCTGGAGGGTGAGAGTTACAGCATCGGCAATCAGAAAAAGCTGTTGACCAAAGTGGCAAAGGAGAAAGGCTACACCAACCTGGTCCATTTCCTGGACGATGGCATTTCCGGCGTCACGATGGACCGCCCTGGTTTTGTGGAGATGATCCAGCAACTTGAGCAGGGGCGGGCCGCCGCAGTATTTGTCAAAGACCTTTCCCGCCTGGGCCGTAACTACATCGAGGTCGGCAGGCTGACCGAGGAATTTTTCCCGGAGCATGACATTCGCCTGGTGGCGGTATCCGATAACATCGACACCGCCGAGGGCGAGAATGAGTTGGCACCGATCCGCAACCTGTTCAATGAGTGGTACGCCCGCGACATCAGCAAGAAGCGGCGTATCAGCAACAAGATCAAGGGAAATGCGGGGGAACCGATGGGCCAGCCTCCCTACGGGTACATCAAAGACCCCAGCAATCCGAAACGATGGATCGTAGATGATGAAGCCGCCCAGGTGGTTCGGCGGATTTACAGCATGACCCTGGAGGGTTACGGGACGGAGCAGATTGCAGCCCAGCTTGAAAAGGACAAAATCCTTACCCCGCGTGCCTATTGGCTAAAGAAGGGCATCAAGCGGCCCGGAAAGGGCAAGCAGCAGCCCGCTACCAAGTGGAACAGTTCCACCGTGACCAAAATCCTGTCTTTGCAGGAGTATTGCGGCGACATTCTCAACTTCAAGACCTATTCTAAATCCTACAAGAACAAAAAGAGGTTGGAGAATGACCGTGAAAATTGGGTCATCTTCAAGGACGTTCACGAGCCGATCATCGAACGGTCCATATTTGAGCAGGTACAGCAGAAGCGGGGAAAAATTCGCAAGCGCCGCACCAACGAAGGCGAGCACAACATGTTCTCCGGTCTGCTGGTCTGTGCTGATTGCGGCTGCAATCTTCACTTCCATTTCAATCAGGGCAACCCGGAGATCAAGTATTTCAACTGCTCCAACTATAAGGGCAACCGTGGGAGCTGTACTTCCACCCACTATGTCCGAGTGGATTTTCTGGAACAGGTGGTACTTGGCGAGATACGGCGCCTGACGAAGTTCGCCAGCCTCTATGAGGACGAATTTCTGAAAGCGGTGATTGGGCACTCCCAGCAAGCGGCGGAAACCGACCGTAAGCTGAAGGAGAAGGAATTGAAAGCCCTGCTTGCCCGTGACGAGGAACTGGATGGGCTGTTTGAACGCATCTATGAGGACAATGTTTCAGGCAAACTCTCCGACGACCGTTTTGCGAAAATGTCCAGACGGTATGAGGACGAGCAAAAGGAACTGGCGGAGAAAATCAAAAAGCTCCGCTCCGAAATCGAGAAGCAGAGCAGCCAGGCCGTGACCACGGATATGTTCATCTCTTTGGTGCGAAAGTACACCCGCGCACGCAAGCTCACGCCCCGGATGCTCAATGAGTTGGTTGAGAAGATCGAGGTTTACAATGCGGAGAAAATTGATGGTGTGTGGGAGCAGCGGCTTCGCATCCACTATAACTGCGTGGGAGAAATCACAATCCCTAAAATGCTGCCCCTGCCCATCCCTGATGTGACCGTCAATACCCGGAAGGGTGTGTTCGTCAACTACACCCCTGCCGAAATCGCCGGATGAAAACAAAAAAGACGAGTGTTCTTACAGCTTTTCAAATGCTATAAGAACACTCGCCATGGTCCGAATTCCGGGAAGCTTTCCGTCTGCTCATAGCCCTCGCCGATGGGCGGAGGCGCGATGACCAGGATGTTCGGCCCCTTTTCCGTCCAGCAGGGGGTGTTCTGTGCGCGGCAGACAATGTATTCCATCCCGGCGCAGATCTGCAGCGGCGTAGCGCCGTACCACTCTTTGGCGTCGTTCGTGCCGAGCATGAGTATCAGCAGATCCACAGGCTTGTGGCTCATGAGGCAGGGCCAGATGTAGCCCGCGCCGGTCAGACCCTGGCGGTAGGGGTCCTCGAACACGGTGGTCCGCCCGTTGAGGCCTTCGTCAAGGATGAGGTAGTCCTCGCCGAGCTTATCCTGCAGGAGTCTGGGCCAACGCGAGGACTCCGAGTAACGCATGGAGCCGCTGGGCTGCGGCAGACCGTCGAACTCGGCGGGGTCGCCGCAGTAGCCGTGGGTGTTTGAGTCTCCGAAGCAGATGACGTGCTTTGCGTTCATGCGAGCTCGGGAAGGGAAGCTGCGGCGGCGGACTGGCCTACGCGGCGGAACTTTTCGTCAGGCAGGGAGGGGAAGATGTTCTTCGCCAGCTCCGGGTACTCGTCAGCGAGGACGGCCTTGCAGGTGTCAAGCACGAGGTCGCCGCCCTTGCCGGACATCACGCGGCCAAGCAGCAGCACATGCTTGAACTCGTAGAAGTCGTAGTAGAGCGCCAGCGCGTGGGCGAGGTAGGTGCCGATGCTGGAGTAGACCTTTGCGGCACGCTCGTCGCCATTTTCCATGAGACCCTGTACGACCTTGAGCTTCTCGGCGGGGGAGAGGCTCTCGTCGAGCTCGATGCCGGCCCTGGGAGCGAGCTTGATGACGCCGTCCTGGGAGAAATACTTGACGCCGCAGCCGATGTCGCCGGACCACTCATCGGCCATCGCGTCCGGGTTCGCGTCCACGGGCATAAAAGCGAGCTCGTTGAGCCAGCCGGTGACGCAGCCGTTCTTATCGACGTAGCCGACGGCCTCGCTGGTACCCATGGCGATGCCGAGCACGTTGTTGTCGTCGAGGCTCATAGCGCCGGCAAGGGCGGTGACGTCGCCGTCGTTGGCGACTACCAGGGGCACGTCGCCTATCTCCTTCGCAGCGCGGATATAGATGTCCTTGACCTTCTTGTCGAACTCGTCCTTCGGCACCTTGAGGAAGAGGGAAGCGACCATGGCGCGGTTCTCGATGTAGATACCGGCGGAAGAGACGCCGATGGCGTCCACGCGCGGCATGTGGGCGGCGGCGGACTTGAAGGCGTCCACGATGCCCTGGAAGTGATAGTCAGGGTCGGCTGTGGTCTTGGGGAACCAGACGACCTCTTCGGAGAACACGCTCTCACCGTCGATGACGGCGGAGACCTTGCGGTCGGAGCCGCCGGCGTCGAAGCCGATGCGGCAGCCGGCAAGGTGACGGCCTATGGCCTGCGGGTTGGACTTCTCTGCGGGGAGCTCGGTGCAGGAAACGACCTCAAAGGGCCTCTCGTAGACGCCGGCCATGAAATCAGCGTCGAAGGCACGGCTGCCTTCGGGGGTGTAGGCGGCGCGGATATATTCGTAAATGCTCTCGTCGCCGCTGATATAGACCTTCCAGCCGCCGAAGAGCCAGAGCATGGTCTTGACCATGCGGTCGGCGTAGTATTTGTCCGCCTCTGCGAAGTCGGGCGTGCCGTGAATGAAGGTATTCACAACGGCAACCTCGCCGCCCGCGCGCTCGACGGCTATGCCGAGGGGCTTCTTTGCGCCCTCGAGGAAAGCGGCGTTGAACTTGTGCAGGGGGATATAGTTCTTGTCCAGTTCGGGGATGTTTTTAATGTCTACCTTAATTCCAAGATGCTCCATGTCTGATCTGCCTCCTGAATTTGATCTTTGGCCTCATTTTAACACGAACTTTTGCACCTGTCGATGATTGCCCGTCCGAAGAATTGGTGCTATAATCCGCTTAGAAAAAATTTTTTCCGGGCGTGCAATAAAACGATGTCGCCATGCATTGTTATGGCAGAACGGGAGGAAGCCATGCTGCTCATACTGACAGCCTTTGGCTCGCCGCTGACGGCGGCGGAGACGGAACGCATAGACAGGAGCATTGCCGTGATGGCAAACGGAGACACCGGGGCGCTTGCCGAGGTGTACGAACTCACTCACGCGGCGCTCTACGGTTTTTCGCTCTTCCTTCTCAAGAACGCACAGGACGCGGAGGACGCGGTACAGGAGACCTTTGTAAAGGCGTACCAGTCGGCCCCGCAGTACAGGTCGCAGGGCAAACCGATGGCCTGGCTCATGACCATAGCGCGGAACGAGGCGCTGCAGCTCCTGCGTGAGCGCCGCCGCACCGTGGCCATGACGCCGGAGGACTGGCAGGAGCAGTTCTCCGACAGGCCGGACTTCTCGCAGGAGGATCTCCTGACCTTGCGGGCGCTGCTGGAGACGCTCTCGGATGAGGAACGTCAGATAGTCTCACTTCACGCGCTGGGCGGCCTCAAGCACCGCGAAATAGCGGATATGCTCGAGCTGGCCCTGCCCACGGTCCTGTCAAAGTACCACCGCGCCATGAAAAAACTCGGAAAAGCAGCAGAGGAGGCGGAATGATGGATAACGAGAAGATTGAAAAGCGCATTCGCTGCCTTGCCGAGCACACGGCACCGGACCAGCTCTCCGGCATCCTCGAAGCCTGCGAAGCCCGGAAAGGAAATGTAATAACGATGAACGAAGTCAAAAATAAGAAGAAAAAGAACCGCTATCTGCCCATAGCCGTCGCCGCCGCGCTGCTTTTGGTGTGCCTCGGCGGATATATAGGCTTCAGCTACGGGCGCGGCGCCGAATTGGGTGCCGCCTCGGTCATCACCCTGGACGTGAACCCCAGCCTCAACATAGTCATGGACAAAAATGACAAGGTCCTGGAGGTTCAGCCCCTCAATGAGGACGCCAAGACCGTCATAGGCGACATGGACTTCACGGGCTCCAGCCTGGACGTCACCGTGAACGCCCTCATCGGCTCCATGCTGGTGAACGGCTATCTGGACGATATCAGAAATTCCATCCTCGTCTCCGTTGAGAACGGCGACGCGGCCAAGGCTGCGAGCCTGCAGGCTGAGGTCAGCGACCTCATTAGCAGTGCGGTGGGCGACGGCGGTTTTGAGGCCGCGGTGCTCACGCAGACCGTGACGGCGACGAGTGAGAGCACCTCCATCGCTGAGCAGTACGGCATCTCCGAGGGCAAGGCGGAGCTGATACTCAAGGTCGTAGCAGCCGACCCGACCCTGACGGTAGAGTCCCTGGCGCCGCTGTCGGTGAACGACATAACGCTCATTGCCAACTCAAGGGGAATCAGTGACAGCACTGTGAACCAGACAGGCACGGCCAGCGCAAAGGGATATATAAGCGTAGACGACGCCAAAGAAGCGGCCTTCGCTCACGCGGGTGTCAACGCGAGCGACGTGGTCTACGTCGAGACCGACTTCGACAGCGAGCACGGAGTGATGGTATACGAAGTCGAGTTTTACGCGGGCAATGTGGAGTATGAGTACGACATCAACGCCCAGACCGGCGAGGTCGTGAAGTACGAGCAGCAGAACACCGGTACGAGCCTGCCTTCAACGAACGTCAGCGGAGATTATATAGGTGAAGCAGCCGCCAAGACAGCCGCACTCACACACGCGGGCGTTTCCGAAGCGGATGTCTGCTGGCTCAAGGCGGACTTTGACCGCGACGACGGCGTATACCTCTACGAGCTCGAGTTTGCTGCGAACGGTGTGAAGTACGACTACGACGTGAACGCCGTCACCGGCGATATCGTGAAATTCGAGCAGGAGCAGACCGGCAATCTCGCCGGAAACGGCAACAGCAGCGGGACCGGCACGGGTACAGGCGCCGGCAATCAGTACGGCAACGGCGGCGGCACCAGCACCGGCGATCTCATAGGCGAGGATGCGGCGAAGGCGGCGGCGCTGTCCAACGCGGGCGTTTCCGAGAGCGAGGTCACGCGCATGAAGTGCGAGCTTGACCGCGACCACGGCAGCTATATCTACGAGATAGAGTTCGACGTCGGCAGGATGGAATATGAGTACGAGGTGGACGCCTACACTGGGGCCATCCTCAAGGCTGAGCACGACTACGACGACTGAAGATATCGCACAACACAGACCCTCCCTGTGCAGAAAATTGCGCAGGGAGGGCATTTTTATCCCCCCGGGGGGCTTGCGAAGGTTTTGACGAGCCTTTAAAATGATATCAGCGAAAGGGTACCCGGAAAGGAACTTATATGAAAATACTTAAAAGAGCCGCTGCGTTCATCATAGCGGCAGCGACAGCATTGTCCCTCGGCGCCTGCGGGACCGCACCTGTACAGGAGACGCCGAATGGGTCGGATACAAGGACGATTACGGACGCGTTGGGCAGGGAAGTGACCATTCCCGAGAGCGTCGAGAAGATAGTGCCGCTGGGCAACACCCCCAGGATGATAACTTACCTTGGGCTTGCGGACAAGGTGGTCGGCATAGGAGACTGCGAGATAGCCAGCAGTCCGCTCCAGGCATACGCATATGTGAACCTGGAGAAGTGGAAGGACCTGCCCATAGTCGGATCGGACAGCATGGGAGAGACCAGCTATTACCCGGAGGAACTCATAAGCCTAGCACCGGACGTCATAGTGTGCACCTACGGGCTGGATACCGTGCAGGATATAGAGCGGCAGACCGGCCTGCCCGTCGTAGCCGTGACTGATGCCAGCCTGTTTTCGGCCGAGTATGAGGACAGCCTGCGCATCCTCGGAGAGACCTGCGGCGTGAGTGAGAGGGCCAAGACAGTCACTGAGTTCATAAACTCCGTCATAGCGGACCTCAGGGCGCGGACGGAGAATATCCCGGACGACGACAAGCCGAGCATACTCGCGGCGGCTGCGACTTTTAAAGGCAGCCACGGTATCGAGGGCGTGTACTCCAATTACGCGGTGTTCGACGTCATTTCCGTGAACGATGTGACTCGAGCTATGATGGACAGCGAGTTGCCCAAAGGCGTGCTCGTGGACAAGGAGCAGATACTGGCGTGGGACCCGGACATGATCTTCCTCGACTACAGCGGCCTGGAGCTGGTGCGTAAGGATATGGCGGAGAACCCCGACTTCTATGCGCAGCTGAGCGCGTTCAATAGCGGGAATGTGTATCAGTGCCCTAACTCGACCTGGCACTGGTCGAACGTGGAGATACCGCTTGTGAGTGCCTATTATATGGGCTCGCTGCTGTACCCAGAGGCGTTCGCGGACGTGGACTTTGAGGCAAAGGCGGCGGAGATATTTGAATTTTTCCTGGGAAAACCGGACTATTTAAACACTCTGGCTGAGGCCGGAGCCGGTTACATGAAACTCGATTTGGAAGGCTGAACGAATGACAAAGGAGAAGGACACGCAGCTTGAAGTGTACTGCCGCTTTGTACGGAGAAAGCGCGCGGCGCTCATAATAGCGGCGCTTGCGGCGATAGTCGCGGCGGTGTTCTCGGCGGGGGTGGGTTCCATATCCATCTCCGCCTGGGAGATATTAAAGACCATCTTCGGCGCGGGCGACGCGCAGCAGAACACGGTCATATGGGGAATAAGGCTGCCGAGAGTCACGGCGGCGATACTGGTCGGGGCAATGCTGGCGTCCTCCGGCGCGGTCATGCAGTGCGTGCTGCACAATCCCCTGGCCTCGGCTTCCACGCTCGGGGTGTCGCAGGGCGCGGCCTTTGGCGCGGCTGTCGGCATCATTGTTTTTGGCGGTGGAGTTGTCAACTCCGCCTCGGCTGCTACGGCGGTGACGGTGAACGACCCTTATATCGTCACACTCTGCGCCTTCGTCTGCGGCTCCTTCTCAACGGTTGTCATTATCGCCATATCGAGGTTCAAGAGCGACATAGGTCCCGGCGGGCTGGTGCTTGCGGGCGTAGCGCTCAGCTCGCTCTTTTCGGGCGGCAGTACGCTGCTGCAATACTTCGCGGATGAGCAGAAGCTCGGGGCCGTGGTGTTCTGGACTTTTGGCAACCTCGGCAACGCCAACTGGACGGAGTTGGCCGTGCTGGCTGTCATCTTCGTGTTGTCAATGCTGTATTTCCTCTTTAACCGCTGGAATTACAACGCGATGGAGGCGGGCGGCGACACGGCCAAGAGCCTCGGCGTGAACACTCGGGCGGTGATGCTGGTGAGCATGGGCGTGTGCTCGCTTTCGGCGGCAGTGGCGGTGTCCTTCGTGGGCATAATCAGCTTCGTCGGTCTCGTTGCGCCGCACATCATGCGCAGGTTCGTGGGCAACGACTACCGCTACCTTGTCCCGGCCTCGGCGGTTGCCGGTGCGCTGCTGCTCATACTGGCAGACACCTTCGGCAAATGGGTCATCGCCCCGGTGGTGCTGCCCATAGGGGCTATCACATCCTTCCTCGGCGCACCGCTGTTCCTCATACTGCTTTTCAGGGGAGGAAAGACCTATGGTTAAAGTCGAGGGCCTGAGCTTTGCTTACAATAGAGCCGCAGGCGACGTGCTGCACGACATAAATTTCGAGGTTGAGAACGGCAAGTGCCTCGCGATCCTCGGCAACAACGGAGCCGGCAAGTCCACGCTCATAAAGTGCATCGACCGCATCTGCCCCGCACGCGACGGCCGCGTGATCGTGGATGGAGAGGACGTACACAAGATGAGCGGCAGCGAGATGGCGCAGAAAATAGCATATGTCCCGCAGAGTGCCGGCGCCGTGAACATGACTGTGTTCGACACGGTGCTTCTGGGCCGTAAGCCGTATATCAAATGGGACGTCACCAGTGAGGACCGGGAGATCGCGGCGGGAGTGATACACAGCATGGGCCTGGACGATTACGTGCTGCGCAAGGTCTCGGAGCTCTCCGGAGGCGAGGCGCAGAAGGTAATGCTCGCGCGCGCACTGGCTCAGGAACCGAAGCTGCTGCTGCTCGATGAGCCCACCAGCAATCTCGACCCGCGCAACCAGCACGAGGCGCTCAGAACTGTGCGACGGGTGGCAAAGGAGCGGGACATCAGCGTCTGCATCATCCTTCACGACCTCAATCTGGCGATACGTTATTGCGACCGCTTCCTGTTCCTGAAGGACGCGGGCGTCTATGCCTACGGTGGGCAGGAGGTAATGACGCCGGAGAATATCGAGGCCGTGTACAGGATGCACGTCCACATAATGAGCTACATGGGCATACCGCAGATAATACCATTTCCGGACATCAGATTATAGGAGGAAGAGACATGAAAACAAAGACCTGGTCCGACTGCGCCGCCTTCCACGGCCACGAATGCGGCGGACTTACAATAGGCTGGAAGGCTGCGCTTTATGCGATAAAGCTGCTGGACATCGGCCGCGCGGAGGACGAGGAGGTCGTCTGCATCTGCGAGAACGACGCCTGCGGCGTAGACGCGATACAGGTTATGCTGGGCTGTACGGCGGGAAAAGGCAATCTGCTGTTCCACCTGACGGGCAAGCAGGCGTTCAACATCTATGAGCGCAAGAGCGGCCGCTCTGTCCGCCTCGTGCTCCGTAAAAAGCCCGAGGGCCTGACGCGGGAGCAGGGCTTTGAGTACTACCAGACCCGAGAGCCGGAGGAGCTTTTTGACGTCAAGGAGACGAGCATCGCCCTCCCGGAGCCCGCGCGCATCTTTCGCTCCGAGGACTGCGCCGTCTGCGGCGAGAACACCGCCGAGAGCTTCCTGCACGTGCATGACGGCAAGCTGCTTTGCCGTGACTGCTACAAGGCCTACTCGCGTTTTGACGTATGAAAGGTTACAAATTCTTAAAATCTTTTGAGCCGATTGACACTAAAAATTGAATATGGTACAATTGACTCCCCAAATGTGGGGTAGTTCAATGAAAAGCTGAGGTGAGCGCAAGTGGAAGGCGGTCCCGGACGAAGTTTCGGAACTGGAAAAAAGGGATACGGCCTTGCAGGTGCGCTCATTTTCGCATGAATTGAGCACACTCTTTTTCCGTGCGCCTGCGCCGCCGTGTCCGCAAAGACATGGCGGCTTTTTTGCCGCCGGAAGGAGGGTGTGACTATGACTGTAAATGTGCTCAAGGCCCTTATCGAGGAGAAGAGGCTGAGGTCGATCCATGACGTGCTGTCCATGTATAACCCTGTGGACCTGGCAGAGCTGCTCTCTGAGCTGGACGACAGAGAATTGGCGATGGTTTTCCGCATACTCGATAAGCCAAAAGCTGCGGAGACTTTCAGCTACATGGACAACGATCTGCGTCAGGAGCTTATCAAAACTTTTTCCAGCGCAGAGGTGAAGAGTCTGTTCGAGGAGTTGTTTGCGGACGACGCTGCGGATTTCCTGAGCGATATGCCGGCGAATTTTGTGACTCAGCTGCTCGAAAACGTGGATGCGGAGACTCGCAAGACGATAAATTATCTGCTCCAGTACCCGGACGACAGCGTCGGCAGCATCATGACGGTGGAGTTTGTGGAGCTTGACCCGGACATGACCGTGGACAGCGCGCTGGAAAAGATACGCCGCGTGGGCATTGACAGCGAGACGGTGTACAACTGCTATGCCGTGAAGCGCCACAAGCTGCTAGGCGTTGTGACGGCAAAGGACCTGCTCACGCACGGGCGCGAGGAGCCCATCGCGCCGCTCATCTTGGGAGACTATATTTCCATCCACACGACGGATGACAGAGAGGATGCCGCCAAGCTCTTTCGCAAATATGGGCTCATATCGATACCCGTCGTGGATACAGAGGGCTGCATAGTCGGGATCGTGACTTTTGACGACGCCATAGGCGTTCTGACCGAAGAGACCACCGAGGACATGCAGAAGATGGCGGCGATGGAGGCCAACACTGAGCCCTATCTCAAAACTCCAGCCTGGAAACACGCAAAGCATCGCATAGTTTGGCTGCTGGTGCTGATGCTCTCGGCCAGTATCACGGGAGCGATCATCTCAAAATACGAGGCGGCATTTGCAGCGGTGCCTCTGCTCGTGTCTTTTATACCGATGATAATGGACACCGGCGGAAACTGCGGCTCCCAGAGCTCGACCCTGATCATCCGCGGCCTTGCCGTAGACGAGCTGCGCTTTGCAGACACGGCACGTATCATTTGGATGGAGCTGCGTGTGGCGCTGCTGGTAGGTTTGGGCCTCGCCGTTGCTGATTCAGCGTTTATCATGCTGAGGTATAATGACCTTCGCCTTGCGGGTGTTGTGTCCGCAGCGATGCTTTGCACGGTGGTCTGTGCAAAGGTCACGGGTGGGCTGCTGCCCATAGCGGCAAAGCGACTTGGGATGGACCCCGCGCTGATGGCTGCTCCGCTCATAACAACGGTTGTAGACACGGTGGCCATGTTCATTTACTTCACAATTGCCTCCGCGGTATTTGCGATCTAAGCGAAAAAACGCCCTCTGCGACTCACAAGAGACGCGGAGGGCGTTTCACTATTCGATAACCGGCGGCTCAACTTCATTTGGAGCCCTGGAGGTTATGTTGTTTTCAGCCATGTAGTTTAAAACCGAGGGTAGAGTGGCGTCTGTGGCTTCGTTACAGAGTATCCTGGGGTCGAGCCGTTCGGGCCGGTATTCAAGGTAAGCCGTAATGAGAGAGAGATAGCTCAGCCCGGCGCCCGATTTGATGCAGTCCGTGTCGTAGTCCCAAAAGACCAGGCCGGCCTCAGCGGCTGCGTTTTTGCATACCTCGTCATAGAGCTTGTCCCCGGCGGCGATGAGCACGGTTGTGGCGTGAGCCGCCTCAAAGAGCAGGTCGCAGAATTCGGAATACTCCGAAATGGGCTCGGAATAACAAAGCACGCCGATGCTGTGACCCTCTCCGACGATTCTGCGCACGGTGTCTGGGCTTTCCCTCAGCTCGTCTGCGGTGAGGAAGAAGCCGGCGCTCACGGAGTGCTCTTTGAGCTGATCCAGCAGCTTGGAGGAGGGCAGGCCGACAAAGCTGAGATAGACTATGCAGTCTGACTGCGGGTCAATACCTGGTATCGGGTCATCCGTTCCGCTCGGATTGTTGTTGATATAGGCCTCATAGCGAATTGACATGAGCTGCTTAGCTGCTGTGAGGAACTGGGCATCCGTCAAGTGGACGTCTGAATCAACAATTCTGCACACGTCTCCGTAATCGCTGCCTTCGATATATGACCAGGATAGGCCGTATTGCTGGCAGACGAACTCGACGGGGACGTAGACAACGCCGCCGCGCGAGATGGGCGTGACGTTATAGTAGTTGCCTTCGCCGTCATAGGTCTCGCCAGTGTTCATATCGAAATAGAGCTGCTTGGACGAGCTGTAGAGGGAAGCGGTGGAGCTGCCCTGGTGATAGGTGTTGTATATGTTGAAGTTGGCGAAAACGGTGTACGGCACATAGATGGTGGAGCCGCTGAAATATGGCTGGTAGGTCAGCTGTTCCAAGCTGTCGTTCGTGGCGATGAAGCAAACGTTGGAGGCTGCGGCGGCGGAGCCTAACGGCAGCAGACAGAGCGCCAGACAGCAAATCAGGAAAAGCGAAACAAGTCTGCGCATTTAAAAAACCTCCTGAGTAATACCAATATTTTAGCATAAAAAAACTAATACCGCAAGAAATGAAAAAATTCAAAAAAGCTCTTGACATATTCCGCGGGATTTGGTATATTACAAAAGCCGCTTGTGGCCGAGTAGTTCAGTCGGTTAGAACGCTAGCCTGTCACGCTAGAGGCCGAGGGTTCAAGTCCCTTCTCGGTCGCCACTCCCCACGGCGAAAGCCGTGGGGAAAGCTATGCTGCTGTAGCTCAGCAGGTAGAGCGCATCCTTGGTAAGGATGAGGTCCCCGGTCCGAATCCGGGCAGCAGCTCCAGCCCGCAGTCTTTTGACTGCGGGCTTTGCTTTTTGCGCAGAAAATGATTTAAGCCCCGCTGTAGATTTTTGCAGCGGGGCTTTTATAATAGCTCAAAGAAATCTTTCTCAGAACCCGTACAACATGTCGTGACCTGACCACCGGTTCGCATGAGTGAGTCGAGCCTATATCACGGCATTAGGTGTTGCGGTAACGTGCAGATCAACACTGCTGTCTTTGATTATATACTTGTCGTATAACCCTGCCCGGAACTCGCGCGATACCCCGGCGTAACGGCTGTGGCTGGTCAAAACAGGACCAAAGCCTTGGAGTGTGATAAATAACGGTCTATCACAGTCTTAAAAGTGGAAAATGCGCAATATACCAGTGGCGTGTTGAAAAAATGTGTTTGACAATTAACGAATGCTTTGATATCCTTGACAATAGATATGGCGATTTAGCGTGACTGATTTGGCAATATTTTAGAGGGGGATTGGAATGAGAGACCTAAAGCACCTGATTTTCTTTGAAGATCTGCTGCAAGAGGCGAACAATCAGCTGGTGAAGCAAGCTAAGGATGAAGGCAAGCGCGCTCTGGGTTACACTTGCTATTTCATGCCGGAGGTATTGCTTGACCTGCCGGGTTGTTTTGGAGTCAGGCTCAGGGCGCCCAGATGCACGTCGCCGGACATAGCCACCTACTACATGTCCGGACGTACCTGCCACTACGGGCGCAGTCTGCTCGAAAGAGCGCTTGAGGGGGGCTACAATTTCCTTGACGCGCAGATGGCAACCGAGACCTGTACCGTCACCTGCCGGTTTCAGGAGCATCTGCAGATGATGGACCTGATCCAGAACCCGGACTTTTTCTGCGAGTTCACGGACGTGCCGTTCAAAAAGACAGAGAACAGCTTCGAGCACTACCGCGAGCAGCTCCGGGCGCATGTTCTGAAACCGCTGAGCGAAAAGTTCGGCATTGATACCTCAGACGAGGCTCTGCTGAAAACTATTGCCGAGCACAACGAAGTATGCCGCCTGATAAAAGAGATAGGCGACTACCGTAAACTCGACAACCCGATAATAACGGGCTATGAGTTCCACGTCATACAGCTCGTGACGCTGGTATGTCCAAAGTATCTGATACTTCCGTACCTGCGCGAAACAGCTGAGGAGCTGCGTACGCGTGAGCCGGACCCAAAGCCCTGGTTCCGCTGCAAGGTCATGCTCTCGGGCTCCGAGAACGACGACCCCGGCTTCACTCAGCTCATTGAGGGCTGCGGCGCCATGGTCGTCGCGGACCGCTACTGTTACGGCTCGATACCCGGCAGAGAGGAGATCGTCGTCGAGGCCGGCCAGGAGCCGCTGGACGCCATCGCAAGACATTATATCAAGACTGGCATGTGTCCGCGCTTCATGGGCCAGGACGAGATGCGCGGCCGCAAAAAGCAGCTCGCGGACATCGCGAAGGAGTACCACGCCGACGGCATCATCGTCGAGTCGAACAAGTTCTGCGAGTATTGGAGCTATGAGCGCACGATAAACACCATTGTGCTGAACAGAGATTTCGGTATCCCAGTTTGTTCAATAGAGAAAGAGTACATAAACAGTGCCTCCGGCCAGCTCAGGACACGCTTCCAGGCCTTTATCGAGAGCATTGAGATAAAGAAGATACAGGAGGGCAAGTGAAGATGAAAATGCAGAAGGTCAAGCAGCTTGCCCGGGACTTCTGGTACGGCAAGCCGCACCGTGAGCGCAAACTTGGAGAGCTGTACATCCCTAAGACCGGCCTCTACAAGCACAGGGAGTGGCGCGGTTTTCTGGACACGATGTACTATTTCAACAGGATATGGCTGTACAACTACGGCATGCTGGTCTACGACGTGATGCGCTACGGCGGGCCGGTGCCGCTCATGAAGGGCATCTGGCGCTACCGCTGGGTCGGTCAGACCTACCTGACGGTCATGCACTGGTTCGACCGCGGCTTCGAGGGCATGCGCGGCGAGGCCATGAAGGCCACCGGCTGGCACTACAGGGCCATGGTCAACGAGACGATCCGCCAGTTCATGCGCATGTTCACGGCGGACGCAAACCTCCACGGCGGCAAGCACAACGAGAAGTGGCACCACACCATCGCCCATGACGAGACCGTGGCCGGCGCTATATTTTACCCCTGGCGCGACAGAATGGACGACGTGCCTCTGCAGATGATACCCTACTTCGTCACCTGCCACGTCAACTGCCACACGGTGCTCAACTACATAGACGCGGCGCAGTCCATCGGCCTGCCGGGCGACCCCTGCCCGATGTGCCAGGCCGAGGCGGGCCTGTCGATACTCGACGACATGCCGGATTACTTCCCCTGCCTTGTGACCTCGAACGAGGCCTGCGACGGCTCGGTCGGCACGAGCATACTTCAGGACTGGGCCTACGACAAGCCGCTGTTCGCCATGCCGCAGCCCATGCAGTTCGACGACCCGCTGGTGCAGAAGCACTGCCGCAAGGAGATAGAGGAGTGCTGGAAGTTCATCGAGGAGCAGACCGGCCTGCCGATGAACTGGGACCTCTTCGTCGAGTATATCGAGAAATACAACCAGCTCACGCTCTTCGAGCGCGAGAAGTGGGACGTCGCGGCCAATACGCCCTACTATCCCATCAACAGCGTGGCTCAGGCGCTCTACCGCATCTACTACTCGCAGGACGGCTACCGGGATATCTGGGCGCAGACGGACAAGAAGGTCAAGAAGATCATGTACCGCTGTGTCGAGAAGAAGATAGAGACCTTCCCGGAGACGCGGCACAGGGTCCTTGCCTGGAGCTGCGCGCCTCTCTACTACTCGCACTGGTGCACCTGGGCCTACAACTGCTGGGGCTTGAACACCATTATGAACATGGACTCGCTCATGTTCGACATCGTAATGCGCACCGATACCAAGGAGCATTTGATGGAGGACTTCACGCTCTATAACGAGTGGGCGCCCATGCGCCGCATGGCCGTCGGCGGCTACAAGCATATCTTTGAGATATGGGAGAACATGGAGCGCTTCAACTGCGACATGGTCATGATGTACGACCAGGTGCAGTGCAAGGGCATGCAGGGCATCACGGGCATGTTCGAGGACGAGTTCAGGAAACGGAACATCCACGCCATCTGGATGCCGCACGCGCTGCCGGACAGCCGCACGGTGTCGAGGGCGGAGATACGCCGCATCGTCAACGACTACATGTTCACGGTCATGCACGAGGAACCGCTCGACCCGACGCTGCTCGAGTTCGACGATTCCATGAGCTGGTAAGGGGGCAGAAGTATGAAGAAGCTGAAAAAGACCCTGGGCATCCTTGCGGGTGCGGGCGCGCTGCTGTACGCGGGCCTGTTCGCGGTGTTTTACTTCGACCTGGACGGCAAGCTGCTGTTCTACGTCGTCGAGCCCTTCCTCAAAAAGCACTACGACGGCATGGAGCGCCGCGATATCCTCAAGCAGAGATATGATATAGATAAGTTCCCGAAATACGAATACGAGGTGTGAATATATAATGAAATACTACGGAGGATGCGACGTCGGCTCCACCTATACGAAGG
>ENA-OZHP01000207-OZHP01000207.1-human-gut-metagenome-genome-assembly--contig:-NODE-207-length-25719-cov-9.128741_pt1 | contig 25719 bp, 22 predicted proteins | sample MGYA00244046_ERZ653686 | MGnify/ENA primary metagenome ERZ653686 (study PRJEB26926, sample SAMN06165313) | human gut metagenome | biome: ENVO:00009003; feature: ENVO:2100002; material: ENVO:00002003... | reverse complement strand
ATACCGTACAGGGAGGTAAATCTATGATCTGGTGCGTTGAGGACGACGCGAGCATACGCGACATTGAGGTTTATGCACTGCAATCGACAGGGATAGAAACCAGGGGCTTAGAGGACGAAACTTCGTTCTGGAAGGCTTTAAACGGCGGCGAGAAGCCGAAGCTTGCGGTTATCGATGTTATGCTGCCGTTGAGTGAATAGGAAAAAGCATCCGCGATGAAAAAAATCACGGATGCTTTAAATTTTATTCCGACTTTTCGCGCATGTCCGCGAGACGTTCGGCTTTCTTTCTGACCTTGCGGCGGCGGTCGAAGCAATAGATGAGCGCGCCTATCGAGACTATATCGATAACGACGACCATATCCCAGAAGATACCCACCACGACCATTGCGGCGAAGAGCAATATGGCGAAAACCTTTTTGCTGCTCTTGAACGCAGTTTTGATAACTTTGAAGCGGACTTTCTTCCACGCGGTGCAGATGATTATAACGGCGAGAGTCGCAGTCGGCACGCGCATTATCACTGGATGGGCAAGAATCGAGAGCACAATCATAATAACTGCAGCAAAGATTCCGGTCATTCGGGTCTCACCCTCGGAGCTTTCATCGCCGACTGTCATTCCGTCGCACACCGGGCAGATTATCGATCTTAAGCCCTTGAATGCGAGCGAATTGCGGACGACCGAGAGCTGATTTTCTTTCATCAGCGTATCGGCAACAAGGACGACCACAAGCGCCCACGCATATATAAACGACGGGAGGAGCTTCTCGGGAGTAACATCAAAAATACTGATATCGCCGACAAGCAGGAAGCTCGGCGAAGAGACAAAGCTTCCGACCTCGTCTATGACGGTGCGCTCCGCAACAGGATTGAGGAAGAGATTGAGCACGGTTGTCAGCACAAGTGCGACAGCGGGTGCGGGCACTTTGCGGCTGAGTTTTTTGAACTTTATCGGATAGGTTATCATTATGACGAGGGTTATCGTGCCGTAGAGCACGCCGCGCCAATTTGAGTGGAAGCCGTATGAGCGATAAGCGACGAGGGTCTCAAAAGCGGAACCCGCCGGGACGCCTATGCCGAAATAGTAGTTGACCTGAATTATGCACAGCACGGCGGCGACAATAAAAGTTACCGCGCCGAGAGCCGCGGGAGGTATCTTGAAGAAAGATTTATTGAACTGAATAGTTGCGACAAAAAGCAGGAGCATACCCGCAATAATGCAGGAGAGCATCGCGCCGGGGACGCCGATCGTATTCGCAGCATAGATAAGTATCGCGAACACCTCGACATGGGGCGTCGGGATCCTGTTCGGGCTGCCCGAGCCTATAATACACGCCACTATCGCGCCGACAAGTCCTGCCGCCGCGCCGAACGGCGAATTGCTGCCGAAGGCAAGCGCGAGAGGGAATATCCAGCCGACCGCGGTCAGCGAGCCGAGGGCATCCTTTTTCAGTTTCTGCAAATCATATTTTCCGCTTTTTTTCAAAAACCTCACTCCGTTCCTCCGATATTATATTATATCGCTCCGCTTTTTTCAAGACAGATTCAAAAGCGAGGCAAATTATCATTATAATATTGATTTGAAGCCGCGCAGGATATATAATAAAAAGAAAGGACAGGAGGAAAAGAACCATGATGAACATATGGCACGACATAGCTCCGGAGAGAATAAAGAGCGACGACTTTGTCGCCTGCATTGAGATATCCAAGGGCGGCAAGAACAAATACGAGATGGACAAGGAAACCGGTATGCTCAAGCTCGACCGCGTTCTCTACACCTCGACCCACTACCCCGCCAACTACGGCTTTATTCCGCGCACCTACGCCGATGACAACGACCCGCTTGACGTACTTGTTCTGTGCAGCGAGGAGATTCTGCCGATGACGCTCGTCAAGTGCTACCCGATAGGCGTTATCAAGATGATAGACAGCCAGTCGATAGACGAAAAGATAATCGCCATCCCCGACCGCGACCCGAACTACAACGCATACAGAGATGTCAACAGCCTGCCGAGACACATTCTCGACGAGATAATGCATTTCTTCAGCGTATACAAAATGCTCGAGGGCAAGGAGACGATAGTCAAGGAGCTCTGCGGGCGCGACGTTGCGATAGATATAGTCAGCAAGTGCATCAAGGCATATGAGGACAAGTTCGGAGACGAACAGAACTGAAAATAAAACGAAGCCTCCCGGAGATTTTACCGGGAGGCTTGCTTTTTATTCAACCGTCAATCGGCTTTTGTGACGCTCTTTGTGACAAAGCTGTCAACGCGCCATTTGCCGTTTTCTTTTTTCATCACCACATGGCCGATTCGTTCTTTTATATCGGAATCGTCATCGAAAACCGCCGTATACTGGAACGATGCGGTACCGCCTGTGGCTTTGTCTATCGGCGAAAACTTTATGCTCTCAACTTTTGCGGGAGTTGCGCCGTAATACAGCGCGCACGCCGCTATCATGCCTTCGGTGCATTTATCGGTAACAGCACCGTCGCACCGCTCGCGCATATATGTGTCAAAAGTCCTGTTGTCAATGGCTTCTCTGCGCCTTTGAATTTCTGCGTTGTCCACAGTATACACGGCAGTCAGAACTTTCTCCGCCGTTCTCTCGGGGCGCGAATAATAATAGCCGACACCCGCACCAACGGCTATGGCTGCGGCAGCAATGACGCACACAACAATGATAATAATTTTTCGCTTGTTTTTCATAATAAATCACCTGTTCGGAATATGTCGGATTTTCAGCTGACAAATATTACCTGAACATCGGAATCACGCCTTTCTGTTTGATATGTGAGCCACGAACTCATTATGTCAAGAGACAATTGCCACTCAGAAACTTCTTGCAACATTATATTATCAAAAATTCCGTCACATATAATTCCAACTATTAAATTTATTTATTTTTGTTTATTGTCACCAAAAGCCACTGTGTTTCTTGTGAATATTGCACAGCAGAAAAATCGCAGATATAAAAACCAAAAGCTGCCGGGAAAACCGACAGCTTTTATTGTTATATCACATTTTAAAAAGTTATCTTGACATTGACAGTACCGGAAACGGGCTTGACAACAAGCTTTGCCGCGCCGTTTTCGCCGACAGATTCGAGCTCATACTCGCAGCCCTCAACGGTCTTTGCGGGCTTATATATATAAATCTCCGTCGGAGCGGCGCACTCGCCGTCGCCATCGTAGCTGAGGTTGAACTCCTGAGCAGACTGATCAAAGCCGTATGAAACGAGTCTGCCGCTGACAGCGACGGGATAAGGACGGCTGAGAACTTTCATCAGCGGGCTGTTGAACATATCGTCAACATAGTGCCAATAAGTGAAGCCCCACTTGTGCTGCTCGAAGAAGTTGACGAGGAACTCGATATGCGGGAGCCAATCCTCGCCCTCGCCGCCGAAGCCGCCCCACTCGCCTACAAGCACGGGTGCATCGAGTCTGTCCTGAGTTCTGACATGCTCCTCAAATATGGCTCTGGCTCTGTCGTTGCTCGCATACTTATACTGCGGGGTATCGACCATAAAATCGTAGCCGTGAGGAGTGAAGCAGAAATTCTTCTCGCGCTTGCCGTTGACCTCTATTGCGGGAGTCGAGCACGGAATGCAGGTGTTCGACCAATAGCAGTTCTCCATAACGAGAACGCCCTTGTCGGTAACCTCGCGGATAGCGGTTGAAACTTTGTTGATAAACGGAGAATACTTCTCGATATCGAACTTTCTGACATATTCATATCCGGCCTTGCGCGTGACATCCTTGAGGACATCGCCGGTTATCTGCTCGAGATATTTGACCTCGTCGCGTCTCTGTTTGTTGAGGAAATCGCCGACGAGCTTGAAGCACTTGACGCGCTTATCGCCGATAACGGTGCCGATTGCGGTGGAGATGAGCTTCTTGAAGAGCTTGCCGCCGTCCGAGCCGAGGAAAGGCTCATTGAGCATATCGAATCCGAAGAGTGCGGGATGATCCGCAAAGCGAGCCGCGACGTGCTGCCACATGGCGGCAAAATAATCGATAAGACCCTTGCCGTTATATTCGCGGTTGTTCCAGAAATTATCGAACGCGCGCTGAGTCGCCTTGCCCCAGAAATAGCCGGCAGCCCAGACAAGCTTGGGCTCTTTGGGATCGTACTGGTCGGTTATAGTCGCCCAATCGGGTGCTCCATCTCCGTAGCAGCGCGGAGAATAGAGATCCTGATGCATATCAAAGAGTATATAGACACCGTGAGCGGCGCAGAGATCGAAGATGCGGTACATATCGTCGAGATACTCGTCGTTGTAGCTGCCGGGCTCGGGCTCGATCATGCTCCAGGTGGTGCCGAGGCGGATAAGATTGAGTCCGCGCGAGGTCATCTCGTCGAGCAGTTTATCGTCGATATTGAAGCCGAACTTGTTGTCCTCGCTGTCCTTGCGCTTATCTACGATATTGACGCCGTAGAATATACGCTCTCTGCCGTATTCATCGACAAAGCTTCTTTTTTCGGTAACTATACGCTCCATAATTTTCTCCTTTAATTACTAACTTTACTTTAGTATATACAAACAGTCGAAATAAGGCAAGGATTTTGAGGAAATTCGGCGTTTTCATCAATGTTCTCGGATTTTTTTGTTAACAATGCCTTGCAAATGCAATATATAAACAATATATAAACTTGGAAATATTCGATGTCCGCTATTGTAAAATCAGACCAAAGATGCTATTATAAGTTCACAGACATTTCATTTTTCAGGAGGATAAGAAAATGAAAAAAAGCACACTTTCAAGAGTGTTCAGCGCACTGCTGTGCCTGGTGCTCATGATAAGCGCAGTGTGTCTGCCGGTATACGCCGACAACGGCGAAAAGGCCGCCGAAAAACGCGGCGCGATAACCGACGAGGACATGCTGCACACGAAAGGCAAAAAAATCTACAACAAGCGCGGCGAAGAAGTTATTCTTCGCGGAGTTAACCTCGGCACATGGCTCATCCACGAGACATGGATGTCCCCCATCTCGAACTCCGAGGACAACATCTCGACCCTCAACACCCTCACCGAGCGTTTCGGTGTTGAGAAGGCATACGAGCTCATCAACATCTACGAGGACAACTGGATAACCGAATACGACCTCGACAAGATAGTCGAACTCGGCTTCAACTGCGTACGCGTTCCGTTCTGGTTCCGCAACTTCTACTATGACGACAAGGGTACGAAGATACTTGACGAAAACGGCGAATGGGATTTCAGCCGTCTCGACTGGGTCGTTTCCGAATGCTCTAAGCGCGGACTCTATGTTATTCTCGATCTCCACGGCGCACCCGGATATCAGAACAACAAGGATCACTGCGGCAAAATCGGCGACAGCGGCCTTTTCAAGCTAACTAAGCAGGCCGAGGAATGGAGGAAGCTCACAATTGAGCTTTGGGTTGCAATAGCCGAGCGCTTCAGCGGCAATCCCGCAGTCGCTATGTACGACCTGCTCAACGAGCCCAACTGCGACGTAAACTCATATCTTCAGAAGAACAACCTTGTCACCATCTCCGTCTACAACCGCCTCTACAAGGCCATACGCGAGGTTGACAAGGATCACATAATGACCATGGAGGGCATCTGGAGACTTTACAATCTCCCCGCGCCGTGGTTCATCGGCTGGACTAACGTTGTCTATCAGCTTCATTTCTATGACACAAGCAACTTCATGTACAGCCTTCTCGTCTTCTTTGCAAAGCTCTATCCCTACAATGTTCCGCTCTATGTCGGCGAGTTCAAGCCCATGGGCAGCGCCACATGGGATCACGTGCTCACGCTGTTCAACAGCTCAAACTTCAGCTGGACTATCTGGTCATATAAGGGCTGCGGTGAAGGCGCGGACAAATCCGACTGGTACATCATCGGCAGCAAGAGCAACTTTGAACGCGCAGACATAAAGAACGACGACTTCGACACAATAGCGCGCAAATGGGGCGCAGCCATCAGAAGCGAAGACAACTATGTTGACACCGGTCTTTATGACATAGTCAAGGATTACATCTGATATCCGATATAACAGAATAATTACGGCAGCCGTTTCAAAAGCGAAGCGGCTGCTGTTTTTTGTTTTCTGCGGTGGAATCGGGGATATTAAATTGAGATTTGCTGGCGTAAATGCCGACAATAAACAGCTGTTGCAATATTACAAATCAGCACAATTGTGTAGGAGCAGATGATTTTCGCCCCCGAATTCTGCATAAATTTATTTACATACACTTTGTAGGGACATCCCTTGCGGCTGTCCGATATCGGCAATATCCGATGCAAAGCTTCAACCGATATAACTTACCCTCTACCATCGCGTCCTACTACAATCAAACTTTTATACTTCCCGCATTTCAGCATTTTCTTTTTATTCAAAAAAGTAAACGCCTGCAAAAGAAAAGCAAACTCAGGGCTGCGCCCCGAGACCCCACAACGCCACGCCGCAGTATAAAGTTTGCGGCTAGCTCGGCACATTCGCCTGTAAACTCGCTTCCGCTCAAACAATACGGGCTCGTGCGTCTTGCTTCGCAAGCCGTCCCCTCGCCTCTCAAAAGAGCTTTTAAGCACTGCGGCGCGGCTATTGGAAGCTTAATTATCAAGATTAGTCGAGTCGCCAACTTTTATTTTGCAAAGGTTTGTTCTAATAAGATATAGAAGCTCTGATTTATCGATATTTTTTATATATACCGATACATAAAACCCTGACCACGGAAAGCCATGGGCAGGGTTGCTGTTATATTATACGGCGGAAAATCGGGCGACATTTATTCTATGATCTTCAGCTTGCCCACTTGCTCAGGTGCTGATCCACACCGGAGAGCATGAACTGCGGATAATCCTCATTCACGCCGGCATAGAAATCACCGTCGCTTGTCGCGAGCCAAAGGAAGAAGTTGCTGTAATCCGTGCCGTAAGATGCGGAGACATGGGGCGCGCCCTTTATTATATAAGTATACTTCGGGAAGAGCGCGGTCGAGAGGTCGACACATCTGTCGGGCGACAGATACTCAGCCTTTGCGGGAACGTAATCATCGCCGAGGGTCTCGCCGTACTTCGCGACAGTTGCATAGCCGGACATCTCATATGTCTCAAGCACGCCGTCGCCCGTGAAATCCGCGCTCTCATAGAGCGGAGCCATCGGCTTATCATAATGGGAAATAATCGCAACCTTGACGCCGTCGCGTATCATGTTTTCAATAAGCTCGGTGCGGTTTGACATCATCTTCTGCAGGCGCTCGCCGTAAGCGAGGAAATCCTTGTGCTCTGCCGCGCTGTCGCCGAAAACGAAGTCGACTGCATTATTGTAATCCTGCGGCTGAACGAGTCCCCAAAGAACCGGCATATAGGCGAAATTGGGAATGAGCACGCGCTCATAGACCTCGTCTTTATAATTATCGACAATATAGTCGGTAACCTTCTGAAGCAGCTTGAATGCGCCGACGCTGTTGAGCGTCTTCATGAATGCCGCCGCAGCAGCGTTCGAGCCGGTCGCATCGGCGAGCAGACCGGAGAAATAGTTATACATCGTATCCGCCTTGAGCTCGATCTTGCCGGTCAAAACATCGGAAGCGACCTGCGCACCACAGAATGTCGAGGACATAAAGACGCAGCGGTCGACCTTGCTGTATCCGTACTTTGTAAGATAAGCGACGGTCATTATGCCGCCCATGCTCGCACAGAATATCGAGACCTTGTCGTGACCCGACTCGGCTATTGCTCTGTCAACCGTAGCGGCGATATCATCGGCGACTTTGTAAGGGTCGAGACGCCAGTCGTATGTAAACAGATATGTGTGGTTGGCGGGAAGATTCTCGGCACAGGCGCGGGTCATTCCGCGTTCGCTGTTAGAATCGAAGTTTTCCCAAATCTCAGGATAATTCTCCGCGCTCCCGGGATATTTCGCAACGCTGACATTGTACTTCGACTCGCCGTTTTCTTTCATCGCATAGCCGTCAAGCAGGTTTGCCGCATAATCGATAACAGCCTGGAAGAAAGGATCGATATCCTTGGCTTTGACTGCACCGGAGATGCCCTTGTAAAGCATGGAGAGCAAATCGCCCAAATCAAACTCGAAGGCGTTGCGCTCATTTTCGGTGCCCTTGTCGATATAAAGCCCCATCATATCCATTCCCCTGACTATGACTACGGGGCAGTCGGTGCAGGTCGCGGGATCGTGCGCTTTCTCTGCCTGCGCTGCTGTGTCTGCGGTTTTCGCGCCCTGATACGCAAATGCCGGCGTTACAAAGCTCAGCAGAAGTGCAAAGGCGAGGAAAACACTCAGAAGTTTTTTCATTGTTTTCATCCTTCGTTTCTTTTATATTTTCCCGAGGTCCCTGAAAACAGACCACGAGACTAATTCGATATTGTTCCTGCGCGCGGCTTCGAGAAGATCGCCGCTTTGAAGAAGTCTCAATTCATAGGCGCGCTTCGTCCACTCGCCGGGCTTGTCGTCTATCGGATACGCAGGGTGCATGAAAATCTCAGTCACGCCGTCGATGCAGTTTTCGACAGCGTCAAGATAATATTTGCGCAAGGTGTCGTAATCTTTTATGCGATCCATCGACCACGGATTCGACACAAGGTCATCGAGCAGGCCGACTCCGCGCCGCTCACCCGCTCCAACAATAATTTTCTGGAAGCATTTTATCACACCGGGAGCTTCCCTGTCAATCTGTCTGGACAAAAATCCCGGAGTTTTCGGAAATCTGTAGGGCAAGGAATGTTCCGCGCAGAAATTATATGCATCAATATAGAAACGCCTGCCGTTTATGCCGTAGAGCGTGGCGCAATGGTTATCGGCATGGTCGACTTCAACGCCCCTTGAGCTGATAAAATTATACTGCGCCTCAAGCTCCGCGCGGACATCGCGGCGGCGGGCGTGCAGGGCGAGCCCGACCTGACTCTCATAGAGTCCCATCCCCTTTTCACTGAGCGAGGGCGCGCCGCTGTTGCTCTGCCAGCGGTTCTTGCTGTCATCGGAATTTATAGTCAGATGCACGCCGACGGGATAGCCGCCGATCCTTGCGAGCTCAGCGGCGTTGGCGGCATCCGGCGCGACGGTCATGAGCGAGGTCGAGGTTATCAGTTTGCCTCGCATGAGCTCGTCTATCGCCTTTGTCTGCTGCGGATTATAGCCGAAATCATCGGCGTTGATTATAAGATACTTAGACATTTGCTTTTAACTCTTTCCTCCTTTTAAAATTGCACCAGTCGTTTGACTCATCTTTGAAATGCAGGAACAGGGTGAATATTGTTGCCACAGTCATGGCTATGAACGGGAACACGCAGAGCAGGAACCGCGACGCCATATCGGGATTCGAGCCGGGGTTCGCTCCGCTCTCGAAGCCGAACGCCACGCTGATAACTTTATAGCCGAGCGAGACATAAAGTCCGTTCAGGCGGTTCATGACGCCGACGAGACTTGTGAGCATCCCCTCGCGTTTTACGCCGTGGCGGGAATAGTCATCGTCGATTATCTTCGCGCCGATGCAGTCGATAGTGACGAGGCACCCGGCGACACCCATACCCATAACGCACATTATGGTGACCGCGACGGGCATTGTGTTTGCAAAGAACAGCGGGATGAATCCGACTGTCAGCACGGCAAATCCGAGCCTCCAGACATTCATGATACCCGCGCGTTTTACGACATTCGACCAGACTACTATGCCGACAAGCGCGACGCCGAACACCACGCCGAGCATGACGGTTGTCATGGAGCTTTCAAGCTTCAGAGTATACTGAACATAGAACGGGATCGCCTGAGAAATGAGCGAGAACGCGGCGGAATAGAGCGCGTTTGCAAAGCCGAATATCCAGAATTTGCTGTTGGTGATGAGGGCGAATATCGCCTTGAAGAGATCGGGCTTCTCGCCGTTTGCCGCTTCCGCTTCCTCTTCTTCGATATTCTCGTGGCAGCCGAAGGTCATGAACATAATGACTGCGAGGGCGATAACGCCATAGATAATTGCGGTGAGGTTATAGCCTATCTTTGAAGTGACAACGGGAGTGAGCACGATGGAAATAACCATAGCGACAAGCTGGCAGACCTGTCTTATAGCATTGGTCTTTGCTCTGAGTTCGTCGGTCTTGAAAAGGATCGGGAACAGAGCACCGTAGTTTGCGTTCATGAGCGAATCGAGCGTACCGGTGAGTATGTACATCAGCAGAATATAGAGATAAGCCTGACCGGAGTTCGACTGCACGCGCGCGGGCATATTATAGAACATCACGAAGCAAAGAATCATCAGCGGAGTGCCGATAACGAGCCACGGTCTGCGCTTGCCCCACTTGGTATGCGTTCTGTCCGAAAGGAAGCCGTAGACTGGGTTATCGATGGCATCGACAAATGTGTAGATAAACAGTATCTTCGCCATCTGATCGGTCGTGATGAGTCCGAGCTTCAGAACATAATATGCGGCGGCATAAGACTTCAGCATATTTATCGGAATCGATGTGCCGAGCATGCCGAAGCCGTAGCGGAACGGAGAAGTGCGTTTTCGGTTCAAAGTGTTTGAAGGTTCCATCAGTTATCCTCCTCTTCCTCTTTCTGAAAATATATCGGATTTGTGAGCGCGCGGACTGCGCCGAGTTTTCCGCACCCTCTGAGTGCCTTGACATAAGCGAAATTATCGTTTTTCGGCTCTATATCGATATCAAGATTTCCTCGCGCGAAGTGCTTTATCACGCGCTCTCCGCTGCCGGTGACAAGAACAAGCGTTTCGCCGCGGAGCTGTTCGGCATGGAGATGGAGTTTTTTGTTTTTATCACAGCGAACAGCATCGCCCATCATGGCATCGCCGCAGGTCAGAGTCAGGCGCGCGCCGTCAACTCCGCTTGAAACGAAGGAGTGCCCTGCGCGGATATTTTTCAGTATATCCTCGCGGCGGCGCGACGGCGAATAGACTGCTGTTATCGGATTGCCGAGCTTCGCAAAATCCTTCGGACGATGGAAATCACTGCCGCCGACGGCGGGTATGCGTCTCCCCTCGCGCAGGAGCTGAGTCCACCACTTTATGCCGCGGATATTCGTCCCGCGCATCGGTCCGTTCCAGACCTCGATCGTATCAAAATTCATGCTGTTCCATTTATACGGACAGAACGGGCATTTCGGATGGTTTACCGATATAACCGCGCCGAGCGAACGGGCGTCGTTGATTATCTTTTCCATCTCTTCAGGCGTGTTCGCTATAAAACTGTTTTCAAAGGGCGCTTTGGCTCCGAAGAAATTCATATGCCCTTTGTAGTGCGTCCATTCGACCGCATATATAAATGTCAATCCCGGGATATCCGACAGGCAGAAATTATCGGCATAGTTATTGTGGTTTGCAAGCCCGACAAAATCGAGCCCGATATCGCGGGCGAGCTTCCCTACGGCTTCGGAATCGAGCGCGCCGTCGGAAGCTATGGTATGTATATGCAGGTCGCCGAAGAGCAGTTCGGGTTCGGCGTTCGTGTTATCAGAAGATATATTTTCGGGCGCATCCTGTTTATAATTCTTCGGCTCGGTGTCGCCGGGTTTGTGATATTCAAACTCAATATCATATGTGACCTCGACACCTGCAGGCACGACATGATACGCGCCGACGATTATAGACCACTCGCCCGACTCGGGTCTTTGCACAAGATATCCGTTTGTGGACTTATCTTCGCCGACAAATATGCTCGGATGCGCGCTGCCCGACCAGCCGAGGAATCTCCTCTTTTCGTCCATGAGACCGAGGTCGATTATATTCTGCGGGTGTATCTCTCTGAGCAGACCTTTGGTGCCCTGCCAATAGGAATACGATACCGTAACGCGCGAGACGTTTTCGGGCACGGTGAACGGTATTGTATAATAGGTTCCCTCGCGGGACTTTTCAACGAAATGTTTAAGCCGAGGCATTTTGTGCAAACTCCATAAAAATTATGTTGTATTTATTATAAAACAGTATATATTGTTTTTCTTGCTATTTTTTAATGCGAATGAGCGTTTTTTTAAATTTTATGTTTTTATAATCAATATAAGCTCTTGAAATCGGCGATAAAGTGTGTTATTTTTAAGAAAGTACCAATCAAAGGAGTGAAAATATACGGACAAGCTGAACATTATCGACTACAGGACGAATCCGATTATAAGCAAATATTCCGTGTCATTTCACCTTTGGGGCTCGGAGGGCACGACGGAGCACGGACACAACTACTACGAGATTTTTCTTGTAACGGACGGGCGCGTATGCCACGAGATAAACGGAAAAATTTCCGAGATAAGCAAAGGCACTTTATGCATGATATGCCCCGGCGACATTCATCAGCTGTGCCGCATCGAGAATTTTTCGAGCATACACATGAACATCTGTCTATCGCCGAAAAAATTTGAAGAAATCTGCTCGGCTCTCGGGATAGATCCCGAAGCGTTCGAGTCGCAGAAACCGCTGATGGCTGCGCTCTCGACCGAGGAGCAGGCATACTTTGCCTCGCGGGCAAGTCTCATAAACAGGCTCATCAGCGACGGATACGAAAAAGCGGCGAGCGTAATATGCTCGACCGCATCGGATTTTATCTCGATAATAAACAGCTCGAAGCTCACGCAGAAAATCGACTGTCCCGAGTGGTTTGAAAACATGCTCGAAAAGATACGCTCGCCGGAATACATGACATGCTGCGCGGCGGACGTATATGAAATGAGCAATTTTTCGCCGCCCGTTGTTATAGAAGCGTTCAGGAAATACACGGGCAAGACGGTTTCGGCATATCTCAGGGACACAAAATGCGAATACGCCTGCCTGCTGCTAAGCGGAACCAAGATGACAACGCTTGAAATATCAATACAGCTCGGCTACTACAGCCTGAGTCACTTCAATCGGGTTTTCAAAAGCTACTCCGGCTTCTCCCCCGCCGCATACAGGCGCGAATATCAAAAATAAAGCATCCGCACAAAAAGTACGGATGCTTAAATTTATTCCTGACCTGCCATTTTCAGCAGATCGTCCTGAGTTATGACCGGGATGCCGAGGTCGGTCGCTTTTTGCAGTTTGCTTCCGGCTTCCTCGCCCGCGACAACATACGAAGTCTTTTTCGAGACGGATGACGACGCTTTGCCGCCGAGATTTTCGATTATCTCAGTCGCTTCTTTTCTCGAAAGCGTCGGCAAAGTGCCCGTAAGGACGAAAGTCAGACCCGCGAAGCGCTGGTCGTCGCTCTTCTCTTTGAGCGACTTCATATTGACTCCAGCCGCTTTGAGTCGTTCTATTAAATCGGCAGTCTGAGTCATGGAGAAAAATTCCGCCACGCTCTTTGCCATTATTCCGCCGAAGCCGTCTATTTCGGCTATCTCCTCTTCGGACGCGGCGATTATAGAATCGATATCGCCGAAATGCTCGGAGAGAAGCTTCGCCGCTTTCTGCCCGATATGGCGTATGCCCAGAGCGAACAGCAGGCGTGAAAGGTCGTTTTGCTTCGAGCGTTCGATAGCCTCGACGAGATTTTTTGCCGACTTTTCCTGATGTCCCTCGAGCATCATTATCTCGCCTGCGGTTATGTCATAGATATCGGTGACATTTGATATCAGATTTTCAGAGATAAACTTTTCGACGAGGGCATCGCCGAGTCCCTCGATATCCATAGCATCGCGCGAGCAGAAGTGGATAACATTGCGCAGCAGCTGAGCCGGGCACTCGGGATTGACACAGCGGACAGCCGCCTCGCCCTCTTCGCGGATAACGGGAGCGGAGCAGGACGGGCAGATTGACGGCAGGATATACGGCACGGAATTTTCCGCGTGCGACACGACGCGCACGACCTCGGGGATTATATCGCCCGCTTTTCTTACGGCGACTTCATCGCCGATGCGGATATCCTTTTCTGTTATGAAATCCTGATTATGAAGCGTTGCGCGGCTGACGGTTGAACCCGCGAGAAGAACAGGTTCAAAAACGGCAGTCGGAGTGAGCACGCCCGTGCGTCCGACACCGATCTCTATATCAACGAGCTTCGTTGTCTTTTCTTCGGGCGGATATTTGAAAGCCACCGCCCACTTCGGGAATTTCGATGTACTGCCGAGGCGTTCGCGCTGGGCAAAATCATCGACTTTTATAACCGCGCCGTCGATATCATATTCGAGTCCCGAGCGTATCTCGCCAATGCGCTTGAGCTCGGAAATAACATCGGTTATATTATCGAACCGAGTATAGAACGGAATGGTATGAAAGCCCTGTTCGCGCAGGAAATCGAGCGACTGCTTATGCGAGCTGAGTTGTGCGCCCTCTATCTGCTGGACATTGAAGACGAAGATATCGAGTCCCCTGCCTGCGGTCACTTTTGAATCTTTCTGTCTGAGCGAACCTGCGGCGGCGTTGCGCGGGTTTTTAAAGGGCTTTTCGCCGTCGAGCTCCTGTCTTGTGACGAGAGAGGCAAAGACCGACTTCGGCATATACACCTCGCCTCTGACTTCGAGGAAAGGCAGCGGAGTTTTTATTTTCAGCGGAATCGAGCGCACGGTGCGCAGGTTTGCGGTAACATCCTCGCCGACATCGCCGTCGCCGCGGGTCGAGCCGCGGGTCAGCACGCCGTTTGTATATTCGAGCGAGACGGAAAGTCCGTCGATTTTCGGCTCGACGACATAGCGAACATCCCGTTCGGTCTCTCTGACCCGGCGGTCGAATTCCTCTATCTCCGCGAAGCTGAACGCATCCTGCAGGCTCTCCATACGCACGCGGTGTTCGACCTTTGAGAACAGATTTTCCGCGCTGCCGCCGACGCGCACGGTCGGGGAATCCGGGGTCACGAGGTCGGGATATTTATCCTCTATCGCCTTGAGCTCGCGCTGGAGCATATCATATTCGTAGTCCTCTATCTCGGGGTCGTCGTCGACATAATATTTTCTGCTGTAATAATTGAGCTTATCTCTGAGCTCCTGCGCGCGTTTTGCGCTCTGCTCTTTGTCGTTCAAAAGGGATTCCTCCTTTTAAGCTTCCTTTTTCTCTGCGGTTATTATACCACAACTTGAATACATCTAACAACAATTTATTTCACTGCCGCTGCGGAATATCTATTGTCACAGCGGTCTGCGGGACAGTGCCGACGACGATATTCTCGGCGATGCAATATTCATCCGAAAAATTCGCCGTGCCCTCGTTACCGCCGAGAAAGACATAGACGGAGCACTCGACCTTCAGCATAACTCTGTGGCGGGTCTGGTTTATGCCCGCAGAGATAAATTCGTCAGTTATCTGTGCATCTGCACCGCCCGTCATGCGGACGGTTACGGGTATCTCGGGTCCCATACCCGCAAAGACTTCGGAGCCGGCTACAGCGCCGAGCGGTATTTTCACAACAAATTTTGTATTTTCTTCGAGCGCTTCATCAACGGCGCGGACAAGGCGGGATTTGAACAAATTGACGGAGGCGGCATTGAGCGACATTGAACCTATCTTTCCGTCGTTCGAGCCGACGCTGATAAGAGCGGAGCACTCCTTCGGGTTTTCGGATATAAATTTTTCTATGCTCTCGCCGACCGTGCGCACGGCAAGGCTCTTTGCGCGGGTCATGGCGATGTTGCGAACCGCCGGGCGAAGCCGCGCATCGACAACGAGCACAAGGCAGACAGCAAGAGTAAAAGCGCACAGAGCCCTGAACGCCCCGCGCGGCAGAGTGCGAATATTGAATCGGCGCATCCGGCGCATAAAAACACCCCCGCAACAGTTTATGCGGGGGCGACCAAATTTGTTATTGTTTTATTTTGAAGCCCTGACAACGGACACGCCGGTATCGATAGACTCGGGGCCCGTCGAATTGCCTTTGAGAGCCGCGAGCGCCTGCGCCATGCCGAGATAGCCCATGGTATAGGGATTCTGCACCATGACTGCTTTAAGACTTCCGTCGTTTATCAGCGACTCGATAGTGTTCGAAGTATCAAAGCCGATGCCGATTATCTTCTTGCCGGAATCTTTGATAGCGTTGCCCACGCCGACGGTCGAACCCTCGTTGGTGCCGTAAAGTCCGACGAGGTCGGAGTTGCCGGTTATAAAGCCGGTTGCCGCCTCCTGCGAGGATGCGAAGTTGCCGTCTTTATATTCGGTAGTGAGCAGAGTGAACTTGCCGTCCTTGGTTATCGCCTCGCGGAAGCCCTTTTCGCGGTTCATGCTCGAATTTGTCGCGGTGTTGACGCCGATTATGCCTATCTTGCCGCTCGTTATGCCCGCGTTTTTGAGCTCTTCGAGCATGGTCTCGCCCGCTATCATGCCTGCATTGTAGTTATCGGTCGAGAGAGTTGTGACCGCAGGCTCGTTTGCGGGAGAATCGACATAGATTATCTTGACTCCCTTGTCCTTTGCGTTTTTGACAGTCTGCGAAATCGCCGAGGGGTCGTTTGCGGCGAGCATTATCAGGCTCGCGCCGTCGGCTATGGCGTTGTTGACCGCCTCGATCTGCTTGGCGTTGTCCTTGACATCGGGGGCATCCCACTTATAAGTGATGCCGAGCTGTTTTGCCATATCAGACGCTCCCTTGTCGACCGAGACCCAGTGCTGATCCATCTTGTCGATAGTGATGAGATATACTTTGTACTTTGCGTTGGCGGCGCTCTCGGTCATGCCCTGCGCCGTGTTGTTGCCCTCGCCGCTTCTGCTGCACGCCGCAAAGGCGGTCAGAATCAGCAGCACCGACATAATAACTGCGAGTATCTTTTTCATACTGTCCTCCGTTTATTCTCTTTTTTCTCTGCCGCCGCCGAGCTTGAGCCCTTTGGCGGCGTTTGTGTTAAGCCGCTTGCCTCCGTGGACGATTCTGTCTATAAGCACGGAGATTATGACGACTATGCCGATGACTATATTTCTAAGCGCGAGAGGCGCGCCTGCGAACTGGAGACCGTTATTGAGCACGCCCCAGATAAACGCACCTATGACGGTACCGAGGAGCATACCCTGTCCGCCCATGGTGCTGACTCCGCCGATAACGGACGCGGCGACAGCATTGAGCTCATAGTTAGAGCCCGCGTCCATGCTGCCCATGCCGCTCTGCGCGGTGAGTATCAAGCCGACAACGCCGGCGAGGAAAGAAGATATGACATAAACTTTCGTCTGCGCCGCGGCGACGTTTACTCCGGACAGGCGCGCCGCCTCATAGTTCGAGCCGAGGGCATAGACATGCCTGCCGAGTGCCGTCTTTGAAAGAATGAACGCGAAGAAAGCGAAGAGCACTATTGCTATCCAGATCGGGGTATATATTCCGAGGAAGCGGCCGTAATAGAAGAAATTCTTGAAGGCGTCGGAATATATGCCGTTGGTGTTCATATTGCCGTTGACAATCTGCGCGACACCGCGGGCGATTATCATAGTACCGAGAGTCGCTATGAACGCCGGAAGCTTTGCAACAGAGATAAGAAGTCCGTTTACAAGACCGATTGCAAGGCAACAAATAATAGTTATGAGCATGGTCAAAATCGGGTTCATATTAAATTTTGTCATCAGCGTCGCGCTTATCATGCACGACATTCCCGCGACCGAGCCTATCGAAAGGTCGATTCCGGCAGTTATGAGGACGAACGACTGGCCGACGCCGATTATCAATATCGGCGCCACCTGGCGCAGAAGGTTCGTTATATTGGTTGCGGAGAAGAACAGCGGGTTTATCAGTGCAAAGACGATTATCATAACTATCAGCGCCGCAAAGACCGAGAGCACCTGTCCCATTCCCCTTGCGGAAAGCATTTTTTTGAACATTCAGCTCACCTCCGTGCGGAACTTTGTTGCAAGCTCCATTATTTTTTCCTGTGTGGCCTCATCGCGGCTGAGTTCGCCCGTGATGCGCCCGGAACACATGACGATTATCCTGTCGCTCATGCCGAGCACCTCGGGCAGCTCAGACGAGACGAACATAACGCCGATACCGCTCCTTTTGAGCTTGTTCATCAGGTTATATATCTCGACCTTGGCGGCGACATCGATACCGCGCGTCGGCTCATCGAAAATTATTACTTTGGCGTCGCGCATGAGCCATTTGCCGACGACTATCTTCTGCTGGTTGCCGCCCGAAAGATTTTTGACCTCGCTTTTTATTGACGGCGTTTTTATTTTCAGCTCTTTTACGGCGCGATTCGCCATATCCCGCTCGCGCTTTGCGCTGAGCACTCCGACGGGGTTCGAGAGCGTATCGAGATTCGCTATCGCGATATTCTCGCTGACATCGAGCTCGACCAAAAGGCCGTCCTTTTTTCTGTCCTCCGGCGCGCAGACTATGCCCGCCTTGACAGCATCGCGCGGGCTTTTGAGCTTCACGCTCTTGTCGTAGACGACAACTTCGCCCGCTGTTATTTTATCCGCGCCGAACAGCGCCCTGACGAGTTCCGTGCGCCCCGCGCCGACAAGGCCGGCAAAGCCGAGTATCTCGCCGGAATAGAGATCGAACGAAATATTCTGAACCTCGGAAGTGGATATTCCCTTGACCTCCATGATTTTTTTGCCGCGCTCGGTCTGCTCGTGCGGATATTTTTCGGTTATCTCGCGTCCGACCATGAGGGCGATTATCTCTCCAATTGAAAGATCTTTGAAGTCGGCGGTCTTTATATATTTTCCGTCGCGCATGACAGTGACTCTGTCGACGATATTTTCAAGCTCTTCAAGGCGGTGGGAGATATAGATTATGCCCTTGCCCATATTTTTGAGCTCGTTTATTATTCTGAAAAGCTCCTGCGTCTCGCGCTCGGTCAGCGCCGAGCTCGGCTCGTCCATGATTATAATATCGGCATTTGTTGAGAGAGCCTTTGCAATCTCGACCATCTGCTGTTTTGACACGGAGAGCTTTCCGACTTCGGTATCGGGCTCGATATTGAGGCTCAGCTCTTTGAGAAGCTTTGACGCGCGGGCGTTCTGTTCTTTGAAATCGACCATGCCGCCCTTTTTGAGCTCCCTGCCGAGAAAGATGTTCTCCGCCACGGTCAGGTGGCGGCACATATTGAGCTCCTGATGGATAACGGCGATGCCGAGTTCAGACGCCTGGGCGACGGTAGAATACTCCTGCGTTTTGCCGCGTATCTTCACTTCGCCCTCGTCTTTTTGATATATTCCGCCGATTATTTTCATCAGCGTGGATTTTCCCGCTCCGTTTTCGCCGAGCAGCGCATGCACCTCGCCCGCCCGAAGCTCGAAATCGACTTTGTCGAGTGCAACGACTCCGGGAAAGAACTTCGATATTCCCTTCATCTGCACAAGATATTCTTCCATTTTTCTTCCTCCCGTGCGGATTTGAAATCCGCAAATAAGGTAAAGTCGGTGTTTATTGTTGCCTGTGCGAGCGCAATTATTAAAGCAGGCGCAAAATTTTCACAATAATTAAATTGTCATAAATTGAGAGCAAATATAACGACAAAAATATAGATTATGGCGCTTTATATACTTGTCTGCCGGCAAAAAGAGTGGTATAATAATTATGTCTGTAAAACCAGCCATACTATTTCCGTCTGGAGGTAAAAATATGTCATACGATGTAGCAATTATCGGTGCAGGCGTCAGCGGCGCAATGGTCGCGAGAGAGCTGAGCCGATATAACATCAAAGTCGCATTGGTTGAAAAATGCAGCGACATGGCGATGGGCACAACAAAGGCCAACAGCGCTATTGTCCACGCAGGCTTCGACGCAATGCCCGGCACCCTCAAAGCGAGACTCAACGTTGAGGGCACTGCCGCAATGCCCGGTCTGTGCGAGACACTCCATGTCCCGTTCAAGCCCATCGGCTCATATGTCGTCGCTTTCTCGAACGAGGAAGTTGAGACTCTTGAAGAGCTCAAGGCAAGAGGCGAAGAGAACGGAGTTCCCGGACTCGAGATTCTCGACAAAGAGGCTATTCACCGCGAAGAGCCGAACCTCAGCGACGAGGCAGTCGCCGCGCTCTACGCTCCGACCGCCGGAATCGTCTGCCCCTACGAGCTGACGATAGCGGCAGTTGAGAACGCAGTCATGAACGGCGTCGAGTTCTTCCGCAATTTTGATGTTACGGCTATTGAAAAGAACGCGCAGGGCAACTTTGTCCTCAAGTCCGACGCAGGCGAGATCGAAGCCGAATATGTCGTCAACGCCGCCGGCGTTTTCTGCGACAAGGTAGCTTCTCTCATCGGCGACGATTCAATAACCATTATTCCCCGTAAGGGCGAATATATGCTCATGGACAGAGCAGTCGGCGACAAGGTAAAGCACACGATATTCCAGTGTCCTTCAAAGATGGGCAAGGGTGTTCTCGTCACCCCGACCGTTGACGGCAACCTGCTCGTAGGTCCGAGCGCAGTCGACATAGACGAAAAGGACGACTGCTCGACCACCGCAGACGGCACGAACGGCGTTTTCAAGACCGCTCTGAGATCCGTCCCGTCGCTCTCGACCCGCGACGTCATCACTTCGTTTGCAGGCATCCGCGCCCACAGCACCGGCGACGATTTCATCATTGCCCCCAGCGAGAAGGACGCGAAGTTCATAAACGTTGCCGGCATCGAGTCGCCCGGTCTTTCCTCCGCTCCCGCTATCGGTCTTTATGTCTGCGACATGATCCTGCAGGACAAGGGCAAAGTCAGCGAGAAGGCGGACTTCATCCCCGGCAGACCCGCTCCCGTGCGTTTCCGCCACATGAACGCGGAAGAGCGCAAGGCACTTGTTGAAAAGAACAGCGCATACGGCAGAGTTATCTGCCGCTGCGAGACTATAACCGAGGGCGAGATTCTCGACGCTATCCACGCGCCCGCAGGCGCTATAGACGTTGACGGCGTAAAGCGCCGCACGAGAGCCGGAATGGGTCGCTGCCAGGGCGGCTTCTGCGGTTCAAAGGTAGTCGAGATACTTGCAAGAGAGCTTGGTCAGGAGCTTGATGAAATAACAAAATGCGGCGGAGAGTCAAAGATCCTCTTCGGCAGGACTAAGTGATTTACGAACTTTCGCAGCATGAAAGGATGAATACTAATGCTTAAATATGATCTTGCCGTTATCGGCGGAGGCCCCGCAGGCATGGCCGCTGCGCTCAAGGCGCGCGAAAGCGGCGTTGAAAAGATAATCATACTCGAGCGCGCAGAAACTCTCGGCGGTATCCTTGAGCAGTGCATACATACCGGCTTCGGTCTGCACTACTTCGGCGAGGAGCTTTCGGGTCCCGAATACGCCGCGCGTTTCATCGAGCTTGTTGAGGACACCGACATTGTCGTAAAGACAGACACGATGGTGCTCTCCATTTCCGACGACAACGTCGTCACCGCAGTCAACAAAGAGGACGGTCTTATCGAGATCGACGCTACCGCAGTTATCCTTGCAATGGGCTGCCGTGAGCGTCCGAGAGGCGCGCTCAACATAGCGGGCACCCGCTGCGCAGGTGTTCTCTCCGCAGGCACCGCGCAGAAATATGTCAACATTGACGGCTATATGCCCGGCAAGGAAGTCGTTATCCTCGGCTCGGGCGATATCGGTCTCATCATGGCGCGCCGCATGACCCTTGAGGGTGCTCATGTCAAGATGGTCTGCGAGCTGATGCCCTATTCGAGCGGACTGACGAGAAACATCGTCCAGTGCCTCAACGACTTCGACATCCCGCTCAAATTGAGCACCACGGTTATCGACATCCACGGCAAGGAGCGCCTTGAGGGCGTCACCATTGCAAAGGTCGACGAGAACCGCCGACCGATCCCCGGCACGGAGGAATATGTCCCCTGCGACACGCTCATGCTTTCCGTCGGTCTTATCCCCGAGAACGAGCTGAGCAAAAACATGGGTATCGAATTTGACCGCGTCACCGGCGGCCCGATAGTCGACGAATACAGAGAGACCACCCACCCCGGCGTTTTCGCCTGCGGCAACGTGCTGCACGTTCACGATCTTGTTGACTTCGTTACCCTTGAGAGCCAGACGGCCGGCGAGGGCGCAGCGAGATACATAAAGAACGGCGGAAACAAAGAGAAGAAATACGTCAAGACCAGAGGCATCAACGGCGTGCGCTACATCGTACCGCAGAAGATAGCCCTCGGCGAGGACGAGGATGTCAAGCTCTTCTTCAGAGTCGGCGACGTTCACAAGAATGCCAAGGTCGTTGTCACCTACAACGGCGAGACGCTCATCAGCAAGAAGCGCCCGAGACTCGCTCCCGGCGAGATGGAGAACGTCATCATCAAGAGCGATATGCTCAAGAACTTTGATGAGAACGGCATAATCGAAATTCAGGTGGAGGAATAATCATGGTAAAAGATATTATTTGTGTCGCCTGCCCCATGGGCTGCCAGATCTCCGTTGAGCTCAACGACGACGGAGAGATCCTCAGCGTTACCGGCAACACCTGCAAGCGCGGCGACGCCTATGCGAGAACCGAGTGCACCCACCCCGAGAGAAGCCTGACAACTACTGTCAAGGTCAGCGGCGGCGTTCACCCCGTTGTTCCCGTCAAGTCCGCAAAGGCTGTTCCGAAGGACAAGGTCAAGGACTGCGTCAAGGAGATAGCAAAGCTTGAGATCAAGGCTCCGGTCAAGATCGGCGATGTTGTCTGCGCGAACATACTCGGCATCGGCGTTGATATCGTTGCGACGAACATCTGCCCCGAGGCGTAAAAGGCATAAAAAATAAATCGAGCATCCGCAGAACGAAAATTTCTGCGGATGCTTTTTTGCGGACGTTTTTTATTTATAATACTGTCAGCTTTTGAAATAGCTTTCAAGGACATCGGACGGATGCTGCCCTCCCGCGAGCTTTTCGAGCACAGCATCGGAATAAATATAAGACCTTTTCGCCGACTTTTCAGAATCGAGGGCAATTTCATTGCCGCTGATTTCAAAATAATATTTATCCCTGCCGTTGTCGTCGCTTAGAATAAGGCGGTTGTCCTTTTCTTCGTAAGTGCCGGTCGAGCAGTCGCTCATGCCGCTCCTGTACATGGAATAACTGCCGTCTGCGGGCGACAGGACGATTTCGACATAATCTTTTTGACCGTCGTGCTCGTTCTTGCCGATGTAAGTTATAACATCGGTACGGATAGACTCGGGCGCGAAAAGAGCCTTATTTTTTAAGCACTTATCAGTCTTTTCGGAATCCGCAGAATAGCAGAACTCCCGCACGGAATCGGACTTTTTGGCGAGAAATTCGAGACCGCCTTTTTCTTTTTTAAATGTAAATTTGCTCTGCGAGCCGGAATTTTTCGCGGTAAGTATCAGATAATCGTCATCCTCCTCGTAAGTGCCGCTCAGGGCGGCGGAAAACCGATACGACTGCATGAAATTGAACGTCTTGTCCTTTCTGTTGAGCACAAGACCCGCATAGTCGTTATCCGACTTGCAGCCGAAGGACGCCATACCGTTTTCGTCGACAGAGGCTCTGACTATATCCGCAGAGCCGTCCGCGCTGTTTCCGGGGAAAAAGTGCGCCAATAGCGCCGCGCAAACGGCAACAACGGCAACAACGCCTATACAGATAATGCGTTTGGCTGAGCTTTTCATACTGCATCTCCTCTCATCAGTGTTACATTCGCAAAGTTATATCAGCAAACAAAAAATACCGCAGAGAGCCTGCGGTACTTTAAATTACTCCTCGAACAAATCGAGTATCATCTCTTTCGGGCGCGCTCCGACGACGCGGTTGACCAGCTCGCCGTCCTCAAACACGAGCAGAGTGGGAATACTCATAACATCGAACTTTGACGCGAGCTCCGGCTCCTCATCGACATTGACCTTTCCGACCTTTTTGTCGGGATTTTCGGCGGCTATCTCGTCAACTATCGGCGAGACCATGCGGCACGGGCCGCACCACGACGCCCAAAAATCGAGCAGGACGGGTTTATCGCTCTGAAGCACTTCTTTATCAAAATTATCTTTTGTAACAGTTATAACTGACATTTCATATTCTTCCTTTCTCTTCACTTCGCCGGATATCTTCCGGCATTATTTAGAATAACAGATTTTCAAAAAATATTCAAGCAAAGTGATGATTCGTTCACACAAGTTTAAAATATTGGGTGTACTATATAGCCTGTGAAAGGTCGATCAATTGACTTTCAATGTGTATTCTGTTAATATCAGTATATAATAAGATCATCTTACGGGAGGTCATAAAATGAGAAATGTTATAAGGATAAACGACGGCTGGCTCTTCACGCTCAACGGGAAGACCGAGACCGTCAATCTGCCGCACACATGGAACGCCTTTGACGGTCAGGACGGCACAAACGGATATCTTCGCACAAAGGCGACATATTCCAAAGAGCTGCCGAAATCGGACAAGAAAACGTTCCTCGAATGCAGAGGAGTCAACTCAAAGGCGGAAGTCAGAGTCAACAACGAGCTTGTCGCAGTCCACGAGGGCGGATATTCCGCATTCAGAGTCGATATCTCCGACTATATCAGATATGGCTGCCGCGTTGACATAACTGCCGACAACTCGCCGGACGAGTCCGTCTACCCGACGATGGCGGACTTCACATTCTACGGCGGCATTTATCGCGATGTCAATCTTATCGAAGTTCCGGACTGCAGATTCACCATGAACGACTACGGCTCGGACGGAATATACATCACCCCGCGCCGCGTCGGCGAGGACGGCTGGGAGCTGAGCATAAAGGCGCTTATAGACAACGCCGACTGCTCGCACAAGGCTCGCTTCACACTCATCGATGCCGACGGCAACGAGAAGGCTTCGGCAATAGCGGATCTTCGCCCGATAATCAGCGCGAAGCTGCCCGTTGAAGACCCTGTTCTCTGGAACGGCAGAAAGAATCCGTATCTCTACACCGTCAGATGCGAGATTTTTGACAGCACAACACAAGAAGTCACGGACAACATCGATATCAGAACCGGACTCAGAGAATATCATATCGACAGCCACAAGGGCTTTTTCTTAAACGGCGAGCACATCAAGCTCCAGGGCGTCTCCCGTCACCAGGACAGAGAGAACATGGGCAATGCCATAACCGAGAAGCAGCACGCGGAGGATGTCAAGATAATCCTCGATGTCGGCGCGAATTCGGTGCGCCTCGCCCACTATCAGCAGAACAGCTATTTCTATGATCTCTGCGACGAGAGCGGACTGCTCGTCTGGGCAGAAGTGCCGGTTATCTCCCGTTTCAGCCCCAAGCGCAACGAAAACGCGGAGCAGCAGCTCGTCGAGCTCATCAAGCAGAACTACAACCACCCGTCGATATTCTGCTGGGGCATCGAGAACGAAATCACAATAGCCGGAAGCGCAAGCAAGAAGCTTATAACATTCCTCAAGCATATGCACAAGGTTGCAAGACACCTTGACCCGACGAGATACACGACCTGCGCCCAGCTGACCATGTGCCCGGTGAACTCACCGCTCAACCACATCACCGATATCATCGGCTACAACCACTACTACGGCTGGTACATGGGCTCGTGCGACGAGATAAACAACTGGCTCGACGAGTGGCACAGAGAGAACCCCGAGGGCAAGCTCTGCCTTTCGGAATACGGCGCGGAGGGCATCACGAAATACCACTCCGACTCCCCTGTCCAGGGCGACTACAGCGAGGACTATCAGGCTATCTACCATGAGCACTATATCAAATCGATAAACGAGCGCGACTGGCTCTGGGGCTCATATGTCTGGAATATGTTTGACTTCGGCTCCGCCTCGAGAAACGAGGGCGGCGTCAGAGGCAGAAACAACAAGGGGCTTGTGACATTCGACCGCAAGACGAAGAAAGACGCGTTCTGGCTCTACAAGGCATACTGGAGCGACAAGAAGTTCGTTCACATCACCGGCGAAAGATATGTCAAC
>ENA-OZHP01000199-OZHP01000199.1-human-gut-metagenome-genome-assembly--contig:-NODE-199-length-26639-cov-4.800181_pt1 | contig 26639 bp, 20 predicted proteins | sample MGYA00244046_ERZ653686 | MGnify/ENA primary metagenome ERZ653686 (study PRJEB26926, sample SAMN06165313) | human gut metagenome | biome: ENVO:00009003; feature: ENVO:2100002; material: ENVO:00002003... | reverse complement strand
CGCCAAAGCCGCCGCGACCGCCACGGTCGCCGCCACGGCCGCCACGGTCGTCACGACCGCCGCGAGGACCGCGGTCCTCGTCCAGGCCCATGGCGACGAGCGGAGCGATAACCTTATCGAGAGCGGCCATCAGCTCGGTGGCCTCCTCGTAAGAAAGCTCGGGCAGGAGCTTCTCCTTCTTGTTGGCAAGCTCGACCAGGCCCTCAGCGGCATCCTCGGCAGCGAAGACAACGATCTTGCGCATATCGCCCTCGGCGTCGTCGATGCGGCCGACCAGATCGGCAGCCTCGGCCTCGGCCATCAGGCCATCGAGCTCACGAAGGCGCATGCCCAGCAGGTCGGACATTTCCTTCTGCTCCATCTTGGGCTTGAGGTCAAGAAGCTTGATGGCGCGCTCGATGTTCGCCATGCGCTCGGCCTTGGCCTCCTCCTCCTTGGAAATAGCGAAGCGACGGCTACGCAGCAGGCGGGCGGCCTTCTGCATCTTGTCCATCAGCTCTTCGTCATCGTAATCAACGGCGGCCTCGACAACCTCGGCCTCCTCCTCGGCGGAAACCTCGTCAGCAGCCTCAACCTCGGCAGCTTCGGTCTCCACGGTCTCGACTGCCTCAACCTCGGCAGCCATGGTCTCGTTCTCGGTCTCGTTCATGATCTCTTCGTTCTCAGACATGAGACTCCTTCTTGGCCCTCTCGGGCATCATCGCCCCATTCGCGGGGCCCGTCGCGCACTCTTTGCGCTTTAAACATTCATGCCTCTCGGCAAAACGTCCATTAGTTTATGGTGTCGCCATCCAATCTAGCTGCAGAATCTATGTGCACACATTAATGCGACATGTGCGACTCGCGACGAGCGTACACCAGCGACGTCGCGAACCCGACCACGGCAATCACAGCCGCCACACGCACGGCTGCCGCAAATCCAATCGCCTGGGCAACGTCGGTCGCAACGCCAGCGGCGCCGGCAGTCGCCGCAGAACTCGAGAGCAGGCCGATAAACAGCGACGGGCCAAACGATGCGGCAATCATGTTCCACGTGTTGAGCAATGCCGTTCCGTGAGGATGCTCGGCGACAGGCAGCGTCTCCAAGCCGGCCGTTTGCGAGGGGCTCAGCACCAAACCGACTCCGGCATACACAACAACGGTCAGCGCCACGACGACGCCGATGTTCATGCTTGCGGCCGTCATCGAGATGACAGTCTGCCCCACGGCGATCAGGGCAAAGCCGACCGGCAGCAGCGGCCATGCGCCACGGGCGTCCATCACGCGTCCGCCCACAATCGAGGTCACGGCATTGCAGGCAATCGCCGGCAAAATGAGCAAGCCCGCAACAAGGGCGGTCATGCCGTATGCGCCCTCAAAATAGAGTGGCAACAAAACGCTCATCGAGAACGTCGTCATCATCGACACCACCACAAGCAGGCACGCAGGCCAAAAACGAACGCTCGCCATGGGACGCACGTTAAGCACCGGATGCTCGAGCTTGAGCTGGCGGACCGCAAACAGGCCGAGCAGCACAATGGCGGCGAAGAGCGTCGCGATGCCGGCAATCAGATTGGTCGAGAACTCGCCTACGGAATACACAAATGCCGTAATACCGGCGGCGAGCAAAACAACCGACAGAATATCAAGCGTGGCGTTCGAACGCTCTCCGACATTCTGAACGAGCTTTACGCCCGCCGCAGCGACCACAATGCCGCCCACCAGCGGCACTACGAACACCGCCCTCCAGCCAAACAACGTGCACATGAGACCGCTGATCACGGGTCCAAACGCCGGCCCCAGCGTAATGCAGGCACCGCCCAGGCTCAGATACAGACCGAGCTTCTCGCGCGGAGCGCAAGACAGCACTACGTTCATCATGAGCGGGAACAAGATACCCGATCCCGCAGCCTGCAAAATACGGCTTGGCAGCAAAACGCTAAACGACGGAGCGACCAGGCACAGGACTTCGCCGGCAACCATGCATCCGCATGCGAAAAACAGCAGCTTACGCGTCGAGAAACGGCCGGACAGGAAGGCCATAATGGCCGTAAAGATCGACGTCACGATCATGTAGCCCGAAACGAGCCACTGCGCCGTGGTGGCACTCACCGAAAAGGCCGCCATAATGTCGTGCAGCGCCACGTTAATGATGTTCTCGTTAAACGCGGCAACAAAGGCTGCAGCATACATTACGACGAGAATCGCCGAGGCTGTCGACGGTGGTTGAGTTTGCTTTTGGGATTTGGTCCCCATGAAATTCCTTCCTCTTAGAACGACAATCGCATCGCCCCAGAGGAACGGTCCAGGGCGAAAATGAGCCCTAGACTTACGCCAGACGCCGTACACGACGAATCTGACAACATGGTCCAACGTCGAAAGATTGTAACGCGGACGCGCAGCTTTCCTTCCGCGCTATTATTAAAAGTCCACGAAAGCATGAGACATGAGGAGCCCGCCATGATTAAGCCCATCATGAAATCCGAGTTCTTTTTACGCCTGCCTTCCGAAGACGCGGGACCCGACGACGCCGTAATCGGGCAAGACCTCCTGGATACGCTCCACGAGCATGAGCACGAGTGCGTGGGCCTCGCTGCCAACATGATCGGCGTGCGCAAACGCATCATCTGCGTAAAGGACGGCAGCAAGTCGCTGCTCATGTACAACCCGCAAATTCTTGAGCAGGTCAATGCCTATCAAACGAGCGAAGGATGCCTCTCGCTGATCGGCGAGCGTCCCTGTACCCGCTATCGCCGCATTAAGGTTGAGTATTTAGACGAGAACTTCGTCCACCGCATCAAAAACTTCTCGGGCTACACCGCCGAGATCATCCAGCACGAAATCGACCACTGCAACGGGATTGTTATATAGTTCCGCCGATTCAAGAAAGCTCCCTGCAGCAAAACAACTGCAGGGAGCTTTTCATAGTGCGGAGCTTCTATCCCACTAGCTCTGGCGGTAATGATCGAAGAAGTCGGCGAGGTCTTCGAGCGACTCTTTGAGCACTTCCATGCGCGGCAGGTACACGATGCGGAAGTGGTCGGGCTCGGCCCAGTTAAAGCCGCCGCCGCGCGTGATCAGGATCTTCTTCTCGTGCAGCAGGTCAAGGGCGAACTGCTCGTCATCGGTGATGTTGAACTTCTTCACATCCATCTTGGGGAAGATGTAGAACGCTGCACGCGGCTTAACCACCGAGATGCCGTCAATCTTGTTGAGCGCCTCATACACAAAGTTGCGCTGCTCGTAGACACGACCGCCGGGACGGATGTAGTCGTTAACCGACTGATGGCCGCCGAGCGCCGTCTGGACGATCGATTGAGCCGGCACGTTGGAGCACAGGCGCATGTTGGAGAGCATGTTGATGCCCATGATGAAGTCGCTCATACAGCGCTGGTTGCCCGAAAGCACCATCCAGCCAATACGATAGCCCGCGATCATGTGCGACTTGGAAAGGCCGCTAAAGGTGACGCAGGGCAGATCGGGAGCGAGCGAGGCAATCGAGACGTGCTCGTAGCCGTCCATGCACAGACGGTCGTAGATCTCATCGGCAAAGATCATGAGTTGGTGCCTGCGCGCAACCTCGACGATGCCCTCGAGCACCTCGCGCGGGTAGACCGAGCCCGTGGGGTTGTTGGGGTTGATGATGACGAGGGCCTTGGTCGCGCTCGTGATCTTGGACTCCATATCCTCCAGGTCGGGATACCAATCGGCCTGCTCGTCGCACAGATAGTGCACAGGATGGCCGCCGGCAAGGGTTGCGCACGCCGTCCAGAGCGGATAGTCGGGGCTGGGGATCAGAATCTCGTCGCCATTGTCGAGCAGCGCGTTCATCGAAAGCTGAATGAGCTCGGACACGCCGTTGCCCGTGTAGATGTGCTCCATCTGAACGTTGGGCAGGCCCTTGATCTGCGAATACTGCATGATCGCCTTGCGCGCAGAGAACAGGCCACGCGAGTTGGAATAGCCTTCGCAGTCGGGCAGCTGCTGGCGCATGTCCTTGATGACCTCATCGGGCGTGCGGAAACCGAAGGGCGCCGGGTTGCCGATATTGAGCTTGAGGATGCGCTCGCCCTCGTCCTCCATACGGGCGGCCTCGTCGACGACGGGACCGCGCACGTCATACAGGACGTTATCGAGCTTGGTGGATTTAGAAAAAGTACGCATGGTGGTGCTCCTTGCAATTTGAGCTGAGGGATGGGGTTCGGGCTTGGAATCGTTGCGGGGTGATGATGCCTCGCCTTGATCGGCGTCGCCGGCAAGCAGCCAGGTAACATCGACCTCCAAAATACGGGCGAGCAGCTCAGCCACGTCGCGCCGCGGGATCGTCTTGCCGCTCACATATTGGCTCATCTGACTCTTGCCGAGTTTTTTGCCGAGCATCTCCGATGCGCGGATCACGTCCGACTGGCGAACGTCGCGATCGGACATAGTCTGTCGCAGGCGATCGCTAAACGTCTCTTGGGCCACTAGAACCTCCTTGCTGGCAAAGTTCAATTTATAGAACACGAATTGAACCAAGGTTCAATTTAGGCAGCAGTATAACGCCGTGCCTCATTCGAAAGTTCAATTTCATAAGAAAATGTACCAGACTCCGAGATTTGCCCAAAGCGAACAATGACGTGTACACGTTTAGAGGTATTCAAGGAATCGAGCAGCGGCAAGCGAAACGTCAGCCGTGCGATATATTGCATTGATCTGCCGATGGGGACGTCCCTCGAGCGGGCGCACGGCGACATCGAACTGGCAGCGGCGCAGGATGAGCGCCGGAAGAATGCTCACGCCCAGGCCGTCCTCGACCATAGCCATAATCGCATAGTCATCCCAGGTCGACAGCTTAGAGCGCACCGTCAGGCCCGCGCGGCGAAACAGCGGCGTAATCTCGTCGTCGCTACCGCGTTCCAGCAGAATAAACTGCTCGTTGGCCAAATCGGCAAGGGAAACGACCTCCGCGGTGGCAAGCGAGGAGTCCGCTGGCACCACGGCCATCAGCTCGTCTTGCACCAACGGCCGCGACGCCATACCGGTGCCGCGTGGCTCGCGCGGGATAAAGCCCAGGTCGCAGCGGCCTTCCGCCACCCATTGTTCGATCTCTGAATAGTCGCCCATCAGCAACTCATAATCGACATCCGGATGATCGGCGCGAAAGCGCGCAATCACCGGCGGCAGCACGTGGGTCGCCACACTCGAAAACGTACCGATGCAGATTTTGCCGCGCATGAGTCCACGCATCTCATCCACCCGTCGCTGCAAGCGAGTGAATTCCTCGCAGAGCGCCTCGACAGCCGGCATGACCTGCCGCCCGTCGGCAGAAAGAGCCACGCCCTCGCGACTGCGGTCGAGCACCTTAAAACCCCAGTCGGCCTCAAGATCGGCCACCATACGGCTCACGCCCGACTGCGAATAGCTCAGGCGCTCGGCAGCACGCGTAAAGCTTCCGGCGCGCACCGTCTCCAGCAGCACCTGCATCTTTTGAATATTCGTTTCCACGGCACCCTTCCACCTTTGCATGAGTTTTTGTCATGTTCTCCATGCATTATATTCGCTTTTCTTCTAGAGCCAGTTCACCCATAGTGAACATGCTCAGATATAGAGGGGATGTCAGCGCATGAACAACGGACTGTTTACGTACTTAGCAGCATTGCTATTGTTTGGCTCCAACGGCATCATCGCCGCCGCCATCGCGCTGCCGAGCTCCGATATCGTGCTACTGCGCACGTTTTTGGGCGCACTCTCGCTTGTCACCATCCTCGCCATCACCCAACGCCATAAGTTGCAGGCGCCATCTCGCCCCCGCGAAGCCGCGGCCCTCCTCCTCTCGGGAGCCGCGCTGGGCACCAGCTGGATTTTTCTGTTCCGCGCCTACCAGACGATCGGCGTCGGCGTATCCTCGCTGCTGTACTACTGCGGCCCCATCATCGTTATGGCGCTCTCCCCACTCATCTTTGGCGAAAAACTGACCGGCGGCAAAATCGCCGGGTTTATCGCCGTCGCCTGCGGCGCCTTCCTCATCGCGGCACAAGGTCTGGGCGGCAATATGCCCATTGCGGGTATCGCTTGCGGCATCGTCTCGGCCTTCTGCTACGCATTGATGGTCATCGCCAGCAAGGGCGCGCCACACATCGAAGGCCTCGAGAACTCCACGCTCCAGGTGAGCGCCGCCTTTGTGACCGCGCTGGTCCTCACGCTCATCACGCAGGGTGCTCCCTCATTCCTGCCCGCCGGCGTCGCCGCCAGTATTGATTGGCGCGCCGTCGTCATGCTCGGCGTCGTCAACACCGGCATCGGCTGCCTGCTCTACTTTAGTGCCGTCGCCAAACTGCCCGTGCAGACCGTCGCCGTCGTCGGCTACCTCGAGCCGCTTTCGGCCGTCGTGTTCTCGGCCGTCCTTTTGGGCGAAACCATAACACCGGTCCGCCTGATGGGCGCCGCGCTTATCATCGGCGGCGCGATTTTTTGCGAACTCGCCGGCAAGCGCGCAAGCGCCAAGGCTGGCATAGCCCAGACAGCACGTGCTTAAAAGCCCCTGTTTTGAAATGCTACCTACATACATAAATAATCCCCAGCTGGGGATTATTGTCTAAAATAACCCGATGTGCCAAACTGCTCTTGTATGTATAAAGACGGCATAAAGATTATCTGTCCTAGACAGATAACCGGATGTCAAAGGGAGTCCACGTGGCACACAACAAACTGGAGGCAAGCCCCCAAGACCAGCGTGGTCAAGGCGGGCACGGAGCCATCCCCCTCTCCGCTGGCATGCTGCTCGTAACGCTCGGCGTCGTCTATGGCGACATCGGCACGAGCCCCATGTACACCATGAAATCAATCGTCGCCAACAACGGCGGCATCGGTACCGTCAGCGAGGACATGATCCTGGGCGCGCTTTCGCTCGTCATCTGGACCATGACACTCGTGACCACGGTCAAGTACGTGGTAATCGCCATGAAGGCCGACAACCACAACGAGGGCGGCATCTTCGCCCTGTTTAGCCTGGTGCGCAAGGTGGCACCGTGGCTGATTCTCCCCGCCATGATCGGCGGTGCAGCGCTGCTCGCCGACGGCATCCTCACCCCCGCTGTCACGGTCACCACAGCCATCGAGGGTCTGCGCACCATCGAGTGGGGCCACGCGCTGTTGGGTGACGGGCAAACTAACGTCATCATTATTACCATCATCATTATCTGCGGCCTGTTTGCCATGCAGCGCGCCGGCACCTCGTCAATCGGCAAGCTGTTCGGTCCGCTCATGACGCTGTGGTTCCTGTTCCTGGCAGGCGCCGGTCTGTTCAACATGCTCGGCAACCTGTCCATCTTGCGCGCGCTCAACCCCATCCGCGGCGTCATGTTTCTGTTCTCGCCCATCAACCACTCGGGCATCATGGTACTCGGCTTCGTCTTCCTGTCGACGACCGGCGCCGAGGCCCTCTACTCGGACATGGGTCATGTGGGCAAGGCCAACATCTATGCATCCTGGCCGTTTGTTAAGGCGGCCCTTATCCTCAACTATCTGGGTCAGGGAGCTTGGCTGCTCGCCAATAACTCCAACCCCCAGATGCTCGCGATGGATATCGTCAACCCGTTTTATATGATGCTTCCCGAGCCCCTGCGCCCCTTTGCCATCGTGCTTTCGGCCGTAGCGGCCATCATCGCCTCGCAGGCGCTCATCACCGGCTCGTTCTCGCTGGTATCCGAGGCCACGCGCCTCAACCTTATGCCGCATCTGCGCATCCACTACCCCAGCGACACCAAGGGCCAGCTCTATATTCCGCTCGTCAACAACATCATGTGGGTCGGCTGCATCTTCATCGTGCTGCTGTTCCAAAACTCCGAGCGCATGGAGAGCGCCTACGGCCTCGCCATTACCGTGACCATGCTCATGACCACGACGCTTTTGACGAGCTATATCGCTGGCATTCTCAAGCACAAGCTGGGCGCCTGCGTCTTCGCCCTGCTCTTCGGTGCCATTGAGCTGTGCTTCTTTGCCTCGTGCCTCACCATGTTCTTTGACGGCGGCTATGTGATGATCTTCCTGGCCGCACTGCTGTTTGGCCTTATGTACGTGTGGCGCCGTGGCACCGCCATCGAGCGCACGCAGACGATCCTGCTGCCCGTCTCCAAGTACATCGATCAGCTCAACCGCCTGCGCAACGACGAGACCTATCCCGTGCTCGCCGACAATCTGGTATTTCTCACCAACAGCCCCGACCCGCTCACACTCGACCGCGACGTGCTCTATTCCATCCTGGACAAGCACCCCAAGCGCGCCAAGGCATATTGGTTCATCAACGTGCACGTTACCGACGAACCCTATACGCACGAGTATTCCGTCGAGACCTTTGGCACGGACTTTTTGTTCCGCGTGCGCCTGGACCTGGGCTTTAAGGTCAACCAGCGCGTCAACGCCTATCTACGCCAGATCGTTGGCGACCTGATGGCTTCGGGCGAGCTACCGCCGCAGCACCACACCTACTCCATCTACGAGACACGCGGCAACGTGGGTGACTTCCGCTTTTGCATGCTGCGCAAGATGCTTGCCCCCGAAACGGACATCAACCGCAATGACCACCGCGTGATGGCCATCAAGTACGCCGTCCGCCGCGCCTGCGGAAGCCCGGCACGCTGGTATGGTCTTGAGAACTCGGCCATCATCATCGAGTACGTGCCGCTGTTTGCCCGCATGCGCCCGGCCGTTAAGCTCGTGCGCACCCAGGTGCCGCTCGAGGTTCAAATCGAAGAGGCCGAGGAAATGGAAGTCGACATCTTCTCGGACGACTTGGTCAACGGCAACGAGGCCGGTAGGGACATGAACGTCGATCCCACCGAGCTGCTCGAGAGCGTCGCCGATACGCCCGAACAGCAACTCGACGGACTCGAGAGCACCCAGTTCAACGACGCCAACTTCTAACACGCCACCAGCCATTGACGACAACGGCCTCGCATCTCATAAGAGGTGCGAGGCCGTTTTATGTCGCAACGGACCAGTGAGCTACGAACGACGCGGCTCGGGAACCACGAGCCTATCGGGGCTCGCGCCCTCGGCATCCATCAGGCTCACGTAGCGAATCGACGGATCCCCATACATCGCGTAGTAATAATTGCCCGTGCGCGCGCTAAAGCATCCGGTGTAGATAGTCTTCTCGAACTTGCCATCGCCCATCCTGGACGCTCCCTCGATCATCACCACGCCCTCGAGCGAGCGGAACATGCGAACGACGTTTTCGGTCTCGCTCTCCTTTTGTGGGTAATTGGCATTGAGGTACGCCGCCTTTACAAAACGGCTCGGCGAATAGCAATCGCCCGGAATGCCGCGCATGCCGGCACCGGCTCCATAGGGCTTAAGCTCGGCGCCACGCCATGTCGCCGTCTGCGGAAAATCGCTTGTGGCCGTGATATAGGTGCGCAGGTTTTCCATGTGCCACGGGAAAGTCGGCTGATTGGCAAGGGTGTCGACCGGATTGTCGTATACATGCAGGCCGTCAGCCATCATCTCGACCACGATGCTGCGTTGGCTGTCGCCGATAATCCAATGGAGCAGTGACACGCCCAGCCCCTCTCCGGCAGATTTGGCGACAATCACCGTGTCGCGCAGCGCGGCCTCGACCTCATCGACCGTCGAGAACGTCGCTGCCACCCACAGGGGAAACTCATAGGCCGCGATATTGTTCTTGCCGTCGACAGGGCCATCGGCATACTCGGCATAGCCGGGAAAATTGAGTCCCGCCACAGCCAGACCCGCATCGTTGCCGCAGTCGAAAAACATGGGATAGTTCTCGTAATCGATGCACATGCCGATTATCGCGTGTGCCGCTGTCGCGTCGTCGATAAACGAATACGGAATGTGGAACCCGCGCGGCATCACGCGAACCTGTTGGCCGTAGTCAAAGCTCCAGTCGAGGTTGCGGCCTAGATACATGTGGCCAGAATTATCGGTAAATCGAATGCTCGTACACATAGCGCCTCCTAGCTTTACGTTCCTGCTAAGGTTATTGTCACCAAACAAAAAGGCGCTAAACACAAAAGCCCGGACATGACAACAATGTCACGCCCGGACCAAAAGAGACGAAGTGCGGTGCTTTGGTCCCCTTAGACCAACTTTCCTAGACAGTGGTCAATCATGTGTTGAATCATCTGCGCCTCGAAGCCCACAAAGTCCTGCTTGCGCTCGCGCATCTTGCCGTCGACGATCACGTCATAAGCGACCTTGCACTTGATATAGCGCGTGGACTTGGTGACCTCCTCGTGCGTCAGGCAGCTCTCCTCCATCTTGCTGGCGCCCAGGCCAAACACCAGACGGGGGTTGTAGAGCACGTGGGGCTCGCCGGCATCGTCCAGGTAGACGCAAACCTTCTTGGTAACGCCAATCTGGTTAGCGGCCAAGCAGCCGGCATCGTCGAGCGACTTGATGGTATCGATCAGGTCCTGAGCAACCGACTCGTCCTCGACAGTCGCAACCTCGCAACGCTGGGACAGGATAGCCTCGTCGTGGCAAAGCTCTTTAATCATACGTTCCTCCATAGGGGTCGTTGTAACCGCTTAAGTATACGGTACCTACACAATTTCATGCGAAAGATACCGCCCGTCCGTTACAAACCGCCGAACATCAACATGCGAGGAACACCAACTTCACAAAGGCGATATAGTGGGTGAGTTCGTGTCAATCGGCCTAAACTCGGGGCCGAACAAGGAAAGGGTATGCATGGACGAACTATTTCACGTCAGTGAGCGCAGGTCCACAATCGGGACCGAACTCCGCGCTGGACTGACAACATTCCTGGCGATGGCCTACATCATCGCCGTCAACCCCGCGGTGCTCTCGGGCGCCGGCATCGATGCGGGAGCGCTCGCCTGCGCCACCTGCCTGGGCGCCGGCATCATGACCATCTGCATGGGCATCTTCGCCAACCGCCCGCTCGCCTGCGCGTCGGGCTTAGGCGTCAACGCGATGATCGCTGGAATCACCACCACCGTCTGCGGCGGTGACTGGCACGTGGCCATGAGCGTCATCTTCCTCGAGGGTATCGTCATCTTGCTGCTCGTGCTTTGTGGCCTGCGCGAGGCCATCATGGACGCCATCCCGGTTGTCCTGCGTCACGCCATCTCGGTGGGTCTGGGCCTGTTCATCGCCATGATTGGCCTGTGCGATGCCGGCATTATCACCGCTGGCGCCGGTACACTCGTCGGTCTGGGCGACATCACCTCCCCCACCTTCATCGTCGGCATCATCTCCATCCTGGTGACAGTCGCCCTCGCCTGCCGCAACGTCCCCGGCTCGCTGCTCATCGGCATCGTCGTCGCCGTCATCGCCGGTATCCCCCTAGGTGTGACCCAGGCTCCGACCGGTATCATCGCCCCGCTCGACTTCTCGAGCATCGGTGGCCCCATCGCCGACGCCGGCGGCGTGCCCGCCATCGTCAAGGTCCTTACCGACCCCACGCTCCTCGTCATCTCGTTCTCGCTGCTCATGAGTGACTTCTTCGACACCATGGGCACCGCGATGGCCGTGGCCAAGCAGGGCGAGTTCCTCACCGACGACGGCAACGTCGAGGATATCAAGGAGATCCTGATCGTCGACTCCGCCGCCGCTGCTGTGGGCGGTTTCATGGGCGTCTCCTCCATCACCACCTTCGTCGAGTCCACCTCTGGCGCTGCCGACGGTGGCCGCACGGGCCTCACCTCCGTCACCACCGGCGTGTTGTTCATTCTCGCCGCGTTCTTCTCCCCCATCGTCACCATCGTTTCCAGCGCCGCCACCTGCGGTGCTCTGGTCTACGTCGGCTACCTCATGATGAGCGAGGCCTCCGAGATCGACTGGTCCGACGTGTCGCAGGGTTTCCCGGCGTTCATGATTGTCGCCGGCGTGCCCTTCACCTACTCCATCTCTGCCGGCATTGGCCTGGGCTTTATCGCCTACGTGATCGTCGCGCTCTTTAAGGGCGAGGCCTCCAAGATCAAGCCGCTCATGTGGATCGCAGCCCTTGCCTTCCTCGTCTACTTCTTCGTAGCGTAACGGCATAGTCTGCCGAAGCAAAACAACAAGGCGCGGAGTCGCATCGAACGGCTCCGCGCCTTTCTTTTAGCGTCTGCCCCCGTGCCAGCGTGCGACAATTGAGGCTGTCAATATCACAACACCGAGAGAAGCCTGCCTTGGAAGCGCATCATAAGCAGATAACCGTTTATTCAGAGTGTGTGGAAGGCGCGCCCGTCATCTACCTCCCCGTGGTTATGGGCGACGGTAGTGAAGTCTACGAGCGCTGCCGAGAGCTCGACTGCCCGCCATTCACCCTTGTCGCCATTGGAGGGCTCGATTGGAATCGCGAGCTGAGCCCCTGGGAATGTGAGGGAACTATACGAGATGCCGAGCCCTTTGGTGGACAGGCTGCTGGTTTTCTTGACGAGTTGTTGAAGCAGATAATCCCCCAGGCCGAATCATCGCTCCCGCAACCGCCCGCCTGGCGCGGCGTTGCCGGCTACTCGTTGGCGGGTCTTTTTGCACTGTGGACACTTTGGCAAACAGATGTCTTTGAGCGCGCGGCAAGTGCATCGGGGTCGCTGTGGTTCCCCGGCTTTATCGACTACGCGCGCGAGCGCACGATGACAGCCACGCCCGACGCCGCCTATCTGTCGCTCGGTAAAAAGGAAACCAAGACGCCCAACCGCATGATGCGGCACGTACTCGACGATACGCACGCGATGGAAGAGCTGTTTATAGAGCGTGACATTCCAACAACGCTGGAGCTCAACCCCGGCAACCACTTTGCCCAAACTGACCTGCGCATGGCGCGCGGCATCCACTGGATACTGACGCATTAAAAATGGCGCCCACGCGTACATACGCATGGACGCCATTTTTAATTTGGCTGAACGCAGCTACTATTCAGCAGTCTCCTCAAGCTCGGAAGTATCGAACTCAAAGTCATTACCGGGCAGGATGGCGTTGAGCACAATGCCCACCAGCGAGCCCACGGCAAGGCCCGAAAGCGAAATCGTCACGCCGCCCAGCTCCAGCACGATGGCACCGGCGGTACTGTAGGCAATGCCGAGCGAAAGCACGAGCACCAGAGCCGCAACCAGCACATTGCGGTTGTTCTGGAAATCGACCTGGTTTTCGATAAGGTTGCGAACGCCCACGGCACTGATCATGCCGTAGAGCACGAGCGACACGCCGCCGATAACGCACGCCGGCATGGCGGCAATCACCGCAGCGAACTTGGGGCAGAACGAGAGGACAATGGCGCAGCACGCGGCAATGCGAATCACGCGTGGGTCGAACACGCGCGTAAGCGCAAGCACGCCGGTGTTCTCGCCATACGTAGTGTTGGCGGGGGCGCCAAAGAGCGATGCAAAGATGGTCGCCAGGCCATCGCCGAGTAGGGTACGGTGCAGACCGGGATCGGCAATGTAATTGCGTTCGCAGGTAGAGCCAATGGCGGAGATATCGCCAATGTGCTCAATCATGGTCGCAAAGGCCAGCGGCATGATGGTGATGATGGCCGTCGTGGCAAGACCGCTATCGAACTGCGGGCCAAAGAGCGCAAACACGGTGTTGTCCCACACGATGGGCAGACCGACCCAGGGGGCGGCTGCGACGCCAGAGAAGTCGACCTCGCCCAACGCGGCCGCAACGGCATAGCTCACCACAACGCCCAGCAAAATCGGCACGATCTTGACCATGCCGCGGCCCCAGATGTTGCAGATGACGATCACGGCCACAGCGATAACGGCGACAAGCCAGTTGGTCTGGCAGTTGGCAATGGCAGAGCTCGCCAGGATCAGGCCGATGGAAATGACGATGGGACCGGTCACCACCGGCGGAAAGAAGCGCATGACACGCTTGGCGCCAAATGCGCGGAACAGCGCCGCCAGCACCGGATAGAGCAGGCCGGCGCAGGCAACGCCCAGGCAAGCGTAAGGCAAAAGCTCGGCCTCGCCGTTGGGTGCAATGGCGGCATAACCCGCGATAAAGGCAAACGACGAGCCCAGAAACGCGGGCACCTTACCGCGCGATAGAAAATGAAACAGCAGCGTGCCGATGCCGGCGAACAGAAGCGTCGCCGAAACGGAAAGGCCGGTGAGTACGGGCACGAGCACCGTGGCTCCGAACATCGCAAACATATGTTGCAAACCCAACACGAACATGCGCGGGCGGCCGAGCGATGATGCATCGTAGATGGCATCGGTGACGGCGGGCGTCGAGGATTGGGACATGGAAGTCCTTTCATGATGGAAGGGCGATCAGGCATATCGGATAACCTGCCCGAACGATACGATCCGAACCATTGTACGTGATACGCCATGTCTCGCACGCGCCGTCACCTACAAGCGGTAGCGTTACTTCCAAACGCGCTCGGCGATGCGCTTGACCAGCGCGATCTTTGCCCACTGCTCGTCCTCGGTCAGCTTGTTGCCAATCTCGCAGCTGGCAAAGCCGCACTGGGGCGACAGGTACAGGTTCTCGAGCGGCACATACTTTGCGGCCTCGTGGATACGTTCGACGATAACGTCCTCGTCCTCAAGCTCAGCCGCCTTGGTGGTCACCAGGCCCAGCACGACCTTCTTGCCGGGAGCAACGTACTTGAGCGGCTCAAAGCCACCGGCGCGTGGCGTATCGAACTCAAGGTAGAACGCGTCGACGTTCTCATGTGCGAACAGGTACGGCGCAATGGGATCATAACCACCCTCGAAGGCATACGTGGAGTGATAGTTGCCGCGGCACACGTGCGTGTTGATAACCAGATCGTCGGGCTTGCCCGCGATGGCGGCATTGTTGAGCGCCACGCCTAGCTCGGACACCTTTTGCAGGTCAACCGGGCTCATGCCGGTCTTGGACACAAAGTCGGTATCGCAATAGATGCCCCAGGTGCAGTCATCAAATTGGATGTTGCGGCAGCCCGCGGCATACAGGTCGGCAATCACGGTGCGGTATGCTGCGGCAATGGCATCGGCGAGCTCTTCGTCGGTCTTGTAGATGGCGCGTAGACTCTCCTGCTGGCCGTCGCAGCGGTCGAGCGTGACTTCGGAGAACGTCTGGATCGGCGCCGGAATGGTTTGCCGCGCGATCTGGCCCTCCCCCTCAAGCGCCTTGACAAACTTAAAGTGCTCGACGAACGGATGGTTCTCGCCGCTAATGGGACCGGTTACCACGGCGGTGTCGGCGGTAGTCTCCTCATCGTGGAACATGTAGCCCGTGCGCGAGGCGCGGCGCTCAATGCCGTTGAGTCCCCACATAAAATCGAGGTGCCAGTAGCTGCGGCGGAACTCGCCATCGGTAATCACCTGCAGGCCGGCGGCCTTCTGCTTGGCCACCAAATCGCGAATGGCATCGTCCTCGACGGCCTTAAGCCCCCCGGCATCAAGCGTGCCTGCCGCATAGGCAGCACGGGCGTCCTTTACAGCCTGCGGACGAAGAAAGCTGCCGACGATATCGGCGCGAAACGGCGCGTTCGGTTGAATCGAAGTGCTCATAGATATCTCCCTTTGCATTGGTTGCTTTACTGGGACAGAGTATGAGCGTTCATATGGCCATCGTAAAATATACGTTTATAACAGTTTGATATAGATGCTTCCTATATCAGTCTGGACTGTCATAAAGAGACTTGAACCGTGCGGAGCACAGCAGCCTAGATATGCTGACGAATCGCGTCGATATAGGCCCGACCGTAGCGCGTGAGCGTCGTGTTCTTGCGCGTGATGATGCCAATCTCCATGTACTCGTCCACGTCGAGCGGAATCGAGATAATACCCGGCCCGTTGAGCTCGTGGCTGATCACGCCCGAACACACCGTGTAGCCGTTGAGACCCATGGCCAGGTTGAACAACGTCGCACGGTCGCGCACGCGGATGTTCTTGCGGCGCTCAAAGGTCGAGGTCAGTTCCTCGGAATAGTAAAACGAGTTATAGCTGCCCTGCTCGTAGGACAGGAACGGGTAGTCTTCCAAGTCCTCAGGCGTCACGCTCGAGCGGCCCGCCAGCGGATGGTCGGCGCACACGAAGACATGCGGTGTGGCGCAGAAGAGCCCCTCGAATACGAGCTCGTTGGCGGCAAGCATGCGCTCGATGACCTCGCGATTGTGCTCCGACAGATATAGGATGCCGAGTTCGCTTTTCATATGCGCGACATCCTCGATAATTTCGTGGGTCTGCTCCTCGCGCAGGGTAAAGTCGTAGCGCGCGGCATCGAACTCGCGGATCACATCGACAAACGCATTAACGGCAAAGGAATAATGCTGGCAGCTCACACTAAAGTGCGGCACCTGCTCGGACGTACCTTTGTACTTGCCCTCGAGCAGGTCGGCCTGGTCGAGCACCTGGCGCGCGTACCCCAAGAAGGTCTCGCCTTCCTCGGACACAATGACACCCTTGTTGGTGCGCTCAAAGATATGCACACCCATCTCGTTTTCGAGATCGCGGATCGACGCGGTAATCGAAGGCTGCGACACAAAGAGCCGGCGCGAGGCCTCGGTGATGCTGCCGCATTCGGCAACTTTGACGACATATCTGAGTTGCTGGAGCTTCATGGCTTTCTCCCTAGACGTTTGTGACGTCGAAACCCGCCGTGTCCATTTGGCTCATAAACGACGGCATCTCCCCCGTCGCGGCGCAGGCGGCAATCTGATGCAGAGCCCCGGCAACCGCATCATCTGCCGCAGCGCCGATATGCCAGCGTGCGGCAGCCGTGACGGCCTCGTTGGCATTGGCGACTGCAACGGAGTTGGGAACGGCATCGATCATGGGCAAATCGTTATCGGAATCGCCGAATACGGCCACCTCGTCGGGCATCAGGCCCAAAGCACGCGCCAGCTCCAGCGCAGCGCAGCCCTTGTCCCAGCCGGTCGGAAGAACGTCGAACAGGCGCACGCGGTTGTTGGGAAACACGAGCGAGAGCTCCGGCACCTCAGCGGCAACACGCTCGCGCAGCTCGGCGAGCTCCTCGCGCGAACGGGCACTCCAGATATTCGCCTTGTATACCGGGGCATCGTCAACGACAGGACGACAGGGAGCCTCTTCGCCCTTGAGCCACGCGTTGCCGCCTGACTTCATGGCGCGACGCACACGCTCGGGATCGCTTGTCACGCAATAGGCATCGTTATTCCAAAAGTCATCACCCAAACGGTAGACCTTCAAATACGTATCGTCGGTCTCCTGTTCAAAATAATCGGCTAAGCGCATAAGGACATCGTTATCGATTGCGCGCGAAGCGACTACTTCGCCATCGACAAACATCACCTGGCCGTTGCAAAACGCACCGGTCGAGAAGCACTCGGAGCGATTGCGGAACATCCAGCCCATCGCGGACGGCTGACGACCCGAAACCGGACCAAAGTGCAGACCCGCCGCCTGCATGGCATGAATACCCTCAATGGCGTAGTCGCTGGCGCCGTCATGCCCGGCTGGAATCAGCGTATCGTCTATATCGGTTAGCACAAGTTTGATCATAGAGTCCCCCGTCATTTTCACCGTATCCATTGTAACGGTGCGCTAGTATAGGGAACAACAGATTCGATGCGGGAGTGCCGGCGGTGCAAACCACAAGGCTGAGAGGGCATGGGGCCCAATCCTTTGAACCTGTCAGTTAATGCTGGCGTAGGGAGCATGCCGCCTTTACAGGGGCGCTGTCTATGCACAGCGCCCCTTTTCTATGCCAAGGAGGCATGTGCAGTGATTGATTCGGAACAGCTTAAGCAACATATGGTCAAGGCCGTGGATGAGATTCGCGCTACCAATCCGATGGCCGGCTCCATCACCAACACGGTGACGATCGACTTTGTCGCCAACGCACAGCTCGCCGTGGGCGGATCGGCCGCCATGGTCTATCTGCCCGACGAGGGCGAGGCACTCGTTGCCGGCGGCGGCGCCATCTATCTCAACATGGGCACGCTCTTCCCCATTTACGAGCAAACGATTCCCCGCGCGGCCAAGGCGGCACACGACGCCGGTAAGCCCTGGGTGCTCGATCCGGTGGGTCTGGGTATCGGCAGCCTGCGCACCCAGCTGGTAAACGAACTCAAGCAGTACAAGCCCGCCATCGTGCGTGGCAACGCCTCCGAGATCATCGCACTCGCCGGCCTGTGGGGTCTTGAGGGCGAGGCGGCCGATCTGAGCCGCGTGCGCGGTGTCGATACCACCGACACGGTCGACGCCGCCCGCGCTGCCGCCGTGGCGCTCGCCCGCTACACCGGCGGCGCCGTAGTGGTCTCGGGCGAAGTCGACCTGATCACCGACGGCACGACCGTGGCCAAGTCCCACGGCGGCAGCCCGCTCATGTCCAAGATCACCGGTTGCGGCTGCTCGCAGGGCGGCGTGCTGGCCGTGTACGCCTGCGCTGCCGATCCGTTTACGGCAGCCGTCTGCGGTACCGCCGTCTACAACGTTGCCGGCACGCGTGCCGCCGCTGTCGCCGATGCCCCGGCAAGCTTTAAGGTCGCCTTTATCGACGAGCTCTACCGCGCAACCGCCCAGGACATCGCCAACAACCAGCTCGACCTCGAGGAGGCATAGGCCATGTCCGAGCCCGCAACCAATGCCGGCATGAATACGCTCGTCGCCGTGGCCATCGCCCCGTGCGGCACCGGCGATGAGCTGTCCGCCGAGGTCGCCGAGGTCGTGCACGTCATTCGCGAGAGCGGTCTTCCCAACCGCACCACCTCGATGTTCACCGAGATCGAGGGCGACTGGGACGAAGTCATGCAGGTCGTGCGTGACGCAACCTTTGTGTTGGCGAGCAAGGGCATCCGCACCGAAGTCGTACTCAAAGCCGATATTCGACCCGGATTTACCGACACCATGACCGGCAAGCTCGAGCGCATGGAAGCACAGATCAAGAAACAGGAGGAAGCACGATGAGCATCCGCGACAACCTTGATATCTCGGCCTATCTGGTGCTCGGCCCCGAAAACACGCTCGGGCGCCCCGTGGGCGATGTGGTGGCCCAGGCACTCGACGCCGGCTTTACCTGCATCCAGGTGCGCTCCAAGGTGGCAAGCGCCCGCGAGATCATTGCGCTGACCGGCGACGCCGCGCAGGCAATCGCACAGGCCGGCAAGACCGGTCAGGTCGCCCTGTTAATCGACGACCGTCTGGACTGTGTACTCGCCGCGCGCGAGCAGGGCATTGCCGTCGACGGCGTGCACGTAGGCCAGAGCGACATTCCCGTCGAGGTCTGTCGCAAGCTGCTGGGTCCCGACGCCATCGTGGGCCTTTCGGCCCGCTGCGAGGAGATGCTCGAATACGTCAAGACCGCCGACATGAGCCTGGTCGACTACCTGGGCATCGGCCCGCTCCACGAGACCGAGACCAAGCGCGACTGCGGACGCGCGGCCGATGGCTCTATCATCACCAAGAGCTTTGAGGACCTGGCCGCACTCCACGCGGCAAGCCCCGTGCCCATCGTGGTGGGCGGCGGCGTCAAGACGGCCGACTTGCCGCAGCTTAAGGCAACCGGCGTCGACGGCTTCTTTGTGGTGAGCGCCGTCTGCAGCGCCGATGACCCCTACGCCGCGGCCAAGGAGCTCGTCGACACCTGGCAGCAGGCGTAAGTCTAGGCCGAGCAGCTGGTTCGCAGCCTCATATCTTCAGCAATGGAAAGCGCATCCCAGTTTGGACCTCCATTCCGGGATGCGCTTTCCGCCTAGATGGCGGCAGCAGCCTCTACCCTGCCAGATATGCCTCCAGTGCCGGCAAGGTCACCTCCGCATCGCGGCGACCAATCTGGTAGATGCGTTCAAGTTCATCCGGTTCGCGGCACAGCGACGGCACCTTCACCGATTCGCTCGGCCGCACCACAAAGATCTCGCCGGCAGCCTCGCGACGTGCCAGGTCATCGAGCGTGGCATTGTAGACCTCATGCCGATGCTCAAGCGCTGCGACAAACTCCGGATAGTGACGGAACACGCGCCGCAGCATGGGCATCACGCTGTTGGGCTGCTTCACAAAGCCCGCCGGCTGCGTGAGTACCACGATATTGCGGTCATACCCCTGCGCAAACAGCCAAGCGCTGGGAATGGAATCGGCCACGCCGCCATCCAGGTACTTGCGGCCCTCAATGGCGACAGGACGCGTCGCCACGGGAATTGCCGACGACGCCCGGATCCACTCGATATCGCGCTCATCGCCATAGGGCAGGTCGTGATAGACGGCCTTGCCCGTCTCGATATCGGTACACACGCACGTAAATCGCATGGGGCAGGCGCGATATGCTTCCAGGTCGATGGGATCGCGCTCGATAGGCACCTCGTGATAGGCAAAGTCGGCATTGAACATATCGCCGGTTCGCAGCCAGCTGGTCACGCTCGCATAGCGCTTGTCGGCGCAATAGGCCTTGTTATAGCGAATGGCGCGGCCGATCTGGCGCGATTTAAAGTTGTAGCCAAATGCCGCGCCCGCCGAGACGCCCACCATATGGTCGCAGGTCAAACCGTGCTCCATCCAAACGTCGAGCACGCCCGCCGTATACATACCGCGGTAGCCGCCTCCCTCGAGCGCCAGCCCCACCGTGCGCGTCATATTTGACTGTGCCATGCGACCATCTCCGTTCCTGCGTTTTAAAACGGGACAAGTATACCCGTCAACATATATCGTCCCAGTCGCATTTTTATCGAACATCGCATCGTCGCGCTACCGTTTGTCGAATAATAGCCGCCCACAGCATGTGCACCCATATATAATTGTGCACTATTGTTTACACTACTCAGCTGTTATCAACAGCGAACATTAGCCGGCAAATTAACTCAACAACGCGGCAAGGCGGGGGCCTGGATACATGCAAAGCGCTGAGCAACGACGCGTGTACACAACGAGCTCGCCCGACGCAATCCGCCCCGACCTCAGAAAGCCGCTTAGAACATGGATACTGTCAGCAATTACACCGAAACGCTCGAAAAGACCGTCCGTGACCTTCTCGAGCGTCAGGAGGATCTGATCAGGACCGCCTTTACCGACCAGCTTACCGGGCTTGGCAACCGTGGCGGCTTTGCCCGTTCCCTCGAGGAGCTCTGGGAGCAGGACGCCCCCGTTACCATGGCGTTCATCGATATCGACAATCTCAAGCACTGCAACGACGTCTTTGGGCATGACGAGGGCAACCGCTATATCTTGCAGGTAAGTCTCTATCTTAAGCTGTATATGAAGGTGGGCGAAGCGGCGTTTCGCATAGGCGGCGACGAGTTTGCCATCCTATCTACGATTGCAACCGAGGACGACCTCGCCGAACGTCTGAAACACTGCCGAACGGTTCTGCTCAAAAACAACGATTCCGAGATGCCCCACTCGTTTAGCTACGGAGTGTCACATGCCGACCCCGCCCTGGGCGAAGCTTCCAATCGCATGACGCTCGATGCCGACCATCGCATGTACGACTACAAGCTACGTCATGCCATGCACCTCGATCGACGCAATATCACGCAAGTCCACGCCGACGACTTCGAAATAAGCGATCGTATTTTTGACGCCTTTTCGATGCTCAACGAGGGCCGTTATTTCTTTATCGAGAACTTGGACAAACATCGCACCCTTTGGTCACAAGGTGCCTTACGCGATCTTGGCCTTCCCTCGGAGCACATAGACAACTGTCGCGATTACTGGAAAACGCGCGTCCATCCCGACGACCTTGAGGCCTGCATCAACGACATCGACCAAGTCTACAACGGCACCAAGCACCGTCGCGTCATGCAGTATCGTGTGCGCAACGCCGTCGGCGACTACGTCCTTTGCCGTGCTCGCGGGTTTCGTATCGACGGCGACGGAAATGTCCCCTCGCTCTATGTCGGCGAGCTCGTCAACCACTCACTTGCCGAAACCGTCGACGCCGCCACAGGCCTCGGAACGCAGCGCATGCTGGCCAACGCCATCGACGCCTGCCGCCGCGATCGTTGCGAGACAGGGCTTATAGCGGTGCGCGTTCGTGGCACGACAAAGCTCAACGAGCTCTACGGAGCCGAGGCTGTCGACAACATGCTTGCCGAATACGCAGGCCGCATGCTGTCGATCACCCGCGGCAGGAGCCGGGTCTACCGTTCACGAAGCGTCCAGTTCGTCGTGCTCAGCAACGACCTAGACCACGAGGCATTCGAGCAACTGACCCGCCACCTTAAAGAGGCCGTTTTCGCTCCTGTTCGAATCGCAGGCGACACCATTACTCCCGTCTGCCTTGTCGTCCCGGCCTTTTACGAGCACTTAACCCATCAAGCGACCGCCGTTTTAGGCGAACTCGACCGTCGCCTTCGCACGGCCGGCGGGCTTGTTCCCAACGACAGCCTCCCCATACCCGAGGCGGAGCGCAAAAGCGCCATAGCCGAACGTATCGACTCGCTCACGGGCCTCTATCGACCCAGCGAGTTTATGCGGCGCGCCAACGCATTTCTCGAGGCAAGGCGCAACGGCACCTGGTGCATCGCCACGGTCGACATGGGCCACATGCGCCTGTTTAATGAATGGCACGGCCAGGCCGAGGGCGACCGCGTACTCGCCGATGTAGGCACGGTCCTCAAGGACATCGAGAATGCCGATATGGGCGTCGCAGGGTACTGGGGCCAAGATGACTTTTGTGTACTCATCCCCTTTAAGCACATCACCGTCCATCAAATCTACAACCGCGTTCGTGAGGCAGTAGTCAGGCATGATGACGGCGTAGGTTTCTGGCCGTCCATGGGCGTTTACCCCATCGACTCCAATGAGGAAATCACCATCGATGCGCAGGCAAAGGCCATGTTTACCAATCGACGCGCAAAAAACGACTTTAAGGAGCGCATTGCCATTTTCCGCCCCGCGGAGTACGAGCGCGAAGTCGCGTTCCACCGCACGCTGACCGAATTCCAGTACGCGCTGTCAAATGGTCGCATCACATACTATCTTCAGCCCCAGGTCGATATGGAAACCGGCGAGATTATTGGCGCCGAAGCACTCACCCGCTGGATTGACAAGGACAGCTCTCTCATTTCGCCCGCAACGTTTATCCCCGCACTCGAGGAAAGCGGCTTTGTAGTGACGCTCGACAAGTACATTTGGCAAGGTGTCGCCATATGGCTTCGCGAGCGTCTCGATCGCCGTCTTCGCGTGGTTCCGGTCTCGCTTAATGTGTCGCGCGTGGATATCCTTGCCTGCGACGTTGCCGAACATATGGGGGCGCTCGCCGCCCAATACAAGCTACCGCCCGAGCTCATGCGTATCGAGATCACCGAGACGGCTTATACGGGAGAATCCGAGGCCGTGGATAAGCTAACCGCAGATCTGCACACCCGCGGCTTCTCGACCTATATGGACGATTTTGGCACCGGTCAGTCCACGCTCGCGATGCTCAAGAACGTCAACGAAGACGTCATCAAGCTCGACCGCACCTTTGTGCCCACCGACCGCGATCAAGGCCGCAGCACGCAAATCATTTCATCGATGCTCGAAATGGCGCAGTCGCTCCATCTGCCCGTCGTGGTCGAAGGCGTCGAGACAAATGAGCAGGCGAACATGCTACGACAAATGGGCGCCCGCTACGCTCAGGGCTTCCTCTACTACCGCCCCATGCCGGCGAAGGATTTTGAGGCATTGCTCGATGGTGGCAATAACAACTGATACGCTCGCGCGCAAAACTCCACCGTCGAAGGGGGCATTTGTCTCCATTAGCTAACTTATATCCCCAATTCAAACCGAATTGGGGATATGATACAAACCGTTGTTCCGCCCAAGGAGGTTATCCATCATGAACGAGTCATATCGCCTGGGCGAGCAATCGATTATTGCCTATCTTCAGCGACTTGCGAACGGCGTCTCGACCGCTGAACTCGATGTTGCCGCGCTGCCTGCTGAGCTACGCGCCGTTGGTGAGCAACTGCAAAAGACGCATGCCATCCTGCAACAAGAGCGCCAGCTGCTTGAGCGCAGCGCCTATATCGATTCGCTCACCAATCTTGGCAACCGTGGCGGGCTCGACCTCCACGCCGATCAACTCTGGCGCAAAGGCACCCCTTTCACCTGCGCCTATATCGACATCGATCACCTCAAGCATTGCAACGATACGTTTGGCCACGCCGAGGGCAACCGCTACATTCTGGGCATCTGCCGCGCGCTCACCGAAACAATGAAGCACGATGAGCTGCTGTTCCGTATCGGCGGAGACGAATTTGTACTCTTGTCGCCTGAGGCAGACGAATCCGAGCTCGAGCGACGTCTGGAGCGGAGGCGCACCGAAATTATCGAAGCAACATCGGACGGCAAAGCGCCCATGATCGCGAGCTTTAGTTTTGGCTGCTCGCGCGTCGACCCGCTTGCTGGCGATACGCGTCACCAGATGACGATGGATGCCGATCGCAAGATGTATCGCTACAAGCTCATGAACCGCGTACAACAACCGAAAGAAGACAGCGCGCCGCAACGCCCGATCGCCGATCAGCCTCTCTGCAACGACCGAGTGTTCCAAGCAATCTGCATGAGCTCCGAGACGCGCTATCCGTTTATCCTTAACCTCGATACCGGCGAATCGCAATGGTCGGTTAATGCCGTGCGCGATTTTAACCTGCCCTCCCAGCATCCCTACAACTCGCTCGATATTTGGCTTGCCCGCGTTCACCCCGAAGACCGCGACAATGTACGCACCGAGCTCGATATGGTGCTAAACGGCACGTGGCACTTCCACTACATGCAGTATCGCGTCATGGACGCCACCGGAAAATACGCACTTTGTGACTGTACGGGCTACCGCTTGGACGGCACCGATACCGAGCCCAACATGTATGTGGGCATTATCATCAACCGAAGCTTGGCAGACACGACCGATTCCGTGACCGGCTTGGGAGATATCCACGCCCTGGTCAACGCCATTGGCGAGATGCGTCGCGTGGTGCGCGAGGCGGGCTTTGTCGCCATTAAAATTGACGATATCGATCAGATCAATGCCCGCTTTGGCTTTGACGCGGGTGACCGCGTTTTGGCAGAAAGCGCCGCCTGCCTCATGGACTGCTCGCGCGGCAAGGGTCGCCTGTTCCGCTCAACCGGACCGATGTTCGTGGCGCTTTTCGACAATCTTGGTTCCGAAGAGACCGACGCGATCGCAGACGAAATCGAGCGGTTCTTAGGGTCGCCCGTGCTCTTTGGCTCATTTGAATATCAGCCGCCCCTTCGCGTGGCGACGCTTCATCTGGACGCCGTCGATCGACAACCCGTTTCCATTTTGAACGAGCTCAAAGCGCTGCTTAAAGAGGCACCGCAGATACCGGGCACCAAACTAAACTAGCGTCGTGGGGCGCGATGCGAAACACAAGCCGTTTCGCCACGCGCCCCACGCCATCTGCCCGCTCGTGCGATAATCCTCCGCAGAAGTCACCGACAGCAGAGGGAGTTTGTGATGAAGGTCCTTTTAGTTAACGGCAGCCCCAAGGCAAATGGCAACACAGCCCGCGCGCTCGCCGAGATCGCCGAGCAACTTAAAGCCGAGGGCATCGACAGTGAGGTGTTTCAGCTGGGCGCCAAGCCCATTCGCGATTGCATCGGTTGTGGCCTGTGCGGCAAGCTTGGCGGTCGCTGCACCTTTGACGACGACGTAGTGAACGAGCTCATCGCTGCCGCCGAGCAGGCAGATGGTTTTGTCTTTGGCTCACCCGTCTACTATGCGCACCCCAGCGGACGCATCCTTTCGGCCCTCGATCGCGCCTTCTATGCAGGCGGGCATGCCTTTGAGCACAAACCCGGCGCCGCGGTCGCCGTCGCCCGTCGCGGCGGCACCTCGACCACCTTCGATGTGCTCAACAAGTACTTCACCATTAAGCAAATGCCCGTAGTTGCCTCCACCTACTGGAACAACGTGTTTGGCCGCGTGCCCGGCGACGCCGATGGGGATGCCGAGGGCCTTGCCACCATGCGAAACATCGGCAAAAACATGGCCTGGCTCCTGCGTTGCATCGAGGCGGGCCGTGCCGCCGGCATCGAAGCCCCCGAGGCAGATCGCGCAATGACCAATTTCATTCGATAAGCCCAACGGTGGTCACCTCGATGTTTCGTTAATGTCAGCGAAAAGCCAGCTGATGAGGCAAGGTGCCTTGAAAGAGGAGGGCGCTGGGCTTTTGCCCGCGCCCGACGATTGAAAGGCAGATTGCCCATCAGATGGCTTTGCAGCGTCGAGGTGACCGCCGTTCGTTAGAACGGCGGAACACAATATGATTCAAATCTTCGGCACCAAAAAGTCCTTTGATACCAAGAAGGCCCAACGCTATTTTAAGGAGCGCCGCATTAAGGTGCAGTTTATTGACCTTAAGGAAAAGGAGATGAGCAAGGGCGAGCTCACGAGCGTGATGCAGGCGGTCGGCGGCATCGACAAGCTACTCAACCCCAAGGCCAAGGACGAGGAGACGCTCGCGCTCATCCAGCACCTCACCCCCAGCCAGCGCTTTGACAAGCTGCTCGAGAACCAGCAGGTTCTCGCCGAACCCATCGTGCGCAACGGCAAAAAGGCCACCGTCGGTTATTGCCCCGATGTATGGGGAGCCTGGGAGTAGCTTGTGTTATTTGCCGGCTCGTGGGTATAAGAGCAGGCGTTTGGCATAAGATTCAACTGTAAGCCATGTCTAACAAAGGAGGGCACATGCCCAACAAACCCGTGAAGATCATCATGCTTACCGGATACCTCGGTGCCGGCAAGACCACGCTGCTCAACCACATCCTCGCCTGTCTCTTATACACATCTGA
>ENA-OZHP01000194-OZHP01000194.1-human-gut-metagenome-genome-assembly--contig:-NODE-194-length-27038-cov-7.764778_pt1 | contig 27038 bp, 28 predicted proteins | sample MGYA00244046_ERZ653686 | MGnify/ENA primary metagenome ERZ653686 (study PRJEB26926, sample SAMN06165313) | human gut metagenome | biome: ENVO:00009003; feature: ENVO:2100002; material: ENVO:00002003... | reverse complement strand
GCGACTACATCAAGGGCTACAACTCCTGGTTCGTCGACCGCTACACCCCCCAGGGTACCCTCGCTGAGACCGTGTTCAAGCTGTACAACACCACCGGTGTTGTCGTGAACAACGAGGCCATGGGCAATGCCACCACCGACATTGCTGCCAGCTACACCACCGCCGCCATCGCCAAGGTCAAGGCCGGCACCGGCCTCGACATGATGTACCATGGCGTGAAGGTCTGGTTCACCGGCACCGCCGCCACCAAGACCGCTGCCGCTTCCGGCACCGCCGTGTTCGTCAAGGACCTGGCGAAGGTCACCGAGTACTGCTGCTACGACATCGCCGCCGGCATGCTCGCCGCCGACAAGCTCTCCCCCAAGGCTGAGCTCGACATCGGCACCGGCACCGCCTATGAGTTCGACGTGATCGACAACTCCGCTGTCGGCCAGGGCACCGCCACCGTGACCACCAAGGCTTATCTGGCCACTCTCGGCTATGCCTCCACGGTCAACAAGACCACTTTCATCGGTTCTGAGAACGTCAAGAACGACTACATCAAGACCGACATCAGCGGCATCACCAGCACCGTGACCCCGAACGTGGTCATCAAGGCCAGCGAGAAGGCCTACCATGTCTTTGCTCCCACCGCCACCTCCGGCGCTGTGACCAAGGTCACCAAGGAAGCCAACGGCAGCTACACCGTCACCCTGTCCGACGGCACCGCCCTCAAGCAGTCCAAGCTCGAGTACGGTAATGTTTCTACCACTCTCCATGAGCTCGCTCAGCTTCTTGTCGAGGATCGTCATGTCAGCCCGAACTACTACTTCCTGCTTGACACGCATGGTCACTACATGTTCCTGTCTCAGGATCCGTTCAGGTCCGTCGCTTACTTCACCGGTGTGACCAAGCTGAGCAGCGCTCACGATGCATGGAGCAACGCTGTGCAGTATCAGGCTCAGTTCGTCGACATCAAGACCGGCGAGATCAAGGTCGTTCCTGTCTCCAACCAGTGGGTGGCCGACAACTTCAAGGGCCTTATCAGTAGCGTCAATTGGAATGAGGGCAACTGGTTCGGCGTTATCCAGATCATTGATATCCTGGGCCAGGGCCGCTATGGTCAGTGGTACTTCGATATCACCGACGAGCTCTACGGCGATGCGAGCTATTATCCTGAGCGCGTGTTCGACGATAGCAATTACTACGGCGCGAACAGCAATTACGCTTATGTCGGTAGGGCTGAAGTAGGCAAGAATGTTGCCGGCAGCTTCCAGAAGGTTTATGTCGATCTTGGAAATGGTGAGAGAGACAGCTATCGTTATGACTACGACAACACCGTTTTCTACATTGCCAACAATGCCGGCGACAAGCTGACTGTTGACAAGTATGTCGGTGTGGACGCTCTGCTGGCCGGCTATGCCGAGAAGCACAACAGCTACATCAGCACTATTTACTTCCACAACGCTGCTATTACCCTCAAGGATTCCGCCGCCGGCAACAAGGAAGTCGCGACTCTGTTTGCCTTTGATGAAACTGAGGCCAGCGGTGAGTTCGCCTTCTTCCCGACGGATGTCACTTGGACCTCTGTCGCCGACGATTACGTTGCCGTCACCGGTTATCTGAACGGCACCAAGACTACCGAGATCTTCAAGTTCGAGAAGGATTACTTCATCAATGTTCTCGGCGGCAAAATCGCCCGTGGCTTCTATGGCTACAGCTTTGATGAGGACGGCTATGCCTATAACCTCCATCGAGTTCCCATCCAGGAGGTCGGCCTTGATAAGTCTAAGGTCAACTTCGAGACCGTCGGCAGCAAGACCTATCTGAACGATGTCCTTGTTGAGTCCGACTGCGTCGTTGTCGATACCCGTAAGGGCGCCGGCGTCAACTTCGATGCCATCAACGACCTCAAGACGCTTGTAAGCCTCAACAGGTGGACTAACACTCAGTACGGCAGCTTCACCATCGCTTACACGACTTGGCCGAGCTTCGAGCCGTACGGCAGCATCTCTACCATCTACGTTGTTGAGAACAACCTGAGCCTTGCCAACGTCGGCTTTGCCCAGTCCATGAAGGGCTGGTCTGTTAAGGCCCCTGGAGCCGCGTATGAAGATGAGTACGTCTATCTGAAGAACGACGAGGCCCTTGCAGGCATCGCTGTCGGCACCGACATCCTTGTTGGCGGCACTTACAGGCTCAGCACTCGCGTTGATGATGATGGCGCTCCCGTTTTCGACGGCGCTCAGGTGACCTTCAAAGAGGTGCCTGCCACTGTTGTTGAGTACAACGGCGTCAAGTACGTCTATGTCAAGGTCACTGCTATCACCGGCACGGCCTTCGGTTCCGCGGATGTCACCATCGGCTCCCTGGAGTACAAGGTCACCATCACCAACAATGCTACCGACTTCGTGATGCACTACGAAGTTAACGATGACTACAAGGGTGCTGTCGCCGATAACAAGCTGGAGCTTACCCTCAACGTCGGCGATAATATAGCCCTCGGCTTCCACAGGGACGGCGTTGCTCAGGGTACCGTTGCTACGGTCACCATGAACGGCACTGATACCATGAAGGTTACTTGGGGTGCTAGCGGCAATGTCTGGACGGAGAATTTCGTGCCTGAGACCAATACTGTCATCGTAAACAGCATCCTGGCTAACTACAGGTATGAGCTTTCTGGTGATCGTATGATCGAGTGCTGGGGCTTTGACGTCTCCGGTGTCAACAAGACTGCCGTTTTCGCCAACATCGTTCCTGGCGACGGTGTTGCGATGAGCATCAAGCAGCTGCAGGGCAAGGATGCTATCCTTGGTGCCGCTAGTGCTGAGGACAGCGCAAAGCTGCTCTTTGGTGGAGCGGAGTTCCTGTCCATCAATGCCGTCAGCGAAGCTGAGAATTGCGTCTTTAACTTCGTAAAGGTCGTTCCCGGCGCTGTGACTGTGGCTGCAGACGGCGTTACCAACGTTGTTGCTGTTACCGCTAACGGCTGGGGTCCCGACGACGGCAACATTACCTGATCCAACTCTAGCCTAAACTAAAACCGGATCCCGGTTTTCCCGCCCCCTTCGGGGGGCGGGTTTTTTCATTATACGGACGTTTAAGAACTGTGAATGAACAAATACTGAACTTTTTGCTAAGACATTATGTGGTTTAGACCCCATAATTTGTGCATTGTGACGGTTGACAGGTCCGAATTAAGGTGATATGCTCATGTCCAGTCACAGGCTGTGAAGGAAAGAGTAGTCCGTCGGATGCGGCGCAGAGAGCCCCGGCAAGGTGGGAGCGGGGCGCGCAGATGCGGGTGAACATGGTTCCGGAGCCGCGCACCGAACCGTTTCTCGGTAAGGCTGCGACGGGTGCGCCCGTTATCGCGTCAGGAGTATGATGGTACTCCGTGAGGCCCTTGTCGTGAGGCATGGGTGAATTAGGGTGGTAACACGATCTTTCATCGTCCCTGATGCTATTCTGCATCAGGGACGGTTTTTTTATTCGGGGTGATAGCCTTGGCGCTTATAGAAATTAAAAATCTCTGCAAGACCTTCGGCTCCGGCGATAACGCCGTCCACGCGCTCGAAGATGTCTCGCTGAACATCGAGGCCGGCGAGATCTTCGGCATCATCGGCCTCTCCGGCGCGGGCAAGTCCACGCTCGTCCGCTGCATCAACCTCCTGGAGCGGCCAACAAGCGGTACCGTCACGGTGGATGGCGCGGATATGTGCTCGCTCTCCGAGCGCGAGCTCCGCAGCCAGCGCCGCGAGATCGGCATGATCTTCCAGAGCTTCAACCTGCTCATGCAGCGCAACGCTCTCGCCAACGTCCGCTTCCCGCTCGAACTCGCGGGCGTCCCCCGCGCGAAAGCCAACAAGCGCGCGCAGGAACTGCTTGAGCTCGTCGGCCTCGGCGACAGGCTCCGCGCCTACCCTGCCCAGCTCTCCGGCGGCCAGAAGCAGCGCGTCGCCATCGCCCGCGCCCTCGCCACGGACCCCAAGGTCCTGCTCTGCGACGAGGCCACCAGCGCCCTCGACCCCACCACCACCGAGAGCATCCTCGAACTGCTCAAGGACCTCAACCGCTCGCTCGGCGTCACCGTTGTGGTGATAACCCATGAGATGCGCGTCGTCGAGAGGATCTGCTCCCGCGTCGCCATCATAGCAGACAGCCGCATCGCAGAGCTCGGCCCCGTCCAGGAAGTGTTCCTCCATCCGCGCACCGAGGCTGCCAAAAAGCTGGTCCTCCCCTCCCGCGCCGGCAAGCTCGAGGGCTTCTCCAGGGACGGCGAGAATCGCGCTGTGGACGAGTGCCGCGGCAGCCTTATCCGTCTCGCCTTCGACGGCGAGACCACCGACCGCCCCATCATCGCGGACATGATCCTTTCCCTCGGCGCACCAGTCAGCATTGTCTACGCCGATACCCGCAGCATCGAGGGCAGGCTCTACGGCCACACCGTCCTCCAACTGCCCAGCGAACCCGAAACCGCAGATAAAATGCGCCGCTGGCTCGAAAGCCAGGGCATCAGCTTCACGGAGGAGGAATGAACATGCTCGATCTGGTTCTCAAGGGCCTCGGCGAGACCATATACATGACCGTCGCCGTCACCTTCTTCGCCTATGTCGTCGGTCTGCCGCTCGGCCTCGTCCTCGCCGTCACCGCCAAGGACGGGCTCCGACCCAACCGCGCCGTATACCTTGCGCTCAGCGCCGTCGTCAACGTCCTGCGCAGCGTGCCGTTCCTCATCCTCATCTACACCATGCTGCCCGTCACCCGCTTCGTCGTCGGCACCGCGATAGGCACCAAGGGCGTGCTGCTGCCGCTCTTCGTCTCCGCCTTCCCCTTTGTGGCAAGGCTCGTAGAATCCAGCGCAAGGGAGGTGGACCGGGGCGTCATCGAAGCGTCCCGCTCTATGGGCGCCTCCGTCTGGCAGGTCGTCGTCAAGGTCCTCGTCCCCGAGGCCATGCCCAGCATCCTATCCGGAGCGACCATCGCCGCTACCACCATCCTCGGCTACTCCGCCATGGCCGGCGTCGCCGGAGGCGGCGGACTCGGCGCCATCGCCATCAACTACGGCTACTCTCGATATAACTACGCCGTCATGCTCACCATGTGCGCCGTAATCGTGATCGTCGTTCAGCTCATAGAGACCCTCGGCAAGACCTCCGTGAGACTGAAAGACCGCAGACTCAGATAATTTGAATTTGAAGGAGATAATGAAAATGAAAAAGCTGCTTTCCATCCTGCTGTGCGCCGCGCTCGTGCTCGGCCTCGCCGCCTGCGGCGCCCCCGCTTCCGAACCCTCCGCCGCCCCCGCGACCGACGTTCCCGATCCCACCGACGCCGCCCCGGCCACCGACGCTGCCTCCGGCGAGCTCGAAAAGCTGGTCGTCGGCGCCTCCAGCACCCCGCACGCCGAGATACTCGAGGCCCTCAAGGGCGAGCTCGAGACCCTTGGCTACGAACTCCAGGTCACCATCTTCGACGACTACGTCATGCCCAACCTCGCCCTCGCCGACGGCGAGATAGACGCGAACTACTTCCAGCACGAGCCCTACCTGCTCAACTTCAACGCCGAGAACAACACCGAGCTCGTCTCCGCCGTCGCTGTCCACTACGAGCCCATGGGCATCTACAGCAGCAGCAAGTCCAGCCTCGACGAGATAGCCGAGGGCGACATCATCGCCGTCCCGAACGACGGCACCAACGAGGCCCGCGCCCTTCTCCTTCTCGAAGCTGAAGGACTCATCACCCTCAAGGACGGCATCGACGCCTCCACCGAGACCGCGACCATCCTCGACATCGCCGAGAACCCGCTGAACCTCGAGATCGTTGAGATGTCCGCCCAGAACATCCCGCACAGCCTGCCCGACGTGGCCTATGGCGTCATAAACGGCAACTACGCCCTGCAGGCCGGCCTCACCGGCAACGACGCCCTCGCCAGCGAGAGCGCCGAGTCCGACGCCGCGCAGACCTACGCGAACATTCTGGCCGTCCGCGCCGGCGAGGAGAACACCGACAAGACCCAGGCCCTCATCACCGCCCTCACGAGCGAGACCTGCCGCGAGTTCATCGAATCCACCTACGACGGCGCCGTCGTGCCGATCTTCTGAAAATAAAAACAGCAAAAGGCCGCCTCCACAGGGAGGCGGCCTTTTGCTTGGTTGCGCCGGTGCGGTTCAGAATTTCAGGCAGATGCGCCTGCCGGAGCAGTCTATGAGCCCGTCGCGGCGCATTTTGGTGAGCTCGCTGCACATGGCGCTGCGGTCCACGCCGAGGTAGTCCGCCAGCTGCTGACGGTTGTACGGCAGCGTGAAGCTGCGGTCCCCGGCGCGCCGCGCACAGTCCGAGAAATAACTCATGAGCCGCCCCCTTATCGTCTTGGGGCTCGTGTGCAGTATCTTCCGCGAGAGCTGCAGGCTCTTCTGCGCGCAGACGAACAGCAGATTGCGGGCCAGGCGCGCGTGGAAGGGGCAGGCTCTGTCGCAAGTCGTGAGCAGCCTGCCGACGTTCAGGAACAGCACCCTCGTGTCCTCGGCGGCGGCGACTGATATGAGCAGCGGTTCGCCCGGGCTGCAGGCATAGACCTCCGCAAACACGCTGCCCGGCCCCGCGTGGCCCAGCACGCTCTCGTTGCCCCAGACGTCCACATGCGAGATGAGCGCCATGCCCGACAGGACCAGCCCCACGTTCTCCGTCGTGTCGCCCTCGGCCAGTATGAGCTCGCCCTTGCCGTATTCGGCCTCCGCCGCGCCCAGGCAGTCCAGCAGCGACGCCGCCTCCGCCCGGCTCACGCCCTCAAAAAGCTCCGTTTTCGGCAAAACTATGTCCATACAGCACCTCAAATGTTGTAGAAACAACAGACTTACTGCCCGGATTATAGTATACTCGAAGCACAAATTCAAGACTGGGGCGTGATAAGCGTGATAAGAAGGATAGTAAACATAGACGAGGAAAAGTGCACGGGCTGCGGGGCCTGCGCCGAGGCCTGCCACGAGGGAGCCATCGGCATGGTGGACGGCAAGGCAAAGCTGCTGCGCGACGACTACTGCGACGGGCTTGGCGACTGTCTGCCGAGCTGCCCGGCGGGGGCCATCAGCTTTGTGGAGCGCGAGGCTGCCGCCTACGACGAGGAGGCGGTGCAGCAGCACATGGAGCACAGAAAGCTGCAGCAGAGCTTTCAGGGCTGCCCGGGCCACCGGCCCATGAGCTTTGACCGTTCCGCGGCGCCGGAGCCGGAAGAGCTCCGGGCGCGAGCGGCCCGTTCGGAGCTGGCCCAATGGCCCTGCCAGATAAAGCTGGTGCCGGTGAACGCGCCGTTTTTCGACGGGGCGAAGCTCCTCATAGCGGCGGACTGCACGGCCTTTGCCTACGCCGCTATGCACGCCGAGTTCATGCGCGGCCGGGTGACGCTGAACGGCTGTCCCAAGCTGGACGGCGTGGATTACAGCGAGAAGCTGACGGAGATCATCCGCCGCAACGACATAAAGAGCGTGACCATCGTGCGCATGGAGGTACCCTGCTGCGGCGGCCTGGAGCTCGCCGCAAAGCGCGCCCTCCAAAACAGCGGGAAGTTCATCCCCTGGCAGGTCGTCACGATCTCCACCGACGGCAGGCTCCTTGAAAACTGAGCGCAGGCAAAAAGCCGCCCCTTTTGGGGCGGCTTTTTGCTTTGCGGCGCGCTCAACGGGCAAAGTACAGGGCGAGCGCGATGAGCACGGCCTCGAAGAACAGTATGAGCGGCATGCCTATTGTAAAGCTGTCGTGCTGGGTCTTGTGCCGGAAGGCATACATACCGGCGATGATGCCGGGCGAGCCGCCCAGCACTGCCACAAGGAACAGCGTCGCCTCCGGTATCCGGCGTTTCCCCCGCCGGGCGCGGGACTTGTCCGAGGCCATGAGGATGAACGCGTCCAGGTTTATCAGGAGCAGATACGCCCCCAAAAGTATGAGCAGGAGCTTCATTTGCCTTTCCTCCGCCTTCTGTCATATGGCGGGACGAGACAGCCCTTGCCGAAGCCTATGAGGTCCTCCCGGCCCGCCTTGCGCAGCGCCTCCAGGACCAGGCGGCGGTTCGCGGGGTTCTGGAACTGCAAGAGCGCACGCTGCATCGCCTTCTCCTCGGGCGAGCGCGGCACGTATACCGGCTCCATCGTCCGCGGGTCCAGGCCGGTGTGGTACATACAGGTCGAGACCGTCCCCGGCGTCGGGTAGAAGTCCTGCACCTGCTCCGGTCTGCGCCCGGTCTTTTTCAGGTACTGCGCCAGGGCTATCGCGCTCTCCAGCGTGCTGCCCGGGTGCGAGCTCATGAGATAGGGAACGACATATTGTTCCTTATCGTACCTCGCGTTCAGGCTGCGGTACTTCTCCATGAAGCGTTCGTAGACGTCTATGTGCGGCTTGCCCATGTAGTCGAGCACGGAGTCTATGCAGTGCTCCGGTGCGACCTTGAGCTGGCCGGAGATGTGATATTTCACGAGCTCGGCAAAGAAGTCGCCCTTTTTGTCGCAGAGCATGAAGTCGTATCTTATCCCGCTGCGTACAAAGACCTTTTTCACCCCCGGAATGTTCCGGAGCTTGCGCAAAAGCGCGAGGTAGTCGGAGTGGTCGGCCTCTATATTTTTGCAGGGCGTGGGCGCGAGACAGCTGCGGTTCGCGCACATGCCGTTTTTGAGCTGCTGGGAGCAGGAGGGCTTTCTGAAGTTCGCGGAGGGCCCGCCGACGTCGGAGACGTAGCCCTTCCAGAGCGGGTGCTTCGTCATGGCCGTGACCTCGCGGATGACGCTCTCGTGGCTGCGGCTCGTCACCATCCTGCCCTGGTGGAAGGCCAGGGCGCAGAAATTGCAGCCGCCGAAGCAGCCCCGGTTGTGTATGACGGAAAAGCGGACCTCCTCTATCGCCGGGACGCCGCCCAGGGCCTCGTACATGGGGTGGACCTCCCGCGTGTAGGGCAGTTCGGCAACCCGGTCCAGCTCCGCCGTGGAAAGCGGCATGGCCGGCGGGTTCACAACGAGGTAGCGGTCCCCGTGCGCCTGGGCCATTGCCCGACCCCTGACCGGGTCGTGCTCGGCGTATTCTATCCGCGTCGCCTCGGCGTAGGACTTCTTGCTCCGGCACACGTCCTCGTAGGAGGGCAGCATGACCGCCTCCGCGGGTGCCTCCTTGGCGATATAGGCGGTACCGCGTATGTCGTGCAGCTCGGAGACGGGCCTTTTCTTCTTGAGCGCCTTCGCTATCTCTATCGTGGCGTACTCGCCCATGCCGTAGACGAGCAGGTCCGCTTTTGCGTCGAAGATGACGCTCCTGCGCACCTTGTCCTCCCAATAGTCGTAGTGCGCGAAGCGGCGCAGGCTGGCCTCCAGCGAGCCGATGACTATTGGCATCTCGGCCCCGAAGGCCTCCCTCGCGCGGTTGGCGTAGACGATGACGGCCCGGTCCGGGCGAAGCCCCGTCTTTTTCCCGGGCGAGTAGAAGTCCTCGCGCCTTCTGTGCTTTGCCGCCGTGTAGTGCGCGACCATGGAGTCCAGGTTCCCCGCGCCTATCATGACGCCCAGCCTCGGCGCGCCCATGGCCTTGAACGCCTCCGCCGAGTGCCAGTCCGGCTGGCAGAGCACAGCGACCCTGTAGCCTTCGGCCTCCAGCACCCGGGCGATGACCGCCGTGCCGAAGCTCGGGTGGTCCACATATGCGTCCCCGCCGACGACGAGGAAGTCATACCACCACCAGCCGCGCTCGTGCATGTCCTCGGCGGACACCGGCAGGAAATCGGCCCTGTCGATCACAGCAGTTCACCTCCGTACCAGCCGCTGACGCCATTGTGCTTCACAAGGTAGCCCCGGCTCGTCTCCTCCACGACGGAGACCTCGTCCCCGGGCTCCAGGGGGAGGCAGTAGTCCGTGCAGTCGTTGCAGCGGACCTCGCCGCTCTCGCCGTAGAGGTATTTCGTGAGTATGTCCAGCTCGTAGCCCGTCCGCACGTGGACGCATCGGGAGAACTCCTCCCCCCGTTCCAGGATACGGACGAGGTTGTCGCCCCAGCGGATATAGGCGCTGCGCTCCGAGCCGCGCTGCCTGGTCCTGACGCGCCGGACGGGGAACTTGTCGTAATGCTCGAAGCGAAAGTCCTCGCTGCCGTTTCTGGGGATGATGAGGGCGTTGAGCTGGCCGTCGTCCTTGAGGACGCAGCCGCCGTCTATGCTGATTATCCTGCGCTCCCGTTCTATGATGGGGTTTGCGCAGACGGTGTCCGCCCCGTAGAGCATGACGGGCCAGTGGCCGACGATGACCCAGCGGTCAAAGGAGCGGCCCTGGCCGAGGAAGTTGTCGTTTTTCATGCAGCTCCAGCCGTCCCAGCTCTCTGGCTCGCCCTCCGGCAGGCCGCCGTGGACAAAGACGTAGCGCCCCGCATCTATCACATGGGGCAGGCTGTCCAGGAAGTCCAGCTCCGGGGCGAAGGCTTCGCCTATCCGGCGCCGGAATTCGGCCATGTCCGTGTCCTCCCGGACCTCGAAGCCGATCTCGGCGCTCATCTGGGCCAGCAGGCCGGGACCCCAGCCCGCGCTGTTGGCCAGCAAATATTTTTTTGTGTAGATGTCGGAGCGCGGCGTGGCGCGGTAGATCTCATCCTGCCAGCAGTCGCAGTTGCCCTGCACGGCCAGGACCCGCCGTTCTTTGGCCAGGCGCATGATATAGCGCAGAGTCTCAAGGCTCTGCCCGCCCTTTTCGACCATGTCCCCGCAGAACACCAGGGTGTCCTCCCCGCGCAGGTCCAGCTTGTCCAGCAGGCCCCGGAGATAGGGCAGGTTGCCGTGTACGTCCGAGATGGCGATGATGCGCCCGGCCGCGGGCAGCTCCAGCTTGTGTATGACGGCCTTCATCAGTTCTTTCTCTCCATGAGCAGCTGGTCGGAGGAGACGCCCGGCTCCACAGCCAGTTCTTCAAAGCCGTAGTGCCTGTAGAAACCGATCGCAGCCTCATTCGTCACGGCGACGTGGAGGCGCACCGCGCTCCGGCCCCTGTCCGCAAAATACGCCGCGGCGCAGCCGATGAGCTGCACGCCGTAGCCCTTGCCCCGGAACTCCGGGACGAGATACAGCAGGCTTATCCAACCGCAGCCCTCGTCCCTGCCGCGCCTCGGGTCCAACTCCAGAACGCCTACGGGCCTCTCGCCGTACATGACCTTCATGAGGCAGTCGCGGTCCTTGGCCGAGTGCGAGCGCGCCGAGGCCAGGTAGACACGCGGCACAAAACCCGCCGAGGAGCCGTGCGCCACGGCCCAGGAGTCCGCGTAGCAGCGGGTGTAGAACTCGGCGTCGCCGGGGTTTTTGGGGTCCAGCGGCTCGAAACGCAGGCTGGTGGGGTCGTCCTTCTTGGTGTCGCGCCACCAGCGCTGCTGCGCAAAGGTCGAAAGCCCCTCGCCCAGGTGGCTGTTATCGTTGTAGTATTTGACGCTTATGCGCCCGTCCTCCACCTCCAGCAGGCTTACGGCGGTGTTGTCGCCATGGAGCATGGGCTCGCCCTCGCCGCTGTGTACGCCCATGGCGCCCATGAGAAAGATCTTTATCGCCATGCCGTGGGACACGGCGGCTATCGTGCCGCCCTCGTGCTTCGCGGCCAGTTCGAGGATGACCTTAGTCATCCGCTCCTGGACCTCCCCAAAGCTCTCGCAGCCGGGTACGAACCACCTCTCCGGCTCGTTGTTGAAGAGGTACATCTGCTCGGGCCACCTGTAGGTGATGTTGCCCCAGGGCTCGCCCTCCCAGACGCCCATGTTTATCTCGCGCAGGCGCGGCGTCGTGACGAGCTCGAGCTCCCGCCCGCGCAGGAGCGCGCCTGCCGTTGCAACGGTCCTGTCCAGGTCGCTGGAATACACCGCGTCTATCTTTACCCCGCGGAAACGTTCCGCCAGGGCGTCTATCTGCCGCCTGCCCCGGTCCGTGACCTTGCCGTTCCAGTGGCCCTGAGCACGGCGGAAGAGGTTCCCCTCCGCCTCTGCGTGACGTATGAGATATATACTTGTCATATGCGCTTCATCGTCCAATCCCGTTGTGTGTTGACCATAGGTCTTGAGTAGGCTATAATGGTTGAGTTACATTTTACAATAAATCTCCGCCGGTTACAAGGATAACAGGGGGCCTGAACTTGAAAGTGATACATCTCATAAGCGGAGGCGATACGGGCGGCGCAAAGACGCACGTCCACTCCCTGCTGCGCAACCTCTCCCGGGGCATGGACGTAACGCTCGTCTGCTTCCGGGACGGACCCTTCGCGCGGGAGGCCGCCGAGCTGGGGATAGACACCCGGGTCTGCGAGGGCGGCTTCTTCTCCGCCCTGCGCCAGGTCAAAAAGCTCATCGCCGAAGAGGGCTTCGAGCTCGTCCACACCCACGGCTCCAGGGCCAACCTCGCCGGGGCCATCCTGCGCTCGGGCTGCGGCAGGCCTGTCGTCAGCACCGTGCACAGCGACTACAGGCTGGACTATATGGGCCGCCCCCTCGCCGGGGCCACCTACGGCGTGCTGAACGTCCTGGCCCTGCGGCGGATCAAATACCACGTCGGCGTCTCGGACGCCATGCGTCAGCTGCTCATCTCCCGCGGCTTCCCGCGTGAGACCACCTTTGCAATCTACAACGGCCTGGACTTCACCCGCGAGCCCAAGCGCTTGGACAGGGCCGCCTTCTGCGAGAGGGTCGGCGCACAGGTCGGCCCGGGCGACGTCGTGGTAGGCGCGGCCGCAAGGCTGGACCCCGTGAAGGACCTGGCCACGCTCGTGCGAGGCTTTGCACTTGCCCGGCGGCAGCACCCGGAGCTCAAGCTCATCATCGCGGGCGAGGGTCCGGAGCGCCCCAACCTTCTGCGTCTGGCCGAAGAGCTCGGCGCGCGTGACGCCGTCTGCCTCGCCGGCTGGCTGGATGATATGGAGGAGTTCTACTCCGCCCTCGACATAAACACGCTCAGTTCCCTCTCGGAGACCTTCCCCTACGCGCTGACGGAGGGCGCCGCCTTCCGTCTGCCCACCGTGGCTTCCGCCGTCGGCGGGATACCAAAGCTCATAGAGGACGGCAAGACCGGCTACCTCTTCCGCCCCGGAGACCACGAGACCCTGGCCGCCCGGCTCTCGGAGCTGGCCGCGGACCCCGCGCTCAGGCAGAGGCTGGGCAACGCCGTGCGCAGCCGGGCCGCGGAGCGTTTTTCCGTGGAGGCCACCTGCCGCGAGCAGCGTGAGGTCTATGAAGAGATCCTCCGGCGCGAAAAGGAGGGCCGCTCCGGCGTAGTCATCTGCGGCGCCTACGGCATGGGCAACTCCGGGGACGAGGCCATCCTGGACGCCATCGTGGCCGAGCTGCGCTCCGTGGACAGGCTCATGCCCATCACCGTCATGAGCAGAGACCCCGCCGGCGCTGCCGCTAGGGTGGACTGCGCCGCCGTCCACACCTTCAACTTTCCCGGCTTTATGCACGCTATGCGCCGGTCCGCGCTGTATGTGAACGGCGGCGGCAGTCTCATCCAGGACGTCACCAGCCGCCGGAGCCTCTGGTACTACCTCTTCACCCTGCGCTCGGCCAAGCGCCTGGGCTGCAAGGTCATGATGTACGGCTGCGGCATCGGCCCCGTGACCAGGCCCGGCGGCGTGAAGCGCACCAGGAAAACGCTCAACTCCTGCGTGGACGCCATCACGCTCAGGGAGCCGGACAGTATCGAGGAGCTGCGCCGCTTCGGCGTGACCCAGCCTGAGATAATCCTGGCCTCGGACCCCGCGCTCACCCTCCCCGCCGCCCCGGCGGAGCAGGTGGATGCCGCGCTCCGAGAGGCCGGTGCGGAGCCGGAAGGAAAGTACCTCTGCTTCGCGCTCAGGCACTGGCAGGGCTTTGAGGAAAAGGCCCCCGTCTTCGCTGCCGCTGCGGAATATGCCTATGGCAAGTACGGCCTTGTTCCGCTCTTCCTGCCCATCAACCACAGGGACGACGTCGAGGCAGCCGCCCAGGTCGCGGCGAAGCTGGTGGATACGCCCAGCGTCGCCCTGCAGGGTCCGCTCAGCTCCGCGCTCGCCATAGGGCTGATGTCGCGGATGCAGGTGGTCGTCTCCATGCGCCTGCACGGGCTGATATTCGCCGCGGGCCAGGGCGTGCCGCTCGTCGGCGTGAGCTATGACCCGAAGGTCACCGCCTTCCTGCGCTGCGTGGACGCGGACTGCATAAGGCTCGAGGAATTGGAGGCCGGCGCGCTCTGCCGCCTCATCGACGCCGCCTATGCCCGCAGGAGCGACGCCGCCGCCCTGGAGGAAAACGTCCGGAGCCTGCGCGCCATAGAGCACAGGAGCCGGGAGACCGCCGCAAGGCTTTTGGGAAAGGAGGCCGGCCGGAATGCTTAACGCCGCCGCGCTCGTGTCCGGAGGCGGGGCCGAACTTCAGGCCCTGCTGGACAGCCTGTTCTTTGGGGAGATACCGGGCTTTACGCTGGCCGCTGTCATTGCAACTAAAAGAGACTCCTTCGCGCTCACAAGGGCGGAGGGAGCGCATGTCCCGGGCTATGTGGTCGAAGAGGACATCTTCCCGAACGGCGCCTCGTTCTCGCTCGCGCTGCTCAACAAGCTCCGGGACCTGGACATAGACTTTGTCATCCTGGCGGGCTTCGCGCCCAAGCTCTCCGAGGGACTTGCCCGAGCCTACAGAGGCCGGATGCTCGGCCTGCGCTCCGCGCTCTGCCCCGCCTTCGACGGCGTGAAGGAGCCCGAGCTCTGCCGGGCCGCGCTGGAGCGCGGCGTCAAATGGACCGGCGCAACGGTCTACGCGCCCACGGAGTCCGGCGAGGTCGGCCACATCCTCCTGCAGGAACCCGTCCGCGTCCTCGAGGGCGACGGGCCGGAGGATCTCCGCCGCAGGATCATCGAAACCGCCGGCCCCATGCTGGTCGAGGCCGTCAAGGCCCAAGCAAAATAACCCCGCGCCCGCGTCCGACCGCTTGACGCGGGCGTTTTCGCGTGTTAATATACATACCACACGAATGTAAAAGAGGGGGCCGGGTCCATGGCTCGCAACAAATATCCGGAGCAGACCGTCGAGCTCATCCTTGAGACGGCGCGGCGGCTGTTTTTGGAAAAAGGCTATGAGGCGACGACTATCCAGGACATCGTGGATGGGCTCGGCGGCCTGACGAAGGGCGCCGTATACCACCACTTCAAGTCCAAAGCGGACATAATGAACGCCCTGGGCGACAAGCTCTTTGCGGAAAATGACCCTTTTCGCGCCGTGGAGGGCCGGGACGACCTGAACGGGCTGGAAAAGCTCCGGGAGGTCGTGCGCCTCCACCAGGCGGACGCGGAACAGCAGCAGCTCAGCCGCGAGTCCATCCCCATGCTCAAAAACCCGCGCGTCCTGGCCGAGATGCTGGAGACGAACCGCCGCGAGCTCAGCCCGCGCTTTCTCAAGCTCATTGAGGAGGGCCGGGCCGACGGCTCCATCCGCACGGACTACGCCCCTGAGCTCGCGGAGCTCATACCGCTGCTGACCAGTCTCTGGCTCGCGCCGACGGTCTACCCTGCCACGGCGGAGGGCCTGAGACGCAAGTTCCGGCTCATAGGCGAAATGCTCACAGCCTTGGGCCTGCCGCTCGTGGACGAGTCCGTCCTCAGCCTGGCCGACGAATATATCTCCAAGCTGTAGTTTCACAGGCTGCCCCGCGGGGCAGCTCTGTTTTGGCAATATACATACCTTATGAATGTATGTAAAAGGAGGCAGACATGGCAAAGAACAGACTGTTTACGAGGGATTTCACGCTTTTGGCCCTGGGCCAGGCCTTTTCGCTGGTGGGCAACTGTGGGCTGAGGTTTGCGCTGTCCATGTACGTGCTGGAGCAGAGCGGCTCGGCGGGGCTGTTTGCGGGACTGCTGGCTGCGGCGGCGCTCCCGGCGATACTGCTCACGCCCTTCGGCGGCGCGCTGGCGGACAGGTGCGACAGGAGAAAGCTCATGGTCGCGCTGGACGCGGCCTCCGGCGGGGCGGCGCTCCTGGCGGCGGCAGCGCTCTGGCGCTTCGGCGGGCTGGTCCCGGCGGCGGCGCTGCTCATTGTCCTATCCGCGCTCGGCGCTTTTGAGTCGCCCACGGTGCAGGCCTGCGTCCCCCAGCTCCTGAGCGGGGACGACGTGCTCCGCGGCAACGCCGTGGTGAACCAGATCTCGGCCCTCGCCGCCCTGGCAACGCCCTTCCTGGGCAGCCTGATGTACGCGGCTCTGGGTCTGGAACCGGTGCTGCTTGCCGCGGGGCTCTGCTTTTTCGTGACGGCAGGGCTGGAGCTCTTCATCCGCCTGGGCAGGCCCGCCGGGAGCGGTCCGGGTCGGGAGAGCGGCCTGCTGGCGGACCTGGCGGAAAGCCTGCGCTTCCTGCGCCGTGAGGAGCCCGGCGTGCTCCGGCTCCTGCTGCTGGCCGGAGGGCTCAGCTTCTGCGCAGCTGGCGCGGTGTTCGTGGGCCTGCCGCACCTTGTCCGCAATGTCCTCGGCCTTTCCGCGGAGCACTACGGCGCGGCGGAGAGCGCGCTCGCGGCCGCCGCCGTGCTGGGCGCCATGGCCGCCGGCATACTTGGCCCTAAGCTCCGGCGCTGGGACCTGCTCATCTGCGCCTTCGGTCTCGCGCTGCTGCCGGCGGCCGCGGCCTTCGCGCTGCCCTTGGGCAGCATCCCGGCCTTTATCCTGCTCACGGCCTCCTTTTGCGCGGGCCAGCTCGTGTGCACGCTCTTTTCCGTCCTGGCCGTCTCCATGATACAGCGGCGCACGCCGGAGGGGATGACGGGGAAGGTCATGGCCCTCAGCTCCGCGCTGTCCATGTGCTCCCAGCCCCTGGGCCAGCTCGCCTACGGCCTGTTCTTCGACCTCGCCGGGGCCGCGGCCCAGCTCGTCCTGCTGCCCACCGCCGCCGCGATCTTTGCCGCGGGGCTCGCCTCGCGCTGGCTGCGCGGTCTGCTCCGCGGCGGAGATTGATTCCGTTTTGGAATCTATGGCTCGGAAAACGAATTGCAGTCCCCCCGCGCCCAGGCTATACTGGGGCTGAGGAAATTCAGCCTGAAAAGGGGGACAGCGTCATGGAGAGGTTTGAAAACGGCGTGTACGATCTGCGCTCGGCCCTGGAATTCCTGCGCGGCAGGCCGGGTCAGCTGGCGGAGACGGAGGTGGAGGTGGACCCGGAGGCGGAGCTCTCCGGCGTATACCGCCGCGCGGGGGCGGGAGGAACGGTCATGCGCCCGACGAGGACCAACGGTCCGGCGATGCTGTTTCGGAATCTGAAGGGCTTTCCCGGCGTTTCCGCCGCCATTGGAGTGTTGGCGTCGCGCGAGCGGGTGGCCGCCCTGCTCGGCTGCAAGAGCACGGACCTGGGCAAGCTGCTGTGCTCCTGCGTCGATGGGCCTGTCGAGCCCGTGCTGCGGGACTCTCCTGCGCCCTGCCAGGAAGTCGTACACCTGGCGTCCGAGCCGGACTTCGACCTCCGCAGGCTTCTGCCCGCACCGAAGAACACGCCCCTGGACGCCGGACCATATATCACGCTCGGCATGTGCTACGCCACGCACCCGGACACGGGCCGTTCCGACGTCACGATACACCGGCTCTGCATCCAGGGCCGGGACGAGCTTTCCATCTTCCTTCAGCCGGGCAGCCGGCACATCGGGGCCATGGCGGACAGGGCGGAGGAGTTGGGCCGCCCGCTGCCCATCTCCGTCTCCATAGGCGTGGACCCGGCGATAGAGGTCTGCTCCTGCTTTGAGCCGCCCACGACGCCCCTGGGCTATGACGAGCTGGCGATAGCCGTGCTCTCCGCAGCGAGCCCGTGCAGCTCTGCCGCTGCGTCTCTGTGGACGAGCGGGCCATAGCGCGGGCGGAGTTCGTCATTGAAGGCGAGCTCGTCCCCGGCGTGCGCGTGCAGGAGGACCAAAACTCCGGAACGGGCTACGCAATGCCCGAGTTCCCCGGATACAACGGCGTGGCAAGCTCCGAGTGCCGCCTGCTCAAGGTCAAGGCCCTGACGCACAGGAAAGATCCCATCCTCCAGACCTGCATAGGCCCCAGCGAGGAGCATGTGAACATGGCCGGGATCCCGACGGAGGCCAGCATCCTGGGCATGCTGGAGCGGGCGATGCCCGGCCGGGTCCTGAACGTCTGCGCCCACCGCTCCGGCGGCGGCAAGTATATGGCCGTCCTGCAGGTATGCAAGAAGTCGCCCACGGACGAGGGCAGGCAGAGGCAGGCGGCGCTCCTGGCCTTTTCCGCCTTTCCGGAGCTCAAGCACGTCATACTGGTGGACGAGGACGTGGACATCTTCGACACGGACGACGTGCTCTGGGCGCTCAACACCCGCTATCAGGGCAACCTCGACACGGTGTTCATCCCCGGCGTGCGCTGCCATCCCCTGGACCCCAGCGCCGGGCCGGAGTACAGCCCGGGCATAGCGGACCGGGGCGTCTCCTGTAAGACGATCTTTGACTGCACGGTACCCTATTCGCAGAAGGCGCGCTTCCGCCGGGCGGAGTTCCTGGAGGCGGACCCGGCGCACTGGCTGCCCGGCTGGGAGGGCTGAGCATGGAGCCGAGGCTGATAGTCGGAATAAGCGGCGCATCCGGCGCGCCGCTGGCCCTGGCCTTTCTGCGCGGGCTCAGGGCGGCGGGCGTGGGCGCGGAGCTCATAGTCAGCCGCGGCGGAGCGCTGACACTGCGTCAGGAGTGCGGCCTGGAGCCGCAGGACCTGGCCGTATACGCCGACGCCGTCTATGATAACGACGACCTCGCCGCGCCACCGGCTTCCGGGAGCCATCCCTCGCTGGGCATGGCAGTCGTACCCTGCAGCATGAAGACCGCCGCTGGCATCTGCACGGGCTACAGCGACAACCTCCTGCTCCGCGCCGCGGACGTGGCGCTAAAGGAGCGGCGGCGTCTGGTGCTCGCGGCCAGGGAGGCCCCGCTTTCGACCCTGCACCTGCGCAATCTCTACGAGCTGAGCCGGCTCGGCGCCGTCATCGTCCCGCCGGTCCCCGCCTGGTACGCCAAACCGGAGACCATGGCCCAGGCCGAAGCGCAGATCGCCGCGCGCCTGCTCGCGCAGTTCGGCATCAGCTCACCCGAGGCCCCGCTCTGGACGGGCATGGAACAGACATAAAAAGCCCCGGCCCGACGGCATGGACGCCGCCCGGCCGGGGAATTCCATATATTCCGGTATGTTATCTCCTGCTCCGCCGCTTGAGCCAGACGGCTGACACAGTACCCGCAATGAAAACGGCAGTGCCCAAGGCTATGAGGACGATGCACAGTATATACGTCTTGTTGTGCGCAATGTCGTAATACATGATACCGGGCTGGTCGAACAAGTGGCCCAGCCCGATCTCCTTGAAAGGCGTGCGTACATCCTGCCTGAGTCGCAGCGCGAGCGAGAGGAGGAGCGCGCCCATGCCGCTCGTGAACAGGCCCAGCAGCGCGTAATATACGCCCGCGAGCCAGCCCCATCGCCGCGCCGCCTTTTTCAGGAGCTTCGGCAGGCCCTCCGTCCAGTCGCCGGACTGCGTCTGCGGCGCCTCCGACTCGTCCTCAGAGAGCAGCCAGTCCACCGAGACGCCCAGCGCCGCCGCGAGGGTCGCGAGCTTTCCTGTCTCCGGCAGCGCCTCGCCGGTCTCCCATTTGGACACGGCCTGGCGCGAGACGCCCAGCCTCTCCGCCAGCGCCTCTTGAGAGAGGCCCGCGCGCTTTCTGCAATAGAGTATCTTCTCCGGCAGTTTCATCGTCTTTATCTCCTGCTCCGCCGCTTCAGGTAGATGGCGAGAACTACGCCCGCGACGAAAAGCACTCCGCCGAAGATGGCGATCGCGCCGCCCATTATGCTGACGGGGTTGTTCTGAGCGATGTTGCCCATCGTGTCGGAAAAGCCGCCCATGCCGAAGCCGAAGTTCGAGCCGTAGCCGAGGCCCGTGTCAAAGGCGCCGAACATGCGCGAGACGATATATCTCGCCAGCAGGCCCATGCCCGCGAGGAGCGCGCCGACGACGGCCATGTACACGCCCGCGAGCCAGCCCCAGCGCTTAGCCATGCGGCCTATCGTGCGCGGCAGTCCCTCCGTCCAGTCGCCGGACCGAGCCTGCGACTCCTCCGGCTCCGCCTCAGAGAGCAGCCAGTCCACGGAGACACCCAGCTCCGCTGCGAGCGCAGCGAGCTTTCCCGTCTCGGGCAGCGCCTCGCCGGTCTCCCACTTGCTCACGGCTTGGCGCGAGACGCCCAGCCTCTCCGCCAGCGCCTCCTGGGAAAGGCCCGCGCGCTTTCTGCAATAGAGTATCTTTTCAGGCAATTTCATTGTCTTTACCTCCCGGCTATTGTGCCACGAGTATAGCATTTTACGCCCGGAAATGACAAGCAACCGTGGGCTGGAATCTCCGCTACCCACGGTTGCGTCTCTGTTTTTTGCCTATTTCGCGTACATTTTGCCGATTATGAGGTTGGAAAAGCGCCTCGGCAGGAGCTTTGCCGCCGCGGCTGCCGCCTTGTAGGGCAGGCCCAGGGCGATGAGCGGGCGGCTGCTCGCCCTGAGCGCCGTTTTGGCGATGAAGGCGCCCGCGGCCTCGGGGCTCATGCCCGTCTCCTCATCGTGCTCCATCCGGGCAACGCTCCGGGCCACGCGCCCGCCGTAGGCGTCCTCGCGGATGGTCTTTTTTCGGTTTGCCGTGAAGCCGGAGGCGATGTCCCCAGGCATGACCGCGCAGACGCTTATCCCGAAGGGCCGCACTTCGTTCTGCAGGGCCAGCACATAGGCGTTTATCGCCGCCTTGGACACCGAGTACCAGAGCTGGAAGGGTATCGGCAGGATGCCCGCTATCGAGCTCATGCACACGATGCGCCCGCCGCCCTGCGCGCGCATGATCGGGATGACCGCCCTCGCCGCCCGGTCCGCGCCGTAGAGATTCAGCTCGAGCTGGGCGTGGGCGTCCTCGGGGCTCGTGTACTCCGCCGCGCCCGAAATGCCGAAGCCCGCGTTGCACACGAGGATGTCGACGCGCCCCTCGCGCCGCTCGACCTCCGTGACCGCCGCCTGCACGCTCGCCTCGTCCGTCATGTCGGCGGAGATGTGCAGGACTCCTTCGGTCCCGCCCTTTTCATGCCGGGAAAACTCATAGACCCGGCAGCCGGCCTTTGCCAGCGTCATGGCCGTGCAGCGGCCAATGCCGCCCGAGCCGCCCGTGACTATCGCTACCTTATGCGTTTTCATCTTTCCCCAGGACCTCCGCAATTATGTCCATCGCCTCGTCCAGCAGCGCCTCCGTGTGCGTGGCCATGCAGCTCATGCGCAGCAGGCACTCGCCCGGCGCGGCGGCGGGCGGCAGTACGGGATTCACGTACACGCCCGCGTCGTAGAGCCGCTTCGCGCTCACAAGCGTGCGCTCCATCTCGTAGGTATAGATAGGTATTATCGGCGTCTCGGACTCGATTATCCTCAGTCCCCGGGCCTTGAGCCCAGCCCGCGCATAGGACGCCAGGCTATGCAGACGTTGCGGCAGCTCGGGATGTTCCCGCAGGAGGCGGAGCGCCGCGAGCGCCGCCGCGCAGGCCGAGGGCGGGATGGATGCAGAGAAGATGAAGGGCCGCGAATTGTGCCGCACATAGTCGCAGACCGTCTCGGACGCCGCCATGTATCCGCCGAGGCTCGCCAGCGACTTTGAGAAAGTCCCCATGATGACGTCCACCCTGTCCTCCAGCCCGAAGTGGCTGGCCGTGCCGCGGCCGCCCTCGCCTATGACGCCGAGGCCGTGGGCGTCGTCCACCATGACGCGCGCGCCGTACTTCGACGCCAGCTCGCAGATCTCCGGCAGCTTTGCGATGTCGCCGCCCATGGAGAACACGCCGTCCGTGACGATGAGGCAGCCCGCGGACTCCGGCACGGCGCGGAGCTTGGTCTCCAGGTCGTCCATGTTTGCGTGGCGGTAGCGAAGCATCTTGCCGAAGGAGAGGCGGCAGCCGTCGTAGATGCTGGCGTGGTTCTCGCGGTCGCAGACGACGTAGTCGCCGCGGCCTACGAGAGCGCTGATGATGCCGAGGTTCGACTGGAAGCCCGTCGAGAATGTCACGGCGCCGTCCATGTGTACGAAATCCGCGAGCTCGCGCTCTAGCTCGAGATGCAGGCGGAGCGTGCCGTTCAAGAATCTCGAGCCGGAGCAGCCCGTGCCGTACTCTGCCAGCGCAGCCTCCGCCGCGGCAACGACCTCCGGCGCGGCGGTGAGGCCCAGGTAGTTGTTCGAGCCGAGCATTATGCGCCGCTTGCCCTCCATGATGACCTCGGTGTCCTGTCTCGACTCCAGTGCGTGGAAATAGGGGTATATCCCCTTCTCCCTGCACTCCCTCGCGGTCGTATAAGCCGCGCATTTGGCGAAAAGGTCCATAAGCGCCTCCCTGGTACTTAAAATAATTTAAATAAAATATTTTAAGTATATTATATCCCCGGGAGTCTTATGTGTCAAGGCGGGCTATATCGTTTCTGTTTCGGAGTTCTCGTCCTCGCCAGACCTCAGAACTTCCTCTTCACATTTGCGCTGAGCTTCGATCAGAAGTTCAATTGCCTTCTCGCTTGCGCGAAACATCGTCAGATATAATTCCTTGTAATCTGTCATTTTTATCACCTCAAAGGAAAGGATAGGACATATAGTCCAAAAAGTCAATAGGACACATCGTCCTTTGATATATTTTGCTTGGTGATAAAAGTGAAGCTCAGAATACGCGACTTGCGAGAGGACGCGGACATGACCCAGAGGCAGGTGGCAGAATACTTGCACTGTGACCAGTCCCTGTATTCAAAATATGAGCGTGGCGAGCGCGCGCTGCCGCTGGAGTTTGCGATAAAACTGTCCGTGCTCTATGGCGTAACGCTGGACTACCTCGCCGGCCTGTCCGACAATCCACAAAACTGACCCGCCCGAATGACATCGGGCGGGTCAGTTCTTTTTTTCTTTTTCAGAAGCCTATCTGCGGCAGGCCGGCGAAGCCTGCTTCGAGCTCGGCGTCGGTGGGGATGTAGTCGTCCATCAGGCCGTCGTTGAACTTCTGGTAGGCGTACATATCGAAGTAGCCGGTGCCGGTCAGGCCAAAGAGGATGGTCTTTTCCTCGCCGGTCTCCTTGCACTTCATGGCCTCGTCTATCGCCGCGCGGATGGCGTGGCTGGACTCCGGCGCAGGCAGGATGCCCTCCGTGCGGGCAAAGACCGTCGCCGCCTCAAACACCTGGGTCTGGGTGAGGGAACGCGCCTCCATATAGCCGTCGTGGTAGAGCTGGGAGAGAACCGGGCTCATGCCGTGGTAGCGCAGGCCGCCCGCGTGGCTCGGGGAGGGGATGAAGCCGCTGCCCAGGGTGTACATCTTCGCCAGCGGGCAGACCTTGCCCGTGTCGCAGAAGTCATAGGCAAAGCGGCCGCGCGTAAGGCTCGGGCAGGAGGCCGGCTCCACCGCGATGAAGCGGTAATCCCGCTCGCCGCGCAGCTTCTCGCCCATGAAGGGGGAAATGAGACCGCCGAGGTTCGAGCCGCCGCCCGCACAGCCTATGATGATGTCCGGAACAATGCCGTATTTGTCCAGCGCGGTCTTGGTCTCCACGCCGATTATCGACTGGTGCAGCAGCACCTGGTTGAGCACGCTGCCCAGAACATAGCGGTAACCCTCGTGCGTCGAGGCCTCCTCCACCGCCTCCGAGATCGCGCAGCCCAGAGAACCGGTCGTTCCCGGGTGCTCCGCGAGTATCTTCCTGCCGACCTCCGTCTCCATCGAGGGGCTCGGCGTCACAGAGGCGCCGTAGGTGCGCATGACCTCGCGGCGGAAGGGCTTCTGCTCATACGAGCACTTCACCATATACACCTTGCAGTCCAGGCCCAGGTACGCGCAGGCCATGGACAGAGCGGTTCCCCACTGGCCGGCGCCCGTCTCCGTCGTGACGCCCTTGAGGCCCTGGTTCTTCGCGTAGTATGCCTGGGCGACGGCGGAGTTCAGCTTGTGCGAGCCGGAGGTGTTGTTGCCCTCGAACTTGTAGTAGATGTGCGCCGGGGTGCCGAGCTTTTCCTCCAGGCAGTAGGCGCGCACCAGCGGCGAGGGGCGGTACATCTTGTAGAAATCCCGGATGTCCTGCGGAATGGGGATCTCGCGGGTCTCGTCGTCCAGCTCCTGCTTTATGAGCTCGTCGCAGAACACACCGCGCAGGTCCTCAAACTTCATGACCTCGCCCGTCGCGGGGTTGCGCAGGGGCGCGGGCTTGACCTTCATATCGGCGCGGACGTTGTACCACGCCCGGGGCATCTCCTCTTCGCTCAGATAAATTTTGTACGGGATCTTGTTCTCGGACATGGTATTTTCCTCCTTTTAAGAATAAAAAAGTCCCAAATGACCAGAAGGTCATTTGGGACAGATAAACAAATCTGCGGTGCCACCCAAATTGCGGAGACGAGCTCCGCCGGCTCTGCCCGCGCAGTCACGCGGCGGCGCTGTAACGGGCGCACACCCGGGAGTTAGCTTCGCTCCCCTCCTGAGTCCATTCACCGGCGCCCGAAGCTGCGGCGCTCACAGCGCACACGCCGCTCTCTGGAAGCCCTGACATCCGGCTACTCTTCTCAGTCCTAGGTTTCTTCCATGTCACCATAACACCGCTTGCCCATTTTGTCAAGTGCGAATTTTTATTCGTTCGTTCCGGCCTCCGGCATCAGCTCGCTGGACATGACCTTCAGCATCTCCGCTACCCGCTCGAGCTCCGAGGCCGGGAAGCGCTCCCTCATCCTGCTCATGACCGTCGAGACATAGTCCCGCATGAGGCCGATGTAGCCATAATATTTTTCCGAGAGCACGAGATAATATTCCCGCTTGTCCGGTCCGCTGTTCTCCTTGCGCAGATAGCCCTTCTTTATCAGGCTGCCCACCTTGTAGGTCGCGTTGGACTGCGAGATGTTCAAAAATTCTGCAAACTTGCCTATCGTCGGCTTCCCGAGCTGGTTTATCACCTCGAGCGAAAAGACCTCCATCGCCGTGAGCGAGCCCTCCCGCTCCTTGACCATGGAAAAGACCTTTCGGTAAAAGCTGAACTTGAACTTGTCATAAACCTCCAGGAAGTTGGTTTCCAGCGCGTCTTTTTCAACCATTTCCATCAGTTATACAGCACCAGAGCGACGTATTCGAGCGGCTCGTCCCGGAGATTCTTCATGCTGTGGCCCTCGCCGTCTCCCGTAAAGCAGACGTCTCCGGCGCGCACCGTCGTCACCGTTCCGTTATCGTTGAACTCGCCCTCTCCGGAGAGGATGAGGAAGGTCTCGCCGTCGCCCTGGTGGACGTGCCAGCCTATCTCACAATTCTTGTCCAACCTGCCCAGATTGAAGAGGCGGCCCTTGCCGTACATGCCCTCCGCCGGCAGGATGACCCGGTTCACTACCCGGCCCTCGCCGCCCTTGAAGTTCTCCATGCACACTACCTGTCTGTCCTCGTTTCTTGTTACCATGTTTCCTTCCTCCTTACTCTCCGCACAGCTCGGCTATCGCCAGCGCGAATATTTTGCATGCATCCAGCGAGTCGCGTATATTTATCCGTTCGTTCGCCCCGTGCAGGTTGGAGGCAAAGTCCGGCATACCCGCTCCAAAGGCCACGCCGCCCTCGATATCGTGCACATAGGTTCCGCCGCCGGTGTGGAGGCACTCGCCCTTTCTGCCGGTGACGGACTCGTAGCAGGCCAGCAGGGTGGAGACGAATTCGCCCTCAGCGGGGGTGTGGTGTGCGCTCTGCATATCTCCCTCGACCTCGAAGCCCAGGGAACTCAGCGCGGTCTCGAAGGGCTTTTTGCAGTTTTCCTCGTTGGCGCAGATGGGGACGCGCCCGTCCAGCTGGGCCTCGAGCCCGGTGCCGCAGAGGCTGATGAGGTCAAGAGAGAAGGTCAGCTCTCCGGAGAGCTCGTCCTTCTGGGCGATGCCGCAGGCCTGGCCGAGCCAGTCTCCGTGGGGCAGGCGGGCCGCCAGGTCACGTACTGCCCTGGTCGAATCGCAGTCCGCCAGGGGCAGGCTGGCCAGGATGGAGAGCAGCGCCGTATTGCCGTTCACGCCCTCCCAGGGCGTGGCGGCGTGGGCTTGGCGGCCGTGGACGGAGAGCTCCGCGCCGCCCTTCACGTCGCAGGCGGAGAGGACGACGCCGCAGCGCCCCGCCTCCGCTCCGCCGAGGCGGAGGACCTCCGCCGCGTCAAGGCCAAGCACCGTCGCCTTTGCGTCGGAGGGGATGACGTTTATCCTGAAGCCGCCCTCTATGGAGGACACCCGGGGCAGCGCGGACTCCGCGGCCCAGCTGCGTCTCAGGACGGGCTTGTAGCTGCCCTTTTCCACGTTGTAGATGGGGAAGCCCGAATCCGGCGTGAAGGTGTTCGGCGCCGGGGCGTGCTTTGAATAGTAATACGGCAGGTCGCCGGAGCCGGATTCCTCGTCCGTACCCATGATGAGGCGGCAGCCCTGCTTCATGGGGATGCCGAGCTCCCTCACGCAGCGCATGGCATAGAGCGCCATGACCACGGGGCCTTTGTCGTCGTCGGTGCCGCGGCCATAGAGGCAGCCGTCGCCCTTGAGGACGGCCTCATAGGGCGGCGTGTCCCAGCCCGCGCCCTCCGCCACGACGTCCAGATGGGCGAGTATGTCCACGCGCGAGGGCAGGTCGTTCAGGTCCGCCGTGCCGACGGCGCCGCCGTACATCGCGGTTTTAAAGCCGTGCTCCGCGCAGAGGGCCAGGGCCTCGTCCAGCGCGGCCCTGGGGCCGGGGCCGAAGGGTGCGCCCGGCTCCGGCTCGCCCCGCACGCTCTTCACTGCGACGAGCCTGGCTATATCGCGTATCATATCCTGCTCATGGGCGTCCACCCACTGAGAGATGCGTTCCTTCACTGTCATGCGATCAACTCCTTTGTATATTTCTCCGCCTCGGAGATGATCCTTTCGGCGCTCTCGCCGACGTGGAATTCTCCGTTTTCATAAAGTATCCTGCCCGCCACCATCGTCAGGCGGACGCAGTCCTTCGAGCCGCTGTAGACAAGGTCTGTCTCTTATACACATCTCCGAGCCCA
>ENA-OZHP01000189-OZHP01000189.1-human-gut-metagenome-genome-assembly--contig:-NODE-189-length-27321-cov-5.876476_pt1 | contig 27321 bp, 28 predicted proteins | sample MGYA00244046_ERZ653686 | MGnify/ENA primary metagenome ERZ653686 (study PRJEB26926, sample SAMN06165313) | human gut metagenome | biome: ENVO:00009003; feature: ENVO:2100002; material: ENVO:00002003... | reverse complement strand
GAGATGAGCGCTAGTCTCGTGGGCTCGGAGATGTGTATAAGAGACAGCCTTTGGCAAGACCTTTAAGCTGACGCTTAAAGGCGCGCTCTCGCACACGATAGACCTCGGCAGCGACATTCATGGCAACATTCAGCGTATGGAAAACGCCTTTGATATGTTCCCGATGCGGCTCAACGCCTGCGAACAGGCGCTTGCCAACCTTCAAACACAGATCGAGAACGCCAAAGCGGAGGTGGAAAAGCCCTTTGCACAGGAGGACGAGCTACGGACAAAATCGGCGCGGCTTGCAGAGCTTGACGCGATGCTCAACATGGACAAACGCGAGAACGACACGCTGGATGCAGCGCCGGAGCAGGAGGAAGAAAGAACGAAACGGCGTTCAGAGCCGGAGTATGAGAGGTAACTATGGAACATAGACGACAGGTATCAAAAGCAGAAATAGAGCGGGCGCGGGAGCTTGACTTACTCACATATTTGCAGACCTATGAGCCGCACGAACTGGTGCGTATTTCATCCGCTGTGTATTCTACCCGTAGCCACGACAGCTTGAAAATCAGTAACGGCAAATGGTTTCAATGGTCAACGGGCGTCGGCGGCGTCTCCGCATTGGACTATCTTGTAAAGGTGCAGGGCATGGACTTCGTCAGCGCCGTCTTGCGGGTATTGGAGTGTACGCGATATGCCACGCCGACAAAGACCTATACTCCAAAGCGGGCAAAGCCAATGGATTTTGTATTGCCCGCGCCGCATGAGAACAATGACCGCGTTGCCGCCTACCTTATGGGACGGGGGTTATCGGAAGACTTGCTCAATATGTATTTCAACATGGGCTTGGTATATGAGGACAGACGGCATAACTGCGTATTCGTTGGCTTTGATAAGGACACCGTTCCCCGCTACGCAATGCTCCGAAGCAGCGACCCTTCCTCCACGTTTTTGCGGGAGGTTGAGGGCAGCGATAAGCGGTATTCCTTTTCCGCGCCGCATAGCGGCAGCGAAACGCTGTTTGTGTTTGAAAGTGCCATTGACTGCCTTTCCTTTATCGAATTGCAGCGCATGGAAAATCCGCTACGGAAGCCGGACAATTACCTGTCCCTATCGGGCGTATACCGGCCGCGGAGCGGCGAAGCGGCGGATCTGCCCGCTACGCTTAATGAATACCTTTTGAGAAACGGGGGCATTCGGCATATTGCCTTGTGTCTGGACAATGACGATGCAGGTGTAAAGGCGGCAATGGCGATATGCGCCGCTATGCCGGAAGGATATACGACGGAGCTGCTGCCGCCGGAGGTCGGCAAGGACTACAACGAGCAGCTTATGATGCGTAAGCATATCAAAACGCCAATCAGAACAAGGGGCGCGCAGAGCGCCCGCCATCACACTATGGAGGAAAAAGAAAGATGATGAACAAGACTTTTGCGTATGTTTGCGCGCCCACCAACCATGCCACGGGCTTTGCCTCGGGCAAGCTGAAGGAATACAGCAAGACCCTCTTTGAACTCGGGTATGTGCCTATATGCCCCTGCATGATGTTTTCCCGTTTCCTTTCGGAATCCGTGCCGGAGCAGCGCGAAGCAAGGCGTTCCATGTCGCTGGAGCTTTTGCGCCGCTGCCGTGTTCTCGTTGTTTGCTCCGATGAACTGACAGAGGAAATGGAAGCGGAAATCCTGCTTGCCAAGCGCCTCGGCATGGTCGCTACTACGCTTACGGGCATCAAGAAAATCTCGCTGCATACGGCAAGCGGAGGTGACGAAGCATGAAACCCTACAAGGTGACGATTACCGAAAAGCTGCAAATGACGGTCGAAATCGAAGCGGAAAACCGCATGGAAGCGGAGCGGCTTGTGCATGACAAATGGAACAAGGGCGACTTTATTCTCGATGCCGAGTGCTTCAAGGGCGTCGATTTCAAGGCTGTTATACCAGAGCGGGAACGTGGTGCGCGGTGATTCATTTCTCGGATGGTGGAATAGGACAATGCTTCTGCATTGGATTAGCCAGCACTGAATTTGTGTGACCACAAATTCTCTGGTTAGGGGATTTGCACCCCTAATACCCCAGCAAGCGACAATGCTGTTTGTCAACTTCCATGTTCTTATGAAAAGTGAGGTGAGAAAATGCGAACAAGACCTAACAGAGTATGGGCGCATCTGACGAACGATGAATACGCTCATTTCAAGAAATGCGTTACGAGAAGCGGATACTCGGCAGATGGGTATATTCGTTCTCTCATCATGGGAAGTGTACCGAGAGAACCTCCCCCGATTGAATACCGCCAAATGATAAATGAGCTTCGCGCCATTGGAAACGCGATGAATCAGATAGCCGCCCGAGCAAACGCCACGGGCTTTTTTCTTGTCGAGGAATATGCGGCAAACGCTATACGGTTGGCAAACACAGTCACATCCATTCGAGAAGCCGTATGTATGCCCGATAGGATAACCTAATGGCAGTCACGGCGATATGGAACGTAAAAGGCTGGATAGGAAGTGTATTGAACTACACGGTCAACCCCGAAAAAACCGAAAACCCCGAATGGAGCGAGAAGCAACAGCAGAGTATGCTTGATGTAATGGAATACGCCATGCAATCAGCGCCAAAGAAAGTGCTGGATAAGATCATTGACTACGCAATCGACGATTTCAAAACAGAGAAGCAATACTACGTCACGGGAATCAACTGCGATCCTGCCACCGCGAGAAACGACATGATACTGACTAAACGCATTTGGGGCAAGGAAGGCGGCAATATCGCCTATCACGGTTATCAGAGCTTCAAGACTGGCGAAGTGTCGGCAGACAAAGCACACCAAATTGGGGTTGAACTTGCACAGGCGTTATGGGGTGATAGATTTGAGGTTATCGTATCAACGCATTTGAATACCAAGACCGTTCACAACCACTTTGTGCTGAACTCGGTTTCCTTTGTCGATGGTCTAAAGTATTACGACCAAAAAAAGACATACCAACGTATGCGTGATATGTCAGACGCGCTTTGTGAAAAGTACCATTTATCCGTAATCGAGAATCCTGCGCGACACGGCAGGTCACGCGCCGAGTGGGAAGCTGAAAAGAACGGCAAGCCGACATGGATGACTGCTATCCGTTTGGACTTGGACGCAGCTATCATGGGCGCGGTGAATTTTCAAGGCTTTGTCAAAAACATGAGAGAACATGGATACGAGGTTGAAAAGCGCGGACGCGATTGGCGCATAAAGCCGCAAAACCATAGGAGCTTCAGCCGTTTGCGACGCTTTGGTGAGAAATACACTGAGGATGCCATCATCGAGCGCATCATCCGTCAACGGTGGCCGTCGCGTCCGCCCAAGCCGGAGGAAAAGAAAACTGTTCGTCGTGGGCGCACACATGGAGACTTTCGCCTGTCAAAGGTCACATGGAATGGCTTGCGGGCGCTCTACTATTTCTATCGTCGAAAATTACAGGAGGCGTGTCGGCAACAGTCAAGCTATACTCCGTATGTGTTGCGAGAGGATATTCGCCATCTTGAAGCGGTGGATAAGCAGTTCCACTTTTTATTCAGACACAAGATAGATACCGCGGAAGAACTCACTTCCTATCGTGACGATGCCAGTCAGAGAATTACCATCATATCCGAGGAACGAAAAGAACTCAAAAATGAGCTGCGGCGCATAGGCATACCCGAACAGCGTCTTGAAGAAATCAAGACCCGTATCGGGCAAATATCCGCAGAGCTTAAAACGCTCCGTCAGGACATAAAGCTATGCGCTGCTATCGCTGCACGCTCCTTGGAAATTGCAAATAGGAACGCACAGCTTAAACAGATTGAAGAAGGGGAGGTAGAAAGGAAACGGGAACAAGAGCGTAAACACGGCAAGACGCATATCAGGTAATGCAGATAATATCCGCGATACAGGTAAGACTTATATGGTGGAAAACACACAAGTTCACCATACAAGTCTACTAAGTGAAACTGTTGTTTTTTGATGGACTTGTATGCTATAATAAGATATAAGTTGGAGGTGTAGCATGGAGCAACAGTATACCCCGCCGTTTACCATGACGGATAGAATAATTGAGAAGATTTCGGAGATCAGCGAGCTTGTAGGTCGTATCACCGCATGGCAGGACATGAACGCAAATCCGAAGCTGCGGCGTGAGAACAGAATCAAGACGATTCATTCCTCGCTTGCCATAGAGAACAACTCGCTCTCGCTCGACCAAGTGACTGCAATTATTAACGGGAAACGCATACTGGGAGAGCCACGGGAAATACAAGAGGTCAAGAACGCCTTTGAAGCATACGAGCGCCTCTTGAGCTTTGACCCGTATTCGGCAAAAGACCTGCTCACGGCGCACCACACCTTGATGAACGAGCTTGTACGCGAAGCGGGTATGTTCCGAAGCGGCGGCGTCGGTGTATACAAAGGCGAACAGCTTATTCACATGGCTCCGCCCGCCAACATGGTGCAGGAGCTTGTCGGCAATCTGCTCACATGGGTAAAAACTTCAAAGGTGCATCCTTTGGTGAAAAGCTGTGTTTTCCACTACGAATTTGAGTTTATCCATCCCTTTGCCGATGGAAACGGAAGAATGGGGCGAATGTGGAACACGTTGCTCCTATACAAATGGAAGCCCGTTTTTGCATGGCTGCCGATAGAAACGCTGATACGGGAACGGCAGGACGCTTACTATGATGCGCTCGGCAAAGCGGACAAGGCGGCGGACGCTACGCCGTTTGTTGAGTTTTTGTTGTCGGTTATATATGATACGCTCCATGAAATATCCCAAAGTCAGCAGGGCGAGCAGGATGTAAGTCCGTCTGTTAAATTGCTTATGGAAAAGCTCGACGGCGATACGCTTTCAGCACAGCAAATTATGGATCGCTTGGGACTGAAGAACCGGGCGTCTTTTCGGAAGCTCTACCTTGTTCCTGCATTGGAGCATGATTTAATCGAAATGGAGTATCCCGACAAGCCAAACAGCAGCAAGCAACGGTATAGGAAAAAGAAATAAAACACACCACGCATTTGAGGCGTTCCCCCCCAAGGGAGCGTCTTTTTTATGTAACCAAACCAAGAAATGGAGGTCGAAAAACAACATGAGCCAACAGGGAGAAGCGGCGGAACAGATCGTCAATATGGCGACAAATGTGACCGTTAAAGGCGTTGAATGCCTTACCAACCTTGCAGGCAGGGGCGCTTTATCCCTTGCCACGTTTCTTGTTGCGGCATTGAAGGACGAGAAGCGTACAAGCGGCAAGGCGCGTATGCGGGCGTTCAACGGCAAGCCCACAAAGGTATTCGCTATCAAGGCGAAGGACTTGAAGCTGTTTGCCGAGGAAGCCAAGAAGTACGGCGTTCTGTATGCGGCGGTCATCAACAAGAAGCAGCCGGACGGTATTGTAGACGTGGTCGTCAACGCCAACGACGCCGCGCGCGTCAACAGGATCACCGAGCGTTTTGCGCTGTCCACCGTCGATGTGGAAAAGATACGCGCGGACATCATGAAAGCCCGCGAGGAAAAGGCGAAGCAAGACGCTGTACATGAGCGCACCACACCGCCCGCCGAAAAGGGCGTGCATACCGTGGACGAAAATACGCTTGATGCAATGATGGCAAAGCCCGTGCAGCAGGTAACGGCGCATAAGCAGCCCGTGGAGGTGACGGAAAAGCTCCCAAACCCTACGAAGGCGAGGACGGAGATAACAGATCCGTCCGAGCCTTCTTCCGACACGCACGAGAGTATCGCGGCGGATAAATCAGAACGCCCCTCCGTCCGCCAAAGGATTCGTGAACTGAAAGCGGAACGGCAATCCGACAATGCAGCCCAGAAGCAGCCGCAGCGTGATAAAGCGCAGCAAACAAGCCATCAGCAACCGGGCAGAACGAAAAAGAAAACGAAATCGAAAGAGAGGTAAACAGCATGGAGAATTACGACAATTTGTTCGAGCAGCAGCCCGAACAAACGGAGCAGCCCTTTGACCGGGAGGTGTGGGTGCAACAGAAGCGGGAGCAGCGGCAGGAGCTTTACGACTTGATCGAGGAAATGTCAGAAAAGACGCTTACAGACCCGTCCGCGCTTTCTGACTATCTCAATATGCAGGCGCGACTTGGCAAGACCAGCGTTGCCAATACGCTGCTTGTGGTGGCGCAGAAGCCCGACGCGACATTCATCGCCAATTATGACGACTGGCAAAAGCGCGGGCGCAGCGTGAAACGCAGCGAGAAAGCCGCACTTGTCTTGGAGGCAAACGGCGAGTATGAACGCCCCGACGGTACGATGGGCGTCAACTTCGATGTGAAGCGGGTGTTCGACATTTCGCAGACCTACGGAAAGCCTATTCGGGAGCGCACCGCTCCACCTATCAAAACCGCGCTGAAGGCGATCACCACGAACGTGCCTGTTCCCGTCAAGCTGTCCGAGGGCATTTCTCAAAGCGTTGGTGCGATGTATAGCGAAAAGGACAATACCGTATATGTCGCACGAGGCGTTGAGGGCAACGAACTGTTCTTTGCCCTTTCCCGCGAGCTTGCCCGGGCGCACAGCGGCGCGAACACCTTCGTATGCGACTGCGCCGCCAACGTCGCCTGTTTGCGCTACGGCGTTCCCGCCAAATACTGCGACAGGATTCCCGACGAGATAGCGGCGCTCGAAAGCCGCGAGAAGCGCAGCGCGCTCAATATCGTGCGAGACGCCGCTTGCGAGATCGCCGAGCGCGTTGACCGTAACCTCTTTGCGGAGCGTCAGCAGAGCCGCAACGATCCTGTGAGGTGACGGGCATGGATGAGAAACGTGTGATAGAGGTTGACGAGTATCAACACGGGCTTATCATCAATTCCTTGAATGATAAACGCAACGAACTTGTCGAGCAGGGCAAGGACACAGAGTTTGTGGACGATACCTTGATCGAGGTCATGGACGCGCCGATGAAACGCGAAAAGAAACGACACAGAGATGAAAGGGAGCGATGAGTATGTGGCAATGCATTGAGAGCATGGGTAAACCCGTGACACAAACGGAGAACTCCGACGATGAGCAATCCGAGTGAGGACAAAAAGACAAATATCATACTGGCGGCGCTTGGCGTTATCCCCGTGGTGTGGGCGGCCTTAATGGTCGCCCCTTTTCTATCTGACGGGCTTGCGGGCATCATCGAGGGCTTTACCTCCGGCATGGCAGACCCCATGGAGGTAAAGTGGTGCGTCGATTCGCTCAAAGCCATTCTCATATTCCTCTTAATTTATGGCTTGGGTATCGGGGTGTATCTGTCAACAAAGCGCAACTACCGTAAAGGCGAAGAACACGGCAGCGCCAAATGGGGCAACGCATCGCAGCTATCCAAGAAGTACGCCGATAAGAACAGGTACGAGAACATCATCCTCACGCAGAATACCCGCATAGGGCTTGACGGGCGCAAGCATCGCAGGAATCTCAACGTCCTCGTATGCGGCGGCAGCGGCGCTGGCAAAACCCGCTTCTATGCCAAGCCGAATATAATGCAGGCGAATACTTCTTTTGTGGTGCTTGACCCCAAGGGCGAAATACTCCGTGATACGGGCTTTATGCTCGAAAAGGAAGGCTATGAGATACGGGTGCTTGACCTTATCAACACCGAGCGCAGCCACGGGTATAACCCGTTTGTATATCTGCGTGACGATAAGGACGTTTTGAAGCTCGTTGCCAACCTTGTGCGGAACACCACGCCCAAAGGCGCGCAATCCAACGACCCTTTCTGGGAGAGAGCAGAAACGGCATTGCTGGAGGCGCTTATCCTCTATCTTGTCAACGAAGCCCCGCCCGAAGAACAGAACTTCCCGATGGTTATGGAGATGATAAGCGCAGCCGAGGTCAAGGAGGAAGATGAGGGCTATACCTCCATCCTTGACGAACTGTTCAATGCGCTCGAACTGCGAAACCCCGACCACCTTGCTTTGAAGCAGTACCGCATTTTCAAAATGGCGGCGGGCAAGACGGCCAAAAGCATATTGATTTCTCTCGGCGTCCGCTTGGAGAAATTCAACCTACCGCAGATCGCAAGCGTGGTAAGCCATGATGAATTGAATCTGCCTTCGCTTGGCGATAAGAAAACGGCGCTGTTCGCAGTCATACCCGACAACGATTCCTCGCTCAACTATATCATTGGCATGATGTATACGCAGCTATTTCAAGAGCTATTCTTCAAAGCCGACCAACTGCACGGCGGCAGACTGCCCGTTCATGTCCACTGTGTCATGGATGAGTTTGCAAACGTCGCCCTGCCCGACGAGTTTGACAAGCTGCTTTCGACCATGCGCAGCCGCGAGGTTTCCGTATCCATCATCATTCAAAACTTGGCGCAGCTTAAAGCCCTTTTTGAAAAGCAGTGGGAAAGCATCGTTGGTAACTGCGACGAGTTTCTCTACTTAGGCGGCAACGAGCAATCCACGCACAAATATGTGTCCGAATTGCTCGGTAAATCGACCATTGATGTGAACACTTACGGACAAAGCAAAGGACGCAACGGGAGCTATTCCACCAACTGGCAGATCTCCGGCAGAGAGCTATATACGCCCGATGAAGTCCGTATGCTCGATAATCGCTACGCGCTGTTGTTCATTCGCGGCGAGAGAGCCGTGCAGGACGATAAGTACAACATCCTGCGCCATCCGAACATCAAATTGACGGCGGACGGCGGCGTAGAACCGTATATCCACGGGCAAGCGCCCAATGCGCTTGATCCCGATTTCATCCTGTTGGACGGCGACATGGGCGATTATGAACTGCTGTCCGAAACCGATGTAGAAGAACTACTCAAAAAAAGCGAAACGGAGGAACAGAAGAAATGAGATTGTCCAAGAAAACAAGGCAGCTTTTTTCGGTATTCTTCGCCATTGTATTGGTGTTTTCCTTTACTGCGACTGCCTTTGCAACCGATGACCCGCTGCAAGTGATAAACAACCTGTCCGAGTTTGTGTTCGGACTTATCCGCGCCATCGGCATCATATTGCTGGCGTTCGGTATTGTGCAGGTAGGCTTGAGTTTGAAGTCACATGATCCGTCGCAGAGAGCCAACGGCTTTTTGACCCTCGCAGGCGGCGTTATCATCACCTTTGCCCGCGAGATTTTGAATCTCATCACGGGCTGACGGGAGGTAGCGTAATGTTTACACCTTTCACAGAACCCATGCACATTCACTCTCTGAACGGGCAGCTACGGGATGCGACTATAATCGACAAGGTAGGCGATAACAAGTATATCGCCGAGTATGAAGGCGTGAAATGCACAGCCATTTTCAATCCCTTTGTGGGACGCTACTATGTTGATGACAAATACGGCGTTACAAAGGATAGAACGCCCGGCAGATATGAACCGACCCGATGACCGCTTTCAAAGGCAAGCCTGCTTTCACGGCGGGCTTGCCTCCCGAAAAAGGAGGTGAAAGGCTTGGATACGGGAAACTGGATACTGGACAATTTATATAGCACACTTCAATTCTGGAACGCAAAGCTCGCTGAAATATGGATGCTGATTACGCAATCCCCACAGTCCTTCAAGGGCGGGGGGATATGGAGCGTTGTCACAGGCATAAACGGCTCCTTGAAAGCCATAGGCTATGCCTTGCTTGTGCTGTTTTTCCTTGTGGGCGTTGTGAAAACCTGCGGCTCGTTTGCGGAGATTAAAAGGCCCGAACACGCGCTGAAGCTGTTCGTTCGGTTTGCGATAGCAAAGGGCGTTATAACGTATGGACTTGACCTTATGACGGCGCTATTCAAAATCGTGCAGGGAATCGTAACAACCATCATTGGCTCGGGCGGGCTGAATGCGGCGCAGGCCGTTACGTTACCGGATGGCATGATAACGGCGGTCGAGGGCTTAACATTTCTTGAAAGCATACCCGCATGGGCGGTCAGCTTGATTATGTGCCTTGTCGTATTCGTGCTGACGCTCGTTATGGTAATGAGCGTGTACGGACGCTTTTTCCGGCTCTATCTCTATACTGCAATCGCGCCTGTCCCGCTATCGACCTTTGCGGGCGAGCCGTCCTCGCATATTGGCAAATCATTCCTGAAATCGTATGCCGCCGTCTGTCTGGAGGGCGCGATCATCGTGCTTGCGTGTATCATATTCTCGGTGTTTTCCGCAGCCGATCCGGTTGTGACGGAAGGTGCAAGCGCCGTGGCAATCGTTTGGACGTATATGGGCGAGCTAATCTTTAATCTGCTCGTATTGACGGGCGCTGTCAAAATGTCGGAGCGCGTTGTGCGCGAGATGTTCGGGCTGTAATAACCATTCCTTAAAGCAAGAAAAATATAATATTTCAGGAATATAATCCTCGAATCCGTTGACTTGGTGAATAAATCGGGAGTATAATGCAGATAATAATGTTATAGGAGGTGGAACATGATACATCGAATAGCGCGTCCCGAGTATCTTGACTGGTTGGTAAGATGGAAGGAAAAGCAAATCATTAAGGTTGTTTCGGGCGTAAGAAGATGCGGGAAGTCCACCCTGTTTGAAATGTACCGCGACTATCTGTCAGCAAACGGTGTTGAAGATAGTCAGTTCATTGTGTTGAATTTTGAGGATATAGAGTTTGAGTTTATCGATAATTATAAAATACTCTACCGATACATCGCCGAGCGTTTGCGGCCCGATAAAATGAACTACATCTTCCTCGATGAGATACAACACGTTGACGAATATGAAAAAGCGGTTGACAGCCTGTTCCTTAAAGAAAACTGCGACGTTTATATAACGGGCTCCAACGCCTACTTTCTTTCGGGAGAATTGGCAACAGTGCTTTCCGGCAGATATGTGGAGCTTCAAATGCTTCCGTTATCGTTCCGCGAGTTTAGCACGGGATTAAAGGGTACGCAAAGAGAAGGGCTGTCAAACGCCGAAAAATTCAACCAATATATCGAGCTGAGTTCCTTTCCCTATGTGCTGCGCTTTGAACTGAATAAGCGTGAAGCACGGGAATATATGCAAGGACTGTATGATACCGTATTGCTCAACGACGTTGTGAGGCGCAAAAGGATTGCAGATGTCGGCATGCTAAAAAACGTGGCAAAGTTCATGCTCCACAACATCGGCAACAGGGCTTCTTCCACCAATATAGCCAACACCATGAAATCGGCCGGAAAGGGAGTGGATCAAAAAACCGTAGACAGGTATTTGGACGGTTTGAAGGAGGCGCTTCTGCTATATGAAGCAACGCGCTTCAACATTAAAGGGAAACAGTTTTTAACAACGCAAAGCAAGTATTATTGCGTTGACATGGGGCTGCGGAATATGCTTGTGCGGGGCAAGGACAGCGATATAGGACATATTCTTGAAAACGTCGTGTATCTCGAGCTGATACGGCGCGGATACGAAGTATTTGTAGGAGAGATAGACGACGGCGAAGTGGATTTTGTAGCAAAAACAGATGACGGGCAGTATCTTTACTACCAAGTTGCAGCGTCTACGCTCGACCCAAACACGCTAAAGCGAGAGCTTGCCCCATTCAAGCGTATAGCGGATAATTACCCTAAAACGCTGCTTACACTTGATGAAGTGTTTTCCACAGCAGACTATGAGGGAATACAAAAGCGCAACGTATTGGACTGGCTGTTAGATGAATAATTAAAAAGAAAACCACAAAGCTTCCGAGCAATCGGGAGCTTTATTTGATTGGAGGGAAAACGAATTGGAAGTGAAAATCAACCGTGAAATACGGGACTATCAGGAAAGCATATTCTTCGGGCTGAACTTGCGTCAGCTCGTTTTTTCCGTCCTCGCCATCGGCGTAGCCGTCGGTATCTACTTTGGGCTGAACAATATCCTCGGCACGGAAACTGTATCGTGGATGTGCGTTCTTGGCGCTGCTCCCTTTGCCGCAATGGGCTTTATCCGCTACAACGGCATGAACGCGGAGGAGTTTATCGGCGCATATATCAAGTCCGAATGGCTCATGCCGAAGCACCTGTGCTTTGAGGGCGAGAACGTGTATTGCCTCGCGCTTGCCGAAGCGATTGAGAACAGGCGACCCGATATGCAGAACAAACGGTATCAGAACAAACCGAGAAAGAAGAAAAAGAGAAACGGAGGCGGACGCGATGATTAAGGCACTCTCCCGCATATTGAAGCAGGACAGGGAGCGCATGAATATCCCCAGGTCCGTGCAGCAGGTCATTCCCGTAAAACGGATATGGCTTGACGGCATTTGGCTTGTCGGAAACAAGTACAGCAAGTGCTGGCGCTTCACCGACATCAACTATGCAATAGCATCAAAAGACGATAAAACCTCGATGTTCCTTGATTATTCGGAATTGCTCAATGCGCTCGACAGCAATGCGACAACAAAGATAACAGTCTGCAACAAGCGAATGAATAAGCATGCGTTTGAGGAATCCATACTGCTGCCGTTGCAAGGCGACCAATATGACGGGTATCGCAAGGAATATAACGATATGCTGCTCGACAAGGTAACGGACGTTTCCAACTCCATCGTGCAGGAACGTTACGTCACCGTTTCCGTTGCGGTCAAGAACATTGACGAAGCGCGCAGCTATTTCAACCGCGTGGGCGCAGACCTTTCCGCGCACCTTTCGCAGCTTTCGTCCTTCTGTGAGGAACTGGACAGCGTGGAGCGTTTCCGCATATTCCATGATTTCTTCCGTGCGGGGGAGGAAGTCAGCTTCAGCATGGATTTGAAGAAGATGATAAGACAGGGACGCTCCTTCCGCGACTATATCTGCCCCGACACCTTTGAGTTCAGCAAGGACTGTTTTAAGATGGGCAAGACCTACGGACGGGTGCTGTTTTTGAAAGACTACGCCTCATATATCAAGGACAGCCTTGTTGCCGAGCTTTGTGAGCTTAACCGCAACCTGTTCTTTTCCATCGACATCATCCCCATCCCTACGGATGAAGCGGTGCGCGAGGTGGAAAACAAGCTGTTGGGGGTGGAGACAAACATCACCAACTGGCAGAGAAAGCAGAATCAGAACAACAACTTTTCCGCCGTTATCCCGTATGACCTCGAGCAGCAGCGCAAGGAAGCAAAGGAGTTTTTAGACGACCTTACGACCCGCGACCAACGCATGATGTTCGGGCTTGTGACCATCGTTCATACCGCAAAGAACAAGAAGCAACTTGACCGCGACACGGAAACGCTCCAGAGCATTGCCCGAAAGCACCTGTGTCAGCTTGCAGTATTGAAGTTTCAGCAGATGGACGGGCTGAACACGGCACTTCCCTATGGATTGAGAAAAATCAATGCGCTTCGGACGCTGACCACGGAATCAGCGGCGGTGCTTATGCCGTTTCGCGCCCATGAGATAATGGACGTGGGCGGGACATACTGCGGCATGAACGCCATCAGCCACAACCTTATCATCGCCAACAGGAAAAACCTCATCAACGGCAACGGCTTTATACTCGGCGTGTCCGGCTCGGGCAAATCGTTTTTCACAAAGCGGGAAATCGTGTCGCTGTTCCTCGGGACAAATGACGAAATCATCATCGCAGACCCGCAGAACGAGTACACTTCGCTTGTAAACGCCTTGGGCGGCGCGGCGATCAACCTCTCTCCGACCTCGCCCAACCACATCAACGCCATGGACTTGGCGCTCGGCTATGGTGATAGCGAAAACCCGCTTATCGCCAAGAGCGAGTTCGTGCTTTCGTTCATCGAGCAGATCATGGGCGGCACGGGCAAGCTTGAAGCGGTAGACAAATCTATCATTGACCGCTGCCTTACCAACATCTACGCGGAGTATCTTTCGAGCAACTATACCATTCAGCCGCCGACGCTCTCCGACCTATATGCGGAGCTTAAAAAGCAAAAGGAGAAACAGGCAAAGGTGCTTGCGCTTGCCATTGAGATGATTGCACAGGGCAATCTTAATATGTTCGCCCATCAGACCAATGTGGATGTGCATAACAGGCTCATCGCCTACGGCATACGCGACCTCGGCAAGCAGCTTCGGACGCCGGGTATGCTCGTTATGACCGACGCCATTCGTAACCGCGTGGCGCGAAACCGTGAGCGCGGCATCCGTACCCACGTTATCCTTGACGAGATGCACATCTTCTTTGCCAACGACCTATCGGCGCAGTTCTTCGCGGAATCATGGAAACAGTTTCGTAAGGACGGCGCACTTGCAACGGGCATCACGCAGAACGTGGAGGATTGCTTAAAATCCCTCACCGCCCGCACCATGCTTGCAAACTCTGAATACCTTGTCATGCTCAACCAAGCGCCGACAGACCGCATAGAGCTTGCCAAGCTCCTGCACATCTCCGACAATCAGCTTTCGTATATCACCAACGTCGGCTTCGGTAAGGGGCTTTTGAAGTGCGGAAACTCCATCGTGCCTTTCGTTGACAATTTTCCCAAGAATACAAGGCTCTATCAGCTAATGTCAACTAAACCCGGGGAAATACAGGAAATCCTCGGCTGATTATCGGGCAATCGCTTCGGCGGTTGCCTTTTACATATTCGGGAGAAAGGAGCGGTGAAATTGAAGGATGTAAAAACAAAATCGTCAACAAAGACGCCACGCATATTGACGGACACGGCAAGAGCGCCGAAGGAGCTTGCGCGCAAATCCATTATCGAATCCAAGGAAAAGGCAAAAGAGGTAGCCGAGCGTCAGCAGCCAAACGGCGAAGCCGCGGATGAATCGCCGGAGCAGTACGCTGAAAACCGCATCGAGCAGACCGCCGAAGAAACCGTACACCGCACGGGCGACGAGGCTTCCTATCAGGGCAGGCGAATCATTCAAAAGGCAAATGAGGCCAAGCGGAGCAAGGACATCTTTGAACAGCAGGGAAACCCACCTTCGCGTTCGATGCCAAATGGCGGCAGGGCGCAGCAGAGCAGCGCCACCACAACAAGGGGCAGTACCGCCAATCAGACCAACGCTTATCGCGCCGGACGGGAAAGGGTCATTCAAAACGCGCGGTCCTTGCGGCAGACTGCAAGAAGCACACGCTACACCGCAAAGTCGGCGCAGACCGCAGAGCGCACGGCATCGACAGCACATAAAGCGGTAAAGACCTCGGCGCGCACCGCCGTCAAGAATTCGCAGCAGAGCGTAAAGGTAGCAAAGCATACCGTGAAAACAGCAGAGAAAGCCGCAGTCAAGACAGCGGAGGTCTCCGCAAAGCTCTCACAAAAGGCGGCACAGGCAGCGGCGAAAGCAGCGCAGGCGGCGGCAAAAGCGGCACAGGCAGCAGCCAAAGCAGCGGCGGCAGCAGCAAAGGCGGCGGCAAAAGCAATCGCAGCCGTCATTAAATGGATCGTCGCAGCGGTCAAGGCATTGATAGCGGCTATCGCGGCGGGAGGCTGGGTGGCGGTTGTCATTATCGTTGTCGTGGCGTTGATCGCCGTGGTACTGTGTTTATGCTTCGGCGTGTTTTCCTCCAACGAGAGTGCGGACGGTACGCCCATGACGGACGCTATTGTTTCTATTGACGATGAGTTTACCGCTTCCATCCAAGCGCGAATTGACGAACTGACCGCAAACGCCGACGCCGATGTGGTGGAAATCCTGTTTACGGGCGATATGGAGGACGAGAACAGTTCCGTATCGAATTGGGCGGACGTGCTTGGTGTGTACTCGGTCTACGCTACCACAGGCGAAGACGCAGCGGAGGTCATATCGGTCACGCCGAAAAACATAGAAAAGCTCCGCACGGTTTTCTATGATATGAACAGCTTTTCAGTCACCATGGAAACAGAAACCGCGGAGGAAGTTGAGGTGGATGAGTACGGCGCAATCGTGCTTGACGAGGACGGAGAGCCGATAGTGAACACCACCACGACCCTTTATATCAACGTCGAGGTCACAAGCCTTGACTACCGTGACGGTGCTGACATATATAGCTTTGACGAGAGCCAAATGGAAATGCTCAAAGAAATCATGCGCCCCGACTATTACCCACTGTTTGCCGAGCTATGCGGACAGACGCTTGGTGACGGCGGCGAATACGGGCTTGGTCTTGACATCAACCCCGGCCTCTCCGACAGCGAGGTGGGCGCTCAAATCGTGCAGGCGGCAAAGCGATATATCGGGCGCAGCTATGCAAGTATGGATTGCTCCGGCTTGGTACGCGCAGCATACCGCGATTGCGGGTTATCCTCCATGAACGGTCTGAACTCCGCATCAATGGCGAAGAAATGCCAAGAGATGGGCGTTCTGTTCACCGACCCCTCGCAGCTTCAATCGGGCGACATCATCTTCTTTGCCCGCAAGGACGCAAGACGCGGCGAGGGCTACTGCACCGACCACAGGCATTGCGGCAACGGACGCTGTAAGAGATGGATGCAGATTCACCACGTCGCCATCTACATCAACGGCGAGTTTCTTATCGACAGCACAGGCGGCAACAACTCCGTTCAGATCAGAAAGCATTGGGGCAAAAACGGCTCCGAATGGGAATGGATTTGCTTTGGTCGCCCCACAAACTAAAACAGAAAGTGAGAAAGAACATGAAAAAACTCTCCTCTTTGCAGATAGCGGCGCTTGCCGTTCTTTCCTTCATCGTTGTGGCGCTCGCCATCGCTGCGCTTGCCACAGGCAATAACCTCGCCGTCCCCTTAGAGCTTCCAACGACAACAACAAAGCCGGAGGCGTTAGATATTGAGCTTGCGTATGATGAAAAAACATTCGCTCCCCTGCCCTTTTCCATGCCAACAGCAAGACCGACAGCTTCTCCTTCGGCAAGTCCCGCAGAAAGCGCAACGCCTTCAAACAGCAAGCGGGCAGATACCTTCTGTACGCTGACTATCTGCGGCAAGGATATTCCCGTGCGCTATGGCGTGGATGAAAAGACGCTTGAAAAATCTCCGGGCTATCTACCGTCCTCGGCTCTGCCTGGGGCGGAGGGAACGTGCGCCATCTATGGACACCGCAACCGCAATCACTTCAAGGCGTTGAAGAATGCGCAGGTTAGCGACAGCATCAAGGTGACAATGGCAGACGGAACGGTCTATACCTACGTCATTACCGACATAACCATATTTGAAAGCACTTCGGACTGGACGCTGCCCGCTGCGGATGGGCGAATGCTTACGCTCGTCACCTGCTATCCGTTCCAGTACAGCGGTCATGCGCCCGGGAAGTGCGTGGTGACGGCGAGGTTGAAATAAAGCAAATCCGTTCCCGCCACCGACTGGAACGAGCAGACCAAAGCGGAGGAATGGCGGGCGGCATGGGCTGAAATCTGCAATTCGTATCTTGAAAAGGGAAATCATACCGAGCGCATAGACCACCGCAGCTATGAGCGGCAGGGAATAGACCTGATCCCCACCGTGCATCTTGGCGTAGCCGCCTTTCAGATGGAGAAGCGCGGAATCCGCACGGAGCGGGGAAACATCAACCGCGAAATCGAAGTCACAAATCAGAAGCTGCGGCAGTTGAAAGCCCGCATTTCCAAGCTGCAAAGCTGGCTGAAAGAGGAAGCGGCGAACACCGAGCCGCCCACTCTTGCAGAGGTGATACAGGGTATCCTTTCGCGGCGGGAGCAGACGGGAAAACCGGGCTGTTATACCGCTGTCAACAATCTGAAAGCAGCGGCAAAAATGCTGAATTTCCTGCAAGAGAATCAGATCGTGGATATGGACGGCCTGACGGAAAAAATGGCGGGTATGTTCGGGGAGCAGCGCGAAATATCCGAAAAGCTGAAACCCATCGACAGGCGGCTGAAAACCCTTGACGGGCATATTTCAAACGCCGAAAAGTATTTGAAGTACTGCGAGGTTTACGGGAAATACAGGCGGCAGCCGCCGAAAAAGCAGGAGGCGTTTTACGAAGCGTACCGCATGGAGCTGACCCATTACGAAGCCGCAGGACGCTATCTTGACGGCGTGATGAACGGCAGGACGAGCATTCCGCTGAAAGCATGGAAAGCGGAGCAGGAGAAGCTGACCGCCGAGCGGAAGGAGCTGTCCCGCCGCTATCTCGCACTGAAAGACGAGGTAAAGGAAGCGGAGCGGATACGGAAGGGCGTTTACGCGATCCTGCGGGAGGAAAACCGCAAAGAGCAGCCTACGCACAAGCAAGACCTTGACCGCTGAAAAGACAGAGCGGCGGGATAACCATCTCCCATATCCCTATAACAGTCATTCCTTTTGTCGCCGTTCCGGCTTTTGCGGGACCTCGCATCCCGCACCTCCGACCTCAAACAAGGAACAGAATGGAGTGTCAATATGTAACACAGAGACAGTCGCCCCTCTGCAATTCCGTAAAATGCAAAAAGCGGTCAAGATCCGATAAATATCTAAAGCAGCCAGCAGGAACACGCTGGGCAAGGAATTCTTCGCCGGGGCGTTTTCTGCTTGGAAAATTCAAGGCAAAAGCCGCAGAAAACGAACGAAAAACGGCAACCGTACAAAAGTAAATACTATACAGTACAATAAGCTTTTGCAAACTCAAAACATAGCAGTTTATTTTCGATGGACTATCTATTTCGTATTGAACCATTCTGTATATAGTTTTTTCAGCGGATTTCGAATAATGCCTTATGGAATTCCATAAGCAGCGACTCTTTCGTAATATTCTTCTAAACACAGTTCATTGTTGTAACAGTATTCAGCTATATCCAAACCCACATAACGGAAATGCCTTTGCGTTATCAGTAATTGGTGAGAGAGGGACGCACGAAGCTGCGGCAGAAGGAGAGTGTGAGTTGTCAGAAGGACAGGACATTTAGAGCATTTTCAAAGTCCCAAAGCCCCGCATGAATACGGGCTTTTTATCCCTGCCATGACCTCATTTCTGAGGCGTGAAGGGCTTTTATTTCCTTCCCTGAAATGCCGTTTTTATCGTCCGCAGGGTGCGTTTTGCCCATTTTCTCTGGCTACTACCGCTAATCAAACAGCTTCACGGGGCAAAATGACCCCATCCGGCCGAAAGGAGGCCGTTACCTCAACGTAAACCTTTTTGTGATTCATTTTGCCCCCTCGTCAAGCAACTCCTCATTGGGGAGAATTGTACGATTCTTTCCTATGTAAGGCAAGAACCATCCCTTATTAACTAAAGAATGAACGTGCTTATGCACCGTGGATACCGAATTAAGACCTATCCCTTCAGCTATCTCACGCATACTTGGAGAAAAGCGCATCTTAGCCCGAAACAGAAGAACATAATCGTATACCGCCTGCTCTCTTCTTGTCATTCTTTTCATTTTACGCGCTCCTTTCATTTAGCTTTAGCCAATATCAATAAGACCTTAGCCGCTCTATCCTGCTAACCGTCGTGCTTCCTAAAATGTCAGCGGATCGGATAAATAACTTTCCCGTAAATCCTCGTTTCACTATACTCTGTAATCTGCTTCGGCTTATATGTAGGGTTATGTGAAACGAGGAACGTGCCTCGGTTCGTTACACGGAACTCTTTTACATAGGCATCGCCATCAAGAAGAAATATGCCTATATCGCCATTTTCAAGCGTCGGCTGTTGATGCACCCATATCTCTTCACCATCGAACAAGGAAGGCTCCATGCTGTCGCCGCATACATGAAGCCCAAACGTGGCGCTGTCCGGCACACACTCGGGAACTTCTACCATTTCATACGAATTACTGTCAAGAAACTGCCCCGTTCCGGCAGATGCTCCGATGTCATACATAGGCGCTGTGCGGCGTGGGAACGGAATGATTTTAGGTTTGCATGACATTGGCGCATACAGTCCACTCGCTATCAGGAGCTGCTTATACTCCGCCAATTTATCCGCCCCCTCCTTGTTTAACTCATAAATAAGGTCAGAGAAGTCCCCTTGCAAAAAGACCTTATATGCGTCTTTTATGCCGTAAATCCTGCACAGGCCAATAAACTGCGGAATGTTCGGATTATTATATCCGTGTTCCCAACGGCTAACCTGTTGCTTGGCTGTTTGTATTCCCATTTCATTCAGCATTTTTGTAATATCCTGCTGCTGATAGTTATGCTTTATTCTTAATTCCCGAAGCACGCTTCCAATAGCAGTACCCATGGTGCAACCACCTCCTATGCCTCATATTCTACTATGTCTAATACAATAACGCAATAGAAAATCCTAAAATAGAACAGTTGTTGCCTTATATTCGTTTGTAAATAGGATTATACTAACCGCATAGCAAGGAGGTAAGCGAAAGTGAGAGCAATTCTTCACAGTGATTTGAACAGTTATTACGCAAGCGTGGAAATGATGCTGAATCCATCGCTACGCGGAAAAGCTGTTGCTGTATGTGGAAGCACGGAGAATCGTCACGGTATAGTTCTCGCAAAATCTGAACTGGCAAAAATGGCAGGCGTGAAAACCGGAATGGTTAATTGGGAGGCTAAGCGGTGTTGCCCAAACCTTATCATGGTACAGCCCAATTTTGAACAGTACATCAAGTATTCTGCGCTTGCAAGGAATATCTACGGGAGATATACCGACCAAATCGAGCCTTATGGCATGGACGAGTGCTGGCTGGATATCACGGGCAGCAGCATGGGGAGTCCACTCGCCATAGCTGAATCTATTCGTGAAACCATAAAAAACGAACTTGGGCTGACCGTAAGCATTGGTGTGTCTTTCACAAAAATATTTGCCAAGTTGGGAAGCGACTTAAAAAAGCCGGACGCCATAACCTGCATTACACCGGAAAGCTACCGAAAACAGATATGGGCGCTGCCAGCATCCGATTTGTTATATGTTGGCAGAGCAACAACGGAGAAGCTGCACAAACACGGAATCGAAACCATTGGAGGCATAGCACAATGCGATAAGATGCTCCTAAAATCATGGCTTGGCGTCAATGGCATCAAGCTGTGGGAGTTTGCCAACGGAGTAGACGACTCACGGGTGCGGCCATTTGATTACGAGCCGGTGGCAAAAAGTGTGGGACACGGTATTACCTGTACCGCCGATCTTGAAAACAATAACGAAGTCCTGCAAGTCCTCTTTGAACTTGCGCAGGGAGTATCGCTTCGTTTGCGGCAAGCAGAATTGTTAGCCACGCGGGTGCAGATCTACATTCGGGACTGCAATCTCAATTACCGTCAATTTCAATGCAAACTGCCGTATCCAACGCAGAGCTGGAGGGAGATGGTGAACTGTGCGATGGATCTGTTCCGGCTTCGCTACACATGGCAATATCCCATTCGGGCAGTAACAATTCGGGCAGTTGATCTCATCAGCGCGAGTATGCCGCAGCAGTTGGATTTGTTTGGCGAGCATGAGAAGCGTAAACGTAACGATAACTTGGAAATCGCCATTGAGGACATACAGCGTCGTTTCGGACGGGATGCGATAAGGCTCGCATCTTCCATGAACGGGCTGAAGGTACAAAAGGATAAATCGCATGAGCAGCTTACAATGCCCGCTGCCATGTACGTTTAAGGAGGAAAACGATGAGCAAGATAATTTATTTTGAGCAACACAGACCTGTTCTGCTGACCCGTGTAACTGATGCCGACTTGTTTCTCGACGCTTATGTGGATTCGGACGGGCAGAAGTATATAGCTATGCCAAGCGCACACGGATTGAGTTTCATCCCTCTGTTTGAGGATGATGCACAGATAAATATGGGGGCATCAAGCGCAGATATGCCGTATCACAGGCACAGGCGGTTGGTGTGATGGAATAACGGAGGCGATCACATTGGAAGCAACGAGAAGGACTATCCGCTGTATTAGGAGCGCTGGCGGTAGAGCCGCAGACCCGCTGGGCAGGAGCTTTGTTTACATAAACTGCCCCAACTGCAACAAGCGGCTGATACAGACAAGAGTATCGGTAAAAAAGCCAGTGGCTTATACCGTGGATCAGGCGCATCCAGCCGATAAAGCGGAATTGACAATAAAGTGTGAGAGATGCAAGAGCATTGTTGCCATAGCAAAATAGGCGCTCACGCAAAACTGAATAAAACTTAGTACAGAGCCAAAATCCGGCAACGGCGCACTACTGCGGCGGTACGAGATACTACGAGCCTGACAAGTTAGCTTTTTAAGCTATTTGTCGGGCTTTATTCTTTGCCCGGTGGCATTGCCATCCCTTTCTGCTTAAAAAGCGGAAAGGGATTTTTCATGTACACAGACGTATGGCAGCAAGCCATAGGACAGTATCCGTAACTCTCCGATTTTTGTTGGAACATTGCACTTCAAACAAAAAATCGGAGGTTACAAAATGGGTTTTAACCATGGATTTGAACGCAAGATGTTTAACAGGGAGCAGAGGCACTTTATGGAAAAATGGCTTAAAGCGGGTATGAGTGAAGCGGATATACACGCCATGTGCGAGTATGACCTTGGCGTATTCCGCCAGTATCGCCGCGACATGGAACACGCAGTTGACCTTTCTGACATGATGACGACTGACGAGCGTACGGGAGATACCCGCTATATGGATATGGATGAGCTTCCGGCAGACGCGCCGCTTGTTAAGTATGGGAATCGCTACTCATGGATCGATGAGATCGACGATCCTGAGTTGTATAAGGCGATTATTGCCATGAAACCAAGCTACATAGAAATCATCACATTGATGATGGAAGGCTATCAGCAAAACGATATTGCCGCTATCCTGCACAGCAGTTTTCAAGCAGTTCAGAACAAAATAGCTCGCATCAGAAAAATCTTAAAAGATTTTTCCGAATGACGTGTAGTTTTGAGGCTTCTCGCCGGCTATTAAGTGAGGGGGTTATTCTCGAAAGAACAAAAAAGAACCGTTTTAAGGAATAAATCCCCTCAGCACAACCGAATAAACAGGTCATTAACACGTTCCCCAACCCAAGAGCCGCGAGAGCAGCCGCGCCAAGACCCCTCCATAGAAGGCGAGCGATAAACGGCGGTTTTCACTATCGGGCAGCACCCGATATGGCCATGACCGGATTAGGGATATAACACTCCCGTCCAGCCATAGCTCGAGCGTGAAAAAACCGTCGCAAGCATTGGGGGCGGCTCGGAGAGAACCTCGGAGGGGCTGAAATGCCCGAGCTGCTGATTCGCTGTCAGCTTGTAAATGACCTCCCTTGCCTCGGGGCGTTGAGAACAAATAGAGGCGTTTGACAGACCGGGCGGTGTATCCCACTCGGCCATTACATCAAACACAGGAGGTACTTAAAATGGAAAAAGAAGTATTACGCGGTGAAATCTACCTCGTTGATATGCGAACAGGCATTCACTCGGAGCAGAGCGGCATCCGTCCCGTTCTGGTCATTCAGAACGATGTGGGTAACGCCCAAAGCCCAACGGTAATCGTCGCATCTATCACAAGCAAGCTGGACAAGCCCTCGCAGCCGACCCATGTTGCGGTTGGCACATCCTGCGGCCTACACATGGATTCAATCGTCCTCATGGAGCAGATTCGCACCATCGACAAGCGCCGCCTTGGTAAGCGCATCGGTATGCTCGATAAGAATCAGATTAAAGCAATCGACAAGGCCATCAGCGCAAGCGTCAGCAATGATGTGATAAAGCGTATGTTCACCGAAAAGGACATACAGGTGCTTTGTCCCGCCTGCGCCGCCAAACTGCGCGAATCCGGCGAATACATCATGCTTCGCGCCGATCCGTTCCAAATCGAGCATGAAGCCTGTTCCATCTGCAACAAACCGGATGGAATCCCCGACGGCTATGACTACTTCGTCAAGAAAAAGCAACAGTAACAGTTTATGCCCTGCCGCATAAGGCGGGGCAATTACATAACAAAGGAGGAGGATGCTTATGAAACTGGCGGAAAACAAGGTGAAAAACAAACCCTTTATCTCGAAATCCATACACGCTTGCAAAGTAAATGTTGTGTTTAGTGATGTGCCCTCAAACAATTTGAAGGAAATAATCATGGGCATTCTTTCAGCGGCACAAGAAGATAAACTACAATGCGTTTTACATCAATATGAATAAATAATACAGTATGACTAACATCCGCACCTTTGCAAATCTAAATCTGTTAAATTACCATAGGGATGCAGAAGTGATCTGCACCCGCACATTGACAACCGCATACTCAATCAGTGCAATCCTGTGTAAAGCATGAAAGGAAAACACATGAAAAGAATCCATACGTTATACAGGGTATCCACCAAGAAGCAAGTGGATAAGGAGAAGAATGATATACCCATGCAGCGATTGGCCTGCAAAGAGTTCGCCGAACAGCAGGGGTGGGTCATAACGCGAGAGTTTGAGGAAAAGGGCGTGTCGGGGTTTAAGGTTTCTGCAAATAACCGCGATGCAATCCAAGAACTAAAAGAAGCCGCGATTAAGCATGAATTTGATGTTTTGCTTGTATTCATGTTTGACAGGATTGGAAGGATTGACGATGAAACTCCATTCGTTGTGGAGTGGTTTGTAAAGCACGGAATTGAAGTATGGAGCGTTAAAGAAGGCGAACAACGCTTTGATAGTCATGTTGACAAACTGACAAACTACATTCGTTTTTGGCAAGCATCCGGCGAAAGTGAAAAAACGTCCATGCGTATTAAAACCCGAAAAGAGCAACTCACATTAGAGGGGTGCTATACAGGCGGCACAGTTCCTTATGGCTATCAGCTTATACGGAAGGGACGCCTCAACAAAAAGGGGAATGAAATGCGTGATCTTGCAATCGAACCAGCAGAAGCAGAGATTGTCAGAGAGATATTCAACAAGACTATCCATGAGGGTTATGGCTCGTACCGAATAGCCGATATGCTCAACAAGCGCGGTCTTCGTACTCATAGCGGGAGTAAATTCCAATGCAATACCATTATTCGGATTCTGAGAAATCGTCTGTATTGTGGGTACATCGTATCAGGTAATGTCACTTCGGAGGCATTGAGCGAACTTACAATCGTTGAATCAGACATTTTCGATCAAGCACAGTATATTTTAGACCAGCGGGCGGAAAAGGACACACAGAAACGGCAAATTGCTTTCACAACCAAGGGACAGGCACTATTGTCCGGCAATGTGTTTTGCGCCCATTGCGGCGGAAAGCTAACAACAATCCGCTATAAAGATAAATATATGCGAAAGGATGGCTCGGAATATTCTGTTGATCAAATCAAGTATTCCTGCTATCACCGAAGCCGCAAGCTCTGTAAATGCGACGGGCAAGCAACCTATCAATCAGAACGTGTCGATGCTGCTGTTATTCAGATAATGCACGGTATATTTGATAAAATGGCGGGCGCTCCTGACGAAGACAGGCTAAAAGCTATGATTAAACGACAAACAATAGGCTGTCAGGCAAAGCAACGCAAACTATCGCTTGAATTGCAGAAAAGCAAGGCGCAGCTTGAAAAACTCCAACTGGAGATTGCAAACGCTCTAACGGGAAATAGCTTGTTTTCACCGGAGGATCTATCGTCATCCATTACAACCATGAAAGGACGTATTGCTGCTGCCGAAACGGAGTTGCATGAGCTTGAACAGAGCGAGTTTCAGCAAAGGCAGTCTATTGCAAAAATTCTCCCAGCATATAATCAATTCAAAAGTTGGGCAGACGAGTTTGATTCTGCAACGAAGGAACAGAAAAAGATGATCGCCTGCCAACTGTTCAAGCGGATAGAGATTGGACGCAACTACGCCATTACCTGTGAACTTAACATGACGTATCAGCAGTTTTGTGAAGAATGGAGCAATACGGAAATCAGCAAAAAAATGGCTATTTAAGTTAAGCCAGCTTTTGATAATGGGCTTTCTCCCTCCTTATTCCGGTTTGTAACCCTTACACTGGTAGAGCATGCGGCTGTTAACCGCAGTGTCGTTGGTTCGAGTCCAACAGGGGGAGCCAAGAGAAGAAGCCTTGAAACTTAGAGTTTCAGGGCTTTTTTCGTTCTTGTAATGTTGCCTAACGGGAAAAAGCACACTCTCAGGCACACTGAATTGCTCAAAATGCCCTCATTTTCTCGGAAAGAGGGAATTCTAATGGCAACAATCATCGAAAACAAGAAGGATGGCAAAGTAGTATCATATAAGTTCCGTGCTTACCTTGGAAAGCAACAGGACGGAAAACAAGTAGCCAAATATCATACTTGGCAAGTTCCCGATGGTCTTACTCCTGTCAAAGCACGCAAAGCAGCGGAGAAGGCCGCCGCCGAATGGGAAAAAGAAGCACGGTTCGAATATGAAAGAGACGTGAAAGAGCCTGAACGTGCTGCAATTAGAGAGATTGAGAATCAGCGTACAGACTTTGTAGGTTTTGTAGATGGCCTATTCTTCCCTGTATGTCTTTATGATGGCAACCACAAGCAAACTACCATCACATACTATGAATCGCTTTCCAAGGGAATTAAAACCTATTTCAAAGGTTATACGCTTCAAAACATTACCCCAATCGATATTAAAAAGTATTTGATTTATCTGCAAACCAAGCACCGTACCCCATTGGGCAATACGGCTTCCCCTAAAACAGTGCGGCATGTTTACTGCCTGTTAGCAATGATATTCAAGTTCGCAAAAGAGCAGGATTATATAGTAAAGAATCCTATTGATAAAGTGGATTGCCCTAAATTGACAAAGAAAAAGGTTGATGCTTTGACTAAAGAAGAAGCCGCCGCTTTCTTTGCCGCCGTTGATAATTGCCCCATTGATTTTCAGTGTATGCTTTATTTAATGGTAACAGCAGGATTGCGGCGTGGTGAATTGGCAGGATTACAATGGCGAGATGTTGATTTTGATAATCTTACGGTAAGCATTGAGAGAAACGCAATATACACCCCTGCAAGCGGCATTATTATCAATACGCCAAAGACAGAAAACAGTGCAAGAGTAATACCGCTGCTTCCCAAGGTTGCCGCATTGCTCAAAGCGTATAAAGAACAGCATTTTCAGCCAAATGATAGCTTATGCTTTGTATTTCATGGCAAAGGCGGCAAAACCGAACCACGGCTTCCTGATGGCATCACGGAACGAGTAAAAGCCTTTATGAAACGCAGCGGCTTTCGTGACCTATCCCCACACGATTTGAGACATTCCTGTGGAACGCTGTTAATTGCAAACGGCGCAGACATAAAGAGCGTTCAGGAAATATTAGGCCATACGGACGCAAGCACAACGCTAAACTTTTATGTTCGTACCGACTTAGAACAAATGAAAGAAGCGACAAACAAAATGGCAGCGGCATTTGGCTTGTAATGCTGAAAAGGAGAGGAAACAACCTCTCCTTTGTTGTATCTGTCAAATTCAAATGATTCTATTAAGGAAACAGCGTATTTTGACAAAATCTGAATCATTCCACTGGAAATTGAAGCGAAAACAATCCATTCTCATTCAAAACAAAGATATTTACCGCAAATCGCTCCAAAACACTGTATTTTCACTGTAAAATGCTGCGTTTCCTGCAAATACAATTCGTTTTTCGTCATAGCGCTTCAAAATAAATAATTTTCAAGTAAAATACGGCAAAATCATTGACAATATATAATAT
>ENA-OZHP01000185-OZHP01000185.1-human-gut-metagenome-genome-assembly--contig:-NODE-185-length-27867-cov-7.173666_pt1 | contig 27867 bp, 18 predicted proteins | sample MGYA00244046_ERZ653686 | MGnify/ENA primary metagenome ERZ653686 (study PRJEB26926, sample SAMN06165313) | human gut metagenome | biome: ENVO:00009003; feature: ENVO:2100002; material: ENVO:00002003... | reverse complement strand
CGATCAAGGGGCGCTTCCCCGGCAAATTGATAGTAACCAACGCGCACTGGTACACTGTCAGCCCGAAGGTCGCGCCGACCGGGAACTACAAGGTGAACGGCGCTGTGCTTTCAAAGGAGAGCTGGATGGACTGGGGCTTTGGCTGGAACGCCGGGTCCCTGCCCGTAATGGTATCAACGATGGGCAACGACAACTACATTTCCACCCTGCCTGTGCTGGTGGACGGCAAGCGCCGCGACGATGTGATAGATAATCAGACTTCCAGCGTCCAGCGCTCCACTCTACGCACATGGTTTGGCGTGGACAAGGCGGGCAAATGGTATGTGGAGGTCACGACCTCTAATTACACGCTCCACCGCATAGTAGACAGGATGCAATCCTTTGGTATTGTGGACGGCATGGTGCTGGACGGCTCCGGCAGCTCCCAGTGTTACGATGGCACTACATATCAGCGCGGCGATGGGCGCACGATATACAGCTATCTCCTACTCTGGTTTGCGGAGGGCAGCACGGGTAACGATACGGACGACGACAAGGAGGATGATATTACGGGCTATAAGAAAGGCATTGATGTGTCCCAGTGGCAAGGTACTATAGACTGGGAAAAGGTCAAAGCGGCTGGCATAGAGTTTGCAATGATTCGCGCGGGCTACGGGCGGAACAACATCGACCCGCAGTTCAAGCGCAACATCAGCGAGTGCAACAGGCTCGGAATCCCCTGCGGCATCTACTGGTTCAGCTACGCCTACACCGAGGCAATGGCTATCAGGGAGGCGGAGTACGCGCTGGCGGCGGTGGAGCCGTACAAGCTGGAATACCCCATAGCCTTCGACTACGAGGGGGCGAGCGTCGACTACGCCAAAAAGAACGGCGTTGTACCGGACAAGGCGCACGTTACGGCGCTGGCGAACGCTTTTTGCGGGAGAATCGAACAGGCAAAGTATTACGCCATGGTCTACACCAATCCGGCGTATCTCAGCCAGTATTACGACAGCTATGTGCCGAAGAGCTACGACATCTGGCTCGCACAGTGGCCCGCGAACCCCGACCCGGCGGCGAAACCGGCGCAGGCGGGCGGCATCTGGCAGTACACCAACTCCGGCACGGTTGCCGGTATCTCCGGGCGGGTGGACATGGACGCGGCCTACTACGACTACCCGGCAATCATCAAGGCCAACGGCCTCAACCAGCCCGCAGCCGCGCCCGAACCGGAGCCTGTGCCGGAACCTGATACGGAGACCCCCGCGAAGTCTGAAAACGAGCTGGCGCGGGAGTGGGTTACGACGATGGGCATTTCCGACGGCGAGAACCCGGACACGGCGTGTACGAGGCAGCAGGTGTGGACGATGCTCTATCGTGCGCTCGGGAAATGACACTCGATTAAAAAAACAAGGGGGTTTTTGAATTGATCAACTGGAAGGTGCGCATTAAGAACAAGGCATTTTGGCTGGCGCTCATCCCGGCGCTGCTGCTGCTGATTCAGGCCGTGGCGTATGTGTTCGGATTTAGCCTCGACCTCTCGGAAATGGGTGACAAGCTGCTGGCGGTGGTGAACGCGCTGTTCGCGGTGCTGGCGATACTCGGCGTGGTGACCGACCCGACCACGGCGGGGCTTGGCGATAGTGATCTCGCCATGACCTACGACGAGCCCAGGGAGGATTGATTATGGATGAGCCGATTTCGCGCGGTGAGCACGAAGAGTTTGCAAAACGCATCGACGCGCAGGAGAAGCGGCAAGACAAGCGCCTGGAGATGCTCGAAAACACCGTGCGCGAGATCGGCGCGCTGACTCTATCGGTACAGAGGCTTGCGCAAAGCCTCGAGAGCATGGTCGAAGAGCAGGAGCGGCAAGGACGCCGGCTGCAGGCGCTCGAGGACCGCGACGGCGAAAAATGGCGCAAGCTCATGGGCTACATAGCCACGGCGCTCACGTCCGGCGCTGTCACGCTGCTGCTTTCGCAGATCATATGAGAAAGGGGGTGGAGAGCGGGTATGCCGAGCAGCATCCTCAACACCGACATTATGTTCCCCAACCTGAGCGGGAAGAGCACGGAGCAGCAGGTGTTCACGATAATGAATTACCTCTATATGCTCAAGGAGCAGCTCACATACTCGCTCTCGAACCTCGGGCTCGACAACATCAACGCAAACTCTTTCATCGAGATCGCCGGGATAATCAATCAGCCTGTGATCCTCAGGCTGGACGGCGTGGACGGCAGCCTGGCGGAGATAAACGTGAATCTCGGTACGGTGAGTTCTCAGCTTCAGGACGCGGAGGGGAACATCTCGAGCCTCCAGCAGACGGCGGCGAGCCTCAGCGCCCAGCTCGAGGACGCTGAGGGAAACATCTCGGCCATATATCAGATATCGGAGAGCCTGTCCACGCGCGTGGAGGACGCGGAGGGGAACATTACGACGCTCTTCCAGACCTCGGACAGCCTGACGAGCAGGGTGACGAGCGCGGAAGGGAACATCTCCACGCTTCAGCAGACGGCGACTTCACTGACGTCGGATATTTCCGACCTTGAGGGGAACTATACGACGCTCCAGCAAACTGTGAGCGGGCTGAGGATAACGGCCAGCAACGGCACGCAGAGCAGCGTGCTCAGTCTCACGAGCAACGGCTTGCAGCTTTCGAGCACGACGATAGAGATTACCGGCATGGTTAAGTTCACGGACCTGAGCACGAGCGGCCGCACCACGATAAATGGCGGGAACATCACCACGGGCATTATCAGCGCCATAGACATATCCAGCGTAACGATAGACGGCTCGTCGATTACAGGCTCGACGTTTGAAACGATCCTTACGTCACGTGGCATTGGCGGCGAGATAAAGTGTTACTACCTCTCCAACACAAGCGAGAGTTATCTTGCAGGTGGCCTGCGCCTTGATGACATGGGTGACAGTGGGGATTCACAGTACAGAATGTTCCTGTACACCAAGAGCGCGCTGGGCGTGCCGTTCGCGCTCAAGCTGGAGAGCGCGGGCAGCATGAGCCTGTCAAGCGGGAACAGCCTGTGGATGTACGCCCCGAGTACCGTGCAGATAACCGGCAGCACCATCAAAATGTATGGCACGGTTTACGTTAACGATAAAGTTATATCGTAAGGAGAATATACATGACGAACCTCAAACAGTGCATAGCGGCCTGGCAGGCCCTCCGTGCCATTGCAACGCAGGCCATGGACTACAAGAGCGCGCACGCGCTGGTGCTGCTCATGGAGCGCCTGCGGCCGCATGTGAGCTATTTCAGCTCGACGGAGACGGAGCTGGTGAAGAAATATGCGGAGCTGGACGCTGAGGGCAACCCGGTGTTTGAAGGCCCGGGGCGCGTGCGATTCCGCACGGGCGATGATCTGGCGGCTTTCACGCGGGAACGCAACAAGCTCGACGTCGTTGAGCTGGGCGAGGAAATAGCCCGGGCGACCATCTCCCCGCCTGCGCAGATATCGCCTGAGCAGCTGGAGGCGCTGTTCCCGTATGTGGATATCAAGGAGGTGGCGACATGAGCCTGCCTTCCATGCTTTATGGCTCGGGAATAGGGAAGTACAACCAAACGAGCTACGGCGGCTACAACCACAACCTGGCCGCGCTCGACGGGCAGATCTACGACATGCAGAACATGAGCAGCGACTACGCGCCGCTGCTCAGCCCGCGGCCTCAGCGATACATAGCTCGAACGCTCACACAGCCCTACGGCCTTTACGCCAACGACGGGCTGTACTGGGTGGATGGGACGGCCTTCTACGCCGACGGAGAAGAGCGCGGCACGGTAAGCGCCGGGCCGAAGACCTTCGCGGCGCTGGGGGCCTATATCATTATCATGCCCGACATGGCTTGCTACAACAAGCTCACGGGAGAGTTCGGCAGCCTCAACGCCTCCTGGACCGGGGCGGCGCAGATCGTGGACGGCACTTACGGCGGCGAGACGGCCAAGAGCAACACCATCACGGCCTCCGGCGCGGACTTCACGACGCTATTCAAGCCGGGCGACGGCATCACGATAAGCGGGGCCGCGCTCCACCCGCAGAACAACAAGACCATCGTCGTGCGCGAGGTCACGGCGACCTCCCTTGTGTTCTATGAGAACAGCTTCACCATAAACGAGGGCGGGGACTCTGAGGCGGCGCTCACGCTCTCCCGCGAGATGCCCGAGATAGATTTCCTCTGCGAGAATGAAAACCGCCTGTGGGGCTGCAAGGGCGACACGATATACGCCAGCAAGCTCGGAGACCCGACGAACTGGAACGTGTTCGACGGCCTCAGCACGGACAGCTACGCCGTGCAGGTGGGCAGCGCCGGGGACTTCACGGCCTGCTTCTCCTACCTCGGCTACTCGATATTCTTCAAGGAGGAGATGATCTACAAGGTCTACGGCTCTGCGCCCTCCAATTTTCAGGTCATGGGCAGCGCCTCGCTGGGCGTGGAGGCCGGCAGCAGCCTCTCGCTGGCCATTGCGGGCGAGACGCTTTTCTTCCTCACGCGGGCGGGCATCGTGGCCTACTCCGGGGGGACGACGCAGAGCGTGGCCTCCGCTTTCGGGGTCGAGCGCTACCACAACGCCGTGGCCGGCAGCGATGGACTCAAATACTATGTCTCCATGCAAAATGAGGCGGGAGACTGGAGCCTCTTCGTCTACGACACTCGTCTCGGCATATGGGAACGGGAGGACGACACGCAGGCGCTCGGCTTCGCCTGGGACTCGGACCTGTATTTCCTCGACGCGGACGGGACGCTCTGGCTCAACGGGCGGCCGAGAACGGTGCCGGAGGGCGCGACGCTGGAGGCCCCCGTGCAGAGCATGGTGGAGTTTGGGGAGTTCGTGGACAACGACCCGAACAAAAAGCAGATTGCAAAGCTGCAGGTGCGTATCTCCATCGACGCCGGGGCGAGCGTGACCTTCTGGATGATGTTCGACAGCTCCGGAGAGTGGGAAGAGATAAGCACCATAGAGAGCCAGGTCCTGCGCAGCTACTATCTCCCACTGGTGCCGCGCAGGTGCGACCACTACAAGATCAAGATCACCGGTACGGGCGGCTGGAGGCTGTACAGCCTGACACGCGAGGACTCGATAGGCAGCGAGCTCAGGAGCACGCCGGGCCGGCAGTAAGGAGGCAACATGGCTATATCTACACTCAAATCACCGACGACCAAAAGCCGGTACACCTACGACCAGTTCCGCCAGGCGGCACAGCAAAGCGGGCTGCTCGGCGAGTTCTCGGACGCCGACCTCTCGCTGGCACAGCGCAACCCGGACGCAGGCATGTCGCTGCTGAGCTACAAGCGCGACTGGCACAATGCGACGACGGATGCCGAACGGCAGCTTGCCAACCTGGGCGCTGAGAGCGTGCGCGGCAGCTATGGCAGCTATGCCGGCGGAGCAGACGGCGGCAGCTTCTACCTCGAGCCGCTGAGCCCGGACATGTTTGAGTACCCAAGCGCGCCGAGCTTCTCCGGCGGCAGCAACGCGGGCACGGTGAGCGACCTGTATGATCAGATGCTTAACTATGGCGACTTCACATACGGACCCGCGCCGGAGTACACGAACCGCTGGGACGACACCATCCTCGGCCTCATTGACGAGATACTCGGGCGCGAGGACTTCGCCTATGACCCGGACACGGACCCGCTGTACAGCCAGTACCGCAAGGCCTACATACGCGAGGGCGACCGGGCGGCGGAGGACGCGCTGGGCGCGGCGGCGGCCGCGAGCGGCGGCCTGCCCTCGAGCTACGCGCAGACGGCGGCCTCGCAGGCGGGCAACTACTACGCGGCCCAGCTCACGGACAAGATACCGGAGCTCCAGCAGCTTGCCTATCAGAAGTACCTCAACGACTACAACATGCTGCTCTCCGACCTCGGTGTGGTCCAGGGACAGGAGGCCAGCGACTACAATAAGTACCTCACGGACCTGAACCAGTACAACACGGATCGCGACTTCGACTACGGCGCGTGGCTCGACCGCTACAATATGCTCGGGAACAACCTGCAGGCGGGGCTGAACATGGACGCGCAGGAGCTCGAGCGGTATCTGGCGGAGCTGCAGCAGTACAACACGGACCGCGATTTTTACTACGGGCAGCTGCTCGACGAAATTAACGACCAGACCAACGACTTCGGCACGCTCGTTGACATGGCCCAGCTTGCGGCCGGCTACGGAGATTACCGCGGGCTGGAGAATCTCGGCATACAGCTCCCAACGCCGAGCGGATATTATTCCACCTCTCAGACGGGTAATACATTTGACCCGAACAATATGTCTGCTGCGGCACAGGATATCCTCGCCAGCTACAACAATGCGCTCAAGAATATCAGCCCCGGTGCGGCTGTAGGCTTGCCCAGGCAATATGGAGTCATGATTAAAAACGCACTTCTGGAGGGGCTTATAACTGAGGACGAAGCGGATTACCTGATTAGCTCCATGGGCTATGGCAACTGATAAAAGGAGTTTAACATGTCCAGCGTACAAGAACGACTCGACCGCATGATTAACGGAACCGGCACCGCAAGCAGCGGGGCCGGTAGTTCCGTTATGGAGCGGCTTGACCATATGATAAACCATTCCCTCCCTCAAGCCGCCAATAAAAACGATGAAGATAGCGCTGCGCGATGGCCGTCACAATCCAAAGAAAGCACAAAAGATCTGCTTCCCAGCTTCGCCACGCCAAGCGGCGGGGGGAAAAGTGTTGAGAACATTCTCGGCAAATTTTCCGATCGCGGCGGCATCGAGGCGATAAAGTCCCCGGACAGCTGGAGCAGCGCCGGGGACGCAGAGCTTGGGCTCAAGGCGTGGAGCGGTCAGCTGGACGGCTATGAGAAAAAGCTCACGGAGCTGAGCGGAGACATCGCCAACACCGAGAACCGGCTAAAGAGCCTCCAGACGACGGCGAAAACCGCGGAGGATGCAGCCGCCTATGATGAGCTCTATGCCGGCTATGAAAAAATGATAGCTGACTACAACGGCGTTGTGAACGACTTCAACCGCGTGCAGGACAAGTACAGCGCGGGGGTTGAGCGGTATCGGGATATCCTCGGCGGGGGCATGGAGAGAGCCGAAACGGCAGCGGCGGAGGCCAAGAGACTCGAGGATGAGAACAGCCGCCTGCAGCGGCAGGCTAACCTCATCCGTATCTACGAGATGAGCGGGACGAGCCCAAGCTCGGCGGCTGCGCCTATCGAGGCCCAAATCGAGCAGAATGCCCAGCGTATTCAGGAACTCCAGGCCGAAGAAAGCCGGAACAAGATGCAGTATTACAGCTCCTTGGCTCTCATGGAGGACTATGCAGACCTCTCGGCCCCGGGCAAAGTGACCGGCGACTCCCGCTATGATTATATCAACGACATCGACAGCGCCCGCTACAGGAACGAGCACACAACAGACCCAAGCGGCGCGCCAGTAGCACTCAGGAGATATCAGTACCTCACTGAGGATGAGATAAAAATATATAACTATCTCTACGCCTCCCAAGGCAAAGACGCCGCTGATCGCTTCCTTGAAGATATGGGCCCCGCACTGACCGAACGGCAAGGTGCGGCTCAATATGAGGAGCTGGGCGCGTTGGGGAAGGCGCTCTACTGGATACCCGCCGGCCTGGATCAGTTCGGCAGCGGCATACGGCAACTATTCCAGCGTGAGGCCGTGCCAGTATCGTCGACGCAGATCACCTCACAACTCATACAGCAGGAAGCACAGGAGAAGAGCCCGGTGCTCGGGACACTCTATACCTTGGGCACAACACTCTCGAACATGGCTCCGAGTATTCTTGCCAGCGCGCTCGGCAGCTGGGCACTCGGAGCGGCGGGGCTGTCAGCAGGAACGGCAGCAGCCGTGGGCAGGGCCACGGGCGCCGCAACACTTGGCGCTTCCGCCGGGGGCAACGCCTATACGCAGAAGCTGAACGAGGGCTACAGCTCCGAGGCGGCGCAGAACTATGCGACACTCGTCGGCGCGAGCGAGGGCGCGCTGCAATACCTCCTTGGCGGCATTGGCGCCCTGAGCAAGAGCGGCACCGGACGCATCGCCGCCAAAATCGCCGGGCTGGACAATGCACTGGGCCGTGTGGCGCGCACGGTGAGCGGCAGCACGGCAGCACGGCTGCTGGGCAGCATGATATCCGAGGGCACGGAGGAGGGCCTGCAGGAGCTGCTGGAGCCCGCCTTTGCGGCCATAATCTTCGACGAGGAATATGAGGCCGACTTTGAGGACGCGGCGTATGCGTTCCTCCTGGGCGCGCTGAGCGCTGGAATAATAGAGGGACCGGCGGCCATTGATTACGCGCGGCGGCCGGCGGGTTTTTCCTTCCGGGATATGGACGGATATGCCGATAATGGTGTAGACTATTTTGAAGGCGCGAACACTCTCGAGGAGGTTGAGGCACGGTACCGTGAGCTCGCGCGGCAATACCACCCGGACTTGGGCGGCGACGCGGCCACGATGGCCGAAATCAACCGCCAGCGCACGATGGCACGCGCGTTCTTCCGCGGTCGGGCCGAGGCGGCTGCGGCAGACGAGGCGGCAGACACGACGCCGGAGGCGGCCGCGAACACGGAGCGCACAGACAGCGTGATCCGCCGCTTGACGGCGGGCCGGACCACGGAGGAGACTACACCTGAGACAGCGGGAGCCCAGATAGAGGACCAGATCTACGCGGAGGCGGGCGGCATCGTTTTACCGACGGCTGATACCGCCGGCGACTTCTCGCCGCGCGTTGAGGTCGGGGCAACGGAAACACCAACCTTGGAAGCTCCGCGCGCGGCGGTGCCTGAAACAAACGCCGCGGGGAATATCGTACTCCCCACGGCGGACGAAATAATGAATGGAGGCATACAGAATGGACAGCAGGGACAACAATGGCAGCAATGGGGAGACCAGGTATCAGATGGAGACGGAGGACGGTTTTCTGGTCAGCGTGCCGGAGTCGAAGCTGGAGAGCTGGCTCGAGGCGCAGAGCAAGCCGCCCGCCCCACTCAGCAGGTCGGAACAGCTCTTGCTCGACAGGCTCGTGTCCGAGCTCTACGGCTCGAAAGAGTAAGCAGCGCCAGCCTCGGCCTTGAGAACGGCACAGAGGCGCGCTCGCTTCAGGTGATCCCGGAAGCGGCCTATGATGATGAGCTGAGAGCGGTCTCGGCTGACGTATACAGGCGGACGGGCCAGCGGGTAACCTTCGTTGTCGGGAACATACAGGTGCGCGCAGCGGGCAAGACACGCGCTGTGCGCGGCGTCTGGACGCCGGGCGGCATCTATGTACAGGCGGACAACGCGGGCTATTCCGCGGCGCAGATAGCCGCACATGAGGTATATCACGATCTGGCGGCGAACACTCCGGGGCTTGACGCGGATGTAAAGCAGCGCATCATCGAGCGGTACGGCGAGGACGAATTCCGGCGTGTGGCTCAGGTGTACATAGAGCGGCTGCGTGGCGTATACGACGTGCCGGATGGCGCGGAGCATGACCCGGCGCTCATGGACAAATACTTCGCCTCGATACTCCAGGAAATTTACGCGGACGCTTACGCGGGCATCAACGCCTTCGGAGCTCATGCGGAGCGGTTCGCGGATGCAGCGCGCGTGACCGTCGCTGAACGCACGGGCATGGCCACAGGAGAAACTGAGGCGGCCACGCGCAACCGTACCGGGCCGCCTGCGGAGCGGAACGGCGTTGGCTATATTACAGAAGAAAAAGAGACGACTGCAGTGAAAGCCAAGAACCCGTCGCCGGGAACCGACAGCAGCACTGCAACCGTCTCCACGAGTAGTGTAGCAGAGAATGCTCTGCCTGTCAAAGAGGGAGAAAAAAGAACCAATACATGGTTACAGGGAGTCCGGCTCCAATTGCCTTCGTATGATACCATGTATGGTCCTATTGGCAGCATATCATACGACGACGACTACGTCAACATACATGGTGTTCCCTGGAATGAGCTTGCCGACGGCGAAAGCGACGCCGGGGAGAGCGTCAACAACAGGTATTCGGAGGATGAACCAGAGCGGTACAGCGTTGACGAGGAGTACGCAGCAGAGCTGGAACTGTGGAACAGGGACGGCAGGCCGGATGGCGAGGTGTTTGTGCTGGGCTCGACGGGCGAGGCGCTGCAGGGGCTGGGGGCCATGGAGCAGGATATCTACCTGCGCAGCGAGAAAATTAATGCCATACTGGACGCGCACCCGGAAATGACGCTCAGCGAAATAAAGCGCATACCGGAAATTCTGGACGACCCGGTGCTTATAGCAAAGAGCGCAGGGGAAGGGCGTGGAGGGCGAAATTCGCGCCTGACAATAATGGGCAGCCTGCGCGCTCAAAACGGTAAGCCGATCATGGCTGTGCTGGATTTGCGGCCTATCGAAGGGCGGCTGCTTGTAAATGACATGCAGAAAATAAACAGCGCTTATACCAGAAGCAACGCCGCCAACTATTTGCGCAGGAGCGAAATCCTGTTTGCAGACGAAAAAAGAACCATTCCGCTTCTTCGCTCGGCTGGGCTTACAATAGCGTCCCAGCGGCTTCTGCGTCATGGTTCTATGGGCAGTATAACATACAGCGGAAATGACGTCAACATCGAAGGCGTGCCGTTTGACGAGGTAGTGGGCGCGGCGGAGCCGGAGCGGTATAGTGTAGACGAAACCACGGACAAAGAGGTCGTACCTGACTACTTCCGGGGGAATCCCTACTGGCTGGAGACCGAGCACGCGGCGAAGGCGGCGGGGTATCCCGAGATAGACGGCGTGCAGATAATGCCGTACAAGACCTGGGTGCGCTCCAAAGAGCAGGGAAACTATGGCTTCGTAGTTGGCCTCGCTCCGCGGGACAGACTTGTCGTATCCTTCTGGAACAAGGACAGCGGCAAGCGCGCCGTTGTGCCTCTTGAGCAAACGGACATCGAGCCTGTGCAGGGCGCGTACCAGATGGAGCAGAACGAGCTCGCTTCGCTGCTTGAGTCAGAGCCTGAGGCTGTGGAGCGTATGGAGCTCTCGCCCGAGGACGAGGCGGAATACCAGCGCTGGCTGACGGAGAAGTACGGCTTCAAGGCTGGTGTCAGGGCGAACACTGCGCTGCTGGCGCTTCCCAAAAAAGCACAGACGGAGTATAAGAGAAGCGTCTCGCGCCTGGTGAATGACCTCGGGAAGAGCCTGGGCGTGCCGTATCACGCGGGCCGGAGCGAGCTGCGCCCGATAGCCGAGCAGATAGCGGACGAATATTTCCGCGAAGGGACCGTATCTGAGGAAAGCGGCGCCGAGCTGTTCGAGGAAGCCTATGCCAACGGTATCATAAGAGACGATGAGTTTTACCTCGAAAACAAGCCCATACTTGACTACCTCCGGACCACACCAATAAGAGTTAGCGAGACAGTTAAAAGCGACATAGCGGATTTCAACGACTGGAGGAAAAGACAGTTCGGACGTCTGCGCATAAGTGAAGATGGGCGCGGTGTGGATCAGGTTTACGGTGAACTGAGCGAGATGGCGCCGGGATTCTTTCCGGAAGATATTACAAATCCAACGGACCAGCTTGAGCGTATTGCAGATGTCGCCGACAGTATACGTATCTCGGAGCGAACGCTCGACGAGTATTACGGCCCCGACGCTGCGGAATATAAACGCTGGGCCTATGATGAGTTCAAGCAGCAGATTGGCCGCGCCTATGAGAGCCTGCGCACGGTCCGGCAGATAGCACTTGAGCAGGACGCCAAGCGGGCGGAGCTTGAGCGACTACTGGAGATAGCCGAAACCGGCCCGACTGAGGGAGAGCTGGACAGGGTAAAAAGACTATGGGATGAGGGCAAAAAGGCGCGGCGGGCCTATGAGCGCGCCGTGCGGCGCAACCTCCTGAGCGACAGGGACAGGCAGCTGCTTGGCCAGCTCATGCGCGGGGAGATCAGCGCCGAAGACATCCCGTCCACCGCAAACCGCGCAGGCATTGCGGAAATATACGCGGCCAAGCGGGAATATGAGGCCTTCGCCGGCGCTCTGAAGGAATTCAACACAAAGCGGCGCGCTGCTCTCCGCGCACAGGCTGACGACATACTGGCGGGCGCAAGCCGGATGAAGGACAAGCGCCGCGGCGCGTCCTATATGCGCGAGACACAGGAGCGGAACGCCCGCTATGTTTTTGACGGCCCGACGGCGGAGAAGATCATCGAGACATATTTCACGCCGGTACACAAGAACGAGGCGCGCCGCACGGTATACAAGACGCAGCTGCGCGACAGAGTGAGAGAACTCGACCTTGACAGAAAGGCCCGCAAGGGCGATGCGGTGAGCGAGGCCGCGGCTGTGCAGATATACGGCGAGGCCCTGGACAACATCTCCATGATAGAGGAGCAACTCAAACGAGGGGGCAGCGATTGGCGCAACGGCCACAGCCTGAGCGAGTGGCGCGCGCTGGTGGACGACCTCTGGGCCAAAAGCCCGGGCCTGGACAAGGAGAAAATCACAGCCGCCGTCGAGGAGTTCCGGAAAATCTATGACGAGCTGTTCTCGCTGATGAACCAGGTACGCATACGAAACGGCTATGAGCCTGTGGACTACCGGCACGGATATTTCCCGCATTTTGATGATGCGAAGGGGGAAAGCCTGCTGGGCCGGGCCTTCAAGGCCGCAAATATGAAGGATGTGCCGCTGAAGGACCGCCTTGCCGCGCTCGTCGGCAAGGGGCTGGACGTAAACACGGAAGTGAACGCTCTGCCTACATCCATAAGCGGCCTGACGCACACCTTCAAGCCCGGCATACGCTGGGTCGGGAATATCATGCAGAGACAGGGCTTCGACACCACCTTTGACGCGGTGCAGGGCTTCGACCGGTATATCGAGGGCGTGAGCGATGTCATCTATCACACCGACGATATACAGCGGCTCCGGGCTCTGGCCTCGCAGATACGATACCGAACTTCTGAGCCGGGTATACAGGCGCAGGTAGACGAGATAAGGGCTGATTCCCGGTTGACCGAGGAGCAGAAAGATGAGGCGGTACGAAAGAAGCAGGAGGAGGGAAGGTATGAACTCTCAAACTATGTCAACAACATAGAGGAATATACCAACCTCCTGGCGAACAAGCGCAGTGCGGCGGACAGAGGCATAGAGTTTTTTGCAGGTCGGGACTTCTACAACTTTTCGAAAGCCCTTGAAAACCGAGTGGCCGCGAACATGGTGGCAGTAAACCCCGGCTCCTGGCTTACGAACTTCATCCCGATATCTCAGGCCTGGGCCGAGGTGAGCGCTGGGGACATCCTGACAAGCATGCGCGACACGCTGAGTGCGATGGTCAAGGACGACGGCTTCCGAACCAAATCTGACTTCCTGACCAACCGCATGGGCTCTGATCCTCTCGTGCTTAGCTGGACGCAGGATGCCTCTAAAATCCTCACGAAGCCAATGGAATGGATAGACATGTTTACCTCCGAGACCGTGGTCCGCGCGCGGTACAATTCTAATCTCAAGCTGGGCATGAGCGAGCCGGCGGCCATGGAGGAGGCGGACAGCTTTGCGGCCAGCCTCATCGCAGACCGCAGTAAGGGCGCGCTGCCCACGATATTCGAGTCCCGCAATCCCTTTACAAAGCTATTCACGCAGTTCCAGGTCGAGGTAAACAACCAGCTGTCATACCTGTATAGGGACCTGCCCAGGAATCTCAAGGAACGGGGCAAAAAGTCGCTTGCCGTGGCTCTGCTCAAGTTCATGCTCGGAGCCTGGTTGTATGATGAACTCTATGAGGCAATAGTCGGACGCCGCCCGGCGCTAGACCCACTGAATATGCTCAATGAGCTTTCGGGAGACCTCTTTGGCTATGCGCTGCCGAACACCATTGAGCTGGCCGTGGACATGATAACCGGTAATGACGTTTCCTTAGCAACGGAAAGGACTGACGCGGCGACGGCGCTTGCGAACTTCGGGAAAGAGCTGGGCGGTCAGCTGCCTTTCATAGGCGGACCTGTATTCGACGGCGGGCGCCTGCCTATACAGTCGGCGTTTAAAGACCCCTTGGCATACCTGCTGCTGCCGTTCGGAGGAGGGCAGCTGTCAAAGTTCGTAAATGGCGTGAACGCTGTGGCTGAAGGGGGCGTATACGGCGAAGACGCCGAGGGTAATCCTACGCTCAAGTACCCTGTGGAGAGGAATGTCAAAGATGCTTTGACAGCCATGGTCTTCGGAACGACCTCCACGAAAGGCGGGCAGGAGTGGATAGACAGGGGCTTTGGAGGCTTCTCAGCCAAGCAAACCGCCGCCTATGCCGCGCTGCTCGGCGGCGGCATCGACGCTTATGATGCCTTCGACGTGGTAATGGATATCAAGGGTACGGAGAAAACGGAGACGCAGAGCGCAAATGACATAAAACGCGAGAAGATATCTGCCCTGGATATATCCGACGAGCTCAAGGCGACGCTGTACAGCAACCTCATAACCGATGACTATGACGAGTCTATTGACGACATGCTGCGGCGCGGTGTAGACTGGGACGGCATCATGGGCGTGGTCACCAACAGCAAATATGGAGTTGAGCGGTACAACAAACTCGTTGATGCGGGCGTCAGCCCCGGCAACGCAGCCCGGATAACCGAGGCACTGTATTCTCTTGAGCCGGAGGATGGCAAAAAAAGCGTGTCGCAGGTACAGCAGTACGGTGCAATAGACAAGCTGGACGGGCTCACCGACGAGGAAAAGCTCGCGGCCATAGGTACGATCATGGGAACGGACGCGACCACAGAGAGCGGTAATCCCTCACAATACTCCAAATTGACGGACGCTATCGAGTCCGGGCTCAGCCTGACCGACGCGCTTGAGCAGAGGGAGAACGGGACGCTTGACGACTATCTGGAATTCTACAGTGCCGGAATGAAGTCAGATGCGGCCGTTGATGCGGCGGAAACACTTGACGCCATGCCTGAGGATGCTTCCACCGTCGAGCGGTATTTGGCGATTGCGGAGATGCCGCTGAGCGAGAGGGACAAGGACGCCGCGCTTTCGGCGATAATGTCCGACAGCGCCTACGAGAAGTACCAGGCGGCGCGCAGCAAAGGCATCGACACATATGAGTATGTGGCCTTCCTGCGTGCGATAAGCGACTTCTCCGGAGATGGAAAGCAGCAGCGCGTGTGGGATTATATCAACAGTCTGCCGCTGAGTACGGCGCAGAAGGACCAGCTCCATTATGCAGCCGGGTACAAGGAAAGCTCGCTTGCAAAAACACCATGGCATTAAGAAAAGCGCCGGGGGCGGCTGCCTCCGGCGCTTGTTTTTTAAAACGGTCAGTCTCTTTCCCTGCAAGAATCGTATATTTTCTTGGTATGGACGCAGACGGCTTCCCGGATGCAGGCCGTGCTGTCCACCGGGCCGGGCAAAACCCTGTCTGCCATGTTGTTTCCTCCTATTAGATGATTTGAAGCGGACTTCATTACAGTGTATGCGCCGGAAGCCCGGTTGTGAAAATAAATGGTGTACCTCGGGGACTAACTGTGTTATAATGTGTTGGACTTTGATGGGGAGGAAGGGACATGGAGCGTTTCGGCTTTATCCACGGCGAGCTGGATACCAGAATACTCATCCTGTTTGTGCTCCGGCGTCTGCCGAGGCCGGTGGACATGAACACTCTGGCGGAGCTCTGCTTTTGCGACAGCGGGGTGGGTTGGTTTGAATACGCGGAGTGCCTCGCCGCGCTCGTGGATAACGGGCATATCGAAAAGCTCTCAGGCGGGCGCTACCTCATAACGGAAAAGGGCAACCGCAACGGTGAGGCCGCCGAGACAAGCCTGCCCTACTCGGTGCGTACCAAGGCTGCCAAACTCATAAGGCCGGTAGCCGAGCAGATGCAGCGCGACGCCATGATAATAACAGAGCATGAGCCCCAGGGCGAGGGCTTCAAGGTCACGCTCGCCCTCTCGGACGAGCAGGGGACTATCCTGCGCGTGGAGCTGCGCGCCGCGTCGGAGGCGCAGGCGGAACAGATGGAGCGCCGTTTCCGCAAGGACGCGGAGCTCAATTGCGGCAAGATCGTCAATTTACTTACGGATGGAGCGACGGAAAAATGAACACAACTGTCCCGGAAGGCTACAAGAGCATACTCTCAGTCTATGATACGCAGAAGGCCATCGGCCTGATGAAGCGTCTTTTTGAGGACAGGTTCGCGGCGGTGCTGAATCTGTTCCGAGTTTCTGCCCCGCTCTTCGTCGAGGGCAAAAGCGGCCTGAACGACAACCTCAACGGCTGGGAAAGACCCGTGGACTTCGATATCGCGCACACCGGGGCGCACGCTCAGGTCGTGCAGTCGCTGGCAAAGTGGAAACGCCTTGCACTCAAGCGTTACGACTTCTATCCCGGCAAGGGCATCTACGCAGATATGAACGCCATCCGGCGCGACGAGGACGAGCTTGACAACCTCCACTCTGTCTATGTGGACCAGTGGGACTGGGAAAAGGTCATCCTGCCCGAGAACCGGAACCTTGATTACCTCAAGTCCACCGTCATGGATATTGTGGGCGCCATGTGCGATACGCAGGATACGCTCCAGGCCATCTACCCTGCACTGACCTGTCTGGGAAAGATAAAACGTCAGGTCAGCTTCGTCACCGCGCAGGAGCTGGAGGACCGCTGGCCGGAGCTGACGCCGAAGCAGCGCGAGCGCGAGTATCTGCGCGAGCATGGCACGGCCTTCATCATCGGCATCGGCGCGCCGCTCAAGTCCGGCAAACCGCACGACGGGCGCTCGCCCGACTACGACGACTGGAGCCTCAACGGGGATATCCTGGTCTGGTACGAGCCTCTCGGCTGCGCATTCGAGCTCTCGAGCATGGGAATCCGGGTAGACCCGGCTTCGCTGGACAGACAGCTTACAACATCCGGCTGCGACGACAGGCGCGAGCTCATGTACCATAAAATGCTGCTAAACGGCGAGCTGCCCCTTACGATAGGCGGCGGGATCGGCCAATCGCGCATGTCGATGCTCATGCTCGGCAAGGCGCACATCGGTGAAGTCCAGGCCTCCGTCTGGGACGAAGAGACCATCGAGACCTGCAAAAAAGCCGGTATCATGTTGCTTTGATATTGCCAAAAATGTACCCCACCGGCGTACGCCTTCGACATGCCGGCGGGGTATATTTTTGGCAACAATTGATGTAAATATAAAATAATCGGCGAAATTCAAGCTGCTAATTGTATATTATGCAGATTGACAATTTAAAGCGCCGCGTTTATAATGCACACAACCGAAAGACAGTCAAAGGCTGTGACTGCGCAGAGTACCCGGATTTTGAGCCTGCAGAGAAGTGCCGGTCGGTGCAAGGCACGAGGCGAGAGCCGGGGAATACACGCAAGAGCCGCCCCTCGAAAGCGAGTATTCGCCGGTAGGCCGGGCCGGGCTTCTCCCGTTATAGAGATAGGGTATAATTCCCATCACATGGGCGTACCCGATAAGGCCGAGAGTCGTGAGGCTCCGGCGAATTGAGGTGGTAACACGGGATTTGGCGCTCGTCCTCTGCAAGGGAGGAAGGGCGTTTATTTTTTTCTCTTCTTCCGGCGTCCGTCGCCGCCAAAGGGCGGGCGCAATATAGAAAAGGAGAGTTAAAAATGGCCAACATCAAGTTCTTTTCCGGAGACAACATCCCCCTCGAGCTGCACAAGGTACGCATGGTGCAGAAGTTGAACCTCCAGCCTGTGGAGCGTCGCGCCCAGGCCATAGCCGAGGCGGGCAACAACACCTTCCTGCTCAAAAACGAGGACATCTTCCTTGACATGCTCACCGACTCCGGTGTTAACGCCATGAGCGATAAGCAGACCGCTGCAATGCTCATCTGCGACGACAGCTACGCGGGCAGCGCGTCCTTCACACGGCTCGAGAACAAGGTGCATGAGATATTCGGCACGAAGTTCCTGCTGCCCGCCCACCAGGGCCGCGCCTGCGAGAACATCCTCGCCATGGCCTTCGTAAAGCCCGGCGACGTGGTGCCGATGAACTTCCACTTCACGACTACGAAGGCGCACATCACCCGTCTCGGCGGCAGGGTGGAGGAGCTGGTCATAGACGAGGGTCTCGCCACGACGAGCGACTGCCCCTTCAAGGGCAACTTCGACCTTGACAAGCTCAAAAAGCTCATCGCAGAAGTCGGCGCGGAGCACATCCCCTTCCTGCGCGTGGAGGCTGGTACAAACCTCATCGGCGGACAGCCGCTGAGCCTCCAGAACATGCGCGAGACCTGCGAGATCTGCCGCGAGCACGGCATCATGACGGTGCTTGACGCGAGCCTTTTGCAGGACAATCTCTACTTTATCAAGACTCGCGAGGCGGCCTGCAAGGACATGAGTATCCGCGAGATCACCCGCGCCGTGGCCGATCAGTTCGACATTATCTACTTCTCGGCGCGCAAGTTCGGCTTCGCGCGCGGCGGCGGCATAGCGATGCGCGACCGGAAGCTCTGCGAGCAGATGCGAGAGCTGGTGCCGATGTTCGAGGGCTTCCTCACCTACGGCGGTATGAGCGTGCGCGAGATGGAGGCCATTACAGTGGGCCTCGAGGAGACGATGGACGAGGACGTCATCAGCCAGGGTCCTATCTTCATAGACTTCATGTGCAAGGAACTGCAAAAGCGCGGGGTGCCGGTCGTGACTCCGGCGGGCGGTCTGGGCTGCCACCTGAACGCACGGGAGTTCCTGCCGCACGTGGACGATCACGAGTACCCGGCGGGCGCTCTGGCGGCGGCGGTCTACCTCGCTGGCGGCGTCCGGGGAATGGAGCGCGGTACGCTCTCGGAGCAGCGCGAGCCGGACGGCACGGAGCCGATAGCGGACGTGGAACTGCTGCGTCTGGCCATGCCGAGGCGCGTGTTCACGATGAGCCAGGTGCTCTACGCCGTGGACCGCATTGCATGGCTGCACGAGAATCGCGAGCTTGTAGGCGGACTTCGGTGGGTAGAGGAGCCGTCGAGCCTGCGCTTCTTCTTCGGCCGGCTCGAGCCGACCAGCGACTGGCAGGATAAGCTTGTCGCAAAATTCCGCGCAGACTTCGGGGACAGCCTGTGATTATCGTCAAGGCCCGAAGCTGAAACTCACTCCAAAGAAAAAAGGCCGGCCTGCGGGCCGGCCTTTTCTACGTCTATGCAGCCCAATAATGCAAGACATAAAATAGCATCTTGCAAAATACCGGCTACATCGTGGCAAAATTAACGCTAAAATGCAAAATTAGCTCTTGCAAAATTCATTTCGGCTGTTATAATAGTCATAGACTTATGGAGAGGAGCGGCGGCATGATCGAGCTGAACAGCAAAAACAACGTCCTCATGGAGTGCGAATATAAATATAGCCTCCAAGACAGAGAGACGGGCAACCTCTATCGGGACATGTTTCCGTATGAGGAGATACCGAAGTGTACTTTCAACTTCCGCCTGACTCCGGCGAACCCGCCGGAGAAGATCTGGATAACGGATACGACCTTCCGGGACGGGCAGCAGAGCCGCGCTCCCTATGAACCTCAGCAGATAGTTGAGCTGTATAAGCTGCTGCACAAGCTGGGAGGACCGAACGGAGTCATCCGCCAGTCGGAGTTTTTCGTATACAGCGAGCGGGACAGGAAGGCGCTGCGCATGTGCCAGGACCTGGGCTATGAGTTCCCGGAGATCACGGGCTGGATACGGGCCAGCCGGGAGGACTTCAAGCTCGCGCGCGACCTGGGCCTGCGTGAGTGCGGAATACTTGTGAGCTGTTCGGACTACCACATCTATAAGAAGCTCAAAAAGACGCGCCGCCAGGCCGTGGACGGCTACCTGGCGGTGATAAAGGACGCGCTGGATGCGGGCATCTACCCGCGCTGCCACTTTGAGGACATCACGCGGGCGGATTTCTACGGCTTTGTGGTGCCGTTTGCGCACGAGATCAGTGAATTGATGCAGGAAAGCGGCATCCCGATAAAGATCCGCGCCTGCGACACGATGGGCTACGGCGTGCCGTATGCGGGCGCCTCGATGCCGAGAAGCGTACCGGGCATCGTCTACGGCCTGCGCAACTACGGCGGCTTCCCCTCGGAGCTTTTGGAGTGGCACGGGCATAACGATTTCTACAAGGCCGTCGTGAACTCGGCCACCGCCTGGCTCTATGGCGCTGCTTCGGTGAACTGCTCGCTGCTGGGCATAGGCGAGCGCACGGGCAACACCCCGCTCGAGGCGATGGTCATAGAGTACGCGCAGCTGCGCGGCACGCTGGACGGCATGGATACGACGGTCATACGAGACATCGCGGATTACTTCGAGCGCGAGCTGGGCTACCACATCCCGGCAAACACCCCCTTCGTAGGCGAAAATTTCAATATGACCCAGGCGGGGATCCACGCCGACGGACTTTTGAAGGACGAGGAGATCTACAGCATTTTCGATACTCGCAAGATCCTGAAGAGCCCGCCCCGAGTGGGCATCTCGCGCAACTCCGGCGCGGCGGGCATAGCGGTCTGGCTCACGCAGAAGCTGGGCAGGACCGTGGACAAAAATGAGCCGGTGGTCCACCGCCTGCACGACTGGGTAAACGCCCAGTACGAGTCGGGGCGCGCCACCAACATCGGAGACGGCGAACTCTGGGATATATATGAGCAGATGGAGGCGGAAAAGGCATGAACGCAGCGCAGAAACTGATTGCAAGTCACCTCGTCTCGGGCGACCTGACGCCCGGCGGCGAGATTGCGATAAGGATAGACCAGACCCTGACTCAGGACTCGACGGGTACGATGGCCTATCTCCAGCTCGAGGCCATGGGGACGGACAGGGTAAAGACCAAGCGCTCAGTGGCGTATGTGGACCACAACATGCTCCAATCCGGCTTTGAGAACGCGGACGACCACAAATACATCCAGACCGTGGCGGCAAAGCACGGCATCTGGTTCTCGCGCCCCGGCAACGGTATCTGCCATCAGGTGCAGCTCGAGCGCTTTTCCGTTCCCGGCCAGACCCTGCTGGGCTCGGACAGCCACACCCCGACCTGCGGTGCGGCGGGCATGCTCGCCATAGGTGCAGGCGGCCTGGACGTCGCCGTCGCCATGGGCGGCGGGGCATATTACCTCGCCATGCCGAAGATATGCAAGGTAGAGCTCGTTGGGCAGCTGAAGCCCATGGTCACGGCGAAGGACGTCATCCTGGAGGTGCTCAGGAGGCTGAGCGTCAAAGGCGGCGTGGCGAAGATAATGGAGTACACCGGCCCCGGCCTTGCGAGCCTCTCCGTACCCGAGCGCGCGACGATAGCGAACATGGGCGCGGAGCTGGGTGCGACGACGACGGTGTTCCCGAGCGACGAGGTGACGCGCGCGTTTTTCAAGGCCCAGGGCAGGGAGGACGACTGGTCCGAGCTCAAGGCCGACCCGGACGCGGAGTACGACGAGGAGCTGACAATCGACCTCTCGGCGCTGCACCCGCTGACGGCGATGCCTCACAGCCCGGACAACGTGGCGCGGGTCGCGGACAAGGCGGGCATCAAAATAGACCAGGTCGCCATCGGCAGCTGCACGAACTCGTCCTACGCGGACATGATGAAGGTAGCGGAGATACTGGACGGCCACACCGTGGCGCCGAACGTGAGCCTGGTCATCTCGCCGGGCTCGAGGCAGGTGCTGACTATGCTGGCCTCGAACGGGGCTCTGGCGAAGATGGTATCTGCGGGAGCGAGGGTGCTCGAGTGCGCCTGCGGGCCGTGCATAGGCATGGGCCAGGCCCCGGCGACGGACGCCATGAGTCTCAGGACCTTCAACCGCAACTTCTGCGGCCGGAGCGGCACCGCCTCGGCGAGCGTGTGGCTGGTGAGCCCGGAGACCGCGGCGGTCTCGGCCATCACCGGCGTACTGACGGACCCGGAGACTTGGACGCCGGTCGAAAAGCCCGCCATGCCGGAGCGCTTCATGGCCGACGACAGCATGGTGCTCGCGCCCTCCGACGACCCCGACAGCGTCGAGGTCGTGCGCGGACCGAACATAAAGCCCTTCCCGAAGGCGAAGGCCCCGGCGGAGACGATAGAGGGCAAGGTGCTCATAAAGCTGGGCGACAACATCACGACGGACCACATAATGCCTTCGAACGCGAAGCTCCTGCCCTACCGCTCGAATGTACCGTATCTGTCTGAGTTCTGCCTGACGCCATGTGACCCCGATTTTCCGAAACGTGCGCAGGAGAGCGGCGGCGGCTTTATCGTAGCTGGCCAGAACTACGGCCAGGGCTCGAGCCGCGAGCACGCGGCGCTTGCGCCGCTGTATCTGGGCGTCAAGGGCGTCATCGCCATAGGCTTTGCGCGGATACACAGGGCGAATCTCATAAATAACGGCATACTGCCGCTCTGCCTCGAGGACGAGGCCGACTACGCCGCGCTCTCGCTGGGCGACGAGGTAGTCATAGCGAACGTGCACGAGCAGATAGCCGCCGCTGCGAGGGGCGAGGGCGTGGTGCTCAAATGCGGAGAGCGCGACATAAAGGTCAGAATGACTATAACGCCGAGGCAGCGGGACATCCTGCTCGCCGGGGGCTTGCTGAATTACACCCGCGAACAGGCGGGAAAGGAGGACAAATGATGCGAGGAGTAACGCTCATCCCTGGAGACGGCATAGGTCCGGAGGTTGCTGAGGCTGCACGGAAGGTCGTGGACGCCTCGGGTGCGAAGATAGAGTGGCACGTGGCGGAGGCGGGCGCGGCGCAGATGGAGATATGCGGCACACCGCTGCCGCAGGCGACGATAGATTCCGTGAGGGCCGACGGTCTCGCGCTCAAGGGACCCATCACGACGCCGGTGGGCTCGGGCTTTCGGAGCGTCAACGTGGCGCTGCGCAAGGAATTCGACCTATATGCCAACGTGCGCCCGGCGCGCACCTTCGAGGGCGTGAAGGGCCGCTATGACAATGTAGACATCGTCACCGTGCGTGAGAACACGGAGGACCTCTACGCGGGCATAGAGCACATGGTGGGCGCAGACGCGGCGGAGAGCATCAAGCTAATCACCCGCAAGGGCTCGGAGCGCATCGTGCGCTACGCCTTTGACTACGCCGTGAAGAATGGGCGGAAGAAGGTCACCTGCGTACACAAAGCGAATATTATGAAGTGTACGGACGGCCTGTTCCTGGATGTGGCTCGCGGAGTTGCGGCGGAGTATCCGCAGATAGAGTTTGAGGACAAGATCGTGGACGCGACCTGCATGCAGCTGGTACAGAAGCCGGAGGAATTTGACGTCATGGTGCTGCCGAACCTTTACGGCGACATCGTGTCCGACCTCTGCGCGGGCCTCGTAGGCGGCCTGGGCCTGGCCCCGAGCGCGAATATAGGCCGCGACTGCGCCATCTTTGAAGCGGTGCACGGCAGCGCGCCGAAGCACGCGGGCCTGAACGACGCGAACCCGACGGCGCTGATACTGTCGGCGGTGATGCTTCTGCGCCACATTGGCGAGACTGCGGCGGCGGACAGGATAGAAAATGCCGTGCTCGCGCTCATAAAGGACGGCAGGGAGACGACGCGCGATTTGGGCGGCAGCCTGGGCACTCAGGAGTTCGCGGATGCGATCATCAGAAAAATGTCTTGCATGGCCTGAAATAATGTGCTATACTATTCAGGCATTGCGGGTGTAGTTCAATGGCAGAACATCAGCTTCCCAAGCTGAATACGAGGGTTCGATTCCCTTCACCCGCTCCAATATGCAGAGCCTTAAGACGTTTGAGTAACGCTGTAAGGCTCTGCGTTTTTCTTGCAGCGTAGGGCGCTATTCAGTTGTAGATGCGAGCACTACTTCGAGGCTGGGTCACGGGGTAAAGCGGTGCAGATATTTGAGCAGTGGGTTATCATTTACCTCTACCGTGTCGCCACCTTGTATGATGTGTTTGACACCGTGCTTGTCCAGTTCTTCGAGGACGGCGAGTCCTTTCAGAGCGTCGCGGCCTATGCGGTCGAGATTGGTCATTAGGATGGTGTCTATTTCGTGCTGCTTGGTAAGGCACATCAGTTCATTCAAGCCCTGCCGCTTGAAATCAAGGCCGCTGGAGGTCTCACGGATTATGTGGGTGACGTTCAAGCCCAGGTACGACGCGAGGCCTTGTAGGGCTTGGACTTGCCACTCAAGGGCTGTCTCGTTGGGGCTGGCAGTGCGGGCGTAGATTGCAGTGCGATTCATGTCATTCCCCCTCATGCGCTTGCCGTGTCCGCGGCTGGCGACGGCGTGTCAGGCTCGTAGGTAACGTAGACGCCCTGTCGGGTGTTCATCGTGACGTGCGGGGCTTGGATTGTTGCCGTATCGGGCAGCGTTATTGCGCCGACACAGTTGTAATGAATCGTGAGTCGCTGACGCCAGATGCCGTCTACTTTCTCGGCCTGGTGGACTTCAATCTTGTCTATCAGCTCGTTAAGCATCCGTGGAGTGAGCTTGCGCGCCCTCGTGTACTTTCGCACGGCCGAGATGAACATATTCGCGGTCGCCGCCTTGCCGTCGATGCGCTCTATGTCGGCTTGAAGCGTCTTTATGGAGTTGCGAAGGTCAGCCTGCTCATCCTCGTATTTTTTGGACATACGGGCAAAGCGCTCGTCGCTTATCTTACCGGCTACGTTGTCCTCATAGAGCTTCTCAAAGAGCGTGTCCAGCTCGCGGTCGCGGGCTTTGGCCTTGCTCAGTTCAAACTGCACCTGTTTGCGTTCTGTTGCCATTGCCTGCTGAGTGAAGCCCATCATCAACTTGGCGAACTGCGTCTCGTACTGGCTCACGAACTTCGTCAGGCGACGTATCTCGCCGAGAACGACCTGTTCGAGAAAGTCCACGCGGATGTAATGTGTGCCGGTGCAAGTGCCGCGCTCGCTCTTTGTGTTCGGGCAGGAGAAATACGTTATCTCCGGGTTTCTTGAATTGAAGTGGTAGTGGAGATTGTGACCGCAGTCCGCGCAGATGAGCAATCCCGAGAACATATTGTGCTCACCCTTGTTGGTCTGCCGTTTGCGTATACCGGCGCGTTTTTGCTGGACGCGCTCCCAAACCTCGCGCGGGATTATGGCCTCGTGGACGTCCCTGAAAACAGTCCTGTTTTCGGGCGGGTTTGTGAGCCGCTTTTTATTCTTGTAGGACTTCGAGTAGGTCTTGAAGTTTACGAGGTCGCCGCAATATTCCTGACGGGACAGGATACCCACGATCGTCGAGCTGTTCCAGCGGTATTCGTCGTGAGACGATGGCTTGCCGGGACGCTTGACGACGTGCGCTTCCCAATAGAAACGCGGTGTGAGCAGTTGCTCTTTTGTAAGCGTATCGGCTATCTGCTCACTGCCTTGGCCGTCAAGCGTAAGCATATAGATTCTCCTCACGACAGATGCAGCCTCCGCGTCAACGACCCAGCTCTTGGAACCATCCGGGTTCTTCACATAGCCATATGGCGGTGCTCCCATGGGGACTCCTGCATTTCTGCGAATTTTGTAGCTTATACGGCTTTTCTTGCTTATATCGCGCGCGTACCACTCGTTAAATAGGTTGCGGATCGGCGCAAGCTCATTCTCACCCTCGTCGGTGTCTATGGCGTCGGATACGGACACGAGCCGTATGTTGTGCTCGGGGAAGAACTCCTCAGTGAGTCTGCCCACTTCTATGTAGTTGCGCCCAAGTCTGCTGAGATCCTTGACGAACACCGCAGACGCCCTGCCCAGTTCAAGCTGGGCTATCATGTCCTTGTAGCCCGGCCTGTCCATTGTAACGCCGGAGTTGCCGTCGTCGAAGAAGTGGACGAGGTGGGTGTAGCCTTTTTCTTTGGCGACCTTGGTGAGCAGCTTCTTCTGGTTTTGGATGCTGTAGCTGTCGCCCTCGAGGTTATCGTCGCGCGAGAGGCGCTCATACAGGAACGCGGTCGTCTCGCGGGTCATACCGTTTGTCTTTCTCATACTTTCCTCCTTTTCCTGCGGCAAACGGCAAGTGGCATGATCATTTTACTGCCGCTCGCCGAAGTTGTCACGGATGTCAGCCTATGGCGTCGAGACGCATTAGGTTAAGGAGGAGTGAGAAAAGAGACGTTTCGCCCTCGGGTTTAAAAACCGGCTCTACTATGTACTCGCGCTTGGCCTGCTCAAACTTATAGGTGGACGGGGCGTCCATTGTGCGGCGGCTACGTGTTGCTTTCTCGTCCTTGGTGAAGGTCTGGTTCATATGAACACCTCCGTAAAAGCCCCACGGTATAGTTGTGCCGTGGGGCTCGTTCGTTGGTTTATCTCCCGCCGTATTTGCCACGCGCCCCGGCGAGTAAGGGGGTCACAGGAGCTGCTTTTGGCGAAGCTGTCTCAACTCTGCGGCGTCGGTCGAACCGTGCGCCACAGGGCTGCCCCCAAGTCTACGGGAGCGCTTGCGCGAGAATTTATTGTCTGTCCGCGCTTTCATTGCGAAGCGGCTTGCCAAAGCCGTTTTTGGGGCCGCGTTCATCGCTCCGGCTGTTGCCATCATTGCGCCGTGCCCCGCGTCGCTGGGCCTCTCGGCCCACGCGGACAGTTAACTCCTGCACCGTGTATTCAGTTGTAGAGAACTCTCAAGAAGTTTTGCTTCTCACTATATAGGCAGCGGGAAAGACAAAATTATGCAGTTTCTGATAAATTTTTTAAAATTCGTGCAAATTGACGAGAAATATCATACTGCTTACAACCCATAATATCGGCTGCTTCTGTTTGAGAAAGCCCATCGTAAATGAGCAGTGTCAATAGTTCAATATCACGTTCAGATAACCTTTGTAACCGCTCTGTTAACCGCGGGTCGCTCACCTCATCGAGCCAGCCGTAACGCTCTGATGTCTGCTGGACATAGCAAGAGCCGCAGGCCGTCTCCAACGGACGCCTGCGGCTCTCGTATGCCCGGTCTCGGTTGAACTGCTCGAGGTCGAAGCTGTGCATTGCTTCGATGCCCTCCTCGCTCATGCCTTCTTTTCTGTACCATGACGCTTTATTCTTCCACTCAGCGTCAAATTTTCGTTTTTCCATGGCGTAGTTGTATGCCATTAAAATGACCTCCTGCTTTGATTTGGATGGGGATCAAAACAGGAGGTCAGGGGTATTTGGATATATAGCAGCACCATATGCAAAATATGCCAAGGTACATATTTTTAATACTTCATCATGTGTTGGCTTTTGACGAGTTCTTATGTACCATTTTCTATAATAACGTATCGGTACTATTAGTTAAAAATATCAACATCTTCGTAGAAAGAATAACAATGGCTCTACAACTCTAGCTGCAACATTTTCTTTTGATCCAGACAGTATATATTACGAATCAGGTATGACAGGCTTTGATGTAGGACACTATTCCAATGACATCCAATATCGAAGCACACGTGGGATGGATTATTACGCCGTGATTACAGCGTATGCAAGAGATGGTGGCATATCTGATGCGGAAACAGTTACGACAAATACTGCCACAGCGTGAATAGAGAATGAAAAATCTCCAGGAATTCCTGGAGATTTTTTGTCACCATCAAGGAACTTCTTACAATATAAAGTAATGAAGTCATTACAGTATAAAGCATTAAGCATAAACGATATCAAACCAATTAAAGGCAACTCATACACTGAAGTGAAGGGTGTGTATTAGAGTGAGAATCTGTGTAAAAAATCTGTCAAAGAATTATGGAGATTGCGAAAACGTGGTAGAGGCCCTAAAGCAAAGTAGTTTTGAAATACTTGACGGGGAAAAAGTAGCTGTAATAGGAACAAGTGGTTCAGGCAAGACTACTTTGCTGCATCTTCTTGGTGGATTAGAAAAACCATCCACCGGTGAAATTAAATACGATGAAAGCCTCATCACATCTTTTTCCGAGACGGAACTTGCATCTTTCAGACTTAAGCACATTGGATTTGTGTTTCAATCGTTGAATTGCTGGACGGGTATATTGCCTATAACGAACCGGACGTAAATGCAATTTT